>Ga0208330_1000202_pt1 | contig 33972 bp, 20 predicted proteins | sample DeeseametaMP1896_FD_184180 | JGI IMG/M metagenome (GOLD analysis project Ga0208330, IMG submission 184180) | Marine microbial communities from the Deep Pacific Ocean - MP1896 (SPAdes) | ecosystem: Environmental > Aquatic > Marine > Oceanic | place: East of Hawaii, North Pacific Ocean | collected... | reverse complement strand
ACTGCGGATATCGGACAGGCTGGCGCCAATGAGGCAAGCCGAGACAGTCATGCCGGCGGCCACGAGGCCGCCGGCGACCATGCGGTCCATCGGATTATTCGCCCGGTTCGGCCGAGTCGAAACCGCCTGAGATAAGGCAGGTGATACCCAGCAGTGACAGCGTGTCCACCGTGATCGTGCCACCGTCAAACAGCGGGTCGGTGTCGTCGCCTGGCGGGTCGATGATCACGCCTTCGTCATCACGAATACTGCCGGCGACACAGGCCTGACCGGTGACCAAGGGTTGAGGCTCAACCAGGCCGGTGTTGGTGACCGTGACCGGTGACCCGAATCCGGCGCCACCCTCCACGCACATGTTGGCCGTGTTGTCCCAGGTGCCTTCGATCGCGTCTTCCCAGATCACACCCGGGAAGTTGGTATCAACGAATTCCTCACCGGGGATCGGTGCATCGTTCCCGTCCAGCAGCGTGATGTCGACGGCGGCCGTCAGCTGCGCTGTCGTGACTTCGAGCAATAGCGGGATCGATATGGCACCCAGTCCGGACGAAATACAACCATTCTCAGGGTCTGACGTGACGACGATGTTGGTCGGCTGGACGCCGGTAATCGTGGCCGTTAACGCGTCACCCAGAACGGTTGTCGTGCCCGGGATCAGATACTCGGCGCCGACGATCACGTCGCATGGCGCAACGCCAGCCAGTTCGCAGGCTTCCTGGGCACCGTCGCTAACGGACAACCGTCCTTCCGTCGTATCTCCGTCCTGGTTCAAGTCATCGCCATTTTCGATCGTGGCGAGATCGGAGGTGGTCGGAATCAGATCGGCTTCCTCGGCTTCGACCAGCCAAGTCAGCTGGGCGTTGTCCGTGAAATCCACCGTCGTCTCGTCGGAGAGAATGGCAAAGGCGAGAAAATCACGGTTCAGGCCGTTGCCGACAAACGTCGGAGTATCGGTGGGACCGACATAACAGGCGTTCGGGTCGCCACCGTCCGGTGTGTTGGGGCACGGAACGCAGCTGCCTTCACTCAGGCGGTTTTCGGGGCAGACGTAGACGGCCGTGACATCCGTTGGAAGAATCGCGACGGTCGTGATGGCATCCACGCCTGCCAATTCGGGAACGGTTGCCTCAAGCGTGACCGTCGCCTCGGCGCCTGGGTCCGGCGTGAACGTGCCGGGTGACTGGCAGAACGCGGCCGGAACGGAGTCCATGCCTCCGAATGAAATCGGTGCCCCTGCCTCGGTGGTCGGGTCGGCTGTAGCCGGCGCCACCGTAATGGGGATGCCGGTAGTCTGTTTGTAGCCGCCGACCGCCAGCAATGCGGTTGCGTTCGCCGGGGCGACATCGAGGGTCGGGTCGTTGCGCAGGCTGGATGGCGGTTCGCCGGCCAAACCGGTCACGTCGCGGCATTCGCCGTCCGAGAACAGGCCGTAGACCCGATAAGCAACCGTGGTGCCCCGCGGGGTGTTCACGCCGGGGAGGCACTGTGTCGCGTTGTTCACGTCCGGACACAGATAGATGCTTTCCAGCGTGGCGTCCGTAACGAAGACAGGGATCGAGTCGGAGGCGGATTCCCCGCTGTTCTGCATGAACGTTGCGGTGACATCCACGCCCTGGTCGTCAAAATCGACGCCCCAGATGCGGCCCGGGATCGGGTCACGTTCAGTGTCGGCCAGGCCCGGGCATAAGGTCGGCGAACCGGCGGTTTCAACGCACACTTTCGACGGGTCTTCGCTAACCCAGGACACCTCATTCTGATAGCACTGCGTCAGCGAGGGGATGACGTTGCCGGTGTTCGGATCTGCAAACGTGGCCTCGGCGCTCAGATTGGATCCGGAATCCTGGGCGATGTCTGCACGGCCGGTGATGCCACTGCAGTTGCCGTTGTTGTAAACGGTCAACGAATTGATAACGCCTGCGAGCACGGTGACACGTGCCACGCTGGACTTGCCATCCATTGCCGCGGTGACGTCGATCGCCGACGTGGTCACCGCTTCGCCCCCCACCAAGCCGGTCGAAGTGACAGACACGAAGCTAGGGTCTGCACTCGTCCAGCTCACCTCGCCGGTGATGTCTAACTGCGAGAACGTCTCACCCTGCGAGGGCGGAGTGGTGTAAAAGCCGGTCGCGGTCAATTGTCGGGTCGTATCCTCGGCGATCTCGATCGGCGACGGATTTACCACGATGCGATCCAGCTGCGGCGTGAAATCAGGGCTGCGTACTTCACCGCTGCAAGCGGCGAATGTACCTGCGACCAAGAGAACGAGGAACGAGCGAGAAACTGACGTCATTGGAAATCTCTCCGGTTGCCCAAGCCCTGACGAAGACTTGGGAATCGTCATTCAGCGAAGACTATCATGTTTACAGGAAATTCACGGTGGATTCCACGTCAGAAAATACCGCAATTTCAAGCGGTCAACGACTATTCCTGCCACTCAGCGGCAACAGCGCTACATGCTTGAACGTCATCGTGCCACTCCTGTTCACGCTAACTTTCGATGTGTCGACCAACGGTTCGTCGCAAGCGACCGAAGCGGCTGAATCTTGCGGACTACTCCAGGTCCGTCGGGCTAGGTCCCTTGATGTGGAAACCCTGGACATAGCCCACGCCCATCTGCCATAGCAGCGCCATCGATTCGGCATCTTCGACACGCTGGGCGATGACGGCGACGCCTTCGTCCTGTGCTTTCGCAATCAGCGATTGCATCTGGTTCTGGGTGGAACCTGGCTGTGAGGCCGCTTTGGTGAACGACGCGTGGAGCTTGACGAAATCTGGGTAGAGCTCCTCCAGCAGGGTGATCGACCGATCGTCGGTGCCAAAATAGTCGATGCTGAGCCCGGCGCCGAAATGGCGGATGCCCTCGCAGAGTGCGATGGCTTGCTCCAGACGGTTTTGCAGAAAGGATTCCTGCAAATTGAACACGAGCTGGCGATACGCCGCAGGTTTGCCGACAAGACGTACGCGCAGCCAGCGCAGAAACCCGTCGTGCTGCGCCACCGTCTGCTCAGACAGCTTGACGAATAAACGCATCGGCGGGGCCTGCTCTCGCTGACGGTCCATGAGCAGTTCGATGGCAATATCCACGACTGCGCGGTCGAGATCGGCGATCAGCCCGGCTTGCTCTGCAACCTGAATGAAATCCCTGGCCTGGTATTCGGTGCCGTCTTTGGCCGTTAGCCGGAGCAGGGCGTCGTACTGCTGCTCATCGGCATCGTCCAGCTTCAACACCGGCATGTAGCTCAGGGAGAAACCGCCGTGCTTCAAGCCATAGCGGATCTTCTTTTTCCACTCGTCTTCGGATTTCTTGCGCTTGAGATCGGCATCGTCTGATTCCAGCAACGACACGACGCCGGGCGTCAATGTGTGATCTTTCAGGTAGCCCGCAATCCGGCGGACGCAGGTTTCGGCATCTTCACCCAGCTCATTGGCGTAGACGACACCGGCCATACGAATGTGAAGCTGATGATGCTCGGTCCGGAAAACGGCGTCGCCAAGCTTGTCCAGCCACCCCTGACAGCTAGTCCGGATGCGTTTCGGATCCGCCCGTCGAAGTAGTACGAGCAGACGGCCTGGCGCGACCTGGAATAACCGTTCGTCGCGGTCGAGCAGGGAGGCGAGAAAACTCTCGACCGAATCGACCAGCTGTTCGAAGCCGATGAAGCCAAGCTGGGCTTCCAGATCGTCGAGTTCCAACAGGCGCAGGTCGAGCAGGCCGAACGTGTCAGTGGAGCCATCCTGCCGCGCCTGCTCGACGGCCTCGGTAAGCCGCGCACGGACACCCGCAGATTCCTCGCGGGATTCCCGCCGCGGTGCGCCGACCAGCTCGATGCTGGGTACGCCGTCTCTGCTGATGCGGCGCAATGCGACGCGCAGGGGGCGGGTGGATCCGGCAGCGGTCGCGAACTGCAAATCCAGGTCGACGGCGGTTTTTTGCTCGTTGATCAGGTTCGCCAGCTCGTCGCGTACGCTGCTCTGTTGGTCAGGTTCGATGAAGTCGAGCAGTGGCAGATGCTGAGGCTGGTCGTCGTCGACGAGCTTTGCGAAGGGTTCATTCGCCTCGATGACGATGCCGTCTTGAACAAGCGCGATCGCAACGCCCATGTCGCGAAGCAGCGCTTTCTGCTGCGCTTCCAGCAGGCGTGTCGTTCGCTCTCGCTCGTCCAGCGAGCGACGTGTTCGGGAAAACGCGATTTCCCGCGCGATGACGAATGTCATTTGCTCGGGGTCGTCCGGGCGCAACCAGTCTCGCGCGTCGTGTTCACGCAGCGATTGCACTGAGCCACCGGTGCCCTCGCCGTCGACAAGCAGCGTGGTGAGTTGCGGGTCTGCGGCGCAGGCCGTGCGGCACCAGGCCGGAGTGTCGATTTCCAGTGCGGGATCGATGGCGAAGATCAGCGGCCGCTCAGCCTTGATGCTGGAGACGAGGTCGTCGTCCAGGCGTGCCTGGACCACGTGCGCGGCGAGACCGCGGTTTCGAAGTTCGCGTTCGATGAGCTGGCCGACGTCCGGATCGGTGCCCAGCAGCAAGATCTTCGCAGACCCCGCGTCGGGAGTCTGGAGGTCCAGGACGGAAGCCCCGTCAGAAAGATTCGAAACAGTGATTGTCCTGCCACTCCGCCCCGGCGGGCTGTGATCTTTAGGAGAGCGCGTTGCCAGGTACACAAGGCGGGTCGGTACTGGACCACACTAACGAGTTGATGGCTGCTTCCTTCACTCAGATGGTGCACAAAAAAACGCCCGGTTGGAAGACCAACCGGGCGTTTGACTCACCTATCAGAGCGTAAGGCTTATTCAGCCAGGCGCAGCTCCACCCGTCGGTTCCGGGCCTGACCATCTTCGGTGGCGTTGTTCGCCACCGGCTGGGTCTCGCCGTAGCCTCTGGAGATCAGGCTGTCCGGGTTCACGCCCTTGCTGACCAGGTAGCTACGGACCGAGGCAGCACGCTCCTCGGAGAGCTTCTGGTTGTACGCGGCGGGGCCGACCGAGTCGGTGTGTCCGGCGATCTCGGCCTTGATGTCGGCCTGATCGGCCAGCGACTTGGCGACCCGATCCAGGATCGTGCGTGCATCTGGCCGCAACACTGTCTTGTTGAACTCGAAGTGCACGCCCTCAAGCACCAGTTCCTGGTTCTTGATCGGGCAGCCCGTCTTGTCGACTTCCAGTCCCGGCAGCGTGTTCGGGCACAGGTCGTCGCGATTCAACACGCCGTCGCCGTCCAGATCCAGGGAACAGCCGCGCTCGTCGACCGCCACGCCTGGCGCGGTATTGGGGCAGTTGTCCTTGTAGTCAGGTACGCCATCGCCGTCGGTGTCGAACGGGCAGCCGTAGCGATCGACCGGCACACCCTGGGGCGTGTTCGGGCACTTGTCCTGCGAATCCGGGACGCCGTCGCCGTCCGAGTCCAGCGGACAGCCATTGCGGTCAACCGGAACGCCCGGAGGTGTGCCAGGGCACTTGTCACGGAAATCCGGGACGCCGTCGCCGTCGGCATCCAGCGGGCAGCCATCTTCATCCACGGGCACGCCGCGCGGTGTGCCGGGGCACTTGTCACGGAAGTCCGGCACACCATCGCCGTCCGAATCGACGGCACAGCCCTTTTCGTCCACCAGCACGCCTGGCGGCGTGTTCGGGCAGGCATCGAAACGGTCCGCCACACCGTCGCCGTCGGCGTCAGGGGGCGGGGGCGGCCAGGTGCCGATGCGATACATCAGGCCGATCGTGGCCTGATAGTTGTAGAAATCGTCCTCGACGAGCACGCCTTCTTCATCGATGTGATCGACCAGGTACTGGCCTTCCACGCGCAGATCGAGGTTATTGTTCAGCCGGAACAGGGCCCCGAGTCCGCCGTTGTACGACAGCCCGCTGACTTCTTCATCCAGAAAGTTGACGTTGTGCAGGCCGGCGCCGAGCAAACCGTAGAAACGTGCCCGGCGGCTATCGTTGAGCAGCAGCATGAAGTTGCCGCCACCGACGATGCGTTCGTACTCGGAGTTGATGTTCGAGACATCGACCGAGCCGCCGCTGACGAAACCTTCAACGGCCATGCGATGGCCGATGAACTTGCCGAAGGTCACCATGCCGGCGGGGCCGTTGTCCTGGTCTTCGCTGTCGGTGACCAGGAATCCAGCACTGCCGGACAGGAAGTATCGATCATCGAAACCGATGTCATACTCCTGCGCGTTGGCACTGAAAGGGGCGGCCAACGAAGCAGCCAGGGCGCAGGTGCCGACGTATCGGCATAAACGAGTAATCATCCGGAAGAACTCCCTCGGGTGAATGCAATCCATTTGCAGACCAGCCGCAGATCGTAGTCTAGGGAAAGCCACAGCAAATGTCCCGCCATCCTTCTCTATGCATTGTCTTCCGTCGATGGCACCAAAACGATGAATAACGAACGGGTGGCCTTGTCGGTCAGTGATCTGCGCAAGCACTTTGGTGCCGTCGAGGCCGTACGAGGTCTGAGTCTGAACATCCGTGTCGGCGAATGTTTCGGTTTGCTGGGTCCGAACGGTGCGGGCAAGACCACCACCATCGAACTTCTGGAAGGGATTCTTCGACCATCGTCAGGCACGATTTTGTACTTGGGTGAGCCACTGGGTGACCGGTTCCGGCGCGAGGCCGGCATTCAATTTCAGCACACCGCACTGCAGGACTTCCTGACGGTTCGCGAACATCTGGAGTTGTTCGCCCGCCTTTATCCGCGGGCCAGGCCGATTGCCGAGATCATGGAGCGGTGTGCGCTGGGCGAGCTGGCGGGGCGCGATGCCCGAAAGCTCTCCGGCGGGCAACGCCAGCGGCTGCTGCTGGGTATCGCGCTGGTCCATGACCCGGCCGTCATCTTTCTGGATGAGCCGACCACCGGGCTCGATCCGCAGGCACGGCGCAACTTCTGGTCGCTGGTGGAATCGATCAAGGCCGACGGCCGCACGGTGGTGCTGACCACGCATTACATGGAAGAGGCCTACCGGCTCTGTGACCGCATCGCGATCATGGATCATGGACAGATTATCGCCGACGGCACGCCGCGCGAGTTGCTGCGCCGCCATTTCGCCGGCGCCGTGCTGAGCCTGCCGCTCGCGGATCTGCAGCGAGCCTCCATCGATCTGGGGAACTGGCGTGTGCATCAGGATCGAGCGGAGCAGGTGGTGGACGATCTGGAAGCTGCGCTGGATGCGTTGCGGGTTCAGGGTGTGGGCCTGCAGCACTTGCAGATTCGGGAGCACACGCTGGAAGACCTGTTCATCGAACTGACCGGTGAGGCGCTACGGGCATGAGGCTTCGTCGCATTCTTGCCATCACCAAGGCGCGGAACATCGAGTTCATTCGCGATCGTTCCGCCCTGGGCTGGAACATCCTCTTGCCGCTACTGCTCGTGCTGGGTCTGGCGACCATCTTCTCCGGCGACAACCAACCGCTCTACAAGGTGGGCGTGATGATGGCCGCCGAGTCGGCAGAGCTGCCAACCGGCGACGCCGAGCCGCTGATGAATCTGCGTTTCACCCAGTTCGTGCCGGAGTTCGATCACGACCGCGCCGTGCGGCTGGTGGAGCGCCATCGGCTGGACTTGCTGGTCGATTTCGAGCAGCGCCGCTACTGGATTAATTCCACGTCTCCCAAGGGCTATTCGCTAGAGCGAATGATCGCCGGGCTACCAGGTGTGGCGCTGGAGCGGGCCGTGGTCACCGGAGAGCAGACCCGTTACGTGGATTGGCTGGTGCCGGGCATTCTCGGCATGAACATGATGTTCTCCTGCCTGTTCGGCGTGGGTTACGTCATTGTCAGATACCGCAAGGCCGGTTACCTCAAGCGGTTGAGCGCAACCCCGATCAGCCCTGCGGAGTTCCTCATCGCGCAGATATGCTCACGCCTGCTGGTGATCATGGTCGTCACCTGCGCCGTGTTTGCTGCCACTGAATGGCTGATCGGCTTTCCGGTGCTCGGCAGTCACCTGACACTGTTGGCCGTGGCGCTGGCCGGTGCGGTCGCGATGATCGCCATGGGTGTGGCTGTCGCCGCGCGGACGACCAGCGAGGAGCTGGCCAATGGCCTGCTCAACCTGGTGACCTGGCCGATGATGATGGTGTCCGGCGTGTGGTTTTCGATCGAGGGCGCGCCGGCGGCCGTGGTGTGGGCGGCCCAGTGCCTGCCGCTTACGCATCTTCTGGATGCCGCACGTGCCGTCATGCTGGATGGTGCCAGCCTGATGCAGGTGGCCGACCATCTGGTCATTCTGCTGCTGATCGGGGTCGGTTTTCTCTGCTTCGGTGCCTGGAGTTTTCGCTGGCGCGACGTCTGATCAGTTCGGCGGAAATGCCGTCCAGCCACTCATCCAGCTTTCTGCCGACCCGGGGCGCAGCGCACCACGATGGCGCGCTCCTCCATTCCAGAACTCCCCCCTTGGGATCGATGCGACAGCGGCCAGGGCGGGGCCGACATCCGGGGCAAACCGCGGGGCGATCGGGTCCAGTGCGCCGGACAAATAGGCCGGGTCGACGACGAACTGATTCTGGTGGTCCGATTGCTGCAACCAGCTGGCCAGGTCGAAGGCGGCCGGGTCTTCGCGATCAAACCGCCGACTGCTGCGATCCGTGACGAACAGCGTGTGACTGAGCGACAGGGCGCCCGATTCGACGAGTTCCTGCGAGCGGTCGCGAATCGAGATGGCTTCGTCCTTGAACCCGGCGATGATCAGGTTTCGGAAGATGCCTGCCGTGCCTTCGCGCAAGGTCATCGCACGCTGCGCGCGCGAGGCGTTCGGGTCGGCGACCAGGGTGACGTTCATGAACGTTGGCGCGGAACGGGGCTGGGCATCCGGGTCGGGGCCGTTGTTGTCACCCTCGAAGGCGTTGTCGCCCACATCGCGGCCCATTTGCACCACCAGCGACTGCACATTGCCGGTCCAGCCCAGGTCCCAGTCGAAGGCGTCATCGCCGGGCCGGGTGATCAGCAGATTGCGTAGGTTCGCCGTGCCGCCGAACATCTCGATGCCATCATCCAGCGGGCTGTGCACCTGCACATGGCGCACGATCGTGCCCTCGCCGCAGCCCGCCAGCGTCAGGCCGTTGAGCTCGTTGTTCGCCGAGATTTCGAAGCCAGCGAACTCCACGCGGACGTATTCCATCACGCCACAGGAGCCTTCGGTGTTCTTGCCGCCGTAACTGCCCAGTGGTTCGGTCTCCGGCACGCCCTCGATGCGGCCCAGGCCGATATTGGTGGGTGCATCGCCCAGCAGGACCAAACCGCCCCAGTCGCCCGCCTGGCGCGACCCAATGGGCTGCGCGCTGGTGAAGACGATCGGTGCATCGGGCCGACCCCGGGCGTGAAACTCCGCGCCATTGGCGACCAGCAGGGCAGACCCCGGTTGGCCGAGCACGGTCACGCCCGGTTCGATGGTCAGCTTGACGCCCGGCTCGATGAACACGACCTGGTTCAGCACAATGCGCTTGCCCGCCTTCCAGGTCGTGCTGACCTCGATATTGCCGTCGATATGGTCGACGCTGGGGCCGTTGTCCAGCCGGGTGATGAACAGTGTGACCAGTATGGCGATGCCGGCGAGGATCCCGATGCCGGCCAGGATTGCGCGGCGCGAGCGATGTGTCTTCGCGCGGTGAACGCTGGCTTCGAATTCGGTGGTCTGGTCGAACTCGACATGCTTCATGCCGGTGTCGACCTGCCTTAGCAAGCTACCGGTCGGCGCCAGCGTCAATACGCGCTGGGCAAGTTCCGCGACTGCCTGGTCGGTTGAGTTCGAGGCGGCCGTCAGCGTGCTGTCGCGATAATTCTGGTTGCCCAGCAGCGCGCTGAAATGTATGTACGGCAAGCTCTTGTCTGACGACGCATCGCATGCGCGCTTGAGTTGCCACAGAAGCGTGATCGCTTCCGAGTCGCCGGTGCTGGCCATTCCGTGGTCCCGAGTGAATCCCCAGCCTCAGCCTAGGGATCACAGATGGCGATTTGATGAATTAGTCAGTTGCGGGGTCGCCGTACAGATGGCACGACACCCAATGCGGTTTGTCCTCGCTGCCAAGGTTCTGCATTTTCGGTTCGATGGACGCGCATTGCGGCATCGCCGCGGGGCAGCGGGTGTGAAATGGACAGCCGGATGGCGGGTTCATCGGGGACGGCACATCACCCGACAGCACGATGCGCTCGGAACCGGATGCCGGGTCCGGCACCGGGATGGCTGACATCAATGCCTGGGTGTAGGGGTGCTTGGGATCGGCGTACAGGTCGGCGGCGCCGGCGGTCTCAACGAGTTGCCCCAGATACATCACGCCGACCTGATGGCTGATGTGCTGTACCACGGCCAGATCATGGGAGATGAACAGGAAGCTGATCCCGAACTCCGATTGCAGATCGTCGATCAGGTTCAGCACCTGGGACTGCACCGAGACATCCAGCGCGGATACGGCCTCGTCGGCGACGATGAACTTCGGATTCAGCGCCAAGGCGCGGGCAATGCCGACGCGCTGGCGCTGGCCGCCCGAGAATTCGTGCGGGTAGCGATGCAGCACCGCCCGCCGCAGACCCACGACTTCGAGCAGCTCCTCGACCTTCTTCCGGCGTTCGGTCTTGGTGCCGATGCCATGCACATCCAGCGGCTCGCGCAGGGTCTCGAATACCGTTCGACGGGGCGATAGCGAGGCGTAGGGGTCCTGGAAGATGATCTGCATGTTCCGGCGCAGGCGCTTGAGCTCGGAGCGGCCGGCGGCGATCACGTCGGTGTCTTCCAGGTGCACTTCGCCAGCGGTGGGTTCGTGCAGGCGCAGGATTGCACGGCCCAACGTCGACTTGCCGCAGCCGGATTCGCCGACCAGGCCCAGGGTCTGGCCACGGGCGATGTCGAAGGACACGCCATCCACGGCCTTCACCTGGGCGACGGTGCGTCGCAGCAGACCGCCCTTGACTGGGAAATGCTTGGTCAGATTGCGGACGCGTAGCAAGGGCGCGCTCATGTCTGGGTGACCGGGTTGGGGTTGAAGCAGGCCGCCTCGGTGCGGGCATCGCCTTCGGCCGACAGATCGGGATCGAACTGCCCGCAGCGTTCCAGCGCCTGCCCGCAGCGGTCCCGAAAGCGGCAGCCGTCCGGCAGGTCCAGCAGGTCCGGCACGATGCCGGGAATCGTCGGCAAACGCGGCAGGCGATCGGGGCGAATCCGCGGCACGGACGCCAGCAGGCCGGCTGTATAGGGGTGGCGAGGTTGCTCGAACAGCGCATCCACCGGCCCCTGTTCGATGATCCGTCCGCAGTACATGACGGCAGCGCGATCGCAGGTCTCGGCGACCACGCCGAGATCGTGGGTGATCAGGATGACCGCAGTGCCATGATCGGCGGCCAGATTCTTGATGAGCTCCAGGACCTGCGCCTGAATGGTGACATCCAGCGCGGTGGTCGGCTCGTCGGCGATCAGCAGTTTGGGGTCGCAGGACAGCGCCATGGCAATCATGACGCGCTGGCGCATGCCGCCGGAGAGCTGGTGCGGGTATTCGTCGATGCGCTTGTCCGGGGCGGGGATGCCGACCTCGGCCAGCATTTCGATGCCGCGGGTGCGGGCCTGCTTGCGTGACAGCCCCTTGTGGCGGCGCAGCACATCACTGATCTGGTTGCCGATGGTGAACACCGGATTCAGGGCCGTCATCGGTTCCTGGAAGATCATCGACATGTCGCGGCCGCGCAGCTTTCGATACGCCTTGTCGGAGAGCTGCGTGAGGTCCTGGCCGGCGAAGCGAATCTCGCCGCCGACGATTCGGCCCGGCGGTCGCGGGATCAAACCCATCACCGACAGCGAGGTCACGGATTTGCCGCAACCCGATTCGCCCACGATGCCCAATGTCTCGCCTTCATTGACGTTGAAGGACACGCCATCAATGGCGCGAGCCACGCCGCGTTCGGTCGAAAATTCGACCTGTAGATTGTCGACTTCTAGCAAAGGCATCAGGTTTTCTTCGGGTCGAACGCGTCCTGCAACGCGTCGGAGAACATGTTGAAGGCCATCACCAGCACAAACAGAAAGACGGAGGCGGCGAGGAAATTGTTGAAGAACCCGGTGGTGACTTCATTCGTGGATTCCGAAATCATCAGGCCCCAGGACACGCCGTTCTTCACGCCCAGACCCAGGAACGACAGGATCACCTCACTCTTGATCGCCGAGACGAAGGTGATCGTCGCCTGCACGAGCAGAATATGTGTGGTGTTCGGGATGATATGGCGCGAAATGATCTGCCATTCCGGAACGCCCAGCGCATGGGCCGCTTCAACGAACTCGAAACCCTTGAGCCGGATCACCTCGGCCCGGACCAGGCGTGCGGTCGTGGTCCAGAATGTTGCCACCATGGCCACGTGCATCGAAAAGGCATAACCCTGTAGCGCGAAGGCCACCGCCGCCACGAACAGGTAGAACGGGATCGAGTCCAGCACGCCCTTGAGCCACAGGATGATCTCGTCCGGCCAACGCCCGGCGAAGAATCCGGAAATAGCCCCCATGATCGCGCCGAGAACGGTCGACAACACCGCCACGACCAGGCCGATCTCGAATGCGGTCTTGGTCGAGAAGATCGACCGCTCGAAGATGTCCTGTCCGTTGCGGTTGGTGCCGAACCAGTGCTCCGCAGAGGCTTCGGCATTGATCGTCGGGGTTAGCGTGTTCCAGTCCTGGCCCCATAGCCCGGCCCAGACGCCCAGCGCAATGCCGAGATAGACCAGCACGATGACCAGCGAGGTCATGCCCCAGCGGTCACGCAGGAGCTTGCGGGCGGCCTTGCTCCATAGGGATTCGCCCTGCTTGCGCGGCGCGGGCGCTGTCTCTGCCGTTGTCGTGGTCACTTCAGGGATACTCGCGGATCAATCACCTTGTACATCACATCGGTGGCGATCAAGGTCAGAACAAAGAGCACGGCCGTCGCGCCGACGACCGCCTTGAGGATCGGCTGGTCACCCGTGGTGATGGCGTCATACGTCACCTTGCCGACGCCGGGAATGCCGAAATAGCTTTCGATTAGCAGGCTGCCGGAAATCACCACCAGCGGTATCGAGAACATGATGCGCGTGATGATCGGAATCGCCGCGTTACGCAGCACATTACGAAACAGCAGTTTGATCGGGGGCGTGCCGAAGGCGCGCGCCGTGCGGACGTGGTCGCGATTCATTTCCTCGACGATCACCGCCCGGTAGAAACGGGTGTTATAGCCCAGCGACACGAACACAATCGCCAGTGTCGGCACGGTCACGTAGTAGAGGTAGTCGGCAAGGCTGTAGACCTCCCAGCCGCGAACCGGGAAATAATTGATTCCATAGCTGGACGACAGCAGCACCTGGAAGCCGATGATGATGATCAGGAAACTGATCGACATGCCGACCACGGCGCCCGCCATGATGGCGCGGTCGATCAGGCCGCCGCGGTAAAAGCCGGCGACGAGCGCCAGCACTACCGCCAGAACGTTTCCGAGCACGAATCCTGGCAGCGTCAGTGCCAGCGACACCGGGATGGTTCGTGTCAGGATTCGCGAGACTCGTTCACCGGTGGAATCGGAGTAGCCGAATTCCAGCGTGACCAGCTGCCGCAGGTAGTCGGCATAACGAACGAAGAACGGCTCGTCGTAGCCCAGCTGCGAGCGAATCTCGGCGATTTGCTCGGGCGTGGCGTTCTTGCCAATCAGTTCGTAGGTCTTGTCCGGGCCGAAGTAGACCATCAGCACGAAGCTGATGAAGGTGACGCCGAGCACCAGCGGAATGCCGGTGACCAGCTTGCGCAAGGCGTATTGAAGGGTATCCATGGACGTTGGTTAACGGTAAGGGGGTAGGGATGAGGAGAGGTCACTCCTCCGAGTGGCAGCCTGGCCCTTGATCATAGGGCGCGCCTGAGACCTCGGCCTTACTCCTCACTGCCTCCGGTCTTTACATCCACGTACTTCAACCAGAATCCGCCGAGAATCTCGCGGTCCGGCACCCCGACCACATTCTTGTGCCAGAGATAGACCTTGTTGCGAGACATCCCGGTGATGGCGACACAGTCATCGATGACCATTTCGTTCATCTTGCGATACAACTTGGTGCGCTCCGGGCCAGGCTGCATCGTTGATGCCTGTTCAAACAGCGCGTCGAATTCAGGGTTCGCGTAGTTCGGGTTGTTCGAGCCCGGTGTGCGGTTCGGGCCGTAGAACAGTTGCAAGGTGTTTTCGGCATCGGGGTAGTCCAGTCCCCAGCCGAGCCCGCCGATATCGAGCTGACTGGTCTTGATGGCCTTGTTGAAATCGCCGAAGGTCGCGAAGGTGCGGCCCTGAATCTTCGCCAGCGGGAAGCCGAGCTGGTTCATGAAGCCGCGAAACTGCTCGAACACCTGGCGGTAGAACACGGCGGATGAATAGCCGTAGGTCAGTTCCGGCAGGGTTTCCGGTGTCCAGCCAGCGTCGCGTAGCTGCTGTTTGGCTTTTTCCATGTGCTGGGTCACCGAGGCCTCAGACAGCGATGGATCAAACTCCGGCACCACCGGCGCGATAATCCCCGGAAACACCGTGCCAATCCCCGAGTAGAACCGCTCGTTGCGTTCGGCCCACGAGAAAGCATCGCGCATGGCGCAACGCAGCGCCTTGTTCTTGGCCTCGATGGCGGGGTCGTCGTTGTAGCCGAAGTACGGCTTGTCCATGTTGAAGTAGGTGTAGATGAAACCGGCTTCAACACCGCTCTTCCAGTGGTAGCGCTTGGCCCAGGCATCGCTGACGGTGACGGGCTGCTTGGAGCCCAGCACCGAATCGATCTGCTCCACCGGCACCGAGGTGAACTGCACTTCCTTGTCAGACGTGAACGACGCCCAACGCGAAGCGGTTTCGGTGATGAAATCGATTTCCAGGCGATCGACGAAAGGTGGCGCCTTGCCATCAATGGCATCCAGCCCGTAGTCGCCATGCACGGCTGGATCGAAGCCCTCGGCGGCCAGATCCACCGGTTCCTGCCGGAAGTTGGGATTGGGAACCAGCACCGCTTTCGCTGTGGAGAAACGCTCGACCTTGTAAGGGCCGGAGCCGACCGGGTGGATCGACAGTTCGCGACCATACTTTTCGACGGCTTCCCGCGCGACGATGCCCGAGAAGCCCATGGCCAGGGTGTAAGTCAGCTGCGGATAGGGTTTGACCAGCTTGATCTGGATGCTGTGATCATCCAACGCCTTCAGCCCTTCGACGTCCTGGCTGTAGTCCGCGCCATCGTCTTTCCACTGGTCCAGACCGACGATGCGGCCTTGCCAGAGCCAGGCCCCCTGCGAGCGGTTCTTGGGGTCGAAATGGCGTTTGATGGAATAGACGAAATCCTGCGCGACGACTTCGCGCCCCTTGCCGTCCGGAAACGCGGGGTCATCAATGAAACCGGAGCCTTCTTTCAGGTGGATGGTGTAGGTCAGACCGTCCTCGGACACCTCCGGCATCCCCTTGGCCAGATTCGGTTTCAGCTCGTAGGGACGCGCCAGGTACTTGTAGCTGTAGAGCGTGTCGTAGGCGTTGAGTACGACAAAGTTGGAATAGACCACCGCGGATTGCACGGGGTCGAGATTGACCGGAGCACCATCCATCGAATGCCGGTAGACCTTCAATGGTGTGCCGTCCGCGTTGGTTTGCGGCTGTCCACCACCGCCGCATCCGGCTAGCAGGGCAATGGCAATAGAGGCGGCGACCGCGCCAAGGGTTCGCGGGTTACGGTTGAGCATGGATTCGTTCTCCGGAGAGGCTCGCTGGCCTATTCATACGCTTCTGTCGGCGTGGATCAGGCGCGAGGTCTGCTAAACAGGGAGTGCGGCCGCCGGGCGCCCGCGAATGCTTTCACCATACCAAATGCATGCCAACGCGGTCATGCGCGGCGGAGCGCATGGGGGTCACTGCGGCATGGGGGTCTGGCTGCCGGCATCGATCTTCACGCGCCACGAACCGTCGGGCTGGCGTTCCCAGACATTGAGGTACTTGCCGCGCGATACCGGTTCGCCGTTGGAGCGCTTGACCGCGAGGTAGCGGCCCCAGGTCCAGCCCAGATCGCCGGAGTCGGCCACCTGACCCGATTCAGGTTCCCAGGTCACGGTGAACTGTTTCGACGACGCCTGCATGGCGGCGACAATGTTGGGTCGGCCGAACACCGGCGGTGCGTCTTGGGGCAGGCGCACGGCATCCGCCACGAGGTAGGCGTCCAGCGCGCCGGCGAAGCCGTGCTGGCGCGACGTCTCGGAAAAATCACGGTCGACCGCGAGCAGCTCGTCGATGTTGGTCGGCGGCAGGCCGGGCGGCGTGGTTGCGCAGCCGGCCAGTGCGGCAAGCCAGGTCAGCCCGATCCAGATCCCATTGCGCCGCACGATTGTCACCCTGATGTCAGACGAGGCCGCTACTGTAGCCGGGATTGCGGGCTTGTAGACTCCGCTTTTTCAGCAATTGATTACCGGTCGTCGATTCATGCGTTTCCCTCTCTCATCGCCGTCGCCCACCTGGCCCATTCGTTGGGCTTTGATTGGCTGGTTGCTCGCGATGGTGTCGGCCTGCGGAACGAGTCAGGCGCCGGATGAGAGCAGGGGCGGCACGCCGGTCGAGCCGCCGGATGGCGTCGCGCAGTGCGCGCCCGGCGAGCCCGTAATCGAGATGATCGGCGAGGTGACGTCCGCCGACGCCAAGACCTACGAGATCTTGCCGTTCTTTGTCGCCGCGGGCACCGGGCGGATCGAGGTGGCTTACGGCTGGAGCGACAACGGCGCCTTGCCCAGCACGCCGCTGACGGCGACGACCCTGGACCTGGGCGTGTGGGACCACCACGGCTACCGCAATCCCGAAGGTTTCCGGGGCTGGTCCGGCAGCCGGCAGGGGCGGCTGGACCAGGATCGCGGGCCGGTGTTCATCACCGCAGCTTCCGCCGATCGCGGCTACCGGCCAGGGACGATCGAGCCCGGTGTCTGGTCGGTGGAACTCGGCATCGCCGCCGTCGGGCCATCCGGCGCGAGCTGGACGGTGCAGATCGAGTGTCTTGCCGATGTGGTTGGCGAATCGCCCGCCGCCGATCCGGTTGATCCAACGCATGTCGCCGACGCCTCCCCGGGCTGGTATCACGGCGACTTTCACATGCACGGATACCACTCGAACCCGAATGCACCGGATTGGGGCGGTTTCATCGAACAAGCACGGGCCGCCGATCTCGATTTTCTGATGGTCACCGAGTACGTCACCGGTCAGCACTGGGCGCAACTGGGGCCGGTGCAGCGGGCGAATCCGGATCTACTGATCTGGCCAGGCCGAGAAATCATCACCTACTTTGGGCATGCCAACAGCTTCGGCGAGACGCCGGATGTGATCGAGTATCGCCACGGATTCGAGGACGTGACCCTGGGGGCCGTGCAGCAGGCGAGCGTGGAGGCCGGGGCGTTGTTTGGCGTCAACCACCCAACCACTTTCGAAGGCGCCTTGTTCGAGAATTTCTGCCGGGGCTGTGCGTTCCAACTCGAAGAAGATATCGACTGGTCGCTGGTCGATACGATCGAGGTGCAAAACGGTCCGGCAAAGGTTTCGGGCAGCGAGGTGGGGCTGCCGATTCCGCTGGAAATCCAGAACCCGTTCACGCTGTCGGCGCTGCAACTGTGGGACGACGTGATTGCGCAGGGCGCATTCCCCACGGCGGTATCAGGCTCGGATTCCAAGGGTGTCGATGCCCCGGAAGACCGCGAACGCAAGGGGTATGGCAGTTCGGCCACGGTGGTTTATGCGCAGGCGCTTTCGCGCCCGGCGCTGGCCTCGGCGATCCGTGCCGGTCACGCCTACGTGAAAACCCTGGGCGCAGCCGGTTCGCCAGACGTGACCCTGCAAATCGCCACCGCGGATGGACAGTCGGGCATCTATGGAGACTCGGTCGCGGCCGACACCGCGACGATCACGACCACCGTCATCGGCGGCAGCGGCCAGACGCTGACCTATTATCGGGATGGCGTCATCGCTCGCGTCATGCCGATCACCAGCGATCCGCAGGTCGATACCTGGGATGTCAGCCGCTCGGACAGCTCCGGGCCGCTCGGCACGGCAGTGCGTCTGCAGGTTGCCAGCCCCGAGGTGATCACGGTGATCGGCAACCCGGTGTTTCTGACTGCGCCAGGCCTCTGACAGAAGCGGGCAGGCGCCCGTTGGCGAAATCTGGGCGGCACCCTATGCTGTGCCAGCCTGCACGGGAAGCTTGCCGTGCCCGGGCCTGTCCACCTGGGTCGACCGATGCCAACAGATACCGATTCCCCACTTGATGCTGCCTCCACGGTCGCAGTGCGACTGGTGAAGACCGTTCGCCACCGTGCACCCCAGGATGCAGCGCGCTTGCTGCAAAAGGTGGATGCCACCACGGCGGCCGCGGCGCTGGCACAACTGCCACAGGCATCGCGATCACGCATTCTCGCGACCATGGCGCCGGCGGAGCGCGCGGCGCTGTCGGCCTTGCTGCCGGCCACCGTTGGCGATGCCCCGCCAGCGCTGGTGACCTCGGATCGGCATACGGTTGGTGCGCTGACCGAAACCGCGCCCTTGGTGGTTGCCCCGGATGCCCGTGTCGTTGATGTGACCGAGCGCGTGCGCGATGCCAGCCGGACTGCTCTGGTGACCTACGTTTACGTGGTCGAGGATCAGCGCCTCGTCGGCGTGGTGACGATGCGCGATTTGCTGTTGGCCGATAGCCAGGCGGCCGTTTCCGACGTCATGCTGCCGGAGCCGTTCTTTTTGACGCCGGAAACCAGCGTCGAGGCCGCGATGCGCGCGATGGTGCATCGCCACTACCCGGTTTATCCGGTCTGCCAGGAGGACGGACATTTTCTTGGCGTGGTGCCCGGCCACGCCCTATTCGAAGATCACAGCTTCGAACTCACCGCCCAGTCCGGCCTCATGGTCGGGGTGGATCAGGACGAGCAGGTCAGCACGCCTTGGGCGCGATCGCTCAAGATGCGCCACCCCTGGTTGCAGGTGAACCTCGTCACCGCCTTTGCGGCGGCCGCCGTGGTCGGGTTGTTCGAGGGCACGCTGGAGCGCATCGTGATTCTGGCCGCATTTTTGCCCGTGCTGGCCGGTCAGGCTGGCAACACCGGTTGCCAGGCGATGGCCGTGACATTGCGCGGTCTGGCGCTGGACGACGTGCCCCGAAGCGCCGTCGCCGGGCTGCTGCGCAAGGAGTCGATTCTAGGGCTGGTCAACGGTTGTCTCACCGGGTTCTCGGCCGCTGTCGGGATGTGGATTTACGCCACGGTCACCGACACCCCCGGCGCCTGGATGTTGGCCGTGGTCGTGGTGCTGGCTATGATCGGTAGCTGCCTGCTGAGCGGTGTCGTCGGAGTGGCCGTCCCGTTAACGCTGAAAAAATTGGGCGCCGATCCGGCCACGGCATCGAGCATTTTTCTGACCACCGCCACGGATGTCGTGAGTCTCGGCCTGTTCCTGGGCCTGGCCTCATTGCTGGTGCTGTGACGGTCCGGATGCGGTTGCTAGTCGCAAGGTAGTATCTCATCGCTGTTCAGTCCTTGTTCACCGTCCATTGCCTAGCCTAAGCCCCACCCAGCTCGGTTTACTGTCACGCGCGGCGGCGCCCAATCGGTTGGGTATCGATCAGCAGCAGGTGGTGATGGCTGTGCCCGCGGCTGCGGTATCAGCGGTGCGCACCGGCTGGGCGCGCGTCTGGGCCGACACCGCGTTGCTGCGCTCGCGCTACGACTGGGTTCCGACACCGCAGCGCCAGGCGCTGAACGACGCTGGCTTGCCATGGTTCGAACACGACGCGCTGGCCGAGCAGGCGATCGAGCGCTGGGCTGAAGAGCTACGCTGCCAGCCGCTGGATATCGCGGCCGGACCGTGCATGCGCCTGGATCTCTGCGCTGTTCAGCATGAAGACCGTTACCTGTTGGTGTGGACCTGCCATCAAATTCTCCTCGACCCCGACAGCATGGCCACCGTGCTCAGGCGGGTATGGGAGCTTGCCGAGCAGGGTTTGAACACGCCGGCTGACTGGGCAGAGGCTCCGTTCGCCGAGCCCAAGGGCACGGAGGCCGAATACTGGGCGAGGCGTCTGCAGCAGCTGGAGGCGGCGCCACGATTGCCGTGGTCGGAACCGGGCGCGGCCAATGGGGTGTTGCGCCAGCAGCGGGTCCTGTCTGAGGCGACCCGCTCGGCGTTGACCGCGCGCTGGGGCGCTGAGTTGGACGCGGTGTTGCACGCGGCCTGGGCGGTGATGCTTTGCCGTCACGGCGGCACGGGCGATGTGGTGTTCGGTCATGTCGGTCGCGCGCCCGAGCACCGAACCGGCGTGCATGGGATCGGCATGTTGTCCGATTTGCTGCCCTTTCGTGTCACGGTGGATGACGACGCACCGTTTACCTCATTGGTCGAGCAGGTGGGGCCCGCCCTGGCCGAGGATGTCGCTGAGCGTCATATCGGTCTCGCCGGCGTTTGGCGAGCGGCGGGGCTGTCTCACGACGCCATGTTCACCAGCGTGCTGGAAGTGACTTCCTCGCGCTGGTCCGGGTTGCCCGTGACCGAGCCGGGTTTTCGAAGCGATATCGGATTCCCGCTCCACATCCTGGTCGAGCCCGGTCAGCGTCTGGTGCTGACGGCGCTGGTCGAGCAGCCGCAGTTCAATGCGGCCACTGCCGAGCGCCTGCTGAACCGCTACGAGCGGCTGCTCGACGACATTGCCCAGCGACCGGAGCAGCCCGTTGCTGATCTGGCCTGGTGGACCCCCGAGGACACCGCGTCGCTAGCCGCCGCGAACAACACGGTGGCGGCTGTACCGCACTGGCCCGGTGTTGATGCCTGGTTTCGCGCCACGGCCGAGCAAGTGCCCGAGCAAATCGCCATACGCTGCGGGGAGACGAGTCTGAGTTATCGGGCGCTGGACGCGGCGGTTAACGATGCGGCCCGCGCGTTGCAGGCGGCCGGTCTGGGCGGCGACCAGCGAATCGCGCTCGCAACCCGGCGCAGTGAATCCATGGTGGTCGGCTTGCTGGCGATCTGGCGCATCGGCGCGGCTTATGTGCCCTGTGATCCACGGTACCCGAGCGACCGGCTGTTGCAGATGTGGGAAGACGGCGCGGTGGCCGCCATCGTCACCGAATCGGCCGTGGCTTCGCTGCTTCCCAGCTTCGATGCTCCCCGCGTTTTGCTGGATCGCATGGACGGGGTGCCTGCGAACGAAGCGGCGGTTCAAACGTCGGCGGACGCTGCGGCCTACGTGATCTTCACCTCGGGATCGACTGGGCGACCGAAAGGGATCGAAGTCACCCAGCGCAATGTGCTGAATTTTCTGGCCAGCATGCAGCAACGTCCGGGCCTAGCGGCCGGGGATCGCCTGCTTGCCGTGACCACCATGTCCTTTGACATTGCCGTGCTGGAGCTATTCCTGCCGCTCGTGACCGGGGCCACCGTTGTGCTCGCGAACGAGGATGATGTGCTGGATGGTCATCGGCTGGCTGCGTTGATCGACCAGTCTGACGTCAACGTTCTGCAGGCCACGCCGACGACCTATCGTCTGCTGCTGGTCGCGGCGTGGCGACCGTCCGGAGCCTTCCGGGCACTCGTCGGCGGAGAGGCCCTGGATGCCGATCTGGCCGGCCGGTTGCGCGCCCTGCATCCCGCGCTGTCGCTCTGGAACATGTACGGCCCCACAGAGACCACGGTGTGGTCGACCTGCGATGAGGTGGCCGCAGAGCAGATCAGCATCGGCGCACCCATTGCCAATACGCGCTGTCACGTGGTCGACGCGGCGAATCGGCCGCTGCCGCCCGGGGTGATCGGCGAACTCTGCATTGGTGGCGCAGGGGTCACCAATGGTTACTTCGATCAGCCCGAGCGCACGGCCGAGCGGTTTGTCGATTTGCAGGGGGAGCGCGTTTATCGCACCGGTGATCTGGCTTGCTGGCGTGACGACGGCCGGCTGCAATGTTTCGGACGTCTGGATTTCCAGATCAAGATTCGCGGCTACCGGGTCGAGCCCGGCGAGATCGAAGCCTGTCTGGTGGCGCATCCGCAGGTGGAACAGGCGGTGGTGGTCGTGCGTGAACAGGCGGGCCTGCCGATGCTGGTGGCCTATGTGGTGAGTGGACAGGCTCCCGCGGACCGGTTGCGCGACTGGGTCGCCGAACACCTGCCGCCGCAGATGGTGCCCGCGACGGTGATTCCCCTGGAAGCATTCCCGCTGACGCCCAATGGCAAGGTGGATCGGAAGGCGCTGCCGCCGCCGGCCACCGCGCAAGCACTGCCGGGCGCGAGCCTGAGCGGTCTGGAGGCCGAGATCGGCGCGATCTGGCGGGACGCGCTGGGGCATGACCAGTTCGCCGCACAGGACAGCTTTTTTGACCTTGGTGGTGATTCCCTGCGTGTCATGGAAATGCTGGCGCCGCTGGACGCGTTGGCACGCCGCGAAGGCGGATCGGTGAGCGTCGCCGATGTGTTCCGCTTGCCGACCATCTCGCGACTCGCCGACCATATCCGCCAGCAGCCGGCATCGTCGGCTGCGCAAGCGCAGACCACAGACGACCGCGCCTCGCGCCGGCGGGCAGCATTTCAGGGGAGACGACGTAGACCATGAGTGATCAGGCTCAGCGCATCGCGATTGTGGGTATGGCCGGTCGTTTTCCCGGTGCGGATTCGGCAGATGCGTTCTGGGACAACCTCTTGGCTGGCCGCGACAGCATCACGCGGTTCACCGCAGATCAGTTACGCGCGACCGAACCCGACCTGGATGCTCTGCTCGAGCGGCCCAATTTCGTCGCAGCACGGGGCGTTGTCGACGGAATCGAGCAGTTCGACGCCGAGGTCTTTGGCTATTCCCCACGAGATGCCGCGCTCATTGATCCGCAGCAGCGCCTGTTTCTCGAATCCGCCTGGGATGCCCTGGAGCAGGCCGGTATTGATCCGGAGCGCAGCGAGGCGCCGATTGGCGTGTTCGCGGGCGGCGGCTACATGGCGCAGTACCTGCTCAACAACCTCGTCCGCGATCGCGCCTACGCCGAGGACCTGGTCAAGCTGCGCGCGGTGGATGCGCTATCCACCTACTTCGCCAACGACAAGGATTATCTGGCCACTCGCGTTGCCTACAAGCTGAACCTGCGCGGCCCGGCCCTGAACGTGCAGACGGCCTGTTCGACCGGCCTAGTCGCGGTTCACATGGGTGTACAAAGCCTGCTCGCCTTCGAATGTGATGTGGCGCTGGCCGGGGCGGTGTCCATCGCTTTGCCGCAGGAACGCGGCTATCTGGCGCAGGAGGGCGGCATGCTGTCGGATGACGGCGTGCTGCGGGCCTTTGATGCCGACGCCAACGGGACGGTGTTCTCCAGCGGTCTGGCCGTGTTCGTGCTCAAGCGTCTGGAGGACGCCGAGGCCGATGGGGACGCCATCCTGGCCGTTGTGCGTGGCACCGCCATTAACAACGATGGCAGCGACAAGGCCAGCTTCGGCGCGCCCAGCGCCGAAGGCCAGGCCGACGTGATCGCCATGGCGCAGGCCGTGGCCGATGTGCATCCCGACGACATCCAGTACATCGAGGCCCACGGCACCGGTACGCCGCTGGGGGACCCCATCGAGGTTGATGGTCTGACCCGCGCGTTCCGTCGCAAGACCGACCGGACCGGTGGCTGTCTGCTCGGTTCGGTCAAACCCAACATCGGCCATCTCGATGCGGCTGCGGGTGCTGCGGGGCTGGTCAAGGTCGTCAAGGCGCTGCAGGCCGGCACCATTCCGCGCACGCTGCATTACAACGCGCCGAACCCAAGGATCGACTTTGCGTCGACACCGTTTCGTGTCGTCGGCGAAGACATGCCCTGGCCGCCGGTCGATGGCCCCCGGCTTGCCGGACTGTCGTCATTCGGGGTGGGGGGCACCAACGCCCATGCCGTGATCGAGCAGGCGCCGGAGGCCGCGGCCTCCGCCCCGCCCGCGCGCGATATCCAGCTGCTCATGCTCTCGGCGCATGCCCCGCAAGCTCTGGCGCAACGCTGCCGCGATCTGGCCGACTGGCTGGAGTCCCGACCGGATGCCGACCTGGCCGATGTCGCCTGGACCCTGGCAGTCGGGCGGCGGCAGATGCGCCTGCGCACGTCGGTGGTCGCACGCACCCACGCCGAGGCAATCACTGCGTTGCGGCAGGCCAGTGACCGCGCCGGGGCCGAGGCAATGGAGCGCCCGGACTGCGTGTTCATGTTCTCGGGGCAGGGCGCGCAGCACCCTGGCATGGGCCGCGCGCTCTATCACGGCGAACCGGTGTTTCGCGAGACGGCTGACCGCCTCTGTGGCTGGCTGCGTGAACCGCTGGGCCTGGATTTGGCCGGTTTGCTGTTCGGCGACGATGCAACGGCAGGCGACCGCCTGACGCAAACCGCGTTGGCCCAGCCGGCGTTATTCGTTCTGCAAATGGCCACGGCGCGGTTGTGGCAGCACTGGGGCGTGCAAGCGCAGGCGATGGTGGGCCACAGCCTGGGTGAGGTCGTGGCCGCCTGTCTGGCCGGTGTGATGGGTGAGCAGGATAGCTGCCGAGTGCTGGCAGACCGGGCGCGGCTAATGGGTGATCAGCCCAGTGGATCGATGCTGGCGGTGCGCCAGGCCCGCGAGCGCATCGAGGGTCGCCTGCCGAGCGATGTCGCCGTCGCCGCGGTCAATGCACCAAATCTCTGCATTCTGTCCGGCCCCACCGAGGCCATCGACCAACTTGCGCAGACCCTGGATGCGGCCGGCGAGGAGACGATCCGGCTGCATACCTCGCATGCCTTCCATTCGCCGATGATGGATGCGGTGGTCGCCCCCTTTGCCGACGCCATGCGCGATGTCGTGTTCAAGCCACCGACGATTCCGATTATTTCCACGGTCACCGGTCAGCCAGCGTCGGCGGAGCAGTTAGGCGATCCGCAGTACTGGGCCAACCAGATCCGTCAGCCGGTCCTGTTCTCGCCGGCGCTTGGTCAACTGCTGGATGGGGCCGAGCGGGTGTTCCTTGAGTGCGGGCCGAGTCAGAACCTGACGGCATCGGCACGCCAGCACCGCATCGATGGTCGCCCGCCGCGCTGCGTGCCCAGTCTGCCGCATGCGTCCAGCGATGAGGCGGCCGATGCCGGCATGATCGCGGCGGTCGGCAAGCTCTGGGCGGCAGGAGTGCATCCCGACTGGCCGGCCTTCTTCGGTTCGGGCCGGCGCAAGCTCGCGCTGCCCACCTACCCCTATCAACGCAGCCGGCACTGGATTGAACCGCCGGTGCGCGGTGCGGCTGTTGCCGCCGTTGCCGCGACGCCCATGCCGTCGGAGCCTCCCCGTTCCATGCCGACCATCCAGGATGCGCCCATGCCCGTAGACAACCGGATCACGCGAATCACCGACGCACTCCACGGGCATTTTCTGGAGCTGTCGGGCATCGACATCGAGGACCCATCGACCTCGTTCCTGGAACTGGGCATGGATTCGCTGTTGTTGACCCAGGCCGCAGCCGCGATCTCGGAGGACTTTGGCGTCAACCTGCGTTTTCGTCAGCTGCTGGAAGAGATCGATTCCATCGACAAGCTCGCGGCTCATCTGGATGGCCTGCTGCCGGCCGATGCGCTGCCCGCCCCGGCTGCGCCCACGACGGTCGCCCCGACCCTGGCCCCGACAGCGGGCGGCGCCGCAGCGGTTGCCTCCGGTTCGCCGCTGGAGGCGGTGATCCGCGGCCAGCTAGAGCTCATGCGTGAGCAGCTGGCGCTGGTCACGGGGCAGGGCGGATCGGGCCCGATGCCCGGAGCGTCTGCCCGGCCGGCTGCGTCGGGTGGCCCGGTGGTGCATGCGCAGCTGGACGACGGTGCCCAGGGCAAGAACCTCGGTGCTGGTAGCGCGGGCCGTTTCGGCCCTTATCGCACGGTCGAGCGCACGCGCGATGGGGGGCTTACGCCCAAGCAAGAGACGTTTCTTGCCGACCTGACCGCCCGCTTCAATGCCCGAACGGCCAAGTCCAAGCAGATGGCCCAGGCCAGCCGCGCGCATCTGGCCGATCCCCGCGCCGTGGCGGGCTTCCGGCTGAGCTGGAAGGAAATGGTCTACCAGATCGTCTGCGAACGGTCGGATGGGTCGAAGTTCATCGACGTTGACGGCAACGAGTACATCGACTGCACCTTGGGTTTTGGCGTCGGCTTCATGGGCCACAGCCATCCGGCGGTCAAACCCGCACTGGCGCGGCAACTGGATGCCGGCTGGGAGGTCGGTCCGCAGACACCGCTGTCGGCGCAGGTGGCCGAAAAGCTTTGCAAGACCGTCGGTCATGAGCGGGCAACATTCTGCAACACCGGTTCCGAAGCGGTGATGGCAGCCTTGCGCTGTGCCCGCACGGCGACCAATCGCAGCAAGGTCGTGTACTTCAGTGGCGATTATCACGGCACCTTCGACGAGGTGCTGGGCCGCGCCAACATCGTCAAGGGCGCGCTGAGCTCGCGCCCGGCTGCGCCCGGTATCGCGCAGGATGCCGTCGACAACGCCATGATCCTGGATTACGGCACGCAGGCCTCGCTGGACATCATTCGCGAGCACGCCCACGAACTGGCGGCGGTGCTCGTCGAGCCGGTGCAATCGCGCTATCCGAGCCTGCAGCCCACCGAGTTCGTTCGCGAGCTGCGCGAGATCACCCGCGCGAGCGGCACTGCACTGATTCTCGACGAGGTCATTACCGGATTCCGCGTTGCGCTGGGCGGTATCTCCGAGTGCTGGGGTATCCAGCCCGACATGAGCACCTACGGCAAGATTCTCGGTGGCGGCATGCCGATCGGGGCCTTGGCCGGCGACGCGCGCTACCTGGATTGCATCGACGGTGGCGGCTGGCAGTTCGGCGACGATTCACTGCCCGAATCGCCAGTCACGTTCTTTGCCGGAACCTTTGTCCGGCATCCGTTCGCGATGGCGGCAGCCGACGCCGTGCTCGATTACCTGATCGATGATGATGGCGCCTTGCAACGCGACCTGAACGCCCGGACCGAAGCCTTTGCGCTGGCGATGAACGCCTATTGGGAAGGCCGCGACGTGCCGCTTCGTATTCGGCATTGCAGCTCCTGGTTCCGATTCGACTTTCCGCAGGACCAGCCCTTCATCAACCTGCTCTTCTACTGGATGCTCTGCAACGGCGTGTACATCCGGGAACAGGCCCAGAACTGCTTCTTTTCCATCCGTCACAGCGATGACGACATCGCGCGGGTGCAGGCGGTGTTGCGCGAGGGCACCGAGGCGTTGATCGACGCTGGCTTTCTGGTGCCGGGCGGAGCGTCCTCCCCCGGGAGCGTCGAAGCGCCTGCAAGCTCGGCAGGCGAGGTGGTTGATGCGCTGGCCGTCGGTGAATCGATTGAACTCACCGAAGCACAGCGCGAGGTCTGGGTCGGTCAGGCGATGGACGCCGATTCAGGCGCGGCCTTCAACCAGGCCTTCTACCTGAATCTGGAGGGCGCGCTGGATCTCGACGCGCTGCAGGCCGGCTTCGACCATGTCTACGCCCGGCATGAAGCGCTGCATCTGCGCACCGATGCCCGCGGCGAACGCCAGCAGCGCGTCGCAGTGGAGCCATTGCGCCTGGCGGTTCAGGACGTCGCCGACGAAGCTACCGCCATCGCCCAGGCGCAGCGCGCCGCGGCCCGACAGATGGACCCCGAAACCGGGCCGCTGATGGATGTGCAGGTGCTGCGATTCGCGCCGCGCCATCACTGGCTGGTCTTCGTGGTGCATCACATTGCCTGCGACGGCTGGTCTGCGGTGAACTTCCTCGAAGAGTTGGGTCAGGCGTATTCGGCCCTGCACCGCGGACAAACGCCTGATCTGGAGCCGGCCGTACCGTTCTCCCGATACGCTCGGCGCATCGCGGGCCGCCAGATTGAATCGGAGCAGGCCCGTGCCTACTGGCATGGCGTGTTGAGCCCGCCGCCGGCGGTGTTGACCCTGCCGACGGATCGCCCGCGGCCGGCAGAACGCCGGTTCGACGGGGCCACGGTGACCGTGCAGTTCGGACAGGAGTTGGTGAAACGCGTGCGGCGTCTGGCCGCCGACCACAAGACGACGGCCTATACCGTCTATCTGGCCGGCTTCCATGCGCTGCTCGCGCGGTTGTCCGGCGGTGATGACATCGTGGTCGGCATTCCCGTCGCGGCCCAGGCGCTGGAAGGTGAGAACGCGTTGTTCGGGCATTGCGTACAGATGCTGCCGATCCGCACTCAGATGGCCGGGAGCATGCCATTTTCGGGGCTGATCCAGTCCGTGGGCGAGCGCGTGCGTGGCGCCTACGCCCATGCCGACTGCACCTTTGGCAAGATCATCCAGGGGCTGCCGCTGCATCGGGAGTCAGGCCGCGTGCCGCTGATCGAGGTGTTGTTCAACGTCGACCCGGCCGGCTCCGGCGTGCAGTTCGACGGCCTGGAATCGACCCTGCACGAAGCGCCAAAGGCGTTCGTCAACTTCGATCTGTTCTTCAACTTCACCCAGTCTGGCGACGGGCTGACACTGGATTGCGACTTCAATACCAGCCTGTTCGACGCCGGCACGATCCGATCCTGGGCGCGTGCTTTCGAGGCGCTGATTTCGCATGCGGTGGAATCGCCGGACGATCCGGTCTCCCGGTATGCGCTCACCGCACAGCGGTCGGGTGCGGCGAGCGAACAGCCACAGCCCGCCAACGCGGCTCCCCTGGTGCTGGATCGCATCCAGGCCCAGGTGGCGACCACGCCGAACGCCACCGCCGTGGCGCATGGCGATGGTCTGACCACGTATGACGAGCTTTGGGCGCTGTCTGGCCGTGTCGCCGCAGGACTCCAGGCGCAAAACGTCGTGCCGGGAGACCGGGTGGGAGTCTGCCTGCCGCGTTCGGCGAATCTGCTGGCTGTGCTGCTGGGCATCTGGCGCGCTGGCGCCGCCTATGTGCCGCTGGACCCGAATTACCCGTCGGAGCGCCTGGAGTACATCTGGCGGGATAGCGATGCACGCCGCGTGATTGCGGCTGGCGCTGATGGCTTTGGGGATCGCGGCGTCGCGTTGGCCGAACTGTTGAACGCCGAGCACGCGCTGGCCGAGGTGCCGTCGTCACCAGAGCGCATTTCGCATGTGATCTACACCTCCGGCTCAACCGGTGCGCCCAAGGGCGTGATGGTGACGCAGGCCAATACGGCGGCGTTAATCCAATGGGCCTCTGACAGCTTCTCCGCCGACGACTGCGTGGGGGTGCTGGCCTCCACATCGGTTTGTTTCGATCTGTCGGTTTTCGAACTCTTTCTGCCGCTGGTCGTCGGCGGCACCTCGGTGTTGGTCGACAACCTGCTCGCACTGCGGGAGCCGACGCCTGCACCGGTGAGCCTGATCAACTCGGTGCCCAGCGTGGTTAGCGAATTCTTGCGTCACGCGCGGCTGCCGGATACGGCGCGCACGCTTTGTCTGGCCGGTGAGCCACTGAGCAATGCGCTGGTGGCGCGCGCGCTGGACCAGTCGCAGCTGCGGCGGGTACTGGACCTCTACGGGCCCAGCGAATGCACGACCTACAGCACCATGGCCGAGCGGCATCCGGATCGTCCGGCCACGATCGGGCGCGCCATCCGCGGCTGGGAGGTGTACATCCTCGACAAGGCCGGACAACCGGTGCCGCCCGGCGTTCAGGGTGAGATCGTGATCGGTGGCGCCGGCGTGGCCGCAGGCTATCTCGGGCGGGAAGAACTCACGGCCGAGCGCTTCGTGCCCAACCCGTTCACGGGTCAGGGCCGGATCTATTACACGGGCGATCTGGGGCGGTGGACGGAAGCTGGCGATATCGTCTTCGACGGTCGCGTAGACAACCAGATCAAGCTGCGCGGTTTTCGCATCGAGCTGGGCGAAATCGAATCACGGCTGGGCGAGCATCCGGGCGTGCTGCAATGCGTGGTCGATGTCCGCGAGGCAGCACCGGAGGATCAACGCCTCTGCGCCTGGTGGATCGCGCAGCCCGGCGTATCGACCACCGCCGCAGAGCTTCGCAAGTTCGTCGCCCACGCCTTGCCTGTGCATATGGTTCCGCAGCAGTTCGTGTTGCTCGACAAATTACCGCAGACGCCGAGTGGCAAGACCGACCGTGGCGGGCTGCCTAGTCCGTTTGAAGCCCCCCCAGCTGCTGCGATCGCCTCCGACACAGCCGACCACGACGATGCGATGTCCTTGGTGCTCGCGGTCTGGCGCCAGGAGCTGGACGAAATGATCGACGTGGACGCGAACGACAGCTTCCTTGATGTCGGGGGCCATTCACTGCTGGCGCTGCGCGCCGTCGCTGCGATTCAGGAGCAAACGGGCGTCGATATCCCCATCCGGTCAATGATGGTTGAGCCGCTGGGGGCCATCGCTACGCGGATTGCGGTGGGGAGCGGCGAAGTCGAAACGCCGCCGGATGATGCCGGGCCCGAGTCACGCTCCTGGTTGAGCAGGTTCCGAAGCAAGCGGTGATGCGATCGTTCTTTTTTGGTCCGGAGCAGTCGCTCTACGGGACATATCATCCACCGCGAGAGGCCGCGACGGGGCTGGAGCACGCTGTGCTGATCTGCGGCTCTCTGGGCGCGGAATATATGCGCAGCTACCGCTCGCTGTGGCAATGCGCTGAGGCGCTGACCGCGCGAAACACCCATGTGTTGCGCTTCGATTATTTCGCCACGGGAGAGTCCGCAGGGCGCCAGAGCGAAGCCGACTGGATGCGTTGCTTGCAGGATGTCCGTACAGCCTGCGCTTGGCTGCAGTCGGAAACCGCGATGAACCAGATTCGCGTAGTCGGTCATCGTATCGGGGCGTTGATCGCGGTCAACGCACTGGCAGATCAGCCGGTCGGCCTGGATGCTGTGACTCTGTGGGACCCGGTCGTTGACGGCAGCCAATGGTTCGACGTGCAACAGACCCTGCACGCAGAATCGACGCGTCGGAGCAATCGCTTTCGTTCGCGAACCAGGCAGTACGCGGAACGCGATACCGATGAGTTCCTGGGCTTTCATTTTGCTGACCACCTGGTGAAGGCGATCAAATCATCTCGACTTGATGTGAGTACGTTGGCCGCGATGGACGTTCGCTGCTCGCTGGGCGTGTCTGATCCGTCCGAACTGCCGGAGGCTTGGCTCGACGCCATGGCTCGCCTGCAGCCGACCGTCGACGAGTTGAAGCCCGAGAGTCGTTGGGCTTCGATCTCGGACATGGGGCGGCGGCTGATCGTGCGTCCCAGTCTCCCGAAGCTGGTTGATCTGGTTCTGGCATGACGGAGCGAGCTGTTCGATTCGGGCCGGCCGGGGCACTGTCGGGCATTTATCACTGCCCGGAGAAAGCCGCTGATCTGGCGTTGCCTGGCGTGATCATCTTGCCGGCCGGGATTGATCAAAAGGTTGGCCCGACGCGGCTATACGTCGGAATCGCAAGAGCCATCGCCGCAGCGGGTTTCCCGGTGCTCCGATTCGATTATTTTGGCCTCGGGGAAAGTCATCCGTCTCCAGTGACGGGAGGCGGGCGAGCTGGGTCGCTGCCGTCGGATCAAGGCGGTGACGTGGATTTTGCGCTGGATTGGTTGTCGCGGGAGCGCCCGCAGGCCGGTGTGGTCTTGCTGGGTCTTTGTAGCGGGGCACATGACGCGCACCGGGTGGCCGCGCGGGATCAACGTATCGTTGGTGTTTGTCAGCTCGACGGATATGGGTATCGCACCGGACGGTACTGGCTGCAATACACGGCTGAACGATTGTTCGATCGTCGCCGTTGGGTCAACGTGATCCGACGCAAGCTGCCACGCAAGGCATCGGTCGAGGATGGGGACCCGGTGACGGGAGATGTCGACTTCTTCACCATGCCCGCCAAGCGTGCGCTTGCTGCGGAGCTGCGAGCAATGATGTCACGTGATGTGCGGCTGCTTTACCTGTTTTCCGGCCAGACCTCGAATTACTACAACTACGAAAGGCAGTTCGCGGCCGCGTTTTCCGATGTTGATTTTGGGCAGCGGCTGACGGAGGCCTTCTTCCCGGAGGCCGATCACACGTTTTCGCGGTCTGTCGACCGCCGGAAACTGACTGCGCGAGTTGCTAGCTGGCTGACGAACGAGTTCCGTCCGGCTTCGTGACTGCGGTCAGCAAACACCATCGAAGCTCGTCAACCACCTCGGTTTTCCACGTGATCTCGAAGCCGGCCTCTTCCAAGATCGACGGATAGTGGTGACCGAGCGAGCGTTCGTCATTGTACGGACGGGATTCGCGTTCCCGAGCAAAGTCAAAATCGGCAGGAATCGGTTCGACTAGCGCCACCATGGCTGGAGAATGCTGGGCGAGAGCCGCGAACAGCCGCTCGAGTTCGGCCTTGGAAAGGTATTCATAAACGCCGTCGATGGTCAGGTAGATCGTGCCTGGGCGCGCATGTTTCGGAAGCCAGTCCAGAGCATCGGCGCAGACGAAGTGGATGCGGTCCGGGAAGGCGGTCGCCTGATTGGATTCGATCTGTTGCGGACTCAGGTCCAGACCCGTCAGTTGCCGGAGGGCGGGGAACCGGTCCGCGAATTTGCGGATCGCCTGGCCAGTTCCGCAGCCAATCTCACAGAGTTCAGTGAATACGCCAGGGTCGTACTGGTCGGCAATCGCGTCCAGGATCTGATGATGTCCGTCGGCCCACCAGCGCTCGAAGCGTCGCGCCATCTCTTCATGGTGGCGGGCTGCGCCCTGGCTGGCCCAAAGCCATCGATGGAGCGGGGCCAGGGCGCCCAGGTCCTGATTGGTTTCACATCGGTGCACCCAGGCAGCGAGCATCAGGCGCTGCGCCAGCGTGGGTGACATGTCCATGGCGCCTTGTCGGACGCGCTCGGCCTTGCCAGGGGCCAGCCTGCTGACCAAGCGTCCGAGCCAAACCTTGGCGAGACGCTTCACCTTGTTTCTCGGTAAGGCCCCAGGCCATTGCAGGCTGACATCGTTTTCCGACGACTCGCCCTCGGGCGGCACTTGCGCGGTCATGGCGAGCTCCAGATAGCGTGTGTTCGACTCAATGGTGCGACCACACCATCGTCAGGACATGATTTTCGGTCCAATAGTAAAACCCCTGCAGGTCGTTCAGGTGGCGGCCCCAGCTGCATTGTGTGCTGGGCTCGAATCGGAGTCGGCACCCGTCCGCGAAGATTGACACATCGTGGAATCGTAGCGGCGCGACGTCTCGGGGGGCCAGGCACTTGTAGATGGCTTCCTTTGCCGAAAATCGCATGACGGCGGATATGTCCTGCGACTCCGCCTCCTGCGGTGTCAGCACATATCTCTGCGCGGCCGCGCTGAGGTCGCGTTGGCGTTCAACATCGATTCCCAGACCTGGATAGGCGTCGTTGGGAGCGACCCAGGCGGCGGCGAGGCCGCGAGTATGAGAAATGCTCCCGACCGTTGCCGGGGGCCATTGACAGCTCCCGTCCGCATTGCTGGTCAGTCTGTCGCTGGGTAAGTCCAGGGCCTTCAGCGCTCGCCGGGCGAGGTGACGGCCCATGTAATACTGTCCCCGGCGGCCCGGATGGCGCATGTCCCGGGCGGGGAAATTCGACAGTGAAATCGCTTGGTGCGGTGCCAGGTCTTCCGGCTGGTCCGGCCCCACGGCCAGGATGCTACCCAACGGCAGATGATCATCGATGACCTGCAGTCCCGACGCCGAAATCGGGCCGGTCTCAGGAGAATCCCACAGCGTGATTAAGCGGCTTGTCATAGCGATAGCGTCGCGCGACCTGTTTTCGGGTGCAGTGATCGCGATTATTGATCAGGCGATGCTCAGTGCGCTGAACCTGCTGATCGGGCTCGCCATCATCCGGCTGGGCGAGAAGCTGGATTACGGAATCTACGTTCAGCTGTTCACTCTGTTGTTACTCGCCCAGAGTTTGCAGGATGCCGCAATTAACGCGCCGATGGTTGCGTTGGCTCCCCAGCATCGGGCGCGGCGCATGCGCGCGATTTGCGCACAGCTATTTCGATTGCAGCTCGGTCTGTCGATCCTGGTCGCTTTCCTGGCATTCACCGGAATTCTG
>Ga0208330_1000199_pt1 | contig 34313 bp, 26 predicted proteins | sample DeeseametaMP1896_FD_184180 | JGI IMG/M metagenome (GOLD analysis project Ga0208330, IMG submission 184180) | Marine microbial communities from the Deep Pacific Ocean - MP1896 (SPAdes) | ecosystem: Environmental > Aquatic > Marine > Oceanic | place: East of Hawaii, North Pacific Ocean | collected... | reverse complement strand
CCCGCCGGCGCCCGCGAGTACGGTGACATCATCTGCGCTGACCGCCACCGGTCGGCCGGCAATCGCGCCGTAGCCACAGATCTTGCCATCGGCAGGGGTTCGGTCGCGTGCCTCTGGCATGTCGCTGCGTGCCAGCAGGCCGAGTTCGTCGAAACTGTCGGCATCGACCAGGGAGGCGATGCGTTCGCGGGCGGTGAGCCGCCCCTTGGCATGCTGGCGGGCGATGCGCTGCTCGCCGCCCATGGCCAGGGCCGCCTGGGTCCGCGTCGCCAGTGCGTGCAGCCCGTAAGGATCGTCGCCGGTCATCGCGTCATCCCGCTCCGTCGGCATCGGCGTCGGCGGTTCTGATCAGTTCGGCGAAATCTGCCGTCGGCATCGGGCGGGCGAAGAGAAAGCCCTGCATTTCGTGGCAGCCCAGCCGGCGCAGGGCCTTCCACTGCGCGTCGGTTTCCACGCCTTCGGCCACCGTATTCAAATGCAGGCTGTTGGCCAGCGCGATGATTGCGCTGCAAATCGACGCATGTTGTTCCTCGGAATCGACGTCCCGAACGAATTCACGGTCGATCTTCACCGTGTCGATGGCGAAGGTCTTGAGGTGAGTCAGCGAGGAGTATCCGGTTCCGAAGTCATCCAGGGCGATCGAGAAGCCGTGCGATTTCAGCAGCCGCAGTGCGTCGCGGGTCTGTTCCATGTCGGTCAGCAGGGCTGATTCGGTGAGTTCCACCTCCAGCTGTGCGGGGGCGACGTCGAATTCCTCGCAGGTCCGGATCAGCAGTTCGACCATGGCGAGATCGCCGAGATTGGCGGCCGAGAGGTTGATCGCGATCTGAGGAGCTTGCAGCTGCTCAGCCTTCCACGAGGCCAGTAGCCCGCAAGCCTTGCGGATGACCCAGGTGTCCAGTTCGACGATCAGGTTCGATTCTTCAGCCAGGGCGACGAAGGTATTGGGCGGGATCCAGCCGATTTCGTCGCTATGCCAGCGCAGCAAGGCCTCGGCGCCGACGATGCGGCGGTCCATGCAGAACTTGGGTTGCAGGTGCAGTTCCAGTTCATCATTCGCGATGGCCTGCCGCAGCTGGGTCTCCAGTGCCAGACGCGATTCCACCCGCGTGGTCATTGCTTCGTTGTAGACCACCACGCCCTCGGCCTGAGGCCGTGAGTGGCTGGACGCCGCGGTGGCCGCGTAGCGGATCAACGAATCTGCATCGGCTGCGTGTTGCGGCGCTTGCGCCATGCCCACCGAAGCGGAGATAGGGACGCGATGTTGTCCAATGGTCAGCGATTCGGTGCAGATCAACTGCAGCCGCTCGCCCATCGCCAGGGCTTGCGTGTCATCGGGTCCGGTGGTCTGGAAAAACACCACGAAATGATCGGAATCCAGGCGGGCCAGGTCTCGTCGTCCCGACGGTTGCTCCTGGCCGTGAACCGCTCGCATCAGCCGAGAGGCCAGGGTTTGCCACATGTCGTTGAGTAGCTGCTGTTGCATCGACTGCGCAATTTGCTTGGGCACGGCAATGCGAATGCACAGCACCGACAATGACTCTTGGCCGCCCTCGGCGCGGCGCAGCAGTTCATTGGCGCGTTGTTCGAACAGCTCCCGATTGGGCAGCCCCGTGATGCGGTCGTAGTATGCGAGTTGATTGAAGCGGGCGTTGCGTTCCTGCGCCCTGAAATTGAGCCGGAGCACCCACCACAGCAGCAAAAGGGCCGCGGCGGTGTAGAGCCCGTACGCCCACCACGTAGCCCACGGAGCGGGCGTAACGCGAATCGGGAGCGTGTATGGCTCGGGCGTCCACACGCCGTCGCTGTTCGCCGCCCGAATCTTCAGCGTATAGCTGCCGGGGTCCAGGTTGGTGTAAGTCGCACGACTGCGGGTCGAGGGTGGGCTCCAGTTCTTGTCGAAGCCTTCCAGCTTGACCGAGTAGAGGTTTTGGTCCGGCGCGGTGTAGTCCGTCGCAGCGAACTCGAAGGCGACCACATCTTCGTTGTGGGCCAGAACGAGCGAGTCACGTAGGTAGGGTGGCGTGGTGCCGGACAGGGGTTCGCCATAGAGCAGGATGTTGGAGAGCAGAATGCGAGGCGGCTGGGCGTTCCACTCGACCGTCATGGGGTCGATGACATTGAAGCCGCCCGGCCCACCGAAATAGAGCGTGCCGTCGTCCGCACGGTAATGAGCTCCAAAGTTGAATTCGTTGCTAAAGCTGCCGTGGCCTTCGTGAAAAGTTCGAATCTCACCGGTCGCCGGTGTGTATCGCATCAGCCCATTGTTACTGCTCAGCCACAATCGGCCGTCGGGGTCCGGCTTGATGCCGTAGATGACGTTGCTGGAGAGTCCATCCGCGGTTGAGATCACCGAGAACGTCGGTTGATCACGCTGTATCGAATCGCGACTCAGCTTCGCCAAGCCTTGAGCGCCGGTACCGATCCAGAGGTTTTCGTCGGCATCCGCATATAGGCTGTAGATCGTGTCCGACGGCAGTCGGCCGGCTTGTGCCGCATCGCTGCGGAAGCGGCGAGCATCTCCAGATTCTATGTCTACACGGATCAGCCCGTTCGTCTCGGTGCCTATCCAAAGTTGGCGGTCGCGGACGATAGCCAATGCGGTAGCGCGCAACCGCTCCAGCCCGATCGCCGTGCCCGAGAAGCCTAGGCGCTCGACAGAAAGGGTTTGCGTATCAACTCGGGCGACTCCACCGTTGTACGTGCCCACCCAGAGCGTTCCCGGCGGACCCTCCGCTAGGGACATGATGCCAGGCGCGCCTAGGGCATCTTGCGCTGCCGGATCGACTGGAAGGGATTGAATAGCGTCGTTTCTTGGGTCGTAGCGGAGCAGGCTATCTGCCAATGTGCCGATCCATATGACGCCGGCATCGTCTCTGAGCAGTGACATGACGCTGTTTTGGGACAGAACATAACGTGACATGGACGCCGCTGGGCTGGCATTGCCAGCTTCATCCAGGCTCAGCACTCCTGAGCCGATCGTGCCGATCCATACGGTGCCGTCCCCATCGGCCGGTTTTAGAAATGCGTTTACGTTGACCCCTGACAGGGATACTGGCGTGCGTGGCCCAAGTGACCAACTCCGGGGATTCCACGTGGCTACCCCACCCCCACGGGTGCCGATCCAGACAAGACCAGACGTGTCTTGTGCAAGGCTCATTACGAAATCGTTGGGAAGGCTGTACTGATTGGCCGCTTCGTGCCGGATAGTCTGGTAGGACTCATCCGGAAAGATCAGCGTGATGCCGGACTGGGTTCCGACCCAGATTCGTCCCTCGTTGTCCTCAAGCAACGCGCGGACGCGATTGCTGACCAATACGATCTCATCGTTGGTGTCAGCACGAAAATGCTTGAACTGGCCGGTATCTGGATTCAGGCGAGACACGCCAGAATCAAATGTCGCGATCCAGATGCGACCATGCCGGTCTTCCATTACGTGAGAGACATTATTTGTTGCCAGCGAATAAGCTACGTCGCTATCTTCGCTGTGAACATAGGATGTCACGGTGTTCGATGGCCGCTGAATCCGGTGCGCGCCTCGCTGACTCCCTACCCAGATCGTGCCGTCTTCGGCTTCCTCGAGTGAGGTAATCGCGCGGCGATGCGTCGCATCTGAACGTCCTGTTTCATTCAGGAATTGGGCGAAGGGTCTACCGTTCGCTGTGAGGGCGATAACACCGTGTTCCCGAGTCCCGACCCAGACCGTTCCGTCGGATGCGACTAACAGGTCATAAATTCTGGCATCAGTGAGATCATCCCCCCTCTGGCCGGTTAACCGAGCGAGATCAAAACGATCATCCTCGCGATGCATCTGCGTGACGCCGCCGTCGTCTGTCCCGAGCCAGAGATTGCCGGTTGCATCCTCGTCGATAGCCCAGATGTAGTCGCTGCGCAATTGGCCGGGCTCTCCGGCCTGGCGGTAGTAAGCCCGGATGTCATGGCCGTCAAACCGATTCAGCCCGTTCTCCGTTGCCAACCAGATATAACCGAACCTGTCCTGATGGATATCCATCACGGTGCTCTGGCTAAGCCCATCCCTGACACCGATTCGCTCAAAGGAAAGCGGGATTGATCGCGTGGCACTCCAGGCAGCGGGGGGCAGGGCAGTGAAGGCAAGCGCGAGCAACGCGTACGACATTGCACGACGGGCATGTGAGCGCAGTGATCGTCCCAGGCTGAAGCAGGCCAATTTCATTGAACAGAGTATGAACGAGCTCGTGTGAGAGTTCTGCGAGGACCGGTGAGATTGGGTGTCGAAACGTTCGCCTTGGGTGCGGCGCAGTGAGTTTAGTAGGTCCTACTATTGTTCCTGCCTGAGCGGGTTTCTACCCTAGCGTCCGAACAAAAAACGTTTCCACTAGGGATCTTCGCGGAAGCGCAATTTACTGGGGCTCAGGGATAGGCCACCACTAGGCCATTTGCAATGAATACACGTTTTCTGGGGATTGGCGCGGGCCTGTTCGCCGCGCTAGGGGTCGTTGCGTTCAACGCAACGGGTATTGTCCAACGCACGCTCGTCGAAGTCGAACCGACAACGACTTTCATCGTGAAAGCACGTACGGCAGCCGATGCCGTGGCGGCTGTGAACGCGGTCAACGGTGTGATGATCGGCGAGCTGTCGGTGATCAACGCAGCAACTGCTGCGTTGACGGACAGCCAGGCAGCGGCGCTGCGCCGCCGCGAGGGCTTGCAGGTCTACAACGACGCGCAACTCGAGGTCAGCGGTGACGCGCCGGATACGTTCTATCCGGCATGGGTCGGCGCCGATCAGCTACATGCCAGCGGCATAGACGGTAGCGGTGTGGCCATCGCAATCATCGACACCGGCCTGTGGCCGAAGGTCAGCAACGAGCTAGCCGTCGAACACGGCGTGGATACAGTAGGGCTGGCAACCGGCGGGTCCGACTTGTCGTTTGCGCCTGGGCTCGTCAGCGACCAGAGCGGTCACGGGACGCACATCACTTCGGTGGCTGCCGGCCGTGAGCTGTCCGCCGAAGGTTTCTACGAAGGTGTAGCCCCCGGGGCTGACGTGGTTGTGGTACGTGCATTCGATGACAATGGCTACGGCTCCTACGTGGATGTGATCGAAGGCATCCAATGGGTGATTGATCATCACGCGCAACTGAATATCCGGGTACTGAACCTGTCTTTTAGCGCCGAGCCTCAGTCCTATTATTGGGATGACCCGTTGAACCAGGCGGTGATGGCGGCCTGGGAGGCCGGTATTGTCGTGATCACCTCAGCCGGCAACACCGGGCCGGACCCGATGACGGTTGGTGTGCCAGGCAACGTGCCGTATGTGGTGACCGTGGGTTCTGTGGACGACAACTACACGCCCGACGATCACAGCGACGATTTCCTGTCGTCGTTTTCATCGACCGGGCCAACCTACGAAGGCTTCGTCAAGCCTGAAGTGACTGCGCCGGGCGGCCATATGCTGGCGCATATGAACCCCAACGGGACGATTGCGCGATCCTATAGCGAGTACCAGCACGAGAGCGGACACTACTTCACCATGTCCGGCACATCGCAGTCCTCGGCGGTGATTTCGGGCGTCGCTGCGTTGGTTCTCCAGGCGGACCCCACACTGACGCCGGACGATGTGAAATGTCGCTTGCTTAGTTCAGCGAGACCGGTTGTGGATTCATCAGGCGCATCATTGTATTCCCTGTTCCAGCAAGGCGCCGGACTGGTTTTTGCCCCGGATGCGGTATTCAGCCAGGCGACCGCTTGCGCGAACATCGGGCTTGATGTCGTGGCTGATCTGGCAGGCGAAGCGCACTATGTCGGCGCCGCGACGCAGCTCGAGGACGGAACCTTCGCGTTAAAAAACCCTGGTACGCAAGAATTGATCGGCGGAGAAGGTTCTACTTGGGACGGGGCTTACGTGTTTGCCCAAGGCTATACCTGGAGCGGAGGGGATACAGGCGGAACGACAGATGGATACACCTGGAGCGGTGGTGATACAGGCGGAACGACAGATGGATACACCTGGAGCGGTGGTGATACCGGCGGAACTACAGACGGGTACACCTGGAGTGGCGGTGACACAGGCGGCACCACGGACGGGTACACTTGGAGCGGTGGCGATACTGGCGGTACGACCAACGATGGTTACACTTGGAGTGGCGGTGACACTGGCGGCACGACCGACTTCATGCCCGACTTGTTAGGGCTCCGAGATCTAGACATCATCGACTGGGTCATCCCGGACCCACAGCGTGTGGGTGAATAGCCTATCGGCGAATATTAGTTCGTGCATTCGCGCTCGGAGTCGTTGATTCGGCTCCGAGCGTTTTTATATACAGGGCCTCAAAAGCCTGAACTCGGTTCATTGCCCGCCATGCAGATCATGATTGATTGCGGCGAGTTGGGGAATGAACACGCGCCACGAACTGATTGCGCAGCTCTATACCGTTGCGGCCGAAATGCTGCCGGATGCGTACGGCCAATGGGCGGTGGGTGAGCTGGCGCGGTGCCACGACATCGCCGGTCTCGAATGGACGCTATCTGCCGAGTCGAGTCTTTATCGCTCGGGGTTGATCGCCCGGCTGGAGGGTGGGGCGGGCCCGGATGAGCCGGTGGTCTATCAGCAGGTGCTGGAAGTGATGGTCGATGGCGCACGGCATGTGTTTCGACTGCCGGGCGCTGGAAACCACGCTCCTGCAGACCGTGATTTCCATACAGGGCTTTTTCATGCGGCGACGGCCTGGTCGCTCTGCCGCCGCTACTCCATCGCAGGTCGTATGGATGGCACTGGTGCGGATACAGAGCTGGGATACGCGATCGTTCACGCGACGGGGGAGGTCAAGGTGTGTGATTCGCGATTTTCACAGTTGCTGGCGGGTGCGGGGTGGACGGGGCTCGGGGTGCCACTGCCCTTTCAGATTCCCTGGAATGCCCGCGTGGCGAAGCGGGGATTTTGTTGGAGCTCCCTGTATTTCCAGGTGACACGGGATCGTCGGGTGTATCGTCTCGCGGTGCGACCGGATCGCCGGGTCACGGCCAGCGTGACTGATCGCGAGTGGAGCGTCGTTCGCGAATTGGCCAAAGGTAAGACCTATCCGCAGATTGGCGAGGCGTTGCATATCGCACCCACCACGGCGTCTTCGCACACCTACAAGCTGATGGACAAGCTGGGGTTTCGCCAGAAGAGCGAGTTGGTGCAGTGGTACCACACCCAGGCCGTGCGTCTAGCCTGACGCCAGCCGCCGGCGGTTGTCAGCCAGCGCTCAGGTGGCTGGCGCATCGTGTGATCTCCCGTCATCAGGAGATCACCATGAATCGAATCGCCTGTCTTGCCCTGTCCACCTGCCTGTTGGCGACCGCGCCGCTGGTTGACGCCGCCGGTTCTCGCGAACAGTCACTCATCGAGTCGGTGGACCGTGCCGCATCGGCGCGTGGCGAGCAAAAGCACCGGCCTTCGGGGCCTCGTCATGCGCCGGATCGCGGCCGTGGACGCGACCACCATCCAGGTCGTGGTCATGGTCACGCGCCGCGACATGGCCACGCACCGCAGCACCGCCGGGCTTACGCGCCGCGTCGCCACCGCATCAGTGAGTACGATGCACGCCGAATCGCCATCCATCACTATGGTCTGGGCGTGCGCAGCGCGCATTGCCACGATGGATACTGGACGCTGGTTGGTCATCGCCACGGGCATGGTGCGATCCGGGTTGTGCTGGATGCATTCTCAGGGCAGGTTGTCGGGTATTTCCCACTCGACCCTCACCGAGGCTGGCGTTGGTAACAAGTGCACGTATCTGTTCTCGCCGGTTCGTCAGCACCCTGTTCTTGCTGGTGGCTTTGGTCACGCCCGTGCACGCCTTTCCCGGCGGCGCCTCCGCGCTGGTCGCATCGGCCGGTGGGGGCTGGAAGACCGGCGCGGTGCGCCAGGCTATGGCCGAGATTCAGTCCCGCTACGGCGGATCGATGATCCGCCAGCAATCCAGCGGCGACACCTTGCTGGTGCAGTGGCGCACCCGACAGGGCGTGCAGGTCTTTGTCATCGAACCCTCTACCGGGCGCTGGTATCCGGCGCCGCGTCGCGATGCGCGTCCTGGTCGTTGACGACGATTCATCGCTGCGCGAAGGCGTGGCGGCGCTGATCCAGGAATCCGGCTTCGACGTGGAGACCGCGGGTAGCGGCGACGCTGCGGATTCCTGGGTCCGGGCGGTACCGTTTTCCGGCGTCGTGCTCGATCTGGGGCTGCCGGATGGCGACGGCCTGGCTCTGCTGCGTCAATGGCGCCGTCGCGGCCTGGCCGTTCCTATCCTGGTGCTTTCGGCCAGGGGGACGCCCGACGAGCGCGCTGACGGGCTCGAAGCAGGCGCCAACGATTATCTCCCCAAACCGTTTCACGGTCGTGAGCTGCTCGCGCGGTTGCGGCGCATGATCCAGGGCAGCACACCGCTGATCGAACCACTTCGTCTGGGCACAGATGGCGATGTTGCCTTCGACCTGGTGGATGAATCCGTATTCCGCAATGGCCAGCCGGTGGCGATCTCACGCACCCTGCGTCGCGTGTTGGGTGTGCTGGTGGCCGCGCGAGGGCGGGCGGTTAGCAAGGCCCACCTGATGGATCAGGTTCGGGATCTGGAAGCCGCCGCATCGGAGAACGCCGTGGAGCAGTGGGTGCGCCGATTGCGCCAACGGCTAGGCCAGAGCTTGATCCTGACTGTGCCCGGGCAGGGGTATGCGATCAATTTGCCTGCCGAGCGGGCCATCCGCTGATGCGATCCCTGCGCCTGCAATTGACCCTGACGGTGGCGTTGGTGATCGGGGCAACGCTGTTGCTGGCCGGCAGCTGGCTGGGTGCCCGTCTGCATCAGGGCATGGAACAGTCGGCTGTCGCGCGCCTCACCGAAAGCGCCGAGCATGTGGCGGCTTTTTTGCCGTTCGAGCTGCCCGACAACTGGTCTCAAGGTGAGTTCGCCCAGCCGTATTCGGGGCATTACTGGGAGCTGATCCAGCTGGGCGATGGCGAAGACGCTGGGCGTTTTGCGGCCTCGGCGTCCTTGACCGATTACGAGTTGCTCGGCGCCGACGCGGCGGTCCCACCGACGGTAGTCGTCGGTCAGCTGGCTCGGTTAACGGGGCCGCTCGAGCAGCAGCTCGTTGCAGTCTGGGTACCTCTGCCGGTCGGTCCCGAACCCGGCCGTTTCGCGATGCTGATCGCGGTGCCCGCGCAGCCGCTGGACCAGCAGACAGCGGCCTTACGCTCCGCGCTCTGGCGCGGCGGGATCGTGATCTGGCTGCTGTGCGTGCTCGCGGGCGGGGCGGCAATTGCCGCAGCGTCGCGTCCGATCCGGGCCTTGCAGCGCCAGCTTCTCAGTTTGCAGCGCGGTCAACGGCAACGACTGGGCGAAGCCGTGCCATCGGAATTCTCTGGCTTGGTCCGGAGCTTCAACGCCGTCTTGACCGCACACGAGCAAACCGTGGCACGCCATCGGGATGCCGTGGCGCAGTTGGCGCACGAGTTGAAAACGCCGCTGGCGACGCTCAGGCAGGCCGCGGAGGCCGGCTCACAGGTCAGCTCCGAGGAGGTGCTGATGCGGGTGGAGCGAATGATGCCGCTGATCGAACAGGAGATCGGCCGGGCTCGCATTCACGGGCCATCACCGGGGTTGCAGCCGGTTACGCTGGTCAAGCAACTGCAGCGGGCCATTCAAGTCTGTCGTGTCGATCACGAGCTTGGGCCCGATGCCATTCGCCAGGACGTTCCTGCCACGCTGACGGTGCCGCTGGAAGCGCGGGATTTGTACACCGTGATCTGGAATCTGCTCGACAATGCCATCCGGCACGGCGGCCTGCCGGTCCTGATCTCCGCCACCGGCGACGGCTTTGCGATCCACGACAGTGGAGGCGGCGCGCAGCTTGCCGCGATCCGCCCTCAGGGCATCGGCCTGTCGCTGGTCGAGACCATTCTCGATGCCTACGGTTGGACAACGACGATCAGCGCCAGCCCGGAGGGTGGGCGCTGTGTCACGGTCCATCCGCAGGTCGCCACTCCGAACTGAAGCGGCCCAACCGAAGTTGGGCCGCTTGTATTACTTGCGCCGAGCTGGGTTCGCGCGCTGGCTGCGTCGCCGCAGCCAGCCACCGGCGAGCAGGACCAGCAGTGCGCCGGGCAAGGCCGCGCCGCCCTTGCCACCGGCCGAGTCGTTGCCGCCCGGCGTGCCACCACCTGTTGTCGCGTTCTCGAAGTTGTACAGCTGCACACCCCGACCAAACGTCGCCGCGAACAGCTTGGTGTCGTCACCGGGCTGCAGGACCAGCTGATTGATTGGCAGGTTGGGCAGGTCGCCCAGCGGCGCCCATTCCGAACCTTCGAGGTCGCTGGAGATGAACGCGCCGATGTCGGTGCCGACGATGAGCTGCTCGCCACGCTTGATGATGGCCGTGGTCACGACATCCGGCAGGTTGCCGGAAATGTCGACGAAGGTTTCGCCAGCGTCGGTGGACTTGAAGACATGGCCGCTGCCAACGTCGGTGTTCTGATCCAGGTAGCCGCCCTCGGGTAGCCAGCGAGCGGTGGAGTAGCCTCCCAGCGCGGCGTAAACCGTGGTGGGTTCAGCCGGGTCGATTTCCAGCCCGTAGATGAAGCGATTGGGCAGGCCGTCTGCTGTGGCGTGGTGCCAGCCGTCCGATGTGCCGGCGGCCGGGGGCGCATCGCCACCGACATTAGTCGCGATGCCCGAATCGAACTGGGCGTTGCCGTCCAGCACAGAGCAGCTCCCGCAGAACGCCACGTAGGCGGCGTCGCCTTCCAGATCCAGCGAGCGGTGACGGGCCTGGTAGGCGATGCCGGTGACCGGGCTCACCCCGAGGTCGAATACGTTGACCCAGTTGGTGGCCGTGGTCGCATCCGTGGTTTCCGCCACCATCGTGCCGGCCGCGATCATGTGATCGGCGTTTTGCGGATCCATGAAGAACGGCCCCAGGAAATGCGCGGCGCCGACTTCAGCTTCGCCCGGATCAGCGAAGCTGAAGGTCTCGCCACCGTCGTTGGTGCGGTTAATCGACAGGCCGGGCGTCTGCACAAAGGCCGTCTGCGAGTCATCGGGATCCACGGCTGTCCACATGCCGTCGCCGATGTAGATGCGAACCTGGCGTCGCGTGTCCGGCTCGATCTTGCCGGATGCGTTGTCTTGCAGGCCGTAGTACACCGTGCCGTCCTTGGCGACGCTGATGCCGTAGTTCATCAACGTGTAGAAACCTTGGTTGGCGCCGTCTTCCCAGTTGGCATTGGAGAACGGGGCGGTGACCGGGTTCGCCGAATACTGCTTGTAAGCGCCGCCATCACCACCCGCGAACAGCCACACGCCGCCGTTCACGTCATCGGGGATGTAGAAGCCGGTGTGCTGATCGGGATGCGTGGTGGTCCCGTTGATGATGCCGTCGTAGGTCGGGCAGATCGGCGTGCCGACGCCACCGACGTTGCCGATCAGGAACAGGCAGGTGTTGCCGGCGAAGTAGGTGCCGATGACCCCGAAATCCAGAGGGTTGAGCTGCTGGGTGACGCCATTGACGGGCACAATGCCTGAGGATTCGGTCTGCCAGATTTCCTCCAGGCCGAAGGTGAGTCGAGTCGGTGCGCCGGTGAGGGGGTCGGTGGCGGTGGGGTCGGGTGCGATCCAGAGGTCATACCAGGCCTGGATGCCCGGTCCGACGCCCAATGCCGCGGCGGCCGCAAGCGATGAGCCGCCGACCAGTCCGCTGGTGAGGATCTCCAGCTCGTCCGCCAGCTGCGTCCAGCTTTCGCCGAAATCGGTGGACACGTAAATCCCGTTGAGCGCAGTGCTGCTGAGTACGCCGGTGTCTTCCACGAGTTCGCAGACGAATTGCGGGTCACCAGCCGGTAGCTGCTCGCAGGGCAGGTCGGGAATCTCGATGCCATCCCCGATCAGCGAATCGACGTAGGCGACACCGCCGTTGAGCAGCGCGGCATCCTGCACGATCGCGTAGACAATGTTGTGATCCTGGTCGTCGCCGCTGGCGATGCCGAATTCCACACGGCCGATCTTGTCGAACGGAGCGAACCCGGCTGGGGCGCCGCTACCGTCGTCGATCAATGCGAAGCTGCCAGCCTCGCCGGTTTGCGACAGATACAAGCCGTTGCCCGGTGACTGCGGCGTGCCATCGGCGTAAGGCAGTGCGCCGGAGCGGTAACCGACGGCAGCCAGCACCGGGCAGCCCGCGGCGTCACAGGTCTCTGCCGTGGCGCCGCCCGGAATTTTCACGACAACGTCCGACACCACGTTCGCGAGCTGGCAGGCGCCAGCAAAATCTTCATTGCCGGCGCAGCTGTCGGAGACCGGCAGCGCGACATTCGCGAAGGTTTCGCCAGCATCGTCGGAGCGGAACAGGCCACCATGGGTGGCTGCATAGACGATGTTCGGGTTGGACGGATCAATCGTCACGCGCGAGCCGCCGACGCCGTCGGGCAGCCCCATGGATTGATGCCAGGTTGCGCCGAGATCGTCGGTATAGAACGCGCCCAGGCCGACATAGGTGTTGCCACCTTGCACATGTTCGCCGGTTAGAACGATCAAGCGACCGCCATTGACGGTGCTCCAGGCCAGCGAGCTGTTGACGAGGGTCGGCAGATTGTCCCCGATGGGGTACCAGGCGTCGCCCAGTGTGCCGACGTCGCCGTCGACCGCATCGCTGGCCCAGACGCCACCCGTTCCGACCGAGGCGAACAGGCGCATGGCGTCAGCATCGTAGGCAAAATCATCGACGCGGCCGGCGACCATGGGGATGCCGTCGTTGGAGCCATCGGGAAACTGCTCGTCCGACACCTGCGGCCCGATACCGTATTCCTCCCATTCGCCCACGGCGTTCGGCACCGCTTTCTGGGTGGCGAGCATCGCCGCCTTCTGCTCCACCGCGTTGCGGAAGGCTTGGCCGGGGTGCCCCGAGGCCTGCAGTTTCGCCTGGCTCCATTGGTCGATTTCGGTCAGCGATTCAGGCAGGCGGCGGTTGGCACAGGTCTGCTCGCCGTACTGCGCATGCAGCTTGTCTGCGGCCGCGTCCGATAACGCCGGGTTGAACTCCCGGGCAAACGCGGCCGGGTCCACCAGGGCGTATCCCGGTGGGCAGGTATCGGTTGCCAGACGCTCGCGGTCGGCACTGACGGAATTGAATGTGGTCCATACAACCACAGCGGAGAGGGCCGCCGTGCAGCCCAGGCCAAGATGGAGAGTTCGCATAGAGTTACCGCGGTGCTTCGACGTCTTGCGCGTCGCCTTCAGGATGGTCGTGGTAGCGCCCCCAGGCGCCAACCGAAGACTTTACGCGCAAACTCCGGGCCGGAATTCCCGTACTAGCGGCAAAAGTGTGGTCGTTGCTTCCCATGTGGGAATTGCATGCCAGGATTGACTACAGGGTTGGTTCTGTCTTGTCGTCAAGGTCAATCAGCTCCCCGAGTTCTGCAAGGTAGAGGCCGCGCCGGACGAGGGCGTGCCCCCTCAGCTGGCCGAGCAATTGTGCGTACTGCGTCAGTTGGGCGGCGTATTGAGCAATGGCCCTCTGCCGATATCTGTCGCGGTCGTCGGGATCGTCGATAGGCTGGCGCGTCGTCTTGTAATCGATCACCCAAAGCTGGCCTGCGTCGTCTTCCAGGCAGCGATCGATAATTGCCGACACCCACTGTCCGTCGAGCCAGCCTGACAGGTGGTACTCGGAGGCGTGCCAGGGATGTGATCGCAGCATCCATCGGCTGCGTTCGCCGTCCAAGGTGCGGGCTAACAGCAGCAACACGCGCTCCACGGCGGTTTCGACCTGATCCTCCGGCATGCCCATTCGCCGCAGGCCCGCGCGCATTGGCCCGGCTCGCGAGCGGCCCGCATCGGCCCAGGCGTCCAGTCCTTCGGAGATGATGCGTTCCAGTGCCTCGTGGTACATGGTGCCGATCAAGGTCGCGTGCAGATCTCCGACGGTCGCGCCGGCCTCGCCTTCCAGGACCTGCTCACTCGGTTTGAGCGTGCGGCGTTCGGTCGGGGCCCACACGGGCGGTGGCGGCGCCACCGGCCAGTCGGCAGGCAGACGATCGATTTGCGGCAGCGCGCCGGCTTGGGTCGTCGAGTCGGCGGTTACGTCGGCCTGGTCCTCGCAGGGGGCGAGCCCTTCAAAGCAGGGTTCGATCACCGGCCATAGCCGGGCGGCGATCGAATGTGCCCTGGGCTGATAAGCCAAGCCGTCTGCGGTTTCGCGCGGCGCGGCGGCGGCCACGATGTGCAGGCTTTCCTTGGCCCGCGTTACCGCCACGTACAGCAGGCGCAAGGCCTCGGCCGCCGCGGCGTCGGTTGCCAGGCGATGCAAGAAGTCGTATTGCGCCTGGCCCGGATCGTTCTCATCCGCAGGCTTGGCCACCAACAATGCGCCATGCGGCACGGTGCGCAGGTGTAGCAGGGGTCTGTCCTGCCCGCGAGACGCTCGGCCGCAGCCCACCAGCACGACATGGTCGTACTGCAATCCTTTGGACTTGTGGATGGTCAAGGCCTCGATGCGGCCGCGCCCGGCGCCGCGATAGAGCTGCTGCAGGCGTCGGTCGAAGGCGGGCCAGTCCTGCAGTTCACCGCCGACACAGCAGCTACGCAGCAGGCGAAAGAGTTGCCGGATGGCGGTGAAATCATCTGGCGAGACGCAATCCGGCCCCCGCAGCAGCGTCCACAACGCGTCCGCAGCATCGGCGAGATGAGCGCGCCGGGCCTCCGCGACGGCCAGTGCTGCCTGTAGGCGTGCCAGCCGGGCTCTTGCATCGTCGCTAAGGCCTTGTGCCGGGAGGTCACGCAGACGCGCCGGCCAGGAGCGATGCAGCTGCCCGCGGGACAGCACGATCAGATCGGCCCATTGCAAGCCGACAAAGGGCGCGCGCAGCAGCGCAGTCCAGGCCAGTCGGTCCTCCGGATGGCGGATGGCCCGGATGAGCTGCACCACGTCGCGAACATTCGGACGCTCGGCCAGCGGATCGATATCCACGGCCTGGAACGGCTCCTGCAAACGCCCGCGCAGTGCGTCGAGCACCGGGGTTAGCTGTGGGCGCGTCGCCGCGAGTATCGCGATGCTGGCGTCTGGCGCGGCCGATGCCAGTAACGCTTCCACGGTTTCCACAGCGGCCTGCACTTCGTCCTGCTTGTCGCCCGACGGCACGGCCACAACCCGGGCACCGGCATCGCCGCCTTTGTCGCGTCCGGCCGTGCACGGCGTGTACGTCACGGCGCCGATACCGCGGTCTGACCGGGTGGGAAACAGCTGGCCGAGCGCTCCGTTGAACCAGGCGATGAGCGTCGGCGCGCTGCGGAAGTTGGCGCTTAGCGTCTCGACGGTCAGTTCCAGACCGCCAAGGCGCTTGGATTCGATCAAGTCCACGAACAGCCGCACATCCGCCTTGCGAAAGGCGTAAATGGACTGCTGCGGGTCGCCGACGAGGAATAGCGAGCGCCCGTCATCCGGCGACCAGTTGGCGGTCAGTTCCCGAACCAGCCGGATCTGGGATTCGCTGGTGTCCTGCATTTCATCGATGAGCAGGTGCTGGATTTGCGCGTCGGCATGTGCGATCGCCTCCGCACCGGCTTCGCCGCTGGCTGCGGTAACAGCCGCCAGCGCGACTTCGATGAAATCGGCCTCGCCGCGCTGGGCGAACTGCAGACGCAACTCCGCATAGCAAAGGCGAAGCACCCGGCCCAGCGCCGCCCGCAATGCGAGGCTGGTTGGCGGCAAGCTCGGCTCCGGCAGTGTTCGAACCCGATCGAATAGATCACGTAGGCGTTCGGCATGCGGCAGGCTCGCCAGCGTGTCCAGCAGATCAAGGAATGCTTGTTTGCTCGCCTTGTCCTGACTCGGAAAGCCGATGCGCTTGTCTGCGGTGCGTCGCCAGGTGCCCGATGCGGTCAGCAGCAGATGGGCGATGAACTGCCACGCCGCCAGACTCTCGCAGTCCGGCTGCGGCCACTGCTGCAAGGCCCCCGAATCGATCTGGCCCTGCTCGGGCCAATGCGTTGCTGCGTGCAGGGCGGCATCCCGAATGGCCACCTGATGCGCCGACGGGATGGCGCCGATTAGCTGATCGAGTTGCGCCGCGATCAGCGTATGCAGAATGTCGGCGTCCTGAACACCATGCGCGTCGAGGAACTGCGGCAGGTGCTCCAGCCATTGATCGCGCCGAGCGAGCAGACCGGTTAACGCGGGCAGCAACTGATCGATGCGGTTGTCTGCCCAGCTGAGCACGGCGGTGATGGCGTCGCGTGCGTCGTCCGGGCCTGCGCTTAGATTGCGTTCATCGAACACCGCCAGAACCGCTTCGGCGTAAAGGCTTTCGGGGTCCTGGGTGATGCTAAGCGTGCCTCCGAAGCCGGAGAGTATCGGCAGGCGGGCGGCCAGGCTCTGGTTGAACGCGTCAATGGTCATCGCCTGCAGACGGTCCGGGTTTTCGCGCAGTTGCCAGCCGCGGGCGCGATCGCGCTGGCGCACCGCGGTGGCATCAGCGTGCAACGCCGCGCCGAAAGCCTCGGCCGGCGCGGGACCGTCCGCCAGTTCCAACGCTTCGGTGATGCGCAGCCGGATTTCCGCCGCGGCCTTGTTGGTGAAGGTGATGCAGACCACCGATTCCGGTTCGTCGACGGTGGCCAGGGCGCGCAACGCGCGCCGCACGAGCAGTCCGGTCTTGCCGGAACCCGCCGGCGCAATCGTGACGACATGGCGGTCGAGCCTTAGCGCTCGATCCCTGGCGGCCTGATCAGCCGGTGCGCTCATGCGTCGGTCTCCGCGTCATCGGTGAGCGGATCGCGGATCAGAACCTGAAGCGGGCTGTCGCGTAACGCGCCCGGTACGTAGTCGGCCTGTCCCACCAGAAACGCCCGGGTCAAATCACGAAGCCGGGCGTGGGTATCGGCGAGCAGGGTGTCGAAGTCTGGCTGGCGACGGGGTGTGGGATCGTCGTCGATGAGTCGCGCCGCCCAGTTCGTGGCCGACGCGATGCGTCGTCGATTGGCATGCACATGGGCGAAGGCGATGCCGTCGGCCCGCTCGATGCCCAGCGCCGCGATCGCTTCCGGCGAGGCGTAAAGCGGTAATTGCGGCTCGCGCAGCCGGTCGGCCTGCCAGCCGCCAGGTTTGACGTCGCGGCCCGTCTTGTAGTCCAGAATCAGGTAGCGGCTGCCTTCGGCAGTGTCCACCCGGTCCAGACGGTCCACCCGGAATCGCAAGGGTAGGTCCTCAAACATCACCTCGGCTGCTCGCTCGTGGGCCAGAACGGTGAATGGTTCGCTGCGCCGCTGTTCATGCTGCAGCCAGGCCACCAGCAGACGGCCGATGCGGGCACGCTCGGATTCGATCACCAGGCGAGGGTAGCGATGGGTTGGCAGCGCGGCGGGAAGCAGGTGATCGAGATGGGCATCGACCAGCGCCTCCAGGTCTGAGGCGCTCATCCGTCCGAGGGCCTGTGAGTGCCCCAGTTCCGTCCAGATCGCGGCGAGCGCCGCATGTATGAGCTGCCCCTGCGCCCGCGGGTCCAGGCCGTTGGCCGGCTCGTTCATCGGTTCGGCGCCCAGCCGGAACTGCACCATCGCAGCGAATAACGACTGTGCACAGGTTTGCAGCAGACGTGTACCGCCCCGGATGCCATCGCCGGCCGGGTCGGTAATGGGCGGCAATGCGGGTTCGGGGGTCCGGATGAGTGTCGCGGGAATGCCGTGGGCGGTTTCGAAGGCCGCGGTGGCCGACGTCCAGCGCACATCACTGCCCAGCAAGCCACTGGGGTGCTGCTGCGCTCCGGTGTCGTCCAGCAGCGGCATGCTCAGGTGTAGCTCGTTCGTCTGCTGGCGCCAGGCCGCTGTCATCGCGCGTGCGCGCTGCAACCGGCTGTCGGGTGATGCGCCCGGCACGTTGGCTTGCGTCAGCAGCTCCCGCGCGATGAACGGTTGGTTGAGCGAGCGGCCGAGGACATTGGAGTCGTCGACGCCCAGAATCCAGCGGGCATCCGCCGGTGTTTCGCAGGCTGCCTCAAAGTCACAGATCAGAATCGGCTGGATCGCGTCGACGCGGGGTGCGAAGCGTCTCGAGCGCAACAACTCGCCGAACCAGCCGGTGGCGGCCTCGAAGCTGATTGCACCGAGTTGTCGGTCCAGCACCGCCAGCTGCTGCAGGCTCTCCCGCACGGCCTCGGTGCTTTGCCATTGCTCGGAGTCGCGTTCATCCGAGCGGCCCCAGCCGAGCGCCTGCAGGCGCCGGCCGAAGTGCTCGACCCAATCCCCGGGGGTTGCGCGTCGTGGCTCGTCGCGGACGACTTGTTCCAGTGCCTCCCAGCCGTCCCTGAATCCGGGATCAGCGTGGGTCACGAAGTCGCGCAGGTGGATACGCGGCGCGCAACGCTCGCGCAGCTGTGTTTCCAAACGGGTGGCGGCCGCACGTTGCGGGCCTTGCCATTGAGCGCCGGACAGTAGCAGCCGCGAAACGGTGCTGAACCGGTTGTCCCAGAGGCGCAGCGACAGAATGTCCAGCGCGGCCGCCGCCCACGGGTTACTGGTCAGCGCGTCGGCCCGCTCAAACCGCCAGGCGCTTGCGGCGCCGTGGGCCGGCGTGAGGCGCAGGGCTGTCTGCAAGGCGTCTTCGAGTGCCGCCCGGTCGGCGTCGGGATTGGCGGTGGCGACGACCAGCACCGGTAGGGTTGCGGTGTCACTCAGTGCGCCCAGCAGCTTGGCGATCTGTGCGGCGCAGGCGCGCCGCTCGGCCTCAGCGTCGGCAAAGATGCGGGCGGACGAGGCGGGAACGGTGGCGCCAGGTGCTACATGCTGCAGCCGGGTGCCGGTTTGCTCCAATGCTTGCAACGCGGCCCGCTGTGAAGGGTTCAGTAGGAGGCCCGCGTAGGGAAAATCCAGGGCGACGGCTTCGGGCGGCCGAATCAGCCCCTGGCGCAGTCGTTCGGCAAACGCTGCCGGAATCGCCGCCGCAGAGAGTTCGCCGCGACTCTGTCGCTCGGCATTCAGCTGGGGGAGCCATCGCTGGAAGGCCGCTTGTTCCGGCGTCCATGCTGGCGCGTTGCTCAGGTCGATGTGATGGCTCGCCACCAGTCGATCGGCAGCGCGCAATTGTCGGGCAATGGTCTTGGTCGACAGCAGGTCTTCGGCGACCGGGTCGGCATCAACGCAGGCCATCCATTGAGCGAGTTCCTGAACGGGGTGCAGGATCTGCTCATTCGGCCAGCTGGCGGCCCAGGTTTCGGCGAGCCAGCGGTCAAGCGACAGGAACTGCGGTGCTTCCCACACCGTCAGGCCTTGATCTCGGGCGCCCAGCGCGGCGGCGGTGCGAAGCGCGCGGGCTCGCGTCTCGGTGGAAGTGAGCGTCAGCACGAGCGCAGTTTACGCGAGCTGATTGGATCGGTTTCTGGCGCCAGAAAAAAAGATGGCCCGGTGTAAACACCGGGCCGAGTACGAAGGCAATGAACGTAACGGACGACTGGGGAACCATCACATCACGTCGGCATCCAGCCAGCGGCTCTTGGCCAACCGCTCAAACCAGGCGTTCCTTGCCCGGCGACCTCCGAAATCAGAACCTTGTTAGGTCTGTAAAATCACCATCCTTGCTCAAGCCCGTTCTAACCATCCCTGGACTCCGTGTCCCTGAACAGGCTGAGGCTATTATGCGCGCTCATCATGAGATTTCCATGTCAGTTCGTCGGATAGCGCGCGTGTCAGAAAATTCCTACGCATGAAGGCATTGTTGCAGCGCGTCACGCAGGCTTCGGTGGCGGTGGACAACGCCGAGATCGCAAGCATTTCCAAGGGGTGTCTGGCCCTGGTGGGCGTTGAGCCCCATGACGGTCCGGAGCATGCTTCCAGGTTGGCCGAGCGCATGGTCACGTACCGGATGTTCGCGGATGACAGCGGCCGGATGAATCGCTCGCTGGTCGATATCGGGGGCGGTTTATTGCTGGTGTCGCAGTTCACGCTGGTCGCCGACACACGCAAAGGCACTCGCCCCGGGTTTTCGACGGCCGCCACGCCGAATGTCGCAGAGCCTCTGTTCGAGGCGCTGGTGAAACAGGCGCAACACCGTCTGGGTAACGTACAGGTGGGCCGGTTCGGCGCCGACATGCAGGTCTCGCTTGTCAATGACGGCCCGGTGACGTTCTGGCTGTCCGTTCCGGGTTGAGACTCAAACGAGGTGCCGGCAGTCCTGCCGAAAGACGACCGGACTGCCCGAATCGTGCCCGGCGCGTTTGCCAGCCGGTCGCATCGGAGTATCCTTCGCCCAACACCTGCCCTGATGCTTGCATGAACCCGCGGATTGCGGATGTCGCGCGCGATACGAACGAAACCCAGATCGCAGTGCGCATCAACCTAGATGGCTCCGGCCAGACCGACTTGTCGACCGGTATTCCGTTCTTTGATCACATGCTCGATCAGATTGGACGACACGGGCTGTTCGATCTGAAGATCCGTGCGTCGGGCGATCTCGAAGTGGACCAGCACCACACGGTCGAAGACACCGGCATCGTGCTGGGCCAGGCCGTGGCGAAAGCGGTGGGCGACAAGCGCGGTCTCGTGCGCTATGCCCATGCTTACGTGCCTTTAGATGAGGCGCTCTCGCGTGTCGTGATCGATTTCTCCGGCCGACCGGGCCTGCATTATTTTGTGGACTATCCGCGGGCCCGCATCGGGGATTTCGATGTCGATCTCATCTCGGAGTTCTTCCAGGGCTTTGTCAACCATGCCAACGTCACGTTGCATATCGACACGCTGCGTGGGGTTAACGCGCATCATGTGGCCGAGACCATCTTCAAGGCGTTTGGACGTGCATTACGCGCAGCCACAACACTGGACCCGCGGGCCGGCGACAGCATGCCCTCCACCAAGGGGACGCTCTAGCGAGCCGAACACGGACCCACGCCCGGATCTGATGAACGCCCTCCCACTCTTGTTTTCGCGCGCTTTGCCGGCCTCCGCTTCGGACGCCGGGAGGGCTGCGTAATGGCATCGATTGGTGTCATCGACTACGGCATGGGCAATCTGCATTCGCTGTCCAAGGCCATATCGCGGGTTTCAGCCGAGGACCGCGTCGAGGTCACCTACGATCCCGACAAGCTGGTGCGCGCAGAGCATCTAGTGCTGCCTGGTGTGGGTGGTGCCAAACATTGCATGCAGGAGCTCCAGCGCCTGGAACTCGATGCCTTTGTCCGCGAGGCCGCGGGGCGGGTGCCGATCCTCGGCGTTTGTCTGGGCATGCAGATCATGCTGGATCACTCCGATGAGAATGGCGGCGCCGACACCCTGGGATTGTTCCAGGGGACGGTCGAGGCCTTTCCAGAACCGGAAGCCGAAGGGAGTAGCTCGCAGCGCATCAAGGTTCCGCACATGGGCTGGAATCAGGTGCGGCATACACGGACACACCCCTTGCTCGACGGTGTGTCAGAGGATGCGTGGTTTTACTTCGTCCATAGCTACCGTGCTCGGCCGGTGCACGATGCGGACACGCTGGGCATGACCCGGCATGGCGTGGATTTCGCCTCCATGCTGATCAAACCGAATCTATTCGCTGTTCAATTTCATCCGGAAAAAAGCCAGGGAGCCGGAATGACGCTTCTCGCCAACTTCGTGCACTGGGACGGGCAGGCCTAACATGCTTTTAATACCCGCAATTGATTTGAAAGACGGTCAGTGTGTCCGCCTGCGCCAGGGGCGCATGGACGATGTCACGGTCTTTTCCGACGATCCCGTCGATGTGGCCAAGCAGTGGATCAAGGCTGGTGCCCGGCGCCTGCATCTGGTCGATCTGGACGGTGCCAAGGCCGGTGAGCCGAGAAACTTGGCGGCGATCCAGGCCATCACCGAGGCTGCGGGCGACATTCCGGTCCAGGTCGGTGGAGGCATTCGCGATGAAGACGCCGTGGTCGCCTGCCTCGAAGCCGGCGTGCAGTACGTGATTCTTGGCACCAAGGTCATTAACGAGCCGCATCTGCTCGCGGATCTGTGCATCGAGTTTCCGCGCCACATTCTGGTCGGTCTGGATGTGCGTGACGGCAAGGTCGCGGTCGACGGCTGGAGCAAGCTTTCCCAGCATGATCTGCTGGATCTGGCGCAGCATTTTGAACGAGACGGCGCCGAAGCTTTCATCTACACCGATATCGAGCGCGACGGCATGATGCAGGGCGTCAATGTGCCCGGCACCAAGGAGTTGGCCGAGGCCGTCGCCGTGCCCGTGTTCGCCTCAGGCGGCATTTCCAGCATCGAGGACATCCGCGCCTTGGCCGGGCTTGGCGAGTCCGGCGTCGCGGGCGCCGTCATCGGCCGGGCTCTTTATGAAGGCAAGCTCGATCTGGCTGAAGCCCAGGCCGTGGTTGACGAGGTCCAATCACAGTCATGACCAGCGGTCTGGCCAAGCGCATCGTGCCCTGTCTCGATGTGGACAAGGGCCGCGTGGTCAAGGGCGTCAAGTTCGTTGATATCAAGGATGCGGGTGATCCCGTCGAGGTTGCGCGCCGGTATGACCAGCAAGGGGCTGACGAACTGGTGATCCTCGACATCACCGCGAGTTCGGACAACCGGGAAACGCTGATTCACGTGGTTGAGGCCGCGGCCGCGCAGATCTACATCCCGCTGACGGTCGGCGGGGGCGTTCGAACCAACGCCGACGTGCGCGCGCTGCTCAACGCGGGCGCCGACAAGGTGTCGATCAACACCGCCGCGGTTGATCGTCCCGAGTTCGTCTCGGAAGCCGCGGAGCGTTATGGCTCGCAGTGCATTGTCGGCGCGATCGACGCTCGCCGACCGAAAAAGCGCCGCAAGCAGGACGACATGCCAGCCGGCTGGCATGTCTACACCCACGGCGGCCGCAAATCGACCGGTATGGATGCGGTGGAATGGGCGCAACGACTGGTCGAACTCGGCGCCGGTGAAATCCTGCTGACCAGCATGGATCGCGATGGCACCAAGGAAGGCTTTGATGTGGATCTGACGCGGGCCGTGGCCGATGCGGTCCCCGTTCCGGTGATCGCGTCAGGCGGTGTGGGGGCTCTGGAGGACCTGTATGATGGCCTCGTCGCCGGTCATGCCGACGCGGTGCTGGCCGCCAGCATCTTTCATTTCGGTCAGCACACCGTGGGCGAAGCCAAGGATTTTCTCGCCGAACGCGGCGTGCAAGTTCGGCGTTAGCCACGGCGATTACGCCGAACGTCACGATTCTGCAATCTGCAGACGGTGCAATATGTCTTCTTCCGACATCCTCGCCCAGCTCGACGCGATAATCGCAGAGCGGCGGCACGCCTCTCCTGACCAGTCCTATGTCGCACGTCTGCACGCAGGCGGGCCGGCAGCGGTGGGCAAAAAGGTTGGCGAGGAAGCGGCGGAAGTGATCATCGCGGGTCTGGATGATCAGCCTGAGGCTTTGGTGCACGAAGTGGCCGACCTCTGGTTTCACACGATGGTCTTGTTGAATCACCATGGGCTCGATGCGGCGGCGGTGCTGGCAGAATTGCAGCGTCGCTTCGGCGTGTCGGGTTTGGACGAGAAAGCGGCAAGAGCCGCGGAGGGCAAGTAGCAATGGGATTAGGCGGCATCAGCATGTGGCAGCTTCTGATCATTCTGGCGATCGTGCTGCTGGTGTTCGGCACCAAGCGGGTTCGCAATCTGGGCGGTGATCTGGGCGGCGCGATCAAGGGCTTCAAATCGGCGATGAAAGACGGCGAGGAGGAGCAGGCGAAATCCGAAGAGACCGACGACCCGGCATCCATCTCGGCCGAGAAGTCCGAAAGCACTGAAGCGACCAGCAAGACCGGCGAGCGTCAGTCTTCCTGATCGTACGGAGTCGGCTCTGCCATGTTCGACATCGGCTTCTGGGAGTTGCTGCTGATCTTCAGCATCGCACTCATCGTGCTCGGTCCCGAGCGACTGCCCCAGGCAGCGCGTACGGTCGGGCAGTGGACCGGCCGTGCACGCGCCTTTGTCCGTAATCTCACCACCGAACTGGAACGCGAGACGCGTAAGTCGGAAGCCGCCAAGTCCTTTGCTGAAGCGCAGCGGATGATGAAGGAATCCGTCGCGGATCTGGATACGAAATCTGACGATGGGACGACCTCGACATCTTCGCAGGAAAAGGCCACCAAGCAGGCTGCGCCAGGTGAGTGACACCTTGGGCGGCGATGCACCGCTACTGTCCCATCTGCTGGAACTGCGCACCCGGCTGATGAAGGCGATGGCCGGCGTGCTGGTGGTATTCCTGCCGCTCGCGTTTTTCGCTCAGCCGATCTTTTCGTTTATCGCCGTGCCGCTGCTGGCGCAGATGCCCGCCGGCACCAGCATGATCGCCACCGAGGTGGCGGCTCCGTTCCTGACGCCGTTCAAGCTGGCGATGCTGCTGGCCGTGGTCTTGTCCATGCCCTGGATTCTGTATCAGGTCTGGGCGTTCGTGGCGCCGGGCCTGTACAAGCGGGAACAGCGCCTGGCAGTGCCTCTGCTGCTCACCAGCACGCTGTTGTTCTACCTCGGTATGGCATTCGCCTACTTTGTCGTCTTTCCGTTGATCTTCGGCTTTCTGGTCTCGGTTGCGCCGGAAGGCGTCGCGGTCATGACCGACATCAGCCGCTATCTCGATTTCATCATCAAGCTGTTCCTGGCATTCGGAGCGGCGTTCGAGACACCGGTCGCCATCGTGCTGATGGTTTGGGCCGGGTTCACGACGCCCGGTCAGCTACGGGCGAAACGGCCCTACGTCCTGGTCGCTGTATTCACGCTGGGGATGCTGCTGACGCCGCCGGATATCGTGTCGCAAACCCTGCTCGCGCTGCCGGCCTACATCCTGTTCGAGATCGGAATCATCGCCGCTCGCGTGTTCGTGCCAGGGTCGAAGGAGGTCGACGAGCAGATCAAGGCGGGTGAGTGCGAGTAGCGCGGCACACACCCAACTTGGCAGGCCTATCTTTTCGATAGTGTCAGTTCGCCGCGTGCGGTCTCCAAGCATCTCTCATACTTTTCTATCGCCTCCGGATCGCCGTGTAGCTTCCTGAGTTGTGGGATTGCTGCTTTCAGCAGTGCAACTGCTTCGGCGTATTTCCCTTTCCCCAGCAGCGCCTGGCCACGAATCGCTTCGAGGCGCGCCGCCCATTCGGGTTCGCTTTGCGCCGCGGCCAACTTGGCGGGCTCCAGACCGTCCAGCAGCGCAAGGCTGCGATCATATTGTCCTTTGTCTGCATAGGCTTCCGCTGCGAACACCCGAAAGGCTTGCGAAGCAGTATCATCGTTCCCGTTGGCGACCCGAAGTGTCTCCCCAACCTCCTCAACGAGTGCCAGCCCCACCGCGGGATCGCCGCACTCATATTCCTTGAAGCCGAGATTCCCATTTTCGATCAATGTAAAACGATTGTTTAGTCCGACCAGCCGGGTTGCCTCAGCGCTAACTTCTCGCATCACTTCGAGAGATTGCTCACAGTCACCGGCCTCGTCGTATATTGCTGCCAGTTGAGAGCGGATTAGCAGGACGGTCCTCGAATCGGGGTTTACGGAAGCGGCGTTCTCAAGGGCCAACTCCGCCGCTCGGACGGCCTCATCGAATCGGTGTAAGGCTCTGAGGCTTCGCGCCAGCATCATTTGAACGTTTGCACGCAGCTCTTGACCGCCATCGGTTGGAGTCTGATCCATTTGCTGTATTAGCGATTGCGCGCGTTTCATCGCTGCTTCCGGCTTGCCTTGCCGAAGGAGTGCTTCGGTAATTTGCGACTGCACACTAAATCGTTCCAGTCGTGCCTCTGGCCGCAAACGCTGGAGCAGGCTGGCGGTTTTCTCGAGATATGGCAGTGCCAGCGCTGGTTCGAGTTTTGTTGCATGGTAGCCGGCGTGTGCACGTGCCGCGAGCAGTGCAAGTTCCGAAGTTTTATTGACTTGTTCCCCGGCTAATGTGTCCGCGCGCTCCAGAGTTATTTTTACTAAGTTGAACGATTTGGCGTCTGTAACATATGACTGCGCCAGTGCCACGTTATACAAGGCGGCGGCGATTCGAGTATCGCTCTCGCCGAACGCTACTTCGCTGCTTTTCACCGCATTTTGGAAGTATTCTTTCGCGTCTCGGAACTGATGAATGGCAAATGCTGCATCTCCCATTGCTTGCCAGACGGCGGCCTCGGTGGCGGGTTCGTCGGCAAAGCGCTGCTCAATCTGATTGGAGGCGAGTTCTAGCAACTCTTGGACAGTTGGGTTTTTTTCGAAACCGGCGCGACCAGGGTTGGCTCCCCCAATTATATCGTCGGTCAAAAACGCCACCGTGGCCTCTGCGCGCCGGCGCTCCTGTTCTGCCTGGACACGGGCACGATCGCTTTGCTCGAATAGCCATAACGTAGTCGCTAATCCGACGACCAGCATGCCTATGGTCGCTGCGATCCAAGGCCGCCTGGCTTTCGCGCGTTCTAGAGTTTGTGCTGCAATCCGGTTCTGCAGTTCTGCGTCGGCAATGTGCTGGCGCTCACTATGACGTGATTCCAGTGTTCGCAGTCGTTTCGTCAGTTCCGATACGTTCGGTAACCGACGCGCAGGATGGCCGTCGGTCGCCCGAGCGACATCTTCTTGAAGTAACTCGTCGGCAATATCGCGCTCCCATCCCGGCGCCATGGGGCGAGACAGATCGCCGACGAGTATCTGGTAGAGCATGATGCCCAGCGCGTAGACGTCGCTTTGTACCGTGGGCGCGTGTCCCGCGACGAGTTCAGGTGCCAGATAGAGCGGCGTGCCGCTGCTGGAGTCTCCGCCGATGCCTTGAGTCAGTGTCAGGCCCAGATTGGTGATCCCGAGCTCGTCCAGCCGCCCGGGCTCCAGCAGACGGCTACTGCCGAAATCGGTCAAACGTGTGCGCCAGGCACCGTCTTCACCGGTTACCAGTACGTTGCCGGGTTTCAGGTCTTTGTGAAGGACCCCGACGCTATGTGCCGCGGAAACGGTGTCGCAAATCTGGATGAAGAACGCCAGGCGCTCATCCAGGGACATATCGTCTAGCGCGTCACCAGTTTGTGCCCAATCTGACAGGTTTTGTCCGCCGAATTCGCATTCGAGAAAGAACGGAGCGGTTTCGAAATTCCAGTCGATGATGCGGACGAAATCGTCACGCTCCCCCAGGCTTTCGCGCAGAACGCGGAACAGTGTCGCCTCGCGCTTGAGGGAGGACAGCCGGCTGCCGTCGGGACTAAACTTGTAGACGCGTTGCTCGCCCGTCTTACTGTGGCGTGCCAGCCAGACTTCACTGCTGCCGGAAGGGCTGAGCTGGCGTTCCAGCTGAAAGTGGTCGCGGCCGGGCACTTTCGCCCCCGGGGTCAGATCCATCTGACTGGTGTGGCGGCGGCCGACTGCCACGCGTTCGACCGGAATGGCCAGTCGGTATCCCACCCTGGGAACGGTGACAATGAGTTTCGTGCCATCGTCTCCGAAAACCTTGCGCAATTTGCCGATCGCGGTGGCCAGGACATGATCGACGGTCACCCGTCCCTGCCACACCGTCTCGAACAATTCTTCCTTGGTGACGACTTCGCCCGCGTGTCGTAGCAACTGGGCAAGGACTTGCAGCGGTTTTTGTTCGACGTCGACCGGCAGTCCCGACACACGCAGTTCCAGTCTCGCCTCATCGAACTGCATGTCGCCGAACCGCCAGCGATACAGGTGGCTGCCTTCGCTCATTTCACCATTCCCCAAGCGTCGTTTAAAAAAACGCCGAATCCAGCTGATTCCCCGACTCGGTATACCGAGTTTTTTTAACCATACCGCGTGTCAGCGCTGCTCGGAAAGAGCGGCTTGAAGGTTTCTTGAAACCGGCTTGAGGACTCGCGGGTGTCAATGCCGGCAGTCTTTTGGTCGCCACTCGAGGTTGGCCGGCATAGGTGCGAGTCAGGGGTTCGCTTCAACCGCACCAATGCCCGTCGTCTTCTCGTGCATCAGCGTTTCATAACCAAGAGGGAGTCACGATGAAACTAAAAACGGGAATAGCCTGCGGGCGAGTGATCACCATGCTGACGCTCGGTCTGGCACTGACGGGCTGCATTGCGGCCGGGGGATCCGCACAGATCAAACCCGACAATGTCGCCAAGCTTCAGGAAGGCGTCACCACCTTGGCAGAAGTGAGAGCCATGTTCGGTGACCCGATTCAGACCGGCCTGACGTCAGACGGCAATCGAGAGTTTTATTACCAGTACTCGAAGACGACGGTGAATCCGGCGACCTACATTCCTGTCGTAGGTTCGTTTCTGGGTGGTAGTGACACGGACTTTCAGAAGCTCACGATCATTTTCGATGAAGACGACGTCGTGGAGCATTTCCTTTACGACGAGACGAGTCAGGAAACGAAGACGCCGTTGGGTTTTTGAGCGGTTTTCATCCGGTCAGGGCTCGTCGAATTAACCGCCTGAAGGGGATAACGATGCCAATTCTGTTTGAAACGGAATGGTTTGTATGGAAAGTCGAAAATGACTGCGTATCCAAAAAAATCGAGAACAGGAGGTTTGACAAGGGAATCTGGGACCGCAGCGACTGGACGATCAATGAGCAGTCGATGGAGCGAGGCCTAGCGTTGCTTGCTCAGCGGTGCATGGAAGAAAACTTGGAGATCAAGTCAGTGCTTCCGCTCAATGGTGGCCGCTCATATGACTACTGTCGCTCAAGCACCAATTCCTGGTCGACAGGGGCAGGCGGTGGGGGTGGTTGGGGTTGGGGGCTCGGGTATGGGTGGGGGGTCGCCTTATGCAAGGGCTTTGTGGCCTTGCTGCAACGTCGGGTTGAGGTTCGCACTGAGGACTACGAAACCTGACTTCAGGCCAACCGACTGAAGGCACGCATCGCGGAGAAGTTGCGCTTGATTCAAGAGCTATCCACGCGTGCACGGGCCTCATCGGAAGTTCAGAAGAAGACAGAGAAGCGAGGCTTGATTGGCAAGAAGGAAACCTGGTTCGTCGTATTCAGTAGGAGAGACCACCATGAGACAAGTGTTGTTTTTCGATTCGATGATCACGCCGAGGATCATCACCTTCGTGTATTGGTTGCTGCTGCTCGTCGTCGCCTTCAGCGGCATTGGTTCCATGTTCTTTGGGTTCGGTGGATTTTCATTTGGCGGGTTTTTACGTGGCCTGTGCATTATCGGTGGTGGTGCGCTGGGAGTTCGTATCTGGTGTGAATTGCTGATCGTGCTGTTCAAAATGAACGAAGCGTTACAGGACATTCGTCAGCGTCCGTCGTCGATTGGGTAAAGAACAAATTGGCGACCATCGCAATCATGAAGAAATAAAACTCCCGCTTTTTCGCATGTCGCGCGTCAGTGACGCTTGGAAAGAGCGGCTTGAAGAGTTCTTGAAGCAGGCTTGAGGACGTGGCGGAGCAGCCGCGGCAGGCTATTGGTCGGTGTTAGGGATGCGATAGCGGATCGCGCCAAACATCAATTTCCAAGTGACTAGAAGAGGTGTTCAATGACTGGGAAAAAACTAATTGGAATGGGCGCGGCTTTTTGCGTTGCGATGTACCTGGCCGGATGCGGTGGGAGTGACGGTGGTGACAGCGGCGAGCCTGAGCCACCGATTCAGACCCTGTCGCTAACAATCGCCGGAAAGGTGACTGACGCTCCAATACCGAATGCGGTAGTTACCGCAACGGTCGGGGGCGTGGAGTTCAGTGCGGTTGCTGATGGCGAGGGTGCTTATTCGTTGGAACTCGTGGATGTGCCGCTCGAGAGCGGTACCCTGCCGGTGCTTATAGAAGCCCAGGGTTCAGAGGGTCAGGAATTTGTGGCCTTCCGCAGTCAACTTCATTCCCTCGACACATTGATTACACAGTCGAACGACGACGGTGTTCTGGATTCCGGTGAAAACATTCGAGTCAATGTCACTCATCTGAGCACATCCGAGTCGGTATTGATTGGCGATGATCTGAATTCAGATGCGGAATTGAACGATGCGATTTCCAACGTCGATCCCGAACCATTGCTCGACACGGCTGGCGTCATCAAGTTGATTGTGGATATGGGAGAAGAATACGCACTACCCGACGAATTCGACGACACCTTGTCATTTGCCTCGAGTGAGGAGGCCGTCGAGACCTTCGTTGAGGAGGTGATGAGTACCGAAGAGGGGGCGGAGGATTTGAGGAAGGCTCAGATGGAAACTGCGGACGATGCGGACGTGGTTGACCAAAGCGATGGAATTGTCGTTCCAGCGCGTGCACTGACGATATACCAGGTGCCAGAAGACGCCTTCAACTACTTCAACCTTGGCGAAGTATTCGAGTTCAAACCCGACGGAACCGGCTTGGCATACAACGCTGCCGAGACGTCTGAAACCACTTGGCAGCAGGATGGCAATGGCATCCAGGTGTCGACCGATTTCGCAACCGAAGTTGACGAATACAACGGATCCGGCGCCTATGACCGGGTTCTTTACGAGACGCGACTTATCGAGCTCGTGCCGTTGGGCAACGACCTTGCGCAGGTTCGACGCACTGTAGTCAAGAGCTACCCTGACTACCCGATGGTAGTGCCTACCGAGACGACATACGTGTTTGCAAAGCGGTATCTCGTCGACGAACGCGAAACCGAGGTCTTTCCTCCAGTCAATGGCGTGTCGGGTCGGTCGATTGGCGTGAATGTTTATAACACTGACGAAGCGGTTTCGCCGCCCGGCGGGTTGGCTGCGGACGTTCTCGGCTTTATTGCGGGGGGCATGGGGGAATCGACATTCTGGGCGGACGGCTTCACCTGGACGGAAGCCGAAAACGGTTTGTCCTTGTCCTTCACTGGTGGCACGGAGATGTCGTACCGCTTCGTCCGCGATATCGACGCCTGCGGTCAGATCTGGATTGCTGATGCGCTGGGCGCCGATGGACACCGCCGAATCGATACTGGGCTCGCGCTGTGCAACGAGCAAGCTGCATTCGTGGAATCGGATATTCCCGGTTACTACTATCAGTTCGGCGTGGGAGAGGAAGAGATGCCTGAAGCTGATGTCGTTGGCTTCGGCCTGAGATTCGACGCGGACGGTACGGGCTCTCAGTTCGACAACTACATCGAAACCGACGAGGACGGAAACGAGACTGAACGCTATGACGACGATCAAAACGATCCCTACTTGGCGTTTTTCTGGGAATTGACGGCTGACGGCTCGGTATTGGTGCGACGTACTTACGATGAGGAAACATACGTGCCGAGCTGCGATCCCGATTCGAGCGGATGTCTGGTCTGGGACCGGCGGGAACTGTTTCCGATGACGCTGTCCGACGGGCGCTTCTATTGGATGGAAGTGCGTTCGGATGGGACGGCCGAGAGTTCGGCGACCTACCTGCCACGTTTCTACGATTACTCCGAATCCGCGGTGCCCGTCGAAGGTGTGGCGCCGTCGCCGGGAAAACGTAAGGCGGTGTTGGTGAAGCCGTTAGACGCCCGGAGGATGTTGGAAGGTCAACCCAAATAAATCTTGAGGGTGGGTTGAAGGTCGCGGTCGGCGTCTTGCAGATGCCGACCGCGACCTTTGTTGAGCGGAAATCGCTGGCGTGTGTCGATGGGTATCCTGTTGCCAAGCAAAGCGATTGCGTACACGCCATGCTCGCGGCTACAGGTAGACCACGCGCTCCCTGGCACTCGTCAGGAATTCCAGGGTCCCGATTGCTTGCTTGAACTTAGCGGCGGCCGCCGACCTGCCTTGTCGCGCCACCACGCAGGGAGCGATTGTGAGGTGCTCTGTTTCTGAAGGGTCGTGTGCTTGACGGGCCCCGTCCAGTGGCAGGCCGATGAGCCCGTCACGACGGATCAGGCAGCCGGAGGTGAGTTCAGGGTCGAGCGCAGCTGCGCGGCGCCGATCACTTCCGGTTCGTGCCGTAATTCGTGCAAGGCGTCGTCGGCCAAAAGATGGTCGAGCCGGGCGACATGCTCATCGATGGCGTTCACGTAGGGGTTGTCGCCGTTGAAGTGTGCGTTCAGATAGCGGTAGCAGCCTTCGAAATAACCATCGAGCCGGTCCTTCCAGACCATCCGATTGAAGTCCGGGGTCTTGCGCATCAGGTCCTCGGCCGAGCTGTAGACCGGTTTCGGCCGCCCTGGCTGCGCGTCGCCCGCCAGCCCGCAGATGGAAAACTCGCGATACAGGTGGTGCCAGCACTTTTCCAGATAGCAGGCGTCGGCCATCTGGGCGAGCAGATCGACCGTGCCGAGGAAATAGCCGAGATGCCGGTCACGCGGATCTGAGACGCGGATCTTGTCCAGCGCAATTTCGTAGCCGGTGAAATGCACGATCTGACGTGACACGTCGGCGTACTTCTCCAGCTGCGTGCCCTTTAGAAAATCGCTGATGAATGCACCGCTGCGAGCGACATGGCAGAGCGTGAATTCAGCGCCGTTGCGGTGGCCGACATCACGGTCGGAGCGCACATAACCGGCATCATGAAACAAGGCGATGATCACGCCCAGCATGGCGCGCTCGGTGCCCAGTTGCTCCGCCGGCGGCACGGATTGCTCGTAGCCATCGAGCAGGCGTGCGAAGGCCAGCGTGGCATCCAGGCTGTGTTGGGCATCGTGGTACCAGGTGTCGCAGCCTTTGAAGCCCGGCAGCAGACCGGCGAACAATGCGCTAAACGTCTGGAATGCACGGGAGATCAGGGCGACATCAACCGCGGTGAAGCGATGCGTCAACAGGTCGAGTACGGCGGTTTCAACCGCCTTTGGGTCCGCCAGGTGGACTGTGCCAGTGACGTCGTAATGTGCCTGTTGCCCCATTTCATATCCTCCGCGCTGCGCGGTCTGACGGGCCTTCTATGCTTTTCCGGATGGTAGACCGCGGTTTACTTCGCAGCCACATCCGAGCGTGACCCTGTTCTCAGTTCAAGGACAGCGCTGTGCAGGGCTGCTGGTCTGACATTGACGGTGGTTCCAGATACGGTCAGCGCAGGCCGCAGACCACCGGCGTGTGGTCGGACGGGCGCTCCCAGCGGCGTGGCTCGATATCGATGGCGAAGCTGTCGAATCGCTGGAGCAGCGGTTCGCTGATCAGATGATGATCGATCCGCAGGCCGAGCCCCCGACGGAAACCGCCCTGTCGATAATCCCACCAGGTGAAGCGCTGTTCCGGCGGGTCGATCCGGGTGAATGCGTCCGTCAGGCCGGTGTCCAGCAGCGCCTGGAGGGCGGCGCGTTCGGCGTCGCTGCAGAGAATGTGGCCTTCCCAGCGGTCCGGGTCATGGGTGTCGGCCTCGGTGGGTGCGATGTTGAAGTCGCCGGACACCACCAGATTCGGGTGTTCGGCGAGTATGTTCACCACGTAGTCGCGTAGGGCGGCGAGCCATTCCAGCTTGTAGGCGTATTTGTCCGATCCCACCGCCTGGCCGTTCGGCACGTAGACGCAAAGCGTGCGGATATCACCGATGGTCCCGGCGATCACCCGAGCCTGGGTATCGTCGAAGCCGGGAATGCCGGTGACGACGTCGCTGATCGGCTCGCGACTGACGAGGGCGACCCCGTTGTAGGTTTTCTGACCATGCCAGGCACAGTGCCAGCCGGCTTCCTGCAGGGCCTCGACCGGGAAGCGATCATCGGTCAGCTTGGTTTCCTGAATCGCGACGATGTCGACACCGTCCTCGCCCAACCACTGAAGCAGATGCGGCAGGCGCACGTTCAGCGAGTTCACGTTCCAGGTCGCGATGCGTGTGGGCGCGCTCATGCGGCCAGTCCATGCAGGCGCAGCAGGGCTTCCGGCTCCGGCGGCCGCCCGCGAAAGGCCTCGAACAACTCGGCAGCTGGACGGCTGCCACCCTTGGCGAGGATATTGTCGCGGAAGCGGGTAGCAGCCTCCGTGTCGAACACGCCGCGTTCAACAAACAACTCGAAGGCGTCGGCCGCGAGCAGCTCCGCCCACTTGTAGCTGTAGTAACCCGCCGCGTAGCCACCGGCGAAGATATGCGAAAAGCTGCAGGGGAAACGATGCCAGCTCGGTGGATGAATCACCGCCACCTCGCTGCGGACCTGAGCGAGCGTGTCCAGCACTTTCGCGGCTTCCCCGCGGACGTGGTCGCGATGCAGTCGCAGATCGAACAGCGCGAACTCCAGCTGGCGGACCGTCGCCATGCCGGCCTGGAAGCGGCGTCCCGCCCGCAGCTTGTTCAGCAGCGCATCGGGGATGGGCTCGCCGGTGTCGACATGACGGGCGAAGCTGTCCAGCGCCTCGCGCTCGTAGGTCCAGTTTTCCATGAACTGGCTGGGTAACTCGACAGCGTCCCAGGCCACGCCATTGATGCCCGAGACCGATAGCTCATCGACCTGAGTCAGCAGGTGATGCAGGCCATGGCCGAACTCATGGAATAGCGTCTCGACCTCG
>Ga0208330_1000198_pt1 | contig 34428 bp, 30 predicted proteins | sample DeeseametaMP1896_FD_184180 | JGI IMG/M metagenome (GOLD analysis project Ga0208330, IMG submission 184180) | Marine microbial communities from the Deep Pacific Ocean - MP1896 (SPAdes) | ecosystem: Environmental > Aquatic > Marine > Oceanic | place: East of Hawaii, North Pacific Ocean | collected... | reverse complement strand
CCCGGCGCGGGCACGGGGGACTCGACCCCGGCGTGAAAAAGCGTGATCCTGTTGCGACCGCCTGCCGGGCACGGCAAGGAGGGAAAAACAAGAAACGACAGAGGCCGGAACATGAGCAGACAGAAACTCGCGATATTTGGCGCCCTTTTGCTTGCTGCCAGCTGCAGCGGCGTGACGGGCGGACGCACCGTGGTCAAGGGCGCAGGCCCCGACGAGCTGCTGAAGCTGCGCTACGGGCCGGGCCTGGGCTACAAGGTCAAGCTGGGCCTGCCGGACGGTACGGCGCTTGTGCGCCGCGATTGCGTGACCGAAATGGGCCAGCTCTGGTGCCGGGTCTCGCTGGCCGATGCGCCCGCGGTTACGGGCTATGTCTCGGCCGATTACCTGTCGGCACCCTGATCCTGCCCAGCGGAAAACCGCGATCTTGGCTGCGCGCGGCGATCACCCTTGGCGGCGCCCGCCCGCTTGGCTAAGACGGCGTACCGCAGACCTGGAGGACGCACGTGAGCAACACCGCCGACCGCATCGCCCGCACCATCGCCACCGAGATTGCCGCCAGTGCGGCACAGGTCACTGCAGCGGTCGGGCTGCTGGACGAGGGGGCGACGGTGCCCTTTGTCGCCCGCTACCGCAAAGAGGTGACGGGGGGCCTGGACGACACCCAGCTGCGCACTCTGGCGGACCGGCTGACCTACCTGCGCGAGATGGAGGCGCGGCGCGCCACGATCCTCGACACGATCAAGGGGCAGGGCAAGCTGACCGACGACCTGGCCCGCGCCATCGCGCAGGCCGACACCAAGGCGACGCTGGAAGACATCTACCTGCCCTACAAGCCCAAGCGGCGCACCAAGGCGATGATCGCCCGTGAAAACGGGTTGGAGCCGCTCTTGCGCGCGATCGAGGAAAACCGCGCTGCGGACCCGGCCAAGCTGGCCGAGGGCTATACCGGCGAGGCGGTCGAAACCGTCAAGGCCGCTCTGGAAGGTGCGCGCGACATCCTGGCCGAAGAGCTGACCGAGAATGCCGATCTGCTGGGTCGGCTGCGCGACTACATGATGCGCGAGGCGGTCATCACTGCGCGGGTGCAGCCTGGCAAGGAAGAATCCGGCGCCAAGTTCAGCGACTATTTCGATCACCGCGAAAGCTGGGCCAAGATCCCCGGTCACCGGGCCCTTGCGATCCTGCGCGCCGCCAAGGAAGAGGTGGTGACAATCGAGATTGCGCCCGAGGGCGAAGAGGGTGCCACCCGGGCTGTCGGTATCGTCTGCGCCGCCATCGGCATTCCCGGTGACGGGCCGGGGGATCAATGGCTGCGGGCGGCGGCGGGCTGGACCTGGCGGGTCAAGTTGTCGCTGTCGATGTATGTGGACCTGCTGACCGACCTGCGCCGTCGTGCGCACGAAGAGGCAATCGCCGTCTTTGCCCGCAACCTCAAGGACCTGCTCCTGGCCGCGCCCGCCGGCAACCGCCCGACGCTGGGTCTGGACCCGGGCATTCGGACGGGCGTCAAGGCGGCGGTGGTCGATGCCACCGGCAAGCTGGTCGAGACGGCGACGCTCTACCCGTTCCAGCCGCGCATGGACCTGCGCGGCGCGCAGGAGGCGATTGCGCGCATGGTAAAAAAGCACGGGGTCGAGCTGATCGCCATCGGCAACGGCACCGCCAGCCGCGAGACCGAGCGCATGGTGGCCGACACGCTGAAACTGATCGAGGGACCGAAGCCCACCAAGGTGGTGGTGTCCGAGGCCGGGGCCTCTGTCTACTCGGCCTCCGAACTGGCGGCGAAAGAGTTTCCCGATCTGGACGTGTCGCTGCGCGGGGCTGTGTCCATCGCTCGGCGCCTGCAGGATCCGCTGGCCGAACTGGTCAAGATCACGCCCGAAAGCATCGGCGTCGGCCAGTACCAGCACGACGTTGATCAGCGCCGCCTGGCGCAGGCGCTGGAGGCGGTTGTCGAGGATGCGGTGAACGCCGTCGGCGTCGATCTGAACATCGCGTCGGCCCCCTTGCTGGCGCATGTCGCCGGGCTGGGCCCGCGCCTGGCAGAGGCCATCGTGGCCCATCGCGACGCGACGGGGGCCTTCCCGTCGCGCAAGACGCTGCTGAAAGTCTCGGGCCTGGGTCCCAAGGCGTTCGAACAATGCGCCGGGTTCCTGCGCATCCGCGAAGGGGACGAGCCGCTGGATGCCTCCTCGGTGCACCCCGAGGCCTACGACGTGGCGCGTCGCATCGTTTCGGCCTGCGGGCGCGACATTCGCCAGATCATGGGCCAGCCCGCGTCTTTGCGCGGTCTGCGGGCCGAGGATTTCGTGGATGACCGGTTTGGTCTGCCGACGGTGCAGGACATCCTGTCGGAACTTGAGAAACCGGGTCGCGACCCGCGCCCCGAGTTCAAGACCGCGAGCTTTGCCGACGGGGTCGAGGACATCAAGGACCTCAAGCCGGGTATGATGCTGGAAGGGACGGTGACGAACGTCGCGGCCTTCGGGGCCTTCGTCGACGTGGGCGTGCACCAGGACGGGCTGGTGCATGTCAGCCAGCTGGCCGACCGGTTCGTCAAGGACCCGCACGAGGTGGTCAAGGCCGGGGACGTGGTGCGCGTGCGCGTGACAGAGGTGGACATTCAGCGCAAGCGGATCGGCCTGTCGATGCGCAAGGATGGCGGTGATCGACAGGCCTCCGGGCGCGACGCCGGACCGAAGGGCAAGATTGCCGGTGCTGGCGGCAAGGGACGTCCGCCCAAGAACGGCGGCCGGCATGGCGGCGGCCAATCGGCTGGTCAGTCGGGTGGTCAATCCGGGGGTAAGTCCGGCGGTCAGGGCGCGCTGGGCGATGCCCTGCTGGCGGCGATGAAAAAGAAATAAGGGCAAGGGGGCGGAAAGTGTCGTCCCTTTGCCTGTCTTGGCCGCGTGCCACCCGGTGCACGATCCGGAGTCGCTGTCCCGGTCACTCCGGTTTCGCGGCGGCCCCGCTTGCGAACATCCGCGCGATCCTGTCGGCATCGAATCCCGCTTCGGCAAGCACTTCCGCCGAATGCTGGCCGATGCGCGGCGGGGCGCGGTCGATGGCGGGATTTCCGGCGGACATCAGGAAGGGCGCGACCGGCACCTTGTAGGTCCCGTCGCGCCCCTCGGGTGCGTCCAGGTCATGCAGGACGCTGCGATAGTCCAGCTGCGGGTCTGCCAGCGCCTCGTCCAACCCGCGCACCCGGCCCGCGGGCACGCGATGGTCGCGTAGAAATGCCTCCCACTCGGCGGCGCTGCGCGTGGCGAGGAGGCGGGCCAGAAGGGCTTCTTCGCGGTCGTAGTCGTCAAAGCGTTCGTTGTTCGATTGCTTGACCATTTCGGGGTGTCCCAGCGCCTCCCACAGGCGTTTCTGCTGGCGCAGGTTGGCGGCCCCCAGCATCAGCTTGCCCTCGGCACAATCGTAGGTGCCAAGGCCCGCCACGGCATAGCGGTTGCCCTCGGGGCGGGGGGCTTTGCCTGCGGCGGTCAGGGCGGTGACATGTGTGCTCATCAACATCAGCGTGGCGTCGAACATGGCCAGGTCGATATGCTGGCCAACCCCTGTCTGGCTGCGCTGGAACAGGGCCGCGGCGATGGCAAAGGCGGTCATGTAGCCGGTGGAATAGTCCACCACCGGCGCCCCGGTCTTGAGCGGGGCAACCTCTGGTGTGCCCGTCGCGGCCATCAGGCCGGAAATGGCCTGAAAGACATTGTCATAGCCGGTTTCCTCGCGCCGTGGGCCGTTGTGACCGAAGGCCGAGACCGAGCAGTAGACAAGGCGCGGGTTCAGCGCCGCCATGTCAACATAGCCAAGCCCCAGCGCCTCCAGCGCGCCGGGGCGGTAGTTCTGAACGAAAACATCCGCCGTTTCCAGCAACGCGCGCAGCGCGGCGCGCCCGTCCTCTGTCTTGAGATCCAGCGCCAGGGACCGCTTGTTGGCGCCCTGCGCCAGGTAGGTGGTGCCCATGCCTGCCTCGTTCAGCGCCCGGTCCGGGCCCTGGATGCGCACCTGGTCGGGATCGTCCGGGCGGTCGATCTTGATGACGTCGGCGCCCAGCACGGCCAGTTGGTAAGAGGCGAAAGGGCCGGCAAGGACATGGGTCGCGTCGATGACGCGCAGGCCGTCGAAGGCTCGGGGCATTGGGGGCTCCTTTTCGGGTCAGCGCCCGGTATCGCGGCGGGCAGAAGGATCGGCGCGGTTTGACAGCCGCGCGATCCAGCCGGCATTGGGCATGATGACGAAGATGCGGGTGAGGTGCATGGCCGTGACCAGTGCCACGTCCTGCGCCAGGATCCCGGCGGTCAGCGCCATTTCGGTCACGCCACCGGGCGCGATGCCCAGCATGACCGTGGCAAAGGGCGCGGCAAAGAGCAGCGACAGCGCCCAGGCGCCCAGGCCGCAGGTCGCCAGCAGCAGGCCGGAGGACAACAGCGCGGACCCCAGCAGCGGGCCGCCCAGCAATTCGCGCCGAAAGGCCCCGCCCAGCCAGGTGCCGAGGACAATCTGCGCCGCGGCCAGCAGCGGTCCGGGCACGTCGAATGCGGGCAGGTCCAGCGAGGAGAGCAGCGCCGCCATGAAGAGCGGGCCAAGGAAAAAGGGATTGGCCAGCCGGATGGCACGAAAGAGCAATGGCCCCAGCGCGGCGCCTGCGAGGGTCAGCGCGGCGCCCGGTATGCCGTCCCGGCGCAGCGCCTCGGGGGACGGGGCGGGGCCGTCCGTCCCGGCATAAAGCAGGATCGGGATCACCGTGACCACCAGCGCGATGCGCAGGGTCTGGGACAGGATCACCGGGGCCGTGGGCACCCCGTGGTGTTCGGCCATCACCACCGCCTCGACCGGCGAGGTCGGCACAACCGCGAGGAAATTCGCCACCAGGCTACCGCCGAAGATCCGCCGTTGCAGGCGGGCGACAAGCATCGCGGCCATCAGCACCCAGAGACTGACGGCGATCAGCAGGGGCGCGGTGGCCAGAAGCGCGTGCAGCGCCTCCGGCGTGAAATGCGCGCCGACGAAGGTGGCCACGGTGATCTGTCCGAAGGGGCGAATACGCGTCGGCACCCGCTCGGTGAACAGCCCAGAGGCCGTCGCCGCTGCCGTCAGGACAAGCGGCCCGATCATCCAGGGCAGCGGCGCGCCGAGCAGGGACATCAGGTAACCCGCAGCGGTCGCGGCAAGAAAGAGCACCGGCAGCGCCGGGGAGATGCGCATCGCTTTCCTCCAGAGATGGAACAAGGCGCCCGTCGGGGGCTGACCGGGCGTCGTCTTTGGCTGGAGTATAAAGAGCTATAAGAATGATTCAATAAGGTCCATGAGTATCGTGACGAAGCTGGAGTTCGACGTAGCCAAGCGGGGTGGCAGGCGCAGTGAGTGAAGGCAGAGGTCGACGGTAGGGCAGCGTTGCAGTGATGGGTAAATATCTGAAGGTCTAACATATTTCTGGTGTTGCGACTGGAGGGTGAGCTATCTTCAAAACGCTATTTGACAAAAAGCTATATTTCTATCTTTAATGGCGGGGCGTTCAGGATTCGCACCGCTCATGCGTTGTCCGAGGCAAACCGCATGGACCGGCCAGAGGGGTGGTCGCCGGGAGGGGAGGCAGATGTACAGGATAGACTATACCGATCTGGTCGGTGGCGTTTTGCTGGTTGCGCTGGGTGCAGGCGTCAGTCTTGTCGCCATCCAGTACTACCCGCTGGGCACCTTGCAACGCATGGGACCGGGTATGTTTCCGGCAATTCTTGGCGTCGTGTTGGGCGGGCTGGGAATGCTGCTGGCGCTGCAGGCGCTGCGCCGGACGGGAAAGCGCCCCGACATCAGGGTCTTTTCGCCGCTCTTCGTCCTGGCCGGGGTCGCCAGCTTTGCGCTGCTGATCACGCCGGCGGGGCTTATCCCGGCCATCGTCTCCATCGTCGTGATCTCGTCGCTGGCAGAGTTGCGCATCTGGCCTGTCAGCCTGGCTCTGCTCTGCCTGGCGCTCTGCCTGATGGCGCCGCTGGTCTTCGTCGTCGGCCTCGGCCTGCCCATTCCCCTGATCCGGTGGCCGTTCTGATGGATTTCTTCAGCAATATCGGCTTGGGCTTCAGCGTCGCGCTGAGCCTGACAAACATCTTCTACTGTTTCCTCGGTGCTCTGCTGGGCACGCTGGTGGGGGTGATCCCGGGGCTGGGTGTGCTGGCGGCGATCTCGATGCTGTTTCCGCTGACCTTCCACCTGGAGCCGACCACGGCCCTGATCATGCTGGCCGGCATCTGGTACGGTACGACCTACGGCGGCTCGACCGCCTCGATCCTGCTGAACCTGCCGGGCACCCCCGCCAATGCCGTGACCTGCCTGGACGGCTACCCGATGGCGAAACAGGGCCGGGGCGGCGTGGCGCTGTTCATGACCACCGTGGCCTCGTTCTTTGGCGCCTCTTTCGGGATCATCCTGCTGACGCTGTTCACGCCCGTCATCGCCGAATACGCGCTGCAATTCGGATCGGCCGAGTATTTCGCCCTGATGTTGATGGGGCTGGTGGCGGCCTCGACCATATCCGAGGGGTCGGCCATCAAGGGGCTGGCGATGGTGGTGCTGGGCATCATCATAGGTCTGGTCGGTATGGACACGCAAAGCGCGACAATCCGGTTCAGTTTCGGCATCCTCGGCCTGCTGGAAGGTGTCAGCCTGATTGCCCTGGCGATGGGGGTCTTCGGCGTGGCCGAGATCATCATGTCGGTGCGCCGGGTGAAAACCGCCGATGTCGACCCCGAGAGCCTGAAGCTGAAGGCCATCAAGCCCAGCCGGGACGAGGTTCGCCGGTCCTGGTTCCCGATGTTGCGCGGCGCTTCGATGGGGTCATTCTTCGGCACGCTTCCGGGAACTGGCCCGTCGATCGCCGCCTTCTTGTCCTATGCCATCGAAAAGCGGATCTCGCGCACGCCGGAACGCTTTGGCAAAGGCGCGATCGAGGGGATCATGGCGCCCGAGGCCGCCAACAACGCCGCCGATCAGACCGCCTTTATCCCGACGCTCAGCCTGGGTGTGCCGGGCAGCGCGACGATGGCACTGATGCTGGGCGTGCTGATGATCCACGGCGTCGCGCCGGGGCCGAACCTGATTTCCTCTCAGCCCGAGCTGTTCTGGGGCCTGATCATGAGCTTCTGGGTCGGCAACCTGATCCTGCTCCTGCTCAATATCCCGCTGATCGGGGTCTGGGTGCGGATGCTGACGATCCCCTATCATATCCTCTTTCCCGCGGTGCTGGCCTTCATCTGCATCGGCGCCTTCACCTCGGGCTTTTCGCCTCTGAACGTCTGGATGGTCTTTGCCTTTGGCGTGCTGGGCTACCTGATGCGGGTCTTTCGCTTTCCCGGCGCGCCGCTCTTGCTGGGCTTTGTCCTGGGCCCGCTGATGGAAGAGCATTTCCGCCGCGCGATGGTGCTGTCGCGGGGGGACTTCATGACCTTCTTCGAACGTCCCATCAGCGCGACGATCATGGCGCTGACCGGCCTCGTGCTGATCTGGGGCGTCGTCAGCGCCGAACGCAGCCGCAAGCGTCAACTGCTGTCCGAGGGCGAGGTGGATCACACCCCCGAGGCAACAGACAGGCCCACTTGACGCAAAGACCCGAACGTATCCAACCAAGGAGGAGACCCCATGAAATCCATTCTGACCGCAGCCGCCGTGGCGCTGGGACTGGCCCAGCCGCTGGCCGCACAGGACTTTCCGACCGGACCGGTGACAATTATCGTTCCCTACTCGCCCTCGGGCAACACCGATGTATTCACCCGTCACCTTGCCCCCTATCTCGAAGAAAAATGGGGCCAGCCGATTGTCATCGACAACCGCCCCGGCGGCGGGTCGATGGTGGGCACGGCCATCGTCGCCCAGGCAGAGCCGGACGGCCACACGCTGCTGGTGACCACCTCGGCCTTTGTCACCGCGCCCGCGATCCAGACCTCGCTGCCCTTCGATTCGCGTGAGGCCTTTGTGCCCGTCGCCAACGTGGGCCACGTCTCTTACGTGCTGGTGACGAACGGGGACTCCGGCTTCGACACGCTCGAGGACTTCATCGTGCAAAGCAAGGACGCCCCGAAGTTCGCCGCGACGGCGGGTCTTGGGACGACCACCCATTTCGCCATCGAGAAGTTCATCGCCGACAGTGGCGCCGACGTGGATGTGGTGCATTTCAAGGGCGGCGGCCCCGCCGTCGTGTCGATCCTGTCCAAGGAAACCGACATCTACGGGTCTTCGATCAGCTCGGCGGGTGAAAACCTCAAGACCGGCAAGGTCAAGGCGCTGGCGGTACTGGGCAACGAACGCATCGATGCACTGCCCGACGTGCCTTCCACCGGAGAGCTTGGCTTTCCGGACCTCGAGATCAAGCAGTGGGTGGGCATGTTCGCCCCCGCGGGCACCGATCCCGCCATCGTTGCCAAGATCAATGCCGATGTGAACGAGGTCCTGCAGACCCCCGAGTTCATCGCAACCGTGACCCCGCTGGACTGGACCCTGTTCCAGAGCACGCCCGAGGGTTTTGCCCAGCAGATCGACGAGGAACTGACCAAGTGGAAGGCGCTGGCCGTCTCCCAGGGCATCAGCAAGTGAGCCTGCGCGGGCCGGCCACCTATGGCCGGCCCGTTCGCCACCTTCCGGAGCGTAGAATGACCGACCTGCCCATCTGTGCGATCCTCGATGATTACCAGGACGCGGCTTTTGCCAGCGCCGACTGGTCCGTGTTGGACGGACGGGTGAGCCTGCGCCGCTACGAGACCCACCTGGGCGACGAGGATGCGGTGGCCCAAGCGTTGGCGGATTGCGCCGTCATCGTGGCGATGCGGGAAAGAACGCCCTTTCCGGCGTCGCTGTTGCAGCGGCTGCCGAGGCTCAAGCTGTTGGTCACGACAGGGATGCGCAACCGCAGCATCGACCTGCAGGCCGCTGCCGATCTGGGCGTCACAATCTGTGGCACCGGCGCCGCCGGGAACCCGGCGGCAGAACTGGCCTGGGGTGGGCTGCTGGCCTTCATGCGCCAACTGCCCGAAGAGGTCGCAAACTTCCGCGCCGGAGGCCCCTGGCAGACCGGGCTGGGCCGGTCGCTGCAGCACAAGCGGCTGGGCATTGTCGGATTGGGCAAGCTGGGCCGCCAGATGGCGCGGTTCGGCCAGGCCTTTGGCATGGAGGTCTGCGGCTGGACCCGCACCGATCTTGCGGCGCGGGCCGAAAAACTAGAGATCGAACCGGTCGATCTGCCCGGGCTCTTTGCCTCCAGCGATGTCATCACGATCCAGCTGTCCCTGGTGGACGGCACACGGGGGCTGGTCTCTGCCGACCTTTTGGGGCGGATGCGGCGTGATGCGGTCCTGGTGAACACTTCGCGCGGGCCCATCGTGGATGAGGCGGCGCTGATCGCGGCGCTTGAGGGCCGGAGGATCGGCGGCGCCGTGCTGGATGTCTTCGATCAGGAGCCATTGCCCGCCGACCACGCCTATCGTCGACTGACCAATGTCCTGGCCACGCCGCATATCGGCTACGTCACGCAAGAGAATTACCGCGTCTACTATCGCGAGGCGGTGGAAAACGTGGCCAACTGGCTGGAGGGCAGGGTGCTGCGTGCGCTCACATGAACGCGCCGCGGCCCCTTGCCACCCCGACCGCCGAGGCCCTGAACAAGAGCGCGGTGTCGCGCTACCTGCAACTGGCGGGCATGTTTCGCCGCCGGATCGAACAGGGCGAATGGGCCCTGGATCAGCGCATCCCGACGATCACCGAACTGGCCGCAGACTGCGGCGTGGCCACCGTGACCGTCCGGCGGGCGTTGGACATCCTCGAGGAGGACGGGCTGATCGAGCGGTTCCGCGCCAGGGGCACCTTTGTGCGCCGCCGCCCGGAACGCGACACTTGGTGCGCCGTGCATACGGATTTCTCGGGGCTGCTGATCGCGCGCTACAGCAGCCGGATCGAGGTGTTGGAGGATGTGCCCTCAACCGCGCCAACCTTCCTGAACGAGGGCGACTGGCCCGGCGCCAGCGCCCCACGCTATCGCCGCATCCGTCGCCGCCACTGGCGGCAGGGCGCGGCCTTTCTGGTGGCGGATCTTTATGTCGAGGAGCACGCCTATGCCGTACTGCCCGATGGCGCACTGGACAGCATGACCGCAATGCAGATGGCCTCGGCAGTCCCGGGTCGGATGATAGCCGCCGCGGAACAGGAACTGACCGTGACCGGCGCCGACCTCTCGGTCGCCAGCGCGTTGTCGGGGCGACTGGGAGAGCCCATGGCGCGGGTGGTGCGCGTGGCCGTCGACGAGGCCGGGCAAAGGTTCCTCGCGGTCGAGGGGATCTATCGCGGCGACAGCGCGCGCCTGCGCGTGACGCTGAAATGAGAACAGGGAAAGGGCATAGATGACGGTGGAGGTTCCGGGCCGGATCAGGACGGTTGCGAATGGAGAGGCGCGTATCGCCTATGCGGTTTCGGGGCCGGAAGACCCGGGGGCGGTCACGCTCTGCCTCGTGGCCTCGACGGGGCGCGGGCCCGGGGATTTTGCCCACCTGGCCGCTTGCCTGGCAAAGGCCGGGCTGCGTGTCGTGCTGCCCTGGCCGCGTGGCACGGGCGGCAGTACCGGCGCGCTGGAAGGCATCGACTTTCACGATCTCGCCGCCGATGCCGGCGCGGCGCTGGAGTCCGAGGCCGGTCCGGGCGGGGCTGTGATTGTCGGCCACGCCTACGGCTGCTGGATTGCGCGCACCCTGGCGCAGGACCGTCCGGACCTTGTTGACGGGATTGTGCTGCTGGCGGCGGGCGGTGGCAAATGGGCGCCGGAATTGTCCCGCGCGATCGAGATCGCGATGGACCGCGAGGCGCCGGAGGCCGACAGGCTTGCCGCGCTGCAACTGGGGTTCTTCGCCGAGGGGCACGACCCCCGCCCCTGGCTGTCGGGATGGTCCGGTAAGCTGGTACACGCGCAGCGGGCCGCCCGCACCGCGACCGACCGGGACAGCTGGTGGCCCTCGGGCCGCGCGCCGATCCTGGACGTCGTCGGCCTGCAGGATCCGTTCCGCCCGGCCGATGGGCGGGATTTCTATCTGCACAAGTTCGCACCAAGGGTCGAACTGGTGACCGTGGACGGGGCCAGCCACGCGCTGCCCGATGAAAAGCCCGCCGAAGTCGCGGCAATCATGGTCCCCTGGATCCGCGCCTTGCGCGCCGGGACGCCTGACTGAGATCTACGAAAGGCTTTAAGACGTGAATACGATGGTCTCATCTGACCACCCGGGGGCAGCGCCGGGCCGGGTTGCTTTCGACATGCGGGACGGGGTTGCCGCCCTGACAATCGAAAATCCGCCTGAAAACGTGGGGTCGCTTGGGATGCGCCGGGGTGTCGTTGCCGGCATCGCGGCGGCGCGGGAGGCGGGCGCCCGGGGCGCGGTCCTGATCGGCGCGGGCCGCTCGTTTTTTTCGGGCTCGGACCTGCGCGACTTTGGCCGTCCCCTTGAGCCGCCGGAAGTGCCGGAGATGATCGCCCGTATCGAGCAGGCCCCTTTTCCGGTGGTGGCCGCGCTGCAGGGTGAGGCGCTGAGCGGTGGGTTGGAACTGGCGCTGGGCTGCGATTGGCGGATTGCCGCGCCGGGCACTCGGGTCGGCCTGCCGGAAGTGTCTTTGGGCTTTGTCCCCGGCGCGGGCGGCACGCAGCGCCTGCCGCGTCTTGTCGGCCAGTCCCGCGCCATCGATCTGATCTGCCTCGCCGCCCGCATTCCCTCCGAAGAGGCGCTGGACATCGGGCTGATCGACGCCATCGTCGAGGGCGATCTGCTGGAGGCGGCGCTTGCCTTCTTGTCAGACACGCGGGGCAAGCGCCTTGCCAAGACGCTGACCCCGCCAAAGGAACCGCCCGAGATGATCGACGCCGTGGCGCGCAAGATACTGGCGCGATGTGGGAGCAGGCCCAACCTCGCCGAGGCAATTCGGCTGGTCCGCGCCTCGACCGGTGATGCCGATGCCACACTTGCCGAGGGACGCGTCGTCTTTCATCGGTTGCGGCTGAGCAAGGACGCCTTTGCCCTGCGTCATCTCTTTTTCGCGGAACGCAAGGCGGCCACTGTCGAGGGGTTGGACATGGGGCAGGCCCGCGACGTGACCCGCGTCGGTGTCGTCGGCGGCGGGACGATGGGGCAGGGGATTGCCCGCGCCTTCCTTGCCGTGGATCTGCCGGTGACCCTCGTCGAACAGGATCAGGAGGCGCTGACCGCCGCGTTGGACCCGGAGGTCGCGGCCCTGATCGAGGCGGTACGCGCCGAGGCCGGGATCACGCCCCGCAGCTACGACACCGAAGCCATTCAGCGGCAGTTGCTGGCGGCCATCGTGAACGAGGCGGCCTGCCTGCTGGACGAGGGGATCGCGCAACGAGCGTCGGACGTCGACGTGGTGCTGACCAATGGCGATGGTTTTCCGCGTTGGAGCGGTGGTCCGCTGTACTGGGCGGCCCCGCAGGCGCGCTCAACACTTGAGGCTGACCTTGCCGACCTCGCGCAGGCCATCGGCCACGGGTTCCGCGCCGGGCCGGTTGCCCGGACACTCGACCAGATCGCAACCCCGTTGGAGGGCCAATGATGCAGCCTGTCTATATCTGCGACTATATCCGAACACCTATCGGCCGCTACGGCGGCAGCCTGTCGGGCATCCGCGCCGATGACCTTGGCGCCTTGCCTTTGAGGGCGCTGCAGGATCGGCATCCGGCGATAGATTGGGCCGAGGTGGTGGACGTGGTCTATGGCTGCGCCAACCAGGCGGGTGAGGACAACCGCAGCGTAGCGCGCATGTCGCTCTTGCTGGCCGGACTGCCCGAGACGGTGTCCGGTACGACGATCAACCGTCTGTGCGGGTCCGGCATGGACGCGGTTCTGTCGGCCTGGCGGCGGCTGGCCCTGGGCGAGGGGGACCTCGCCATCGCCGGCGGGGTCGAGAGCATGAGCCGTGCACCCTTTGTCATGCCCAAGGCGACCACTCCCTTTTCGAGGGCAAGCAGTGTCGAGGATACGACCATCGGCTGGCGGCTCATCAACCCTGTGATGCAGCGGCTCTACGGGACGGAGTCGATGCCTGAAACCGCCGAGAACGTGGCCGCCGATTTCGGTATCTCGCGCGCCGACCAGGACGCCTTTGCCCTGCGTTCGCAAGAACGCGCGGCGGCGGCCCTCGCCTCGGGCGTGCTGGGCGAAGAGATCGTCCCGGTGCAGGTGCCGCAGCGGCGGGGCGATCCGCTGGTTTTTGGCACGGACGAGCATCCGCGCGCTTCGACCTTGGAAAAGCTGAGCAAACTGCCGGCCCCCTTCCGCGAGGGCGGCTCGGTCACGGCGGGCAATGCTTCCGGCGTGAACGATGGCGCGGCGGCGCTGATCCTGGCCACCGAGGCCGGTGTCACGCGCCACGGGCTGACACCGCTGGCGCGGATCACGGGCGGGGCCACCGCCGGTGTTGCGCCGCGCATCATGGGGATGGGACCGGCGCCCGCGACGGAAAAACTCTGCGCGCAGCTGGGGCTGACGCCCGCGGATTTCGACCTTGTGGAACTGAACGAGGCCTTTGCCTCGCAAGCACTTGCGGTCTTGCGGCGCCTTGGCCTGCCGGATGACGCGGATCATGTGAACCCGCGTGGCGGGGCCATTGCGTTGGGGCATCCGCTGGGCATGTCGGGGGCCCGGATCACCGGCACCGCGGCCCGCGCACTTGCGCGGGGCGAGGGGAACCGTGCGCTTGCCACCATGTGCATCGGCGTGGGACAGGGAATTGCCATCGGCTTGGAGGCCGCTTGAGATGATGAAACTGCATTGGTCGCCGCGCTCTCCTTTTGTGCGCAAAGTCTTGATCGTGTTGGAGGAAACCGGCCTGGCCGAACAGGTGGAGCGGGTGCGGTCCGTTGTGGCCATGCCGCTGCCGCCGAACGAGGCGGTCATGGCGGACAACCCGCTGGGCAAGATCCCGACCCTGACCACCGAAGAGGGCAAGGCGCTGTTCGACAGCCGGGTGATCTGCGAATACCTCGACCTGCGGGCGGGGACCGCGCTGTTTCCGTCGGAGCCGTCGGCGCGGATGGATCACCTGGCCTGGCAGGCGCTGGGCGACGGGCTGACGGATATCCTGCTCCTCTGGCGGACCGAACTGACCCGAGAAACCGGCTCCTGGGAGGCGGTGACAGGGGGATGGCAGGTCAAGGTCCGCGCCGCGATGGCACGGCTGGAGGCCGAGGTTCCGGGCCTGACAGCGGCAGATTTCGGGATCGGTCATGTGGCGGTGATCTGTGCGTTGGGGCAGCTGGATTTCCGCTGGCCGGATTGCGGCTGGCGCGGGCATTTCCCGGCGCTGGCCAACTGGGAGGCCGAAATGGTGGCGCGCCCTTCCGTTGACGCAAACCCGGTGGTCAACGACCAAGGCGAGGGCGAGAACGAGATCACCCTGGGCCACCTGTCGTTCTGACCCCGTGCCCGGGTGCGGCCGAGGTTGCCGCGCCCAGGCGCTTGATCTAAAAACTAGCTTTATTGATTGAAGTGGTGCCCCGCTCGCTCTATCCTTGCAGGACTGTGGCAAAGAGGGCGCGATGACCGGTATGAAGTCTGAAAATGCGACCGTGAAGGCTCTGCAAAAAAGCAATGTGTCGCGATACATCCAGCTTGCCAGCCTGTTTCGCCAGCGGATCGAAACCGGCGAATGGGACGTGGGGGACAAGATCCCCACGGTCAAGGAACTGGCCGATCAATGCGGCGTGGCGACGATGACGATCCGGCAGTCGCTGGACATTCTCGAAAAAGAAGGCCTGATCGAACGCTACCGCGCCAAGGGCACCTTTGTCGTCGAACAGCCCAAGCGCGACCTCTGGTGCGAGGTCAAGACGGACTGGACCGGCCTGCTGATCGCGCGCGACAACGCGGTGATCGAGATCCTGGGCGATGAACTTGGCGCGCAACTGCCACGCCACGATGGCGACATCGGCAATGCGGCCCCGGCCTACCGGCACCTCAAGCGCCGTCATAGCCGAGATGACCAGGCTTTTCTGCTGGCGGATGTCTACGTTGATGAACGCATCTGCGATCTGATCCCGGAAGAGAATTACACCAAGGTCACGGCCATGCGGCTGGTGGCGGATCTGCCCGGGCAGACGGTGGTGAACGCAAACCAGATCGTCACCATCGGAGCGGCGGACCTTGAAACCGCCTCGCAACTGAACATCTCGATCGGCGATCCGGTTGCCCGTGTGCAACGGACGGTCGTCAACCAGAATGGCGATATCATCATGCTGGCCAATGGCATCTATCGCGGCGACATGATGAAGATAGAGGTCAAACTGCGGTAGCCCGGGACAGGCCTGCGCGGCCCCGTTGGGTCAAACGCGCCCCGCCGGTACTCCGGTTCGGGGCGCGCCTGTTCTTGCAGGTGTCTTGCAGGCTCAGACAATCACGGGTCCAGCCGGACAGCGCCGTGGCTGGCATTGGCCACCAGCGAGGCATAGGCCTTGAGCGCGCGGCTGACCTTGCGCTTGCGCGGCTTGGCGGGCTTCCAGGCGGCGTCGCCCTTGGCCTCCATCTCGGCCCGGCGTGCCGCAAGCTCGTCATCGCTGAGCGCCACGTTGATCGTCCGGTTGGGGATGTCGATCTCGATCATGTCGCCTTCGACCAGCAGGCCGATGTTGCCGCCCTCTGCCGCCTCTGGCGACACGTGGCCAATCGACAGACCGGAGGTGCCGCCGGAGAAACGACCGTCGGTGATCAGGGCGCAGGCCTTGCCCAGCTTCATCGCTTTGAGATAGCTGGTCGGGTAAAGCATTTCCTGCATCCCCGGTCCGCCGCGCGGGCCTTCGTAGCGGATGATGACCACGTCACCGGCCTGGATCTCCTTGCCGAGAATGCGGTTCACCGCCTCGTCCTGGCTCTCGCAGACCTTGGCGGGTCCGCTGAATTTCAGGATGCTGTCGTCCACGCCTGCGGTTTTCACCACGCAGCCTTCCTGCGCGATGTTGCCGAACAGCACGGCCAGCCCGCCATCCTGGCTGAAGGCATGTTCCTTGGACCGGATGACGCCGTTCTGGCGGTCCGTGTCGAGGCTGCGATAGCGGCTGGCCTGGCTGAAGGCCTCTGTCGTGCGGACACCGCCCGGGGCGGCGCTGAACAGTTCGTGCACCTTGTTGTCCTTGGTGCGCGCAATGTCCCACTGGTCGATGGCTTCGCCGATGGTCGGCACATGGACGGTGGAAACGTCGCGGTTGATCAGCCCTGCATCGTCAAGCTGCCCGAGGATGCCGAAAATGCCACCGGCGCGATGCACGTCTTCCATGTGCACGTCGCCCACCGCAGGCGCGACCTTGCACAGGCAGGGCGTGTTCCGGCTCAACCGGTCCATGTCGTCCAGTGTAAAGTCCACCTCCGCCTCGCGGGCGATGGCCAGCAGGTGCAGGACCGTGTTCGTGGATCCGCCCATCGCGATGTCGAGCGCCATCGCGTTTTGAAAGGCGGCATGGGTGGCGATCCCGCGCGGCGTGACCGATGGGTCGCCGCCCTCGTAGTGGCGCTTGGCCAGATCCACGATCCGGCGCCCGGCCTCCAGGAACAGCGCCTTGCGGTCGGCGTGGGTGGCCAGGGTCGAGCCGTTCCCGGGCAGGGCAAGGCCCAGGGCCTCGGCCAGGCAGTTCATCGAGTTGGCGGTGAACATGCCGGAACAGGACCCGCAGGTCGGGCAGGCGTTGACCTCGAAGGCATTGACTTGTTCATCGCTCAGGTCGGGGTTCGCCGCCTGCACCATCGCGTCCACCAGGTCGACCGCGATGTCCTTGCCATCGACATTGACCTTGCCGGCCTCCATCGGGCCGCCGGAGACGAAGATTGCGGGGATATCGACCCGCATCGCCGCCATCAGCATGCCGGGCGTGATCTTGTCACAGTTGGAAATGCAGATCATGGCATCCGCGCAATGCGCGTTGACCATGTATTCCACGCTGTCGGCGATGATCTCGCGCGAGGGCAGCGAGTAGAGCATGCCGTCGTGGCCCATCGCGATGCCATCGTCGACGGCGATGGTGTTGAATTCCTTGGCGACACCGCCTGCCGCCTCGACCTCTCGGGCGACCATCTGGCCGAGGTCCTTGAGGTGGACGTGGCCGGGCACGAACTGGGTAAAGGAGTTGACGATGGCGATGATCGGCTTGCCGAAGTCGCCGTCCTTCATCCCCGTGGCGCGCCATAGGGCCCGGGCGCCGGCCATGTTGCGTCCGGAAGTCGATGTCTTTGAGCGATAGGGTATCATGGTGGTCTTCCCGCGCGATGAAACTTTGCCGGACGTCTTATTCCGGAATTCCCGGGAAGGCCATTGCGCAAGAACCGCTTTGGCCGCAAGCCCGAACGGAGAGGCCGGCAGACTGGTGTGTCGAACCTGTCGGGCGGCAGCGCCCCGGGCCGCTCAGCCTTTGAAGACCGGCGCGCGCTTTTCGCGGAAGGCCGCCATCGCCTCGGCGGTATCCTCGGAGGTGGACAGCGCCTTGGTTTGGCCCTGTTCGAACCGGTAGCCTTCGTAGATCGACAGGCCTTCCGTCACCTGAAAGCTTTTCTTGGCCGCACGCACCGCCGAGGGGCTGGCCTGGGCGATGTCGGTGGCCATGCCGCGCGCGGTTGCCATCAGATCCTCTGGCGCGACACAGGCCGAGGCCACGTTCATGCGCAACAGCTCGGGGCCATAGACGCGGCGGGCGGTGTAGATCATCAAGCGCGCGTCGCTTTCCCCGAAGTGGCGCCGCACATGGGCCACGCCCCCGGCGAGGCCGACCATGACCTCGGTCATTTGCAGAAAGCCCTTTTCGGAACTCACGATGATGTCACAGCAGAGCGCGGTCACGCAGCCCGCGCCGATGGCGGCGCCGTTGACGGCGGCGATGATCGGCTTGGGACATTCCAGCAGGCAGTCAAAGCTGGCCCGCACGCGGCGATTATGCGCGGTGTAGTGGCCGGGGTCCTGGGTCGGACGTTCGGACAGGTCGGCGCCCGCGGAAAAGGCCTTGCCCGCGCCGGTGATCACGATGGCGCGCACATCCGAACGGTCGCCAAGCACATCCACCACCTCGACCAGCTCTGCGCGAAAGCGGTTGTTCTGGGCGTTCACCGGGGGGCGGGTGATGGTGAGGGTGGCGATATGGTCGCTGACCTCCAGGGTCAGGGTTTCGTGGCTCATGGTCGTCAGGTCCTCGTGCCTGTCTGCTCCACCTGCGGGCGGATCATCTCGAATGTCTCTGTCACGGTGCAGTAGTCGCGGTATCCCAGCCGCGCGAGCGGGCGCAGCAGGTCCGTGGCGATCTTGCCGTCCCGCAGGATGCGGTCTGCGATGTGGATGCCGACGACCTCTCCGAAAACCACGCGGTTGTGGCAGGGGGCGCCGGTGGCGGGGACCAGCCCCACGATCTGGTTCAGACGGCATTCGATCGAGATCGGGGCCTCTGCCACGCGCGGGGCGGCGATATTGGTGCAGGGGGCGGGGGTGACGCCGGCGATGGCGAATTCGTCCACCTCTGGCGGGTAGCTGCCGGAGGTGGCGTTCATCGCCTCTTTCAGGTCGTCGCCGGGGATGTTCACGCAGAACTCGCCGGTCGCCTCTATGTTGGCCAGCGTGTCCTTGGGCCCGTCGGAGGAAAACATCACGAAGGGCGGTCTGGACGCGACGGTGTTGAAGGCGCTGTAGGGGGCGAGGTTGCGCAGCCCCTCCGCCGAGACGGTCGATATCCAGGCGATGGGGCGGGGGGCGATCAGGGCCATCCAGGGGCCATGCGCCAGCCCATGCGCGTCGTGCCGGGGGTCGTGGAACATGATCGCTCAGGCCTCCGTCGGTGCCGGAAGCTCGGCCAGCACACCCGCCTCACCGGGAAGCGAGGCGCTCACGCCCTCGGGGAGGGGGATGCGGTGGACGTTCAGTGTCATCGCCACCAGCGAATAATAGCCAATGACGGCGGTCAGTTCGACCGCGCCGACCTCACCCCAGCGGGCGACGATAGCGGCATAGGTGTCACCGCTGACGTCGCCTGTCTGCACGATCTGGCGGGCGAAATCATAGATTTCGCGGGCCTCGTCGTCCCCGCCGAAACTGGGCGGCTGGCAAAGACGGACCGCCTCGGCCACCGCCGGGTCAAGACCGGCCCGGTCCGCGTCGCGCGCGTGGACGGCCCATTCCAGGCGGCTGTTCCAGCGCCGCGCAGTGACAAGGATCGCAAGTTCCGACAGGCGTGTCGGCAAGGACGTCTCGAACCGCAGCACCTGGCCCAGGCGTTGCCAGCGATCGGCCAGCGCCGGGTTGTGCAGCGCGGCACGCAGCGGCCCGACCAGGGTCCGGCGGGGGCCGGAAATGATCTGGTCATAGACCTCGCGCTGGGCGGCGGTCATGGTCTCGGGGTCGGGAAAGCTGATCCGTCCCTCGACCCTGGCGGTGTTCTGTCCGTTCTTCATGTCTGCATCTCCCCCAGTCCGAGTGCCTGCAGCACCTCTTTGGTATGTTCGCCCAGCAGCGGCGGCGCCTTGTCGAAACTCAGCGGCGCGTTGCGAAAGTTCATCGGGCTGACCACCTGCTTGACCGTGCCCGACAGCGGATGCGGAATCTCGCGCAGCATCTGTCGGTGCCTGACCTGCGGTTCCTCGAACACCCGGTCGATGGTATTGATCGGGCCGGAGGGCACGCCCGCCGCGGCAAAGGCCTCGCACCATGTGGTGATCGTGCGATCGGCGAGCGCCGCGATCAGCAGCGCCTCCAGCTCTTCCAGGTTCTCGACCCGGGCGGCGTTGGTGGCGAATTTGGGATCATCGGACAGGGCAGGCTGACCGATGACCTCGCAGAACCGGACGAACTGGCTGTCGTTGCCCACCGCGAGGACGATGAAACCGTCCTGCACCGGGTAGACGTTCTGCGGTTGGATATTGGGGTGACGATTGCCGCGCCGCGCGGGTGTCTGTCCGGAAATCAGGTAGTTCATCGCCTGGTTCGCCAGCATCGCGACAGAAACGTCCAGCATGGCGATGTCGATATGATCGCCCTTGCCGGTCTGGTCGCGGTTGGCCAGCGCCGCCAGGGCGCCGATGGCGGTATACATGCCGCTCATGATGTCGATGATCGGCACGCCCACTTTCTGCGGGCCGCCGCCCGGTTCCGTATCCGGGCCGCCGGTGACGCTCATCAGGCCGCCCATGCCCTGGATCATGAAGTCATAGGCGGCGTCGTTTGCCTGGGGCCCGGTCAGGCCAAAGCCGGTGACAGAGGCATAGATCAGGCGCGGGTTCACCTCTTTGAGGTCATCATAACCCAGTCCCATGCGGCCCAGCGTGCCGGTCTTGAAATTCTCCAGCAGGATGTCGGATTCGCGTGCCAGGGCGCGGACGGCATCGCGCCCTTCCTCGGTTTTCAGGTCCAGCTCGACCGAACGTTTGCCGCGGTTGACCGACAGGTAATAACCGGCCTCCTTGGTGGTGTTGCCGGCGCTGTCCTTGAGGAACGGCGGGCCCCAGCGGCGGGTGTCGTCCCCGGCGCCCAGCCGTTCGACCTTGATGACGTCGGCGCCCAGGTCGGCCAGGATCTGGCCACACCAGGGGCCGGCCATGATGCGCGAGAGGTCGAGAACACGGATATGAGACAGCGGGCCGGGCATCACGGAAGCTCCTGTTGGTCTTGGGCCACGGCGTCCAGGAACGGCGCCAGCGCGGCATTGAAGGCCTCGGGGCATTGGAAGTTGGGCACATGGCCCGCCCCGGGAATGGTGTCGAAACGTACGTCGGGCAGGGGGCCGAACTGGGTCCGGATCGCGTCGGGCATGGCGCCGTCCTTTTCCCCGGCCAGGCCCAGCACGGGGCAGGTCAGGGACGCCAGCGCGGCGGACTGGTCGTAAGAGGCCAGCGCATGGGTCGCGGCGGCAAAGCCTTCGACCGGGGTCGCGGCGATCATGGCGATCAGGCCCTGCGCCAGGGGCGCACCCGCATCCACATCGGGCAGCCAGCGCGCCGTGGTCTCTGCCGCGATCCGAGTCATGCCATCGGCATGCGCGGTCTCGCGCCGTTCGGTCCAGAAGGCCTCGCGTCCCGCTGCGCTGCGCGCGACGCCATCCACGACGACGAAGGCGGCGACGCGGTCGGGCCGGGCTCTGGCGGCGGCCAAGCAGGTGGGCACACCCATCGACAGGCCGATCAGGACGCAGCGGGTGACCCCGCAATGATCCAGCAGTGCAGTCAGGTCCGCGCCATAGCTGTCAAAGCTCATCGGCCCGTCGGGCAGGCTGGAGTCGCCGTGGCCCCTCTGGTCGTAGCGCAGCACCTGGAAGCGGTCCGAGAGGACGCTTGCCTGTGCGTCCCAGATCGAAAGATCGGTCAACACTGAGTTGGAAAAGACCACCCAGGGCGCCCCGGACGGCCCGTCGATACGGGCGTTCAGCTGGCCGCCATCGGGCAGGGGGGCAGAGACAATGCGGGTCATTCGAGGCCTTTCTGGCCGGCCGTGTTGGCCACCATCGCAAGTTTGTTGAAGAGTCCGAAACCCATGATCAGCGCCAGCGCCGCCAGACCGATGAGGTCGGTGAGCAGGTCGGGCACCAGCAGGCAGAGCCCACCCGCCAGCAGCACCAGCGCCTCCCAGCGACGTGCACTGCGCCCGAGCACGTAGATGTAGCGTTCAGAAGCCGCCGAGAGCATCAGGATGGACAGGATCGCGGTCGAGACCGACAGCGTGATCTCCAGCGGTTCGCCTTGCAGGATCAGGCTGGGGTTCAGCACAAAGAGGAAGGGCAGCACGAAGAGGATCGCGCCCAGCCGCATCGCCAGGATACCGGTTCGCATCGCGGGCGCCTTGGCGATGGACGCGGCGGCAACGGCGGCCATCGCGACAGGAGGCGTGATGTAGGAGAGCATCGCCCAGTAGAGGATGAACAGGTGGCTGCCCATCTCTGACAGGCCGCCTTGTACCAGCGCGGGCGCCAGCACCACCGCCAGGAAGATGTAGCAGGCCGAGACCGTCATCCCCATGCCCAGGATGAAGCTGGTCAACGCGCCGAAGGCCAGCAACAGGTAGACGTTGCCACCTGCGTATTGCAGCAGTTCGCGGCTGAAGGCATTGCCGACCCCGGTGATCGCCAGCGCGCCGACGACCATGCCGACCCCGGCCAGAACACCCACCAGCATCCCGATGGTGGCCCCGGTCTCGATCAGCAGGGTCAGGATCGGGGTCAGGACACCGGTCTTGCGGGCGCGCACCAGGGCGGTGATCAGCAGCAGCACGGTGATGTAGAAGGGCGATTTCGCCTCGGCATTGGTGGCCAGCAACAGGAAGACCAGCAGACCGAGGCTGAGCAGGAAGACCCAGCCCGACCGCAGCACGACCCAGACCCTCGGCAGCTGGTCGCGGGGCAGGCCGCGCAGGCCGTTGCGCGCCGCGTAGCAATCCGTCTGGATCAACAGGACTAGGTAGAACAGCAGCGCCGGCACCGCCGCGGCGACCATGATCTCGGCGTAGGGCACGTTCATGAAGGAGGCCATGACAAAGGCCACCGACCCCATGACCGGCGGCATCAGCGCGCCACCCGTCGAGGCACAGCTTTCGACCGCGCCGGCATAGGCCGCCGGATAGCCGCAGCGCTTCATCGTCGGGATGGTCATCGAGCCGGTCGAGATGACATTGGAAATCACGCTGCCCGAAAGCGAGCCGAAAAAGCCGGAGGACAAGATCGCCACTTTGGCGGGGCCGCCGCGCGCATGGCCCATCAGGGCGCTGGCCAGATCCATGAAGAAGGTGCCGCCGCCGGAAACGGTCAGCGCCACGCCGAAGACGATAAAGCCGATCAGCAGGTCCGCGATCACGCGGATCGGGATGCCGATGATGCTTTCAACGCCCAGGGAATGGCTGAGAACGGTTTCCGAAAGTGACAACTGCACGCCCCAGAGGAACCCCGGCATGTGCCCGGTATAGAGCGGGAAGGCCGCGAAAACGGCGCAGATCACGAACAGCGGCAGGCCCGCGCAGCGGCGCACGGCCTCCAGCGATAGCAGCACCAGCAGGCCCGCCATCAGGACCACCGGCAAGGGCGCCTCGAATTCCCAGCCGCGGGTCAGGATGTCGTTGGCGTGAAGCGCGAAGTAAAGGCAGGTTCCCAGCGCAGCCGCGCCCAGCAGCCAATCGTACCAGGGAATGCGGTTCGCATCGGCGGCGCGGGCGGGGGAGTTCAGGAAGGCCACGGGCATGAACAGGCCCACGATGATATAGTAGTAGGCCGTGCTGATCGGGCGGAATCCGAAGAGTTGCAGGTTGAAGATCTGGTTGATGATGATCGCCAGGCCCGCCGTCGACAGGACGAGGACAGTGAACCAGGCCGGGCCGGTCAGCCTGCTACCGGGCTGCGCCCAGGGCTTTGGCTGGTCCTGCGTCTGAGAGAGGGTGTCGGTCTGCATGGCGATATCCGGAAGGCGGGAGGGAATGGCCGCTGGCACGCGGGCCCGCGTCGGGACCGCGCCCTGCCACCGGGAGTGCGGGCGGCAGGGCGCGGTCGAAAGAGTGGATCAGTCCAGCGCCTCGGCGCGGTAGGCCTGCCAGAAGTCGGGCCAGTCGTCGTCCGAAACACCGTCGGCCTTGGCCTTTTCGCGGGCCGCGGTCCAGGCTGTCTTGACGGCCTCGATGCGCGCGATGCGGGCCGTGTTCCAGGCGTCGTCTTCGGCATCCCAGACGCCGATCTCGCGCAGGTACTTGATCGCGCCCGGGTGGAAAGGCGCCCCGGCCGGAGAGGTGCCAGCCTCGCCGACGTTCCAGCGGTCGATCACCTTGTTGGCGTCCTTGTAGAGGTCAAAGCTTTCGTCCAGGGCCTTGACGAAGTTGTAGACCTCGTCCTCGTCTGTGTCTGCATAGGTGGTCAGTTGCGGATAGCGGTAGCCCAAGAGGTCTGCCGGATCCTCTTCCGAGATGCTGACGCCGACGGTCATCGACACCGGCGAGAACACCGAGGACGAGGCGCGCACGCGGTCCCAGCCCGCGGCGTCCGATCCCGGCATGTCCAGCCAGCGCACGCCGCGACCGCCCTCTGCCTCGCGCAGGGCCGAGACGGTGGGCGTGACGGGGACGGCGTCGATTTCGCCCGAGATGAAACCTTGCACCATTGCGCCGTAACCGGGATAGATCACCTCTTCGACGTCATCGACGGTCAACCCGCCAAAGGCCAGGGCGGCCTTGGTGTTCATCAGGGTCGAAGGGCTGGCCTGCACGAAACCGACCTTGCGGCCCTTCAGGTCCTGGATGGACTGGATGTCGGTGTCTTCGCCGGTGATCAGGCCCACGGCGGCGGGACGGCCCAGCAGGACGCGCACGTCCTGTGGCCCCCAGTCGGCGGCGGCGAATTCGAAGCCGGCCTCGGAGGCAAAGAAAATCTCGTTGCCCATGAAGCCAAAGGTCGCCCGGCCACGGGCCAGCGGCAGCATCCGACCAATGGCCGTGCCCGAGGGCGTCAGGCGCACGGTGGTGCCGTATTTCTTGTCCAGCGCATCGGCCATTGCCGAGGCCTCGGCATAGCCGGTCGAGCCGAGGTCATAGGACGTCCAGACCATTGCGCGCGGCAGGGTCACGTCCTGGGCAAGGGCGGTCTGCGCGGCAAGGCCAAGGGCGGCGATGGCGGCCCCGCGGATGATCTTGGAATACAGCAACGTAACTCCTCCTGTTGCTTGGTCGGTCCGAATCCGGGGGTCTTCGCCCCATTTCAATTTTGATCGACGCTAGTCGTTAAGCGACATAAAGTCAAACTTATAGGTTATTGTGTTTTATGCTGGCAGATCCAGCACCGCCTTGGCCAGAACGTTGCGCATGATTTCTGTCGAACCGCCGAAAATCGTTGTCGGGCGGGCCGAGAGATAGGTGGCCGCCGCGTGCAACTGGCGGTCGCCTTCCGGGGCGTGGCGCAGGCCCGCGTCCTCTTCGGCCACCTGCATCATCAGTTCGGAGATGCGCTGGTAAAGCTCGCTCTGGAAGATCTTGAGCATGGCCACGTCAGCGCCGATCTCACGCCCGTCACGCAAACGGTCGACAAAGGTCTCAAAGAGGTCGCTGAGGTCCAGAACGTCGCATTGCAGCGCGACGTAACGATCCTGAAACACAGGGTCGTCCCAGATGCCCGAGTGCTGGGCGATGCGTTTCAGCCGCGACAGGGCGGCGGCGGACAGGCGCGGCGCCCCGATAAAGACCCGTTCGTGCCCCAACAGCGCCTTGGCCACCGACCAGCCGTCATTGATATGGCCCACGATGTGATCCGCGGGGACACGCACGTCATCGAAAAAGACCTCGCAGAACTCTGCCTCAAGCTCCAGGTTCTCGATGTTGCGGATGGTCACGCCCTGCGCATCCATTGGCACCAGCAGAAAGCTGATCCCCGCCTGTTTCTTCACGGTCTTGTCGGTGCGGGCGAGAATGAAGATCCAGTTGGCATCCATGCCCAGCGTGCACCAGGTTTTTTGCCCGTTGATGACCCATTCCTCGCCATCCAGCACCGCTTCGCAGCGCACCGCCGCCAGGTCGGACCCGGCGCCCGGTTCGGAATAGCCCTGCGCCCAGACATCTTCGCCAGAGAGGATCCGGGGCAGGAAATGCGCCTTCTGCGCCTCGGTCCCGTGTTTCAGCAACAGGGGCCCCAGCATGACCGGGCCGATGTCATTGACCCGGGCGGCGCCGTAGCGTTCGAATTCCTCGATCAGGATCAGGTGCTTGCCCGCGTTCAGGCCCATGCCGCCGTGGTCGCGCGGCCAGGTGGGACAGATCCAGCCGTTTTCCGACAGGACCATGTACCAGGGTTTCACCTCGTCCCAATGCAGGCGGCTGAGCGAATAGCGTGGGATGTCCGGATAGTTGGTTTCGACAAAGGTGCGCACGGTCTGGCGAAACTCTGCATCGCTCATGGCGTTGTAGTCGGGCAGGGTGGTCATGCGGCCTCCTCCTGGTCGAGCCGGGTGGCAAGCAGGCGGCGCTGTTGGCGCGGGCTGCCGAAAAGATTGGCCTCTGTCATGGCCTTGCGAACAAAGAGGCCGATGTCCGCCTCGTCGGTGATGCCCATTGCGCCGTGCATTTGTACCGCCTCGCGCGACACCAGCATGGCAAGGTCTGCCGCGCGCAGCTTGCAGCGGGCGGCCCCGGCGGCGCGGGTGGCGACGTCCGCCCCGGTGTCGAACCGCCGCGCGGTGGCGGCAATCGCGGCACGGGTCAGTTCCAGCTGGATCTTCATTTCGGTTGCCCGGTGCTGAAGCGCCTGGAAGCTGCCGATGGGACGGTCGAACTGCTTGCGGACGCGCAGGTAATCCAGCGTGATCTCCAGCGCGCGGTCCGCGAGGCCCAGCAGGTAGGCGGAATGGGCCAGCGTGGCGTCCTGCAGGACGGTATCGACCTGGGTGCAGGGCAAGAAGTCCGCCGCAACGCCGGTCATGTGCAGACGGTCCATCGTGCCGCCGTCCAGCGTCTCCGCCGTTTCGATGTTCAGGCCCTCGGCCGAGCGGGGCACAATGGCAAGGCCCGCGCCGGTGACGATGGCAAAGAGATCGGCCCCTGCGGCGCCGCGCAGGTTGACCTTGGGTCCGGTCAAATGTCCGGCCTCGGCGCCGCCCTGCCAGGTCAGCGCGCCGGTGGCGTCCTGCCATGCGGTCAGGATCACCGCCTCGCCGGTCATGACGGTTTCGGGCAGCGCCTCTTGCAAGAGCGCGCCGGCCATCATCGTGGACAGCACCGGTTCGGGCACCAGCCCGCGGCCCAGCACCTCCATCAGGGCGCAGGTCTCGCGCAGGCCAAGGCCCAGTCCGCCCGCCTCTTCACCGATCCACATCAGCGGCCAGCCCAGCTCGGCCGCCTGCTGCATCACCTTGGGGTCAAAACCCAGACCGTTGAACCGCGCCTTGCGGACCCGGCTCAGCGCGCCGTCGGCAGGCACCACGGCACGCGCGCTTTCGACGATCATGCGCGCGTTGTCTTGCCAGTCCTCGTTCATGCTTGCGTCCATGCCGGTCTCCTTCACTTCACGATGCCCGCGTCCCGCAGGGCCGCGATCTGCTCTGCGTCCAGCCCCAGCCCGGTCAGAACCGCGTCGGTGTGTTCGGCAAAGCACGGCGGCGGCATATCGGTGCCCGCCTCCAGCCCCGAGAATTTCACCGGGTTGGTCACGTAGCGGATGGGACCCGCGCTGCTGTGCTGCATTTCCTTCAACAGGCCGCGCTCTTGCACCTGTTCCATGCGAAAGACGTCGTCAAAGCTGTTGAGCGGCCCGGCGGGAATGCCGATGGCCTCAAGCTCGGCATAGCAGGCGTCGGCCTGCTTCCCTGCCAGCTTGGCAGCGATCTGCGGGATCAGGGTGTCGGCGTTCTGCACCCGGGAAAGGTTGGTGGCATAGCGGTTGTCCTGCGCCAGCCCCTGCAAGCCCAGGTAGTCTGCGAAACGGGCGAATTGTGCATTGTTGCCGATGGCGATCATGATCGGGCGGTCGGCACAGTCGAAGGCCTGCCAGGGGCAGGTGATCTGCGAGGCGGTGCCGTTGCGCCGGGGCAGGCGCCCAGAGGACAGGTAGTTCATCGCCATGTGCGAGGCCGCGTGGATCTGCGTGTCCAGCAAGGCGATGTCGATGAACTGTCCCTCACCGGACACCGCGTCGCGATGGTTCAGCGCCGCCAGGATGGCGGACACCGCGTATTGTCCGGCGGTGATATCCGAGATCGAGTAGCCCACCAGCGCCGGCCCGGCGCCGGGCTGGTCATCGGGAATGCCGGTCATGCTGAGCAACCCGCTCATGGCCTGAAAGATCGGGTCGTAGCCCGGCAGGTGCTTCATCGGGCCGGTCTGGCCGAAGCCGGTGATCGAGCAATAGACCAGCCGGGGGTTCAGCTTGGCCACTTCCTGGTAGTCCAGCCCGAACCGCGCCAGCGTGCCAGTCTTGAAATTCTCGATCAGCACGTCCGCCTCGGCGACCAGGTGGCGCGCGATGTCCTGCCCCTCGGGTTTCGACAGGTCCAGCGCGAGCGAGCGTTTGCCCCGGTTCATGGCCAGAAAGGACGAGGTCTCTCCGGTGGGGTTCCCGTCTGCGCCAAGGTGCGGCACGCCCATGCGGCGCACGTCATCGCCGCCTTTCACATGCTCGACCTTCACGACATCGGCGCCGAAATCGGCCAGCATCTGCGCGGCCCACGGTCCCGCGAAGACGCGACTGAAATCCAGCACCTTCAGGTGATTCAAAGCCCCGGGCATCCTGTCCCTCCAAAACACGTCACTTTGCGGCGCATCTTCTTGGGATCAGGTCGGTTGTGCAAGTTATAAAATATATTTATGATTCAAATGTGGGCCGACCGGTCTGCCAGTCTGGAGGAAAGAGATGCTGATCCTGCAAACACCTATGGATTTCGTGGCCCGTCGCGGCGCCAGCCTGGGGGCCACGGACTGGGTGGAGATCACGCAGGACAAGATCGACGCCTTCGCAGAGTTGACCGGCGACGACCATTGGATCCACGTCGACACCGACCGTGCCGCCGCAGAACAACCCGATGGGCGCACCATTGCGCACGGGCTGTTCTTGCTGGCGTTGGCGCCACGGCTGCAGCGGCAGTTGTTTCGCATCGAACGGCGCGGCGCGGGGCTGAATTATGGGTATGAAAAGGTGCGCTTTACCGCGCCTGTGCCCCGTGGCGCATTCGTACGGCTGCGGCAGGAGGTGATTGCCGCGGACCCGCGCGACGGCGCTGTCCGGGTCGAGCTGAAGTCCACCTTCGAGATCCGCGGACAGGAGCGGCCCGCGCTGGTGGCGCATGGCATCCTTCTGATTGCCGGGGCGGACTGATCGGGGTTTCGGAAACCAATCTGCGAGATTAGAGGTATACAGCGGCTCCGCTAGGGTATAATGGGCTGGGCTTGCCTTTGCCGGTCGGCACGGGCTGACCGCGCACCTGCGCCCTAAATGTCCAGACTGATTTCAAACATGATCCAGGCCCTCGCCGATGCGCTGTCCGAGCGCGGCTACGAAACTTTGACCGCCGTCCAAGAGGCGGTCACCAATCCCGACCTCCAGGACAAGGACCTGTTGGTGTCGGCCCAGACCGGATCGGGCAAGACGGTGGGCTTTGGCCTTGCCATTGCACCGACCCTGTTGGGCGAGGCCGAGAAGATGGAACCGGCAGCGGAACCCCTGGCCCTGATCGTCGCCCCCACGCGCGAACTGGCGCTGCAGGTGATGCGCGAACTGGGTTGGCTCTATGCCAAGGCGGGCGCGCGGGTGACAACCTGCATCGGCGGCATGGACATGCGCGACGAACGCCGGGCGCTGGAACGGGGCACCCATATCGTCGTCGGAACACCGGGGCGTCTGCGCGACCACATCCAGCGGGGCTCGCTGGATCTGGGCAGCCTGCGCGCCATCGTGCTGGACGAGGCGGACGAGATGCTGGACCTCGGGTTCCGCGAGGATCTGGAATTCATGCTGGGTGAGGCGCCCGAGGACAAGCGCACGCTGCTTTTCTCGGCCACGGTGCCGCAGATGATCGCCAAGCTGGCCCAGCAATATCAGCGGGACGCCGTCCGGGTCACCACGCTGACCGGCGACACCCAGCACGCCGACATCGCCTATCAGGCGCTGCGCGTGGCCCAGCAGGACGCGGAAAACGCGATCATCAACCTGCTGCGCTTTCACGATGCGCAGAACGCCATTGTCTTTGCCAATACGCGCGCGATGGTGAACCGGCTGACCGCGAGGTTGACGAACCGGGGCTTTTCCGTCGTAGCCCTGTCTGGCGAGTTGAGCCAGAACGAGCGCACGCATGCGCTGCAGGCCATGCGGGACGGGCGTGCGCGGGTTTGTGTGGCGACCGACGTGGCAGCGCGCGGCATCGACCTGCCCATGCTTGAACTGGTGATTCATGCCGAGCTGCCCTCGAACGCCGAGGGTCTGCTGCACCGCTCCGGTCGTACGGGCCGCGCCGGGCGCAAGGGCATTTCCGCCCTGATCGTCCCGCCGAAAGTGACCAAGAAGGCCGAGCGCCTGCTGAAATTCGCCAAGATCGAGGCGGACTGGATCCTGGCACCTTCTGCTGATGATATCCTGCGCAAGGACGAGGAACGCCTGCTGGCCGATCCCGTCTGGGAGGCGGAAACCACGCCCGAGCAGGAGGATTTCGCCGCCCGGTTGCTGGAGCTCTACGGTCCGGAAAAAATCGCCGCCGCTTATCTGGCGCTGCACCGCGCGCGGCTGTCCGCGCCCGAGGATCTGGCAGACCCCGACGTGCGCCCCGAGCGCAAGGAACGCAAACCCTTCGGTCCCAGTGTCTGGTTCGCGCTTTCGGTCGGGCGCGGAGACCGGGCAGAGCCGCGCTGGCTGTTGCCGCTCTTGTGCCGTGTGGGCAACCTCGACAAGGACGCCATCGGCGCGATCCGGATTCAGCAGTCGGAAAGCTTTGTCGAACTGGCCGAGGCCAACGTTCCGGGGTTCCTCGCCGCGATTGGCGAAGGGGCGGAACTGCAGGAGGGTGTGACGGCGCGACAATTGGACAGCGCGCCGGATTTCGCCGCAGCGCCGCGCAAACCTGCCCCGACCGGGCGCAAGCCCGACCGTCCGCAAGGCCACAAGAAACCGGCCCGGCCGGACGACCGTCCGCGGAGCACGCCGCGCTCGGACCCCAAGGCCGAGGCGCCTGTGGCCCCCAAGGCCGAGGCGCCCGCGCCCATTGCCGCCGAGGCCCCTGTTGAACGCAAGCCGAAACGGCCAGATGGTGAGGCGCACAGGGAGCGGCGCCCGGGCAAACCGTCCGCAGGCAAGGACGGTCCCGGCAAGCCCAAGGCCAAATACGCAGGCAAGCCCGAGGGCAAACCCGGCGGAAAACCCACCGGAAAGCCGGGCGGCAAGCCCTTCGGCAAACCGGGTGGGGCAGGGGCGGGCCCGAAAGGGCGCGGCGCCAAGCCCGACGGCGGTCCGCGCAAACCCGCAGCGCCCAAGGCGCAGGCCTCGGACACATCCAAGCGGTTCACGCCTCCGGGCGCGGCTGGCAAACCGGGCAAACCCCGGCCCGGCGCCGCCCGCAAAGGTCCGGGCAAGCCCCGCAAGGGCGCTGGCGGCAACGAGCCGCCCCGGCGCGGCTAAGCCTCTAGCCCAGTTCCATCGTCGCGATGGCCCGCAGTGTCGGCCCGGGCCAAGGGGCCGGACCGCGGTACATGCGGGCGGTGGCAAAGCTCTCCTCGAACCCCATGTCCTGCAGCCTCTGGCCCAGGCCCTGGGGGGCGTCTGGGGTGTCGATGACGACGCTTGTCCGGCCCAGGGCCGAGGCGGCCTGCCGGGCCAGGGTCAGCGCCTCGTCGACCGTTGGGGCCACGATCGGCCCAATCTTGCAGCCGCCCCGGCACAGGCGCGCGGTGGCAAACCCGGTGATCCCCTGCGGTGTCCGCGTCAGGACCGTTTTTCGGCTGTCCGATTGTGCCGTCCATGCCGCAAGGAAGGCGGGCCTGTCATAGCCGTTTGCCGCCCTGTCCAGGCGCGCGATGGCCTCCAGATCCGCAACAGTGGCAAGGGGTGGGGGTGTATCGCTGCGGTCCAGCGCGCCTTCGAGCCGCCGGGTACGCCCGGCCAGACCAAAGCCGGACTTGGCGTAATTGGCCTCTTGGGTGGGCACGCCGTCCAGCCCCACGGTGCGTGCTCCGGCGTGGTTCAGCGCGTGCGTCCAAAGCGCATACCCGATTCCCCGCCCGCGATAGTCCGGCCGACAGATATAGAGCCCGAGGAAGGCCATCTGCGGCGAATGGTTCACGACAGAGATCGCGGCGACGGGCTGTCCCTCGGCCTCTGCCACGAAGAACCCCTGAGGGTCCGCCTCCTGAAAGGCCCGCGCATCCGCCAGCCCGGGGTTCCAGCCCTCATCGGCGGCCCAGTCCAGCATCAGTTCGATGTCTTCAAGCGTTGCCGTTCTGCAGATCGGATGTGTCATCTCTTCAGGGCCTCGCGCAGGGATGTGGGCGGTTGCGTGACGTTGCGCAGGTCCAGCGAGGCCACGAGATCCAGCAGGTGGCTTTTCATCAGTTGCTCGGCCAGTGCGCCGTCCCGATTGGCAAAGGCATCCAGCAAGGCGTGATGCGCCTGGGTCTCGCACAAGGCCGCGCGCCGTCGCCAATACAGCGCGATGATGAGCGACGAGCGCGAAATCAGCTCCGAGATGAAGCCCTCGACCGTGGTCTGATCCGCGATACGCGCGATCTCGGCATGGAATTGTCCTGACAGGAACAGGGCACGCCCGTTCTCTCCGGCGTCGAGCGCCTCGTGTTCGCTGGCGATGTTGCTGCGCAAGAGCGCCAGGTCCTCGTCGGTCATCCGTTCCGCCGCCGAATGCGCGGTGCGCGGCTCCAGCAGGGCGCGCGCCTCAAAAACCTCGCGCGCGTCGCGCACGGTGGGCTGCGCGACAAAGGCGCCGCGGTTGCGCTTCAGCTCGACCAGGCGGCGGTGTGACAGCGCCAGCAGGGCGGCGCGGACGATGGTGCGGCTGATGCCATAGGCTTCGGCCAGTTCATCCTCGCCCAGCTTGGTGCCCGGGGGCAGCCTGTGTTCGTGAATCGCGTGTTCGAGGTCCGCGGCCACCGTGTCGCTGGTCCAATGCTTCGTTTCAAACTTGTTCATGTCACTCTGTGCCAACGACCACCTCTGCGTTCCGTTATTCCGATTCGGCGGCCCGGGGACAAGCGGGCGCTGGGACGCAGCCTTGCACGCAAGATTGTATACGAACCTGAGTGCATTTTTGCGCACAGCGATGCCGCGAATGCTCAATTTTTGCCCGATCCGTGTTTCGCGGGGGTCTGGAGGCTGAAAACGCTCCCCCATCCCGGCAAGAGCACAACAAGGTTTCCCTGACAGGCAAACGGGGGCGTCATGCGCACAGGATATGATCTGGAATTGGTTCACTTGACCAAACGCTATGGTGAGACTGTCGCCGTGCGTGATCTGAACCACGTCTTCGCCCCGGGCAGCTATGTCTGTCTTCTGGGCCCGTCGGGCTGTGGGAAATCCTCGACCCTGCGGATGATCGCCGGGCACGAAGAGGTCAGCGACGGGTCGATCCTGCTGGACGGTCACGACGTGGCCCCGTTGGCGCCGGCGCAGCGCGGCACCGCGATGATGTTCCAGAACTACGCGCTGTTTCCGCATCTGTCGGTGCGGGACAACGTCGCCTTTTCCCTGCGCATGAAGGGTGTCGACAAGCCTACCCGCCACAAGCGGGCGAATGAACTGCTGGCTCTGGTCGACATGACTCACCTAGCCGACCGCCTGCCGGCGCAACTCTCGGGCGGGCAGCAGCAGCGGGTGGCGCTGGCACGCGCGCTGGTCACGGAACCCAAGGTGCTGCTGCTGGACGAGCCGCTGTCTGCGCTGGACCCGTTCCTGCGTATCCGGATGCGGTCAGAGCTGAAAAAGCTGCAGCGCGAATTGGGGATCACCTTCATCCACGTCACCCACGGTCAGGACGAGGCACTGGCGCTGGCCGACGAGATCGTGGTGATGAACGACGCGGTGATCGAGCAGGCCGGCCCCGCGCGCGAGGTTTGGGCCCAGCCACGCACGGAGTTCGTTGCCCGGTTCATCGGCGGTCACAACGTCATCACACTGCCCCAGGGCAAGGTCACGGTCCGCGCTGACGCGGTGCAACTGGCCGACGAGGGTATGGCCGCCACGGTCATGGCCATCGAGTACCAGGGCGCCTCTGTCGCTGTCTCTACCACCACGGAAGGCGGGGATGAGGTGCTGGCCCTCTTGCCCGAGGACCAGTTTTTTGCCGCCCCCAAGAATCCCGGCGATGCCGTCCGGCTCCGCTGGGACGAGGCACGCCTGCACCGTCTGACCGCCTGAGGGGCGTGGTCCGGCATCAAACAACACCCACCAAGACAAGACAACTGAACAGAGAGGACAAGACTATGGCAAAACCCAAGGTTGGATATACCCGCCGCTCCTTGCTCAAGGCAGGCGGTGCGGCCGTCGCGGCAACAACCCTTCCCGCGCCGATGCTCTGGGCGCAGGACACCAAGGACATCGTGCTGCGCCAGTTCGGCACCGGCGTGTCGAACCTCAACGACGTGGCCAGGAAGGTGAAAGAGGATCTGGGTTTCACTCTGGAAATGACCGCGCTCGATTCCGACAGCGTGACCCAGCGCGCGGCCACCCAGCCCGACAGCTTCGACATCGCCGATATCGAGTACTGGATCTGCAAGAAGGTCTGGCCCACGGGCAACCTGCAGGCGATGGATGTCAGCAAGATCGCGAATTACGACAAGATCGTCGGCATCTTCAAGTCGGGCAAGCTGACGCCCGAGAGCGAGATCGCCCAGGGCACCGCACCGCACACCGTGGGCTTTGTGCCGGAGCAGGGGGCGACCACCTTCGCGGACGAGCAGACCAACTGGATGACGCTGATCCCCACGATCTACAAC
>Ga0208330_1000197_pt1 | contig 34472 bp, 41 predicted proteins | sample DeeseametaMP1896_FD_184180 | JGI IMG/M metagenome (GOLD analysis project Ga0208330, IMG submission 184180) | Marine microbial communities from the Deep Pacific Ocean - MP1896 (SPAdes) | ecosystem: Environmental > Aquatic > Marine > Oceanic | place: East of Hawaii, North Pacific Ocean | collected... | reverse complement strand
CATCCATGATTTCCAAGGGCTTACCAGCCTCAACTGCCACAGCGGCACGCGTTCTCATCGTCTGTCCTCCTGCGACGCCGGGCATTGGGTTCCGGCGTCTCTTTGGAGGAAGTATTGATGAGCAGCCTGCGACAAAACAACCAATACAATGGTGGGTATACCGCTGCATGGACTCGATCCACAGCCCCGGGCATAGTCCGGAACACGGGAGGACAGAGACCATGAAAGCCCTTAGGATTTTCGCCGTTTTGGCCCTGCTTGGCCCGCTCGGCCCCGCCCAGGCGGCCGATTTCTCGGACCCGACCTGGCCTTGCGTTCAGCGTAAGGTTGAACGGATGTCGATGGGCCTGATGTGGCCGATCATGCCCGACGAAAACGCCGTCCCCGATGCAGCAGCGCAGGCGGACATTACGAAGCTGGCCGAATTGCTGGCCCTGCGCCGGATCGAGGTGGCAGAGCTGGAAGACGAGGTTGCCGGTTTCGCCACAACCTACAAGGGTGATCCGCAGATCCTCACCCGCGTCTTTGCCGAGGTCTTCGACACGCTCTCGCAGCGGCGCAGCCGGATCATCAAGGGCATCGCGGACTTCTCGCTCAGCCAGATCGAGCTGTCGGAAAAGATCGATTCGGACCGCGGAGAGATGGACCGCCTGCTGGCCGCCGAGGAGCCGGATTTCGACCGGGTCGACGCGCTGGAAGAGCAGATCGACTGGAATCAGACGATCTATACCGACCGCCAGCACTCGATCACCTATCTTTGCGAAACCCCGACGCTGCTGGAAAAGCGCCTGTACGCCATTGCCCGCCTGTTGCAGGCGCAGATCCGCGAAGACGGCTGAGCCCGGCCCCTTGGACAAGCGGCCCCTGTTGGCATATATTGCCAACACCCCGCCACAGGAGCCTGACATGGCCACCCGCAACGTTGTCCTGACCGATCCGCAATCGCGTTTCATCGACGATCTTGTCGCCTCCGGGCGCTATCAGAACGCCTCCGAGGCGCTGCGCGCCGGGCTGCGCCTGCTGGAACGCGAGGAAATCGAGCTGCAGGACCTGCGCGCCCGCCTGATGCGCGGTGTCGACCAGGCCCGCAACGGCGACCTGGCCGAGGGCACCGGCGAAGAGGCCCTGCGCCGCGCCTTTGGCCTCTGACCCCCGCTTGCGCCCCTTTGTCCTCACCCTGCAGGCGGAAACCGCCCTGCAGGAAATCGCCCGCTGGACGGCGGAAACCTTTGGCCCCCGACAGGCCCGGGCTTACGGGCAAGAGTTGATCGACGGCTGCACCGCGCTGGCCGCAGGCCGCGCCCTGTCGCGCCCCTGCCGCCGCCTGATCGACCCCGCCTTGCCCGAGGACCTGCGCTTTGCCCGCGTCGGCCAGCATTTCATCGTCTTCATCGAGGCGCCCGAGCGGCTCACCGTCATCGACGTGCTGCATGTCCGCAGCGACCTGCCCCGCCGTCTGGCCGCGCTTGGCGGGGACGACGGCTGACCCGCCCGCGCGCGAAGATGTGAACAGACCCAGACTTTCCGCTGCGTTCGCAGGCGCGCGCCCCTGTGGCAGACTGCGCACGGGAGGAACCACCACCATGAGACATGCCATCCTTGCGGCCGCCTGTATCGCGCTGCTGTCGTCCCCTGCCCCGGCGCAGGACAACCCGCTGACCCAAAGCCCCAGCTGGCAGGACATGAAATTCGACGTGCTGGGCGACCGCCCGGTGTCCGAGGCCCCTGCCCCCTTCGCGGTGACGGCGCCCTATCGCGCCGCGGATGCGGCGATGGTGCCGCTGGAGATCACCCAGACCGATCCCGCCGTGCCGATCAACGCCGCCACCATCGTCATCGACGAAAACCCCGCGCCCGTCGCGGCGCGGCTGCAGTTCTCACCGGCGATGCTGCCGCTGGACTTTGCGCTGAACCTGAGGGTGAACCAGTATTCCAACGTCCGGGTGATCGGCGAGACGCCGCAGGGCCTGTTCATGGCCGGGCGCTTCGTCAAGGCTTCGGGCGGTTGTTCGGCCCCCGCCGGGGGGGACGCGGCGCAGGCGCTGGCGGCGATGGGCCAGATGCGGCTGGACATGGCCGACGGCGGGGCGCAGGTCTCGACCCCCCGGCGCACGGCGGAAATCATGATCCGGCACCCGAATTACTCGGGTCTACAGCGCGACCAGATCACGCAACTCTTCATCTCGGCGCATTTCATCGACCACCTGGAGGTCTGGCAGGGCGACGAGATGCTGTTCAGCCTGGACGGCGGGATTTCCATCTCCGAGGACCCGGTGTTCCGCTTTGCCTATACCGAGAACGGCGCGCCGACGCTGAAGGTCATCGCCACCGACACCGAGGGCAACACCTTTACCCGGGAACTGCCGAAACTGGCAGAAGGCTGAACTGCGAACGCAGCGCGTCGGCGCGGAACAAGGCCGCAGGCCGCCGCGCCGGGCCGCCCCCCTGCCCCGCTCAGAAACAGACCAGTTCCGCCTCGACCTGGGCGCGGCGCATGTCATCGACGATATGCGCCGCCGCGACAGAGCTGTTGAAGACCGCCATGCGTTCGCCGCCCACGCGGCGCATCGACAGCACGGTTTCCGCCTTCTCGTAGGCCTCGAAAGGCAGGATCGCGGCGATCTCGTCGATGGAACAGGCGCATTTCTCCAGCGCGACACGGGTCTGACCGTTCACCGCCATGCAGGCAAAGATGTAATCCGCCCGCGCCACCGTGGGATAGTCGTTCAGCCGCTGCGCCGCGCTCTGCGCCAGAACCGCGCCGGGCAAAAGGGTCAGGACCAGCGCCAGCGCCCTCATTGCTCCACCCTCTCAAACCGCATTTCCGACCGGTACACCGTGTCCGTCTCGGGGCCGGAGGTTTCGGCGGTCAGCGAGAGATACCAACCCGGCACCTCCTCGGACATGACAACGCGCATTTCCAGCTCGCCAAAGCCCTTCATCCGCGCCCTGTTCGGGTCCCCGGCAAAGGGATGCAGCCGCACGATGCGCACCGGCACGCTGCGGCCGTCGAACATGGCTGTGCCCTCTTCGACTTCGGTCGGGGCAACCAGCGCCTCCTTGACGCGGTTGCGGATGTAATAGGGGCTGCCGCCCGCCGCCTCGGCCATGTCGCGGATCACGCTTTCATAGAAATACATGATCATCGGGTTGCCGACGCTGGCCGGGAAACGCCCCAGCCCGCGGTGCTTGTCATCCTTGCGGAACTCCAGCTGCGCCAGCGGATCGTCCGCGGCGCCCAGCGTCAGGGCGATGTCGCCGGTGTCACGCTCTGCCGCCTGCGGGGCCAGCGCATTGGTGACGGCGCGCGAATAGATCAGCGTGGTCTCGGCGCCGATCTCTTCCAGCGTGCCCTTGCGGAACAACAGGTCGTAATGTTCGCCCGGCTCCACCGGCGTGGCCTGCACCGGGGCCGTGGCAAGTGCTGCGGCTATGCAGATCGCGGATAGAAGTTTCATGTGACGTGCCTCCCTGCGCCCAGAGTATTCCCCTGCGCCTCGCTGTCATGGCCGACTTTTGTCTGTGCCTGCTCCCGGGTCGTGTCCGGCTCCGGCGATTGCCAGCGGATCTTCCATTCGATCAGCGGCCGCAGCTTGGACAGCTGCACCGGCTTGTGCATGACGGTAAAGCCCTGCTCGGCCCCCAGCCGCCGGATCTGTTCGCGCCGGTCGGCGGTGATGACGATGGCGGGCACATGCACGCCGGTTTCGCGCCGGATCTCGGCGATGGCGCGCACGCCGGTATCGTCGCCGTCCAGCTGGTAATCCGCCAGCACGATATCCGGCGCCAGCCCCATGTCCCGCACATGCATCAGCGCCTCGGCGGTTGAGGGCGCGGCCAGCACGCTGGCCCCCCAGTGTTCCAGTTTCTGCGTCATGGCGAACAGCACGTCCGGGTCGTTCTCGATCACCAGGATGATGCGCTCCAGCTCCAGGTCCGTATCCGCCGGCGCCACCGCCGGCGCCTCAACCGGAACACGCCGGCCCGGCACGCGGTCCAGCTCGATGCAAAAGAGCGAGCCGACCCCGGGTTTCGACCGCACCCAAAGCCGGTGCCCCAACAGCTTGCAGGCCCGGTCCACCACCGACAGCCCCAGCCCCACGCCGGAGGCGAGCGCGACATTTTCGGCCCGGGCGAATTCCTCGAAGATGCGTTTCTGATCCTTCAGGCCGATGCCGATGCCCGTGTCCCAGACCTGCAGGATCACCTTCTTGCCCCGGTGGCGGCAGCCCACCAGCACCCGGCCCCCCGGTTCGGTGTACTGGATCGCGTTGACGACAAGGTTCTGGATCGAGCGCAGCAAATAGACCGGGTCGGAACAGACCAGCACGTCAGAGGGCACCACCGACAGGCGCACGTTCTTTTGTTCGGCCAGCGCCGACTGGTCCTCGTAGATGCCCTGCATCAACCCGCCCAGGCTGATTTCGCTGGGGCTGACGGCGCTGGGATCGGCGCTTTCCAGGCGCGAGATGTCCAGCAGCGAATGCAACAGCTGCTCGGTCGAGCCGAAGGCGCCATAGAGCCGTTCGACCGTGGCGGCGAATTCCGTGCCCCGCGTGCGTTCCTTGAGCGTCGCCAAGAGCAGCTTGGCCGCGTTCACCGGCTGCAAGAGATCGTGGCTGGCCGCCGCCAGGAACCGCGTCTTGGAGGACACCGCCGCCTCGGCGCGTTCCTTGGCCAGGCGCAATTCCTCTTCGACGCGGGCCTTTTCCTCGTATTGTTCGGTCAGGCGGCGGTTGGCCTCGGTCAGTTCGGCGGTGCGTTCCTGCACCCGGTTTTCAAGGATCTCGGTGGCGCGGCTTTCCAGCGTCACATCGTTGAGTTCCACAAGAAACCCGTCATCGGGCAACCGGTTGACCTGCAGTTCCAGCACCCTGTCCGTGCCGTGGCGGATGCGCTTGCGCAGCCAGCCCTCGTGCTGCAGGTGCCGCCGCCAGGCCTCGACCCGCAGGTCGGCATCCTCGGCCACCAGGGAATTGTTGCGCAGGAAATCCAGCAGCCGGGTCAGCGTCGTGCCCTTTTGCAGCAGCGTGAACGGCAGGCCCAGCAATTGCCGGAACTGCCGGTTGTACATCATCACCTCCCCTGAGGAGGAAAAGGTGCAGACGCCCGATGTCATGTCCTCGAACGCGGCCTGGATATAGGCCGCCTGCCGGTCGATCAGCAGTTCCTTTTCAGATCGGCTCTGCCGCACGATCGAGGTGATTTCGGTCAGCAAAAGCACCACGTTCGACGAGGACGTGCGCTGTTGGCTAAGCTGGTACCAGCGGTCGCCGCGCAGCTCGATCACCACCGACCGGACAGAGGCGCCGGTGCCGCCGCGATCCTCGGGGGCGAAATTGCGGGTGATGCCGCGGTCGGTCGAGACCAGCGCGCGGCTATGCATCATGTAATCCAGGTAGTCTTCCAGCCGCAGCCCCTTGCGCACGCGAAAGGCCACGTCGGGCAGGAAGGTGCGGAACAGCACGTTGCAGATGTCCAGCCGCCCGCCGGTGAACAGGGCAAACCCCTCGCCCATCGCCGACAGCGCATCCTCCAGCGTGCGGCGGGCGCGTTCGCGGTCGTAGCGGACGCTTTCCAGCTCGGTTGCGGCGCGTTCCAGGTCGCGGGTCTTGGCCGCCACCTGCGCCTGCAGTTCGATGGCCGACTGAAAGGCGCTGTAGGCCGAGACGCCGACATCGTTGCTGCGGTTGGCGCGGCGCATCAGCGCGTCGATGATCTTGGCCTGCCGGGCGATCTGTTCCTCGGGCGGGGCGTTCTCGTCGACCAGGCTCATCCCAGCGCCCTGCCCGCCGGGTCAAAGAAGGCGACGCCGACAAAGGTCTGGTTCATGTGGACGCCGCAATGCTGTTCGCCATAGGTGTTGAAGCCCAGAACCTTGTGCGCGCGGAACAGCGCCGAGGCCTCACCGCCCAGCTGTTTCTGTTCGATCTCCAGCTTGCGCAGCACGCAGTCAAAGCCAAGGATGAAATCCGGCGTCAGCCCGCCGGGGCCCGACACGCCAAGCCCCGCCTCCAGCGTCTTGATGATCTCTGTCCCCTTGCCCAGGGTCAGCACCACGCCGTCGTCGATGGCGGCCAGAAAGGACAGCGCCTGCCCGTCCTTCACGCTGCTGATGGCGCGGACGTAGTAATTCTGATTATAGCGCACGAGGATCGGGTTTTCGGCAAAGATCTGCGGCGACAGGTCCGCGACCCCGCAGCCCACAAGCCGGGCATATTCCTGCGCCGCCGGGGCGCCGTTGATCTCCTTGACCAGCCGTTCTTCGGGGTCGGCATCGGTGATGACCAGCTGCGTGTCCGTGGGCAGGAAATGGTCGAACCCGATGCCCTGGAACTGCAGGTCCGTTTCCAGCAGCATCAAAAGCGCGACGTTGCTGCGGAACTGCCCGTTGTGCAGGATCAGCGTTTCCCCGAACGACAGCCCGTCCCCCGCCGATCCGCCAAAGACCGGCAGGTCGTCCAGCACGGTTTCCAGCGTCGAGATCAACAGGTCTTCCTGTTTCGACAGCCCGTCCGACAGGATCAGCGCCAGCCGGTTCCAGCCGGCGGTGCGCTGGAACCGCACCGCGTGGCGCGTTGCCTGGGCGGCGATCTCGGTGATCGAGATCGGTTTCAGCGGTTCGATCAGCAGCGAGGCACAACGGAAATGTTCGCGCGGAAAGGCGATCAGCTGCAGCGCCCCGGTTTCGTAGCCATGCGCGGTGATCTGCCCGGCGGTGGTGCAGCCAAAGACCGGCACGCCGTCCATGTGGCGGGTCAGCTCCTGCGCCATCACCTCGCGGTCGAAACTCTGCGGCATCAGCGCCAGCACGAAACAGGTGTCGCGCGGGTCGATGCAGGCCGTCGCCTCGCGCACCGCGGCGCGTGTGTCCGTCTGCGTCGAGGCGCCGACCCGCACATGGGCCGGTGAGATGTCTTCGTCCCGCATCTTACCGGCTCAGGAAGGCCTGCGCCTCCGGATCCAGCCCCGCGGCGCCGGACATCGAGTTTTCCATCATGACGGCGGCCTGGGTCCGGTTCTGCACCCCCAGGCGGCGCAACAGCGCGGTGATATGCGCCTTGACCGTTGCCTCTGCCAGCGACAGTTCATAGGCAATCTGCTTGTTCGGCTTGCCGGCGCAGATCAGTTTCATGATGCGTTTCTGCTGTGGCGTCAGCTCGGCAAAGCGGGGGTTCATCTCGGCGGCGTCGTCCGGGTCACTGGGTTGCGGTGCCGATTGCAGGATGTCCTTGGGGAAGTATTTCCGCCCCGAGGCGATTTCCGTCAGGACAGAGGCCAGCACCTTGGCCGAGGCATCCTTGGGCAGGAACCCCGCCGCCCCCTCGCGCATCAGCGTGCGCACCAGCTCGACCGAGGCGAGCGAGGAAATCACCAGGATCGGCGTGCTGGCCATGCGGTCGCGCAGTTCCAGGAATCCCGAAATGCCGGTCACATCCGGCAGTTTCAGATCGAACATCACCAGGTCCGGTTCCAGCCCGCCCTTGAGCTGCGTCATCGCCTCTTTCAGCGTGCCGGCCTTCTGCACGGCGCAGTCGGCGAAGACGATGCCAAGGGCTGCGGCCAGGGCGTCACTATACAGCGGATGATCGTCAACGATGAGAACAGATGAGAAACACCCATCTGGCACGGTGGCCGTGTCATGATACATTTGCCTTTCCTCCCAGCTTTGGAAGATACCCAAAGTTCGCCCCTTGTCCATTTTTTACGTGGCCGGAACGGGTTTGCGCGGCGCCCCGCCGGGACACCGCGCCAACACCCGGCCAAGGAGGGAGTCAGGCCAGGGCGCCGTTCTGCTTGGCCACATGGGTGGCGATCAGGTCCATCAGCGGCGGCGAGAGGCAGTCATAGGGCGTCAGGCCCAGTTCCGTCAGCCGCCCCCGGATCTCTCCCATGCGGTCGGGTGAGACCCCGGATTCGATGATCGACGAGACGAAGGCGGCAAATTCCGGCGCCGCCCAGCCGGTCTTGTCCGACAGTTCCGTGTGCACGAAGTCCAGCCCGTGGAACGGGTGGCCGGTGTTCTCGATCCGGCCATACATATGCACGCCGCAGTCGCGGCAGGCATGGCGCTGGATCGCCGCATCCGCATCCACGATGTCCAGCTTGTCGCCGTTTTCCGTCACCTTGACCTGGTCGCGCCCGACCACCGCGATCTGGCTAAAGATGGCGCCCTCCGGCTTCCAGCACTTGGTGCAGCCGCAGACGTGGTTATGGGCGGTCTGGGCGCCGACCTCGACCTTGACCGGGGCGCTGGTGCATTTGCAGGTCAGCGTCCCGCCCGAGAACCCGGGCGCCGTGGGCGGGATGCCGTTGTCCACCTGGGGGTGGATTTTCACATGGGTGTATTTCGGGGTGGCGTCGTCGCCGTCTCCGCCGCCAAAAAGCTTGTCCAAAAGTGCCATTTTCGTTCCTCCCTGCGATGACGGCAGGTTTCTGCCGCATCTTACGCAGCGTGAGGCACGAGGGGGGATCTTGGCAATTCAGCCGATGGTATCGGCTTTGGCGCATCGGCCGACCGGGCCCGGCGCGCGGGTGACCCGGACAACCCCCTGTCGGGAAAGGGTTTTCGCGGGACCTTACCCGTGGGTAAGGTCCCTGCCCTGCTCAATCTTCGTCCAGCGCGGCATAGAATGCCGCCACCGCGCGTTCCAGGTTGCGCCGGTCGATGGCCGAGAAATCGCGATCGTCGCGCAGCTCCAACCGGCCTTGCGAGGCATTGCAGCGCGCGATGCCCTCGGGCAGCGCGACCTGAAAGGTGGTCTTGGGCTTGCGCGGCTTGGCCTTGGTCGCAGGCGTCTTACCCGTGGGTAAGGTCGCCCCCTCGCCCTGCGCAAAGCCGCGCAGGATCTCGACCTCGCGCGCGGCGTCGCGGCGCGGTTCGGCGCGCAGCGCGGCGCTGACCTGCGCGATCAGCGAAGGCTCGTTGTCGATCCGCCGCTTCAGCTCTACCCCCACGTTGCGCGGGATGTCCTGCGGGTGTTCCAGCACCTTTTCCAGCCGGTGCAACAATTCGGCAAAGGCGCGGATATAGCTGCGTTTGACGTAGCTGGCGGATTTGAACAGCACCGCCACCGCCTCTGACACATCGGTGCAATCGTGGCGCGGATCGGCGGCATAGCGGCGCGCCAGCGTGGCCATTTCCGCGAAAGAGATATCGCGCCGCACCAGGTTCTCATCAACCATCCGGCGATAGCTACCTTCGGTCTGCGGATCGGGCGGCACGATGCCCGCCGGGATCGTGTCGAACCCCGGTTCGCCCGCCGCCTGAAGCGCGCGAAAGGCCATCAGGCGGCGCATCCCCTGGATCAGTTCATAGCGCCCGTCGTCGCGGGTTTCGACGCGGATCGGGTTGGACAGGCCGATCTCGCGGATCGAGTCCCGCAGTTCGCCCAGCTCTTCATCCTCGCCCGGCTTGCGGTCGCGCAACAGCTTTTCCGTCACCACCGCGTCCAGCGGAATACGGTCGGTGATCAGCCCTTCGCGTTTCAGGCGGACGAACTCCTGCGCCAGCTTGTCGTTCTCTTCGCGGATGCGCGCCTCGGCGGCCTGGCGGTCGCGCAGCGAATGGGCGTTTTCCGAAATGGCCGAGGCCATAGGCCCGCGCCGCGCGGGTTTGTCGGGCGCCTTGGGCTGAGGGGTCTCGGCGCTCCGGTCGGGGCCGTCATTGGACCCAAGGTCCGGCCCGACGTCCGGCCCCACGTCAGGCATGTCGATGTCGAAAATCCTGCGCTTCTTGCTCATCCTTCAGCCTCCATGTTGTCCCAGGCGCCGATCACGGTCGCGCGGAATTCCTCATAGGCCTGGTCGAATGTAGATCTTGCTCTGCGCCAGGTCTCGCGGGTCATCTCCCGGTAATCCATTTCGTATACCGAGCTGAGGAATCGCCCCGACTGTTCCACCGCGCGGGTCAGCTCGACCGGGTGTTCTGCCAACTGCGCGCCGAACACCTTGCCAAAGGCATCCTGCATGGCGCGGTGCAGGTCGTTGCCCGGCTCGAACCGGGTCAGCAGGAACCGCACATCGTGGAAGGCTTTCGGCAGGTTGATCTTACCCGTGGGTAAGGTCCCGTCGAACCCGTGCGACAGATCCTCCAGCGCCTCGGCCAGCTGCCCGATAAAGGAGGTCGTCGAATCGTATTCCCAGTAGCCAGGACCGGAGGGCACATACAGCACGTCCGCCGCAAAGACCGCGTTCATCGACTGGTAACCGATGGCGGGCGGGCAGTCGAAAAGGATCAGGTCATAACTGTCGTCGGGGATCTGGTCGAGGTAGCGCGACACGGCGGCAAAGAAGGACCAGTCGGGATTGAGGTGCCGGTATTGCGCGCTGGCGAATTCGACAAAGGCGGCATTGGCGCAGCTTGGGATCGCGTCGATGGTCGACCAGCAGGTCGGCTTGATGAAATCGGTGATGCGCAGCTCGCCCAGGCCCAGTTCGGTGATCGCGGCGGGCAGGTGGCGGCGGGGCAGGGCGGCGCCGCTTTCGGCGCCCACGGGACCGGCGTTCATGCGCTCTGTCTCGCGGATCAGGTCGCGGGCCATGATGCCCCAGACGGTGTGATCCTCGGCCACGTCGGTCAGGCCCATCGAATGGCTCAGCGTCGCCTGAGGATCGAAATCCACCACCAGCACGCGGTAGCCATCAAGCGCGGCGGCATGGGCGAAATGCAGCGCCACGGTGGACTTGCCCGCGCCGCCCTTGAAGTTGGCGATGGCCGCGCGCACGGCGCGTTTGCCCGCGGGGCGGGCGGGCATCAGGCTACGCTTGTTGATGCGCAACCGGCGGCGCAGCTCGTTGATCTCTTCGAGCGAGAACCAGCGCTGCCGCCCGTCCGGTTCGACCTCTCCGGCGGGCAGGGTGGGATCGGCGGCCAGCTTGCCGCGAAAGGTGGACTGGTTGATGCGAAAGATCAGCTCTGACACCTCCCAGGAGGAGAAGCGGCGCAGGGTCTTTTCCATCTCGGGCGAGAAGGTCTGTTGCCGGATCCAGCCCTGCAGTTTCAGCGAGCGGTTTTGAAGGGCGCTCAGGTCCTCATGTGTGAACATGCCTCGGTTTCCTTTTCGGACGTTCTTTCGCGACGTTCCTTCATTTACGCCCGATTTGCGTTTTTAGCAAAAGAATTTATCCTGTGGATGGATCTTACCCGCGGGTAAGATCCGCCCGTGAAATCAAGCCCCTGCGAATCGGAGTCGATTCGGGGGCAGGGCGGGAAAGGGGGCCTGGACGGTGGCACCGTCCCCTTGATGGCCGCGCTAGATATAGGGGGACACCCCAAGCGCCCAGACGAGCCATAGGGGGACATTTCCGGCCTATAGGGGGACAGACAGGATGTCCCCCATCACCATAAACTCACCTTTTTCTTTGAAAATGGATTAGGGTCAGGGGGGCTCTGGCCCGAGGGCAGCGCACGGTCCCTTGACAGAATCGCAACTCTGGACGCAAATTGTCCTCAAGCTCGGAAAAGCGTTGGCAGCGCGAGATAAACCGGGCAAATGAGGCGGGGTCTTCCCGGCAGGACAAGAGCGGAGCCTACCATGCAGGCGATCAAAGCGGTGGGGCGCAATGCGCCCGCCATGAAATACGACATCCTGTCGGCGCTTGGCGTGCTGGCGTTGTCGCTGGACAAGCACCGGCAGAAACTGATCCTGCGGCTCATGGTGCTGATCACCACCCGGTACAACTGGCAAAGTGGAGAGCTGAGCATCGGCCGGGCCGAGATTGCCCGGCTGTGGTCGGTGGACGAACGCACGGTGAAACGCGAACTGGCCAAGCTGCGCAGCCTCGGCTGGCTGGAGGTCAAGCGCGCAGGGGTCAAGGGCCGGGTGACGGTCTACACGATCAACCTAGCGGCGCTGCTGGGCGAGACCCGCGAGATCTGGGAGGTGATCGGCCCGGATGTGGCGGCGCGTCTTGGCACCCCCGAGGAGGCGCCCGCCCCACAAGACCCCAAGGTGGTGCCGTTTCAACCGCGCGCGGCGGCGACAGCGGGGCAGGGGGGGCTCTGGGATCAGGCGCTGGCCGTGCTGGAGGCCGGGGATGCGGCGCAGACGCGGGCCTGGTTCGCCGGGCTGGTCGAAGCGGAGTGCGCGGGGGGCCGGCTGACGCTTCTGGCGCCGTCACGCTTCATCGCGGATTACGTCGCCAACCACCATGCCGCCCGGCTTTTGGCGGTGGTCAGCGGGATCGACCCATCGGTGCGCGACCTGCGGGTCGAGGCCGGGTAGGGCGCTGTGACCGGACGTTTATTCCGCCGGTTCCGCGGCCTTCTTCGGTGGCGCGTCGCGGTAGGTGAGCGTTGCGCCCTCTTGTGCCGCATGGCCCTGGGCACGGGCCTGCAGGGCGCCGTGATGGGGGGATTTCACGCAGACCGGGTCGGTCGCGGCGGGATCGCCCGCAAGCGCCATCGCCTGGCAACGGCAGCCGCCGAAATCCACCGTCTTGCGCTCGCAGCTGGTGCAGGGCTCCTGCATCCAGTCGGTGCCGCGATAGGCGTTGAAGGCGGCGCTCTCGCGCCAGATCTCGCCCAGCGGACGGTCCTGCACGTTTTCGAATGTCAGCTGCGGGATGGTCTGGGCGGCGTGGCAGGGCAGGACCTGCCCGTCCGGCGCCACGTTCAGCCCCGTTGTGCCCCAGCCCCCCATGCAGCGCTTGGGATAGTCGCCGTGGTAATCGGCGGGGACGTAGTCGATCACCAGTGTGCCTTTCAGCGCGGCGCGCGCTTCTCCCACGATGCGTGTGGCCTCTGCGGCCTGTTCGCGGGTGGGCATCAGCGCGTCGCGGTTCTTCATCGCCCAGCCGTGGAACTGCACGGTGGCGACCTCGATCCGGCGCGCGCCCATCTCTTGCGCCATTTCCAGCGCGCGGGGCAGTTGGTGCAGGTTGCGCCGGTGCAGCACGGCGTTCAGCGTCAGGGGAAAGCCGATCTCGCCGATCCACCGGGCCACCTGCATCTTGCGGTCAAAGCCGCCGCGATAGCCGCCGATTTCATCGGCCATCTCTGCATCCGTGCCTTGCAGCGACAGTTGCACGTGGTCCAATCCCGCCGCGTCCAGCTCTTGCAAGCGGCGCTGTGACAACCCGATGCCGGAGGTGATGAGGTTGGTGTAAAGACCCGCGTCCCGCGCGGCGCGCACCAGATCCACCAGGTCGCGGCGCGAGGCGGGTTCGCCCCCGGACAGGTGCAGTTGCAGAACGCCCAGGTCGGCGGCCTCTTGGAACACGCGGGTCCATGTCCCGGTGTCCAGTTCCGAGTCGATCCGGGCCAGGTCCAGCGGGTTGGAACAATAGGGGCAGGAGAGCGGGCAACGGTGCGTCAGCTCTGCCAGCATGGCGATGGGGGGCGGTGGGGTCATTGGGTCACGTCCAGGAAACGCCGGTCGCGCAGGGCGCCGAGAAACCCGGCGCTGTCCTTGGCGATCTCTTCGGCGGGGGCGTCGTATTTCCGCGCCAGGTCGGCGGTGATCTGTGCAAAGCTGCGGGCGCCGTCGACCTCGGACAGGATGGCATGGCCCACGGCGTCCAGCGTGATGGCGCGTTCGGGCGCCAGCAGGACCCAGGTGTCGCGCACCCGGTCGAAATGCAGCCGCACGCCACGGGGCAGGGCGGGGATGTCACCCGGTTCGATCATGAGGCGCGTTTCAGCGCCAGCCCCTCGCCCGGTTGCCAGGCGCCGGGGGGGATGCGGGCGGGATCGACATAGGCCGAATGCAGCGCGTCAAGCTGCGACCAGAGCACATCCGTCTTGAAGATCAGGGCCTTGGCGGCCATGTCCTGCTTTTCCTGCGTGTCGGCATGGTCCAGCACCCAGCCCAGGCCAAAGGCCACGTCCTTGGGCGCCTCCTTTAGCCGGTTGCGGAAGTACGAGAGCGAGCTGTCATCCGCGAAATCGTAGTTCTTCAGCAGCCCCTCGATGCGGTTGGCGTGGATCTTGGGCGCGAAAAGCTCTGTCAGCGAGGCGGCGACCGCCTCCAGCAATGTCTTTTCGCGGACAAAGCGCACATAGGCGTCGACGGCGAATTTTGTGGCGGGCAACACGCCCTCGCAAGAGGCGACATAGTCGGGGTCCAGCCCCACCGCCTGCGCAAGGCGCAGCCAGCGGCGGATGCCGCCCTCGTTGCTGTCGGTGCCGTCGTGATCCTCGATCCGGCTCCGCCAGGCGCGGCGCAGGTCCGGGTCCTCGACCCGGGACATGAAGGCGGCGTCCTTCATCGGGATCGAATGCTGATAGTAATAGCGGTTGATGACCCAGGCGCGCACCTGGTCGGGGGTGCAGCCGCCGCCGTGCAAAAGGTCATGGAAGGGGTGCAGGTCGTGATAGCGCTCGGCGCCGATCTGGCGCAGGCGGGCTTCGAAATCCTCGCGGCTTTGGGTCATGGGGTGATCTCCATTCCGTCCTGTCCGATGGTCCATCCGGCGGCCTCGGCGCTGGCGCGTTCCTTGGATGCCGGGCGCAGCACCGGGTTGGTGTTGTTCATGTGCACAAAGATCTTGCGGGCGATGTCCAGCCCGTCGAAGGCGTTCAGCGAACCGTCCGGCCCGCTCATCGACATGTGGCCCATGCGCTGGCCGGTCTTGCGGCCCAGCCCTTCGGTGATCATCTCGTCATCGCGCCAGAGCGTGCCGTCGAAGAACAGCAGGTCAGCGCCGCGCAGGCGCGCGCGCAGGTCATCGGTCAGCATGGCGCAGCCGGGGATATACAGCGCGCGGGTGTCGCCGCTGGTCAGTTCGACGCCCACGGTCTGGTCGCCGATCACATCGGTCTGAACCGTCTCGCCCTCCATATACAGCGGCACCTTGCCGGGCACCGGGAACAGCGTCGCCGTCACGCCGGGCAACAGCTCGAACGGGCGGTCCAGGTCGATGGCCCTGCGGGTGACGACATTGGCATTCAGCGCGTCGAACACCGGGTTCTGCGCCAGGACGTCGTGTATGCCCGAGGTCGCAAACAGGGTGAATTCCTGCATCTCGCGCAGGGTCAGCAGGCCGGCCACATGGTCGATATCTCCATTTGTCACCAGCACGGCGCGCAGCGGGCAGTCTCGCAGCCCCGTCGGATACAGCGCGGGCGTGCAGGAGAGTTGGTGACGAATGTCCGGGGAGGCGTTCAATATCGCCCAGCTGTGGCCGTCCGCTGACACGGCAAGAGAGGATTGCGTCTGCGAGGGAATCTCCCCGGCGCGGGCGAGGATGCAGTTGCGACACCCGCAGTTCCACTGCGGCAGGCCACCGCCCGCCGCCGCCCCGAGGATATGCGCGCGGAAACTCATGATACCCTCCGCGCGCCGCGACTCAGAACAGGACGCCGTCGTCGTGCTCGGGGCCGTACATGTTGATTTCCATGCCGCATTCGATTTCGCGGATCGCGGGTTTCGTCCAGGCCATTGTCATTCCTCCTTTGACGTGGGTGCCTTTAGCCTCTCGACTGTCGCACCGGGCCCGGCGGCCTGACGATTCTTATTTTCTAAGAGCGCGGCGCGACGATTGGGGCGGTTCCGGTGAGGCAAAAACCCTTGTTCCGTATCGTTCTGATTTCAAAAGGAAAATCTTGGCCGTTCAATTTCTTGCGCAGATAGCCGATGTAGACGTCTACGACGTTTTCACTAGTCCCCTCCGTCGCCCAGAGGTGGTCAAAGATGGCGCCGCGATGCAGCGGGGTGCCCGCGTGTTCGGCCAGGAGGCACAGCAGATCCGCCTCACGCTCGGTCAGGGTGATTTCCGAGGCGGGGCCGGTCAGCACGCGGTCGGGCAGGGTCAGGCGGGCGGCTTGCGGGGCCTGCCGGTCGGCGCGGCACTCCTGCACCCGCAGCCGGGCCACCAACTCGTCAAAGGAGAAGGGTTTGACGATGTAATCGTCCGCCCCGGCCTCCAGCCCCGCCGCGCGGTGTTCGACCTCTGACAGGGCCGAGAGCATGAGGATCGGCAGGGTGGCGCCGCGCGCGCGGGCGGTGCGCACCAGGTCCAACCCGCTGTCGGCGCCCAGCATCACGTCCACGATGGCGCCCCGAAAGGTGCCTGCCAGCAGCCGGTCAAGGGCGCGGTCAGCGCGGTTTTCGGTTTCGGCCTCATAGCCGTGCAGCGCCAGCCCCCGGGCCAGGGCCGAGGTGATTTGCGGGTCGTCGTCGACAATGAGCAGGCGCGCGGTCATGGGCGCAAGCTACTCCGCCGCAAGGGGAAGGAGAACCGCGATCTTGGTCCCGGATGGCCTGTCCGGCAGCGGGCTGGTGAGGGTGATCCGTCCGCCCTGTTCCTCGATCACCCAGCGGGCCAGCGCCAGGCCGATGCCGAACCCCTGGGCATTGGCGGCGGTGCCCTGGGCGAAGCGGTCAAAGATGCGGGCCTGATCCTGCGGCGGGATGCCGGGGCCGTGATCGGTGACGGCGATCCCCGCCAGGGCGCCGTCCCGCGCCGGGCCGATCCGCACCAGCCCGCCGGCGCGGGCGTGGCGGATGGCATTGCGCACCAACCCGGCCAGCACCTGCCGCAGCCAGTTGGGATCGGCGCTGACAGTCAGTTCGGGGATTTCGGACAGCTCCAGCCGCATCCCGGCGTTCTCGATCTCGGCGCGGACTTCCTCGGTCACATCCTCGGCGATGCGGGGCAGGGGGGCGGGCTGGACCTCCAATGCCAGTTGCCCGGTATCGGAGCGCGCCACGCGCAGGAGGTCGTCGATCCGCCGGTTCAGCCGCGCCGCCCGCGTCTCGATCGTGGCAAAGGCCTCTGGCGCGGCGCCGGTCTGGCGGCCGATCTGCGCCTCCATCAGGATCACCGTCAGCGGCGTGCGCAATTCATGGCTGATGTCGGCGAAAAAGCGGCGGCGGTTCTCGTCGACCTGTTCCAGCCGCAGGTTGGCCGCGCTGAGCGCCTCTGTGCGGTCGGCCACGATCTCGTTCAGGCGGGCGCGGTCGGCGGCGATCTCGGCCTGACGGTCGGACAGGGCGCGGGCCATGCGGTTGGTCTCGGCATACAATTGGCCGATCTCGTCGCCACGGGTGACGGGCAGGGCGACGGCGAAATCCTCTTGCCCGATCTGGCGGGCGGCGGCGCGCAGCCGGTCCAGCCGCCCGAACTGCGGCCGTATCAACCCGAAGTAGAAGAGCGCCACCAGCGCCAGCGACAACGCGGCCAGCAGGAGGGCGGTCAGGGACAGGCTGCGGCGCAGGTCCTCGATGCCTTGCAGGGTCTCGTTTCTGAACCGCGCCTCTGTGCTGACAGCCTGGCTCAGCAGCGGGTCGATGCCGCTGGCGAAACTGTCGGTCTGGGCGCGCAGGCGGTCGCGGTCGGCCTCTGGATTGGCCAGCGCCGTCACGGTGTTTTCGAGCAGCGCGCGCATCCGGGCGAGGCCCAGCGACTGGGTCGCGTGGCGCGATTGCTGGTCGATCCCCAGCGTCTCGGCCCGGATCACCACCTGTTCCAGGTCGCGGTCGAGATCGGCGAAGGTGCGGCGCAGCTGGTCGGCCAGGGGGGCCAGCCGGTCGGCCCGTGTGTCGGCGGGCAGGCCGCGTTGCACCGCCTCTGTCGCCACCACCAGGAAACCCGAAACCTGCCGTGAGAGGGCGGCGTATCGGCTCATCCGGGCCTCGGCCGCCAGCGCCGCATCCAGCCGGTTGGCGACCCGCGTCATGCCGGTATAAAGGATCGCCGCCGCCAGGATCGTCCCCGCACCCAAGAGCGCCGCGCCCAGACCCAGCCGCAGTTTCAGCGAGAGCGAGGGGAACAGGCGCATGGGCGTCTCCTTCCGGGGTGACCGGTTTCTGGGCATTCAGGGGGAGGTGCCCGAAATTTGTGCGCAGATCAGCGGCAGAGTTGCCTGGCGCGGTGGCGGTTTTTTCCAGTCCTACCCGGTTTCATGGCATCATGGGCCTACGACTAAAGATGTAATTGACAGGAGATTTCCATGATAGAATTGCTCTTTGTTGTCTGTATTTCGGGTGAGGTCGGGTCTTCGCAGGTCTGCGAGGAAAAGAGCCTGCTCTTTACCGATGTGACCCCGATGACCTGCATGATGGGCGCCCAGCCGGTGCTGGCCAAATGGATCGAGAGCCACCCGGCCTTCACCATCCGGAGCTGGATGTGCAAGCCCGTGAGTTTTATCGAGCGCGACGCCTGAGATTGGACATGCGCCCTGACGGGAGGCGCAGTCGCGTGTTCGTTTGTGACCTTGGTTTTGTGATTTTGACGGTATTGGGTTTTGGGGCGCGGGGCAGGGGGGCTGCGCGCCCCCGTCTCCCTGCGGTCGACTCCCCCCGGAGTATTTTTGCAGAGAAGAAGCCGGGGCGCGCGCCTGTGCCGGAGGGCGCGCGCGGCGTCAGGTCTTGCGCTTCATCAGCCCGCGGGCGGGGTCGTAACCCCAGACCGCCGCGCCCATCAGGACGGCAACCGAAAGCGACACCCAGCCGAGCGCGGGCAGGTTCAGCTGCAGGTAGAGTGCGAAGCGGATCAGCTCGACAGCGTGGGTAAAGGGATTGGCCGCGCAGATGTCGTGCAGAAGCTCCGAGCTTTCGGCCATTTTCCACAGCGGGTAGAGCGCCGAGGAGAGGAAGAACATCGGGAAGATGACAAAATTCATCACCCCCGCGAAGTTTTCCAGCTGGCGGATGAAGCTGGAGAGGACCAGCCCCAGTGCCCCCAGCATCAGCCCCGCCAGCGCCAGGGCGGGCAGGGCGGCGACATAGCCCATTGGCGGCATGGTGATGCCGAACCCCGCCGCCACGGCGAGGAAGGTATAGACCTGCAGGATGGAAATCGCCGTCGATCCCAGCAGCCGCGAGAACAGCAGCCACCAGCGCGGAAAGGGGCTGGTGAGCAGGAGGCGCATGGACCCCATTTCGCGGTCGTAGACGAGGCTGAGGGAGGACTGCATCCCGTTGAACAGCAGGATCATCCCGCAGAGGCCGGGGACGATGTAGGTCTCATAGGTGATATAGGTCTGATAGGGCGGGATGATCGAGAGGCCAAGCGCGGCGCGAAAGCCCGCGGCGAAGACCAGCAGCCAGACCAGCGGGCGCACAAGCGCGGCGATGAACCTTTCGCGCTGGTGGACAAAGCGCAGGAACTCGCGCCCGATGACCGCGCGCAGGATGCCCAGGTGTCCCTTGATGCCGAACCCCGTCATGCCGGCACCTTTGTCTTTGCGAGGAACCAGTCCGACAGGGGCATGTCGCCCCGGATCTCTCCGGTCTGGCCGTCGGCGATGATCTGTCCCTTGTGCAGGACCAGCAGCTGATCCTCGTCGCGGACCTCATCCGTCAGGTGGGTGGTCCAGAGCACGCAGAGCCCGTCGGTGCGGGCGAGGTCATGCACCTGAGCGGTGATCGCCATGCGCGATTCCACGTCCAGCCCCACGGTGGGCTCATCCAGCAGCAGCACGCGCGGGTCATGCAGCAGCGCGCGGGCCAGTTCGGTGCGCCGTCTGTGGCCGCCGTTCAGCGCGCGGGCCTTTTCGTCGGCGCGTTCGCGCATCCCCAGCCGGTCGAGCGCGGCGTCGATGCGGGCGGGGACCTGGGCCCGGGGCAGCCCGTGCAGCGCCGCGAAATAGGCGAGGTTCTGGCGCACGGTCAGGTCGAGGTCGAGCGTCGATTGCTGAAAGACGACGCCAAGCGCGGCCAGCGCCCGGCGCGGATGCTGGCGCATGTCCTGGCCCGCGACATGGATGTCGCCGCCCGGCGCCACCAGAAGCCGTGTCAGCAGAGAGACCAGCGTCGATTTCCCGGCGCCGTTCGGACCCAGCAGGGCGCAGAACCGGCCCGGGGGCACGGCAAAGCCCACATTGTCCAGCGCCTGCTTGGCCCCGTAGTTGAAACTCAGCCCCTCGACACGCAGCCCGTCTGTCATCGCATAATCCGTTTTATGTTATATCTGCCAGCGTGGCCGGCGCGCCGTCCAGCCGCAGGATACGGTCTGCCAGCCTCTCGGCCTCTGCCCGGTCGTGGGTCACGAACAGCGTCGCGGGCCGGGTCGTGGCCATCAGGGATTCGGTCAGGGCCAGCATACGCTCTGCGGTCTCGGCGTCGAGCGAGGCAAAGGGTTCATCCATGATGAGCAGGTCCGGCGGGGTGGCAAAGCCCCGCGCCAGCGCCAGCCGCCTTTGCTGGCCCAGCGAGAGCTGGCCGGGAAAGAGCGTTTCCTTGCCCGCAAGGCCGACCCGGTCCAGCGCGGTGCGCGCGCCTTCGGTCCCGAGGTCGGGATGCACCAGCGTCAGGTTCTGGATCACGTTGCGCCAGGGCAAGAGCGTGGGTTCCTGAAAGACGACGGCCATCCGCTCGGGCCGGTCGACATGACCGGTGAAATCCTCGTCGGTGCCAGCAAGGATGCGCAGGATGGTGCTTTTGCCGATGCCAGAGGGGCCGACCAGCGCCACGCATTCGCCCGGCGCGATGTCGAAATGCACCCGGCCCAGCACCTGCGCCTCGCCGAAATGCTTGGCCTCGATCCGGACGCGGATCATGCCTGCCTCCAGCGCCGGACGCGGCGTTCCCAGGGCTGCAGGACCAGCCATTCCACCAGCAGCATGACGCAGATGAAGGACAGCGCGTAGACCAGCACCATCGCCACGTCGAACAGCTGAAAATACAGGTGGATCTGAAAGCCGATGCCCGAAGACCGCCCGAGGAATTCGACCACCAGCACGATTTTCCAGATCACCGCGATGCCCGACCGGGCGGCGGCGGTGATAAAGGGCGCCAGCTGCGGCAGCACGATATGCGCCATGCGGCGGCGCCAGCTCATCCGATAGATGCGCGCCATCGCGTCCAGCTGCGGGTCCATCGCGCGGGCGCCCTCGCGGATCACGGTGGTCACGTTGGGGATCTTGTTCAGCGTCACCGCCACGATGGCCGCCGTCTCGGTCAGCCCGATCCAGAGGTAACAGAGCACGATCAGCACCAGCGCGGGCAGGTTGAGAAAGATCACCAGCCAGGGGTCCAGCCAGCGGTTCACCGCCTCGGACCGGCCCATGACCAGCCCCAGCGCGATGCCCAGCCCCATCGCCAGCGCAAAGGCCCAGAGCACCCGGACAAGGGTCTGGCCCAGGTGATAGAGCAATTCGCCATTGGCGAGTTCCTGACGAAAGGGCGCCGCCAGCGCAAAGGGCGACGGCAGCACCTGCGGGTCCGCCGTCAGCCCCGCCGCCACGACCCAGAGAAGCCCCAGAAGGAGGATCGACAGGATCGTGACCGTGCGGTGCGAGGTGGCGCGCTCAGTCGAGATCCGCAAACAGACCCTCCGGGACCGTGTCCGCCTTGCCGACCAGCTCGGCGCCGCCAAGATCGGCCATGACCTGCAGCATCTTGTTCGCGGCCTCGACGTTGACCGGGCCGCGCGCGGGGATGCCGCCGATCCAGTCGGTTTTCAGGGTCTCGAACTGGGCGTCGGTCTTGGCGTTCATGCTGGGGCGGATCGCCTCCCAGGCGGCGGGGTCATTGGCCAGCAGATCCTTGGCGTCGCGGCTGGCGTCATACAGCGCCTGCGCCAGCCCCGGGTTGGCGTCCAGGAAGCTTTCCTTGAGGTAGTAGCCCAGGAGCGGCGTGTTCGGGTCCAGCCCCAGCGCCTTGCCCGCGGTGTCGACGGAAATCAGCTCGCGCATGCCGCTGGCCTTCATCTTGGCCAGGAAGTGCCAGAAGTTGATCGCCCCCGCATAATCGCCGGAGAGGCCCGACTTGAAGATCAGCGGCGGCGCGCCAAAGACCTGTTCCGTCTCGGCCTTGAGGTCGAAGCCGTGTTCCTGCTGGGCATAGGCGCGCAGGATCAGCCAGGACTTGTCCAGCGGTCCGCCCGCGATGCCGATCTTGCCGCCTGCGAGATCCGGCAGATCCTGCGCCTCGCTGGCCTCGGGGACAAGGATGGCGCCGACCGCGCGGCTATAGGGGATGAACACGTAATCCTTGCCCGCCGCGCGCTGGCGCGCGACCCAGATCCAGTCCGCGACGGCCATGTCGGCCTCGCCGCCCTCGACCGCGATGCGGGTGGCGCCGTTGTCGGCATAGCCCTGAACGTCCAGCGCAAAGCCATGCGCCTTGTCAAAGCCCTGTTCGGTGATGGTGGCCAGTTCCCAGTTGACGGTGCCGATTTTCAGCACCGCGGCGCGGATCGTGGGCACGTCCTGCGCCAGGGCCGGCGCAGCGAGTGTGAGCGCGGTGGCGGCAATGGCCCCGATACGGCTGAAGACGGTCAGCATGATCTTTCCTCCCCTGTCTGCCGGGCCTCTCGGCCCGGCTCTCCTGTGTCGACCCTAGTCTGCCGCAGGCGGTGCGGCGACTGGTCCAAAGGTCGTGTTTGCGCGCTACTCCGCGCGGCGACCGATCTCGTTCAGCTCGGCGTCAAGCTCGATGTCGAACTGGTTGCCGCCCTTGCAGATCACGTCGTCGAGTTCATAGCCGCCGTCGTCCATCTCGATGTCGTCCGGGTCCATCTGGCATTCCATCTCGGCCAGCAGGGCCTCGATTTTCGCGATGGTTTCGGCATCCGGGCGGTCGTCATCGGCCAGCGCGGGCGCGGCAAGGCCAAGGGTGCAGGCAAGGGCAAGTGCGTATTTCATCTCTCGTTACTCCGTCGTGTTACTGGATGTTGAAGGTGACGCGCTGGGTCTCTCCGGTGGTGCCGGGGATGCGCACGACATGGCGGCCGGGCTTGATCGCGATAAAGGACAGGGTGACCGTCCCGGCCTTGTCGAACTCGATGGAATCGATTGCCATCGGGCGGATCTCGATCTTGTTGATGACAATCTCATTCATCCAGATCGACCGGAAAAAGCTGGGGCCCTCGATCGCCAGTTCGGCGGACCCGTCGGCGACAATCTCCAGCTCGTAATAGGCGCCCGATTGCAGGACCATGTCCTCGCCCAGCGGTTCGCCAGAGGAGAGCGTCAGGCGGATCGGGTCCTCGGCGCGGTTGCAGGCGGCCAAGAGCCCGGCAAAGCCGAAATCGTCACAAAGCGGCGCGGCGACGGCGGGGGTGGCCAGGGCAGAGGCCAGAAGGCCGGCGGCAAAGAGGGGTTTCATGGGATCTCCTGTTGCTTAATTCGGGGTGACGACAACGCCCCAGGGCTGTTGTCCGACCTGGACCGACTTGATCGCCTTTTCGGCCTTCACGTCGATCACGGTGATGTCGTTGGAATTGCCGTTGGTGGTCAGCAGGTATTTTTCGTCCGGCGTAAAGGCCAGCTGCCAGACCCGCTGGCCGACAATGATATAGTCGAGCACCTCCAGGCTCTCTCCGTCGATTACCGCGACGCGGTTGGCCGGGCCCAGTGCGACGAAGATACGATTGCCATCCTGCGTGACCTTGACCCCGACCGGTTGCAGCCACTCGGGCAGGACGCCGGGCACCTCGAATTCGATCTTGGTCACCAGCGTCGGCGCGCCGTCGGGGGCGATGTCCATCACGCTGACCGTGCCGCCGATTTCCGACGAGACGAACAGACGTTTGCCATCCGCCGTGTACTGGGCGTAGCGCGGGCGCTGATCGACCAGCACGTTATGTTTGATCTTGTAATCGCTGGTGTCGATGAAATGGGCCATGTTGGTGGTCTCGGAGGTGTTGACCACCCATTTTTCATCCGGGCTGATGCCCATGCCCTCGGGTTCCACGCCCACGGGCACCTCTGCCAGCACCACGCCCTGTTCCGTGTCGGTCACGGTCACCAGGTTGTCATCCTCGTTGGCGATATACAGATGCTTGCCGTCGCTGCTGATGACGAACAGTTCGGGGTCGGGGCCAGAGGGCAGCGTGCCGATCTCTTTATAGGTCTCGGTGTCAAAGACCCGCACCAGGTTGTCGTCCGAGGCGCAGACATAAAGCTTCGTCCCGTCCGGGCTGATGGTGATGCCGCGCGGGCGGTTGCCGCCGGGAAACTCGGTGATGACCTCCCATGTGTCGGTATCGACCACGGTGATCGTGTTGCCCCGCTCGTTCGAGACGAAAGCCTTGTTGGCCAACGCGGGCGTCGCCGCCAGCAGAGCGAGGGCCAGGGTAAGGGGGCGGGAAACAGAACGCATTTTCATGACGGAAACTCCGGTCAGTTGAAGGCCGAACAGGCGGATTCGGGCCGGTCCAGCCCAAGCGTGTCGAGCGGGGAAACCCGGTGCAGGAACCCGTCCTGCGGGCTGACGCTGACGGTGATCATGCCGTCGTACAGAAGGATCGGCTGGCGCAACTGGCCGTTCCAGTTGCGGAACGTCACCTTTTGCCCCTTGAAGGCCGCCAGCTCGAAGTCATCCGACAGGGCATAATCGCGGAGGGCCATTGCATCGTCGGTGCTGGCCCGTGTCACCGCCTCGCCCACCACGCGCAGCGCCAGCCAGACGTTGTAATCCTCCGGTTTGACATAGCGCCCGGTGAGCGCCTCGAACCGGGTCTGGAACTGGGTCGCGCCCCAGGCCTCATGCGCGGCGTGAAAGGTCGTCGGCCACAGACCGGCAGAGCCCATGACGGGCCGGGGCGACCAGTGGTGATAGCCCAGGTAGCGGGCGAAATAATCGGTTGCATCGGCGGCAATCAGCAGGTCGTGCCCCTCGGCGCCTTGGGTGAAGACCGGCAGTTGCCTCTGTACCAGCACATGCCCGGAATCGGTGCGCCGCGCGCCGCCGGTGTCCTCGAATGTCCGTTCGTCGGTGATCTTGGCGCCGAACTTGCGCGCCGCCTTGCGATAGGCCTCGGCCAGTTCGATGTCCGCCGGGTTGGACCCGGAGACCAGGAACCAGCGTTTCCACTGTTTCCAGACCGCGAATTGCGCCACCGCGTCGGCCATCATCGCGTTGGACGGCGCAATGTGCAGCAGGTTGCCCCGGCAATCCTCGTCGCGCAGCGCCACGCCCGGCGCGCTTGCGTTCAGCACCAGCGCCCCCGCCTCTGCCGCGCGGTCGGCCAGCCGCAGCACGTCCGCATCCCGCGCCAGCACCACGATCAGGGTGATCCCCTGCCCCAGGATCTCGTCCAGCGCCGCATCGGCGCCCTCGGGGTCGGTGGCCTTGTGGATCGTCTCGTAGGTGTGGCCCAGGAAACGGCCCGTGGTGCCGTTGTCCTCATCCGCCAGCATGGCACCGGCAAAGCCCAGGTCCTCGGCCCGCAGGTCAAAGCGCGAGATCGGCAAGAGCGTCTCGTAATCCACCCGCAGCACCGCCGCGCGCAGGTCCAGCGCCAGCGCGCCAGAGGCCCCCAGCACGGCAAGAACAGCCGCCAGAAGCGGCATCAGAACATATCGCACTTTCTCCTCCCTTCGGCCCGTTCTTTCGGTTGCGGGCGCTGTGCCGGAGCCTTCCAGATCGCCGCTGATCCGGCGACCGATACCTTTGGCGCGGTTGTATACCAAAGCCTACCAACTACACTTTGCCGCACTATTCTTATTTTCTAAGAACGGTGCCATGCGACTGATAACGCTAATTTTTCTTCTGATGACCGCCGGGGCCGCCACCGCGGGGGAAAAGGTGGCTTTCTTCGGGCTGACCCTGCTGGACACCTCTTTGCAAACGGCAGAGACCGGCGATCACGGAGAGCGCGCGCGCCTTGCCATGCTGGAGCAGATGGTGCGCGAGAGATTCGCCGAGGAAGGCTATGAACTGCTTGACCTGGCCCCGGTTCAGGACAGCCTCGACCGGATCGTGAACCCGGCCAAATGTTACGGCTGCGACACAAGGATGGCCACGAAACTGGGCGCCGATTACGCGCTGGTGGGCGAGGTGCAGAAGGTCTCGAACCTGATCCTGTCGATGAACCTGCAGATGCGCGACGCCACCACGGGCAAGATGGTCAAGGGCCGCGTCGTCGACTTTCGCGGCAACACCGATCAGTCCTGGAGCCGCGCCATGCGCTACATCCTGAAGACCGCGTTTTTCATTAGGGAGGAAAAATGAAACGACGTCTGTTCCTTGTGGCCTGTGCCGCGATCATGGCGCCCGGCCTTGCGCTGGCGCATGGGCCGACCCGGCAAAAGATCACCGTGACGACCGAGGTCGCCGCCCCCCCGGCAGAGGTCTGGGCCGCGATCGGCAATTTCCAGGACATGAGCTGGCACCCGGCGGTGGTGTCCCAATCCGGCGAGGGCGGCAACGCGATCGATGCCACCCGGCAGCTTTACCTGTCTGACCAGGGCGCCGAGGGGCCGATGATCTCGGAGATCCTGTATAAATTCAGCGACGAGAAGATGAGCTATTCCTACCGCATCACCGACGTTGCGGTCGAGGTGCTGCCCGTCACCAATTATTCCAGCCACCTGACGGTGAAACCGCTCGACGGCGGTGGGTCGCTGGTGGAATGGCGCGGCGCCTTTTACCGCGGCTACCCGAACAACGACCCGCCAGAGGAATTGAACGACGCGGCGGCCATCGCGGCGGTCACGGCCGTCTACCAGGCCGGGCTTGATGCGCTGGTGGAACGGTTCGGTGCGCCCGGTTCGTAACCTTGTCCTGGCCCTGCTGTTGCTGGCGGGGCCGGCCCTGGCCGACACGGCCTATGTCACCTGCCAGAACGGCGAGGTGCTGAGCGTTCTCGACCTCGACAAGGGCGAGGAGCGCGCCCGCTGGCCCCTGCCCGGCAAACCCGCCGGCATCGCCGTGGGGGCGGGCGCGGTCTTTACCGTGTCCCCCGATGACAAGACGGTGCGCCGCCTGGCGCCCGACACGGGCGCGGTCACGGCCCGCGTCACGCTGGACGGCGGCCCCATCGGTGCGGCGCTGGATGCGGGGCGCGCCCGGCTCTTTGTCTCGGACTGGTACAACGCCCGGATCTGGGTGCTGGACAGCGCCACGCTGACCGTCACCGCCGAGCTGAGCACCGGCGCCGCCCCCGCCGGGCTGGCGCTGTCCCCGGATGGCGCCGTGTTGGCCTCGGCCGACCGCGACGCCGACCAGGTGTCGCTCTTCGATGCGGAAACGCTGGAACTGCGGGCGCGTGTCCCCGTGGGCATCCGCCCCTTCGGGTTGCGCTTTGCCCCGGACGGGCGGCTGTTTGTCGGCAATGTCGGCAGCGACGACGTGACCGTGATCGACCCGGCGCAGGGCGAGGTGCTGGCCACCCTTCCCGTTGGCGCCCGCCCCTATGGCGTCGCCTTTGCGCAGGGCCGCGCCTTTGTCACCAATCAATACGCCGACACGGTCAGCGTGATCGCGCTGGACACGCTGGCGCCCGCCGGGCTGATCGAGGTGGGCGAATACCCCGAGGGCATTGACACGACGAAGGACGGCCAGCGTATCCTTGTCGCCAATTGGTTCGAGAATACGGTCAGCGTGATCGACGCCACGACGCTCAAACTGATTGCCGAGATCGACACGGGCGACGGCCCGCGCGCCTTTGGTGAATTTGTCATGACGGAGGATTGAGATGATCCGATACGGCCTTGCCGCGCTCCTTATGGGCGCAACCGCCCTGCCCGCCCTTGCGGGAGACTCCTGGGACCAGATCCGGGATGAGCTCTATGGCGCCCGCCCGCTGCTGGACGGCGCGCAGCTGATCGCGCTGGACGTGCCCTATCGCACGCCAAACGACGCCCGTACCCAGATCGCCGCGCATGTGATTGCGCCCGGCGACGGGCAGATCGCCCGCGTCTCCGTCATCCTCGACGAGAACCCGATGCCGGTCTCGGCGGTCTTTGCGCTGGACAGCCCGCAAGAGAGCTTTTTCTTTGACGTCACCATGCGGGTGAACGGGCCGACACCGCTGCATGTGGTGGCCGAAACCAGCGACGGGCGCCTTTTCGTGACAGAGGCTTTCGTCAAGACCTCCGGACAGGGGGCCTGCTCTGCTCCGCCGGGCAGCGACCCCAAGGAGGCGCTGAAAACCCTGGGCAACATGGCGCTGAGCGTGGCCGACGCGGACACCGCCCGCGACCGGCTGGCGGGGCTGTCGGCGCGGCTGCGGCAGTTGGACGTGGACATCTCGCACCCGTCGCATTCGGGGATGCAGATGGACCAGATCTCTCTGCTGTTCATCCCGATGCGCTATGTCGAGGATCTGGAGATCGACCTGGACGGCGCGGGCTATGTCGGTGTGACCGGCTCGATCTCGCTGTCGGAAAACCCGCGCCTGGGTGTCTCCATCCCCGCGCGCACGCGGTCGGTGGACGTGACCCTGACCGACACCAGCGGCACGGTGACCCACGCGCACAAGTCGCTGGCGGGGTATTGACTCAGGGCTGCGGTTCCAGCGGTGTGACCCGTTCCAGCGGGTAATCCCAGAGCGCCCAGCCGTCCGTCCCCTCGGGCAGCCAGTAGACGGTCTCATACCCCCAGTCGAGCGCGCGCTTGGCGGCGTTCCAGCTCATCCAGCAGTCTTCGAGGCAGAAGAACAGCACCGGCCGGGCCGTGTCGCCCCCGGTCGCCTGCTCCAGCCCGCGCCGGAAATACTCTGCCGTCACATCGGCAATCGCGCCATAGCCCACGTTCGGCAGCCAGAGCGCGCCGGGGATGCTGTCACGCGGCTTGTCGCGCCAGATCGTGCCCTTGGGCAATCCGGCGGGTTTCGGGGCCTGCGGCAGCACGTCGATGAAGGCGGCCCCGCCCGAGGTCCACAAGTCATACGCCGCCTCCGGCCCGACCACGATCCCGCCTTGCAGGGTGGCGGGCACGGGCGCGCGGTAATGGTCCATGCGATAGCCCTCGGGCTCTGGCACGGTCTGGGCGCAAAGCATCCCCGGCAGCACCGCCAGCGCGATCACCGCCAGGGCGCGTCTCATTGCGTGACCTCGATCACCTTGTCGCCCAGGTCGGAAATCAGCGGCACCCCGGCCTCGGCCAGCAGGGCGTCGATTTCATCCTGATGTCGGCGGATCAGCGAGTTCAGCTTGCGTTGCCAGACCTTCTCGCCGTTCCGGACACCCATCGTGATGCGATAGAACATCTTGGGCGGCAGGGTTTCGTTCAGCAGCGGAATGACCGTCATGCCCGGGTAATCGGACTTGACCAGCGGCCCACCGATGGGGCCCCAGATCACCGCGCCGTCGATCTCTCCGGACTTGAGGTCGTCCAGCATGTCGATGGCGGGGTTTTCATGCCGCCGGTCGACCACCAGGTGATAGGCTTTCGCCTTGCCGATCAGACCGTTGCGGGCCATGTGCGTGGCCGGCGGGCTGCCCGCGATCACACCCAGTTTCAACCCCTTGAGCCGATCGTCGGCCAGCCCCTCGACCCCGGCCAGCGGGCCGTCCTCGGGGACGATCAGCACAAAGGCGGAGGTCAGGTAATGGTTGGTGTTCAGGACCAGTTCATGCCCCTGGGCATAGCCCACCACAAGGTCGCATTTCTTGGCCTTCAGCGTGTTGCGGATAAAGCCGGTGGCCATCGGGTACCAGGTATAGGTCACCGGCAGGCCCAGCTTGTCGCCGATCAGTTCGGCCAGGGCGTTTTCATAGCCGGTGCCGTCCCGGTTCGACATGGGCGAATTGGCCGGGTCGGCGCAGACCCGCAGTGCCGTTTTCGACACCAGGTCAGAGGTCTGGGCCCGCCCCACCTCGGCGGTGAGGGTCAGGCCCAGAAGGGCCAGCGCCAGGGCGCCGGCAAGATCAGCCCATACACGCATCTTCCATCTCGCGCACTAGGTCCGATTTGGGTTCTTTCTTGGACGGGCGTCCGCGCGGGACGGCATCCATGCCGCGGGCGGCCAGATAGACGTAGATGTCGTTGAGGTAACACATCACGTTCGGGTTGTCGCCGAAGTGGGGCATCACCGAATTGCCGTTCTTGCGGCCGTTCACGACCACGTCGTAAAAGTCGTAATAGCCCATGTGCACGGCGGAATTCTTGATCTTCGGCGCATAGGTCGAGCCTTCGCCGTCGGGACCGTGGCAGACGTGGCATTCCGCGTGATAGCGGCGGAACCCGGAAAAGGTCGGCCAGTCCACGGTGCCATCGTCCTGCACGTTGTAGGTCACGATGTCTTCGGCGTTGTAATAGATCCCGTCGTCATCATAGGCGGCGTCGAATTCGCCTTCGTGCTTGGCGGGGTCGACCGGCTGGTCGCTCCAGCTCTGGGCCAGGCCCATCACGGGCAAAAGCGCACAGGCCGCAGCGGAAAGAAGGGTTCTGGATGCGGTCGGCATCATGTGGTCTCGCCTTTCGGATATGTCGTTGTCGGGGGCACCGGCGCAGTGCGGAACTGCGCCGGCCCCTGTCATGCTGCGCGGATCAGTCCGGCAGGGCAAAGACGGTCAGCTGGCCGCCCAGGGCGGTGTAATCGCTGAGGGCCGCATAGCCGCCCACGGCGCCAAGACCGTCGTTCGGGTTGGTCAGGCCAGCCGCAAGGCCGATCCCGGCCCAGCCGCCGACACCCGAGAGAACGGCGACATACTGCTTGCCGTCACGCTCGTAGGTCATCACGTTGCCGATGATGCCCGAGGGGGTCTTGAACTTGTACAGCTCGTCGCCGGTATTGGCGTCGATCGCCTTCAGGTAACCTTCGAGCGTGCCGTAGAACACCACGTCACCGGCGGTTGCCAGGGCACCGGACCAGACCGAGAACTGCTCGGGGATGGACCACTTGATTTCACCCTTGATGTTGTCCCAGGCGATGAAGTTGCCCATGCCGCCGTGGCTGTCGGGTGCCGGGTACATCGCCAGTGTCGCACCGACATAGGGCTGACCGGCGGTATAGGCCACGCGGAACGGCTCGTAGTCCATGCAGACGTGGTTGGTGGGCACGTAGAAGGTTTCCGTGCGCGGCGAATAGGCCGCCGGCTGCTGGTCCTTGGAGCCAAGCGCCGCCGGGCAGATCCCGGTCGAGTTCACGTCCTCGCCGTTGTACTCGGTCGAGTACTCGGCCACCACGGCCGGACGGCCATAGGTGTCGGACTCGGGGTCCATGTCGACGCCGGTTGTCCAGTTCACCACCGGGTCGAACTTCTCGGCCACCAGCAGCTCGCCCGAAACGCGGTCGAGCGTGTAGCCCAGGCCGTTCCGGTCAAAGTGGGTGAGCAGCTTGCGCATCTCGCCGTCGATTTCCTGGTCGGTCAGGATCATCTCGTTGACGCCGTCGTAATCCCACTCGTCATGCGGGGTCATCTGGTAGACCCATTTCGCCATGCCGGTGTCGATGTCACGCGCCATGATGGTCATGGACCAGCGGTTGTCGCCGGGACGCTGGGCGGGGTTCCAGGTCGAGGGGTTCCCGGTGCCGTAGTAGACCAGGTTTTCCTCCATATCGACCGCGTACCAGCCCCAGGTGGTGCCGCCGCCGATCATCCACTGATCGCCTTCCCAGGTGTTGATGCCGGAATCGGGGCCCACGGGCTTGCCCAGGTGGGTGGTGTTTTCCGGATCCATCAGGATGTCGGAATCCGGACCCATCGAGTAGGCGCGCCACTCTTGTTCGCCGGTTTCCATGTTGTAGGCGGTCACATGGCCGCGGACACCGAATTCACCGCCCGAGATGCCGACGATCACCTTGTCCTTGACCGGCAGCACCGTTGCGGTGTTGGTCTCGCCCTTGGACGGATCGCCATTGATCGCTTCCCAAAGCACTTCGCCGGTGTCCGAATCCAGCGCGACAACCTTGGTGTCGGCCTGGTGCAGGAAGATCTTGCCGTCGGCATAGGCCACGCCGCGGTTGACCGTGTCACAGCACATCACCGGGATCACGTCCGGGTCCTGCTTGGGCTCGTAACGCCACTTGATCTTGCCCTCGTCGGCCAGGTCCAGCGCGTAGACGATGTTGGGGAAGGGCGTGTGCACGTACATCGTGTCGCCCACCACCAAGGGCGAACCCTCGTGGCCGCGCAGGACGCCGGTCGAGAAGGTCCAGGCAACCTGCAGGTCGTCGACGTTGTCCTTGTTGATCTGGTCCAGATCGGAATAGCGCTGGTTTTCGTAGTCGCCGGTCTGGATCGCCCATTGCGCCGGATCATTCATCTGCTTGATGAGATCGTCATTTGCGAATGCCGACGTGGCAATGCAAAGCGCGAGTCCAGATGTGAAAAGCGATAGCTTCTTCATAAGGATTTCCTCCCGTTGGGTGGCCGCTGGGGCCATGCTGGTGGCCGCCGCCCAAAAGCCGGGCGGGGGCCGTCTTACCCCGATCCGCTGGTCTCTCCTCCCCAACGGACCGGGTACCGGCGTTCCCCTGCGGGCGCGCCGAAATCGGTTATTCCGAGGCCTCGCCGAAGGTCGCCAGGTAGGCGATCACATCGTTCCGGTCCTCTTCCTTGCGCAGGCCGGCAAAGGCCATCTTGGTGCCCTTGGCATAGTCGCGCGGCTTTTCCAGGAAGGCCGCCAGTTCCTCGGGCGTCCAGGTCTTGCCTTCATCCGCCAGGGCCTGCATCGCGTCCGAATACTTGAACCCTTCGACCGAGGCCGGGGTGCGGCCGACGATGCCGGTCAGGATCGGGCCGACGCGGTTCTTGGCGTCGGGGCCGACCTGGTGGCAGGCCTTGCACTTGCGGAACACCTTTTCACCGTCCTCGGCGTCGCCCTCCATCGCGTGGCTTTCGGCAAAGGCCACGACGGGCAACAGGGTCAGGCAGGTGACGGACAGGATTTTCTTGATCATTTTTCGGGTCTCTCCGGTTGTCTTTCAGTTCAGCCGCTCGGCATGCCAGGCCACGTGATCTCCGGCAAAGGAGTTCACGAAGAAATACGAATGGTCGTATCCCTTGTGCATCCGCACCTGTCCTGGCTGACGCCGACGCGCCATACTGTCAGCAAGTACTTCCGGTTTCAAAAGGTCAAGGAACTGGTCGCTAGCACCTTGGTCCACTAGCAGATCGCCCTTCCAGCCGTATTCGTCCAGCAACAGGGCCGAATCATGCTGCGACCAGGTGGTTTCGTCGTCGCCCAGGTAGGCGCTCAGCTGCTTGCGGCCCCAGTCCGAGCGGGTCGGGTTGGCGATCGGCGCAAAGGCGGACAGCGACTCGAACATGCCGTGGTTGCGCACCGCCATTGTGATGGCGCCATGCCCGCCCATGGAATGCCCGGTGATGCCGTGACGGTCCTGCACCGGCAGGTTTTCCAGCACCTCGGCGCGCAGTTCCGCCAGGATGTAATCGTACATCCGAAAGTTCTGCCGCCAGGGGTCGCGCGTGGCATTCACGTAGAACCCCGCGCCCTGCCCCAGGTCATAGGCTTCGTCGTCGGCCACGCCCTCGCCGCGCGGCGAGGTGTCCGGAAAGACCACCGCCAGCCCGTGGCGCGCCGCGTGTTCCTGGAACCCGCCCTTGGTCATGGCGTTTTCGTGATTGCAGGTCAGCCCCGAGAGATACCACAGCACCGGCACCGGCGCCTCCTGGGCCTGGGGCGGCAGGTAGACCGCGTAGGTCATTTCGCAGCCGCAGGCGTTCGACGCATGCCGATAGACGCCCTGCACGCCACCAAAGCTCCGGTTTTCCGAGACAATCTCCATCGATCAGAATTCCACGACCGCGCGGATCGACTTGCCTTCGTGCATCAGGTCAAAGCCGTGGTTGATCTCGTCCAGGGTCAGCTTGTGCGTGATCATCGGGTCGATCTCGATCTTGCCGTCCATGTACCAGTCGACGATTTTCGGCACGTCCGTCCGGCCCCGTGCGCCGCCAAAGGCGGTGCCGCGCCAGACCCGCCCCGTGACCAGCTGGAAGGGCCGCGTGCTGATTTCCGCCCCCGCCGGCGCCACGCCGATGATGATGCTTTCGCCCCATCCCTTGTGCGCGCATTCCAGCGCCGCGCGCATCACCTGCACGTTGCCGGTGGCGTCAAAGCTGTAATCGGCGCCGCCCTTGGTCAACTCGACCAGGTGGGCCACAAGATCGCCCTCGATCTTGGACGGGTTCACGAAATCGGTCATGCCGAAGTGGCGGCCCATCTCTTCCTTGTCGTCGTTCAGGTCGACGCCGACGATCTGGTCGGCCCCCGCCAGCCGCAGGCCCTGGATCACGTTCAGACCGATCCCGCCCAGGCCAAAGACAACCGCGCGGCTGCCGATCTCGACCTTGGCGGTGTTGATGACCGCGCCGACGCCCGTGGTGACGCCGCACCCGATGTAGCAGACCTTGTCAAAGGGCGCGTCCTTGCGGATCTTCGCCAGGGCGATTTCAGGCACCACCGTGTGGTTGGCGAAGGTCGAGCAGCCCATGTAGTGATGGATCGGCGTGCCATCCAGCATCTTGAACCGCGTGGTGCCGTCCGGCAGCAGCCCCTGCCCCTGCGTCGCCCGCACGCTCTGGCACAGGTTCGTCTTGGGGTTGAGGCAGTATTCGCACTCCCGGCACTCGGGCGTGTACAGCGGGATGACATGGTCCCCCACCTCCAGGGTGGTCACCCCTTCGCCCACTTCGACCACCACGCCGGCGCCCTCGTGGCCCAGGATGGCGGGAAAGATCCCCTCGGGGTCGGCGCCCGAGCGGGTGAATTCGTCGGTGTGGCAAAGGCCCGTCGCCTTGATCTCGACAAGGACCTCTCCGGCCCGGGGGCCGTCCAGTTCCACATCCATGATTTCCAAGGGCTTACCAGCCTCAACTGCCACAGCGGCACGCGTTCTCATCGTCTGTCCTCCTGCGACGCCGGGCATTGGGTTCCGGCGTC
>Ga0208330_1000196_pt1 | contig 34526 bp, 32 predicted proteins | sample DeeseametaMP1896_FD_184180 | JGI IMG/M metagenome (GOLD analysis project Ga0208330, IMG submission 184180) | Marine microbial communities from the Deep Pacific Ocean - MP1896 (SPAdes) | ecosystem: Environmental > Aquatic > Marine > Oceanic | place: East of Hawaii, North Pacific Ocean | collected... | reverse complement strand
CCTCGTGGGTCTGCGTCAGCTGCGCGGTGGCCTGCAGCGACTCCCGGGTCTTCTTGGCCGTGATCTGACGGATCCGGTTGGCCTTCTGCGTGGTTCCCCTCAGATGCGCCAGCGCGGGCGAGGGTTCCGCGGGGGCCGGCGCCGCCTTCGCTGGTGCGGCCGCGGCGGGCTCGGATTCCGGTGCAGCCGACTTCTTGTCGTCGGCGGCGGCCAGGACGTCCTGTTTGCGGATCCGACCGCCCACGCCGGTGCCCTTGACCGTCGAGAGGTCGACGCCGTTCTCGTTGGCGAGCTTGCGCACCAGCGGTGTCACGTACGGCGACGAGTCACCCGACGACTCCTTGGCTGCAGCAGGCTTGGATTCCGGCTCGGGTTCACGCTTCGGTTCCGGCTTGGGCTCGGGCTTCGGTTCCGGCTTGGGCTCGGATTTCGGTTCGGGTGCCTTCTCCTTGGCCGGTTCGGGCTCTGGCTCCGGTTCGGGTTCGGGCTCCGGTTCGGGCGCGCTGTCGCCGCCGTCGGAGTCCGGCTCGCCGATCTTGGCCAGCTCGCCGCCCACCTCCACGGTGTCGTCTTCCTCGGCCGTGATGGACAGCAGCGTGCCCCCGACAGGGGAGGGGATCTCGGTGTCGACCTTGTCGGTGGACACCTCGACCAGCGGCTCGTCCACCTCGACGCTGTCGCCGACGTTCTTCAGCCACCGCGTCACAGTGCCCTCGGTGACCGACTCGCCCAGCTCGGGCATCAGCACCGGCGTCGACGAACCCCCGGAGCCCGACGACCCGCCCGACGACTTGGCAGCAGGTTCGGGTTCGGGCTCGCTGTCCTCGGCTGCCGCATCCTCGTCGCCGCTGTCTTCGTCGCCACTGTCCTCGTCCCCGCCCTCCTCGGACTCGGCAGCACCATCGGCGCTGTCGGCTGAGTCATCGGAGTCACCGGAGTCGTCCGAATGATCGCTGTCATCGCTGTCCGCCGAGTCATCGCTGTCATCGGCGTCGCCGATCACCGCCAGCTCGCCACCGACCTCGACGGTGTCGTCCTCTTGGGCGATGATCTTCTTCAGCACACCGCCAGCCGGCGAAGGGATTTCGGTGTCGACCTTGTCGGTCGACACCTCCAGCAGTGGCTCGTCCTCCTCGACCGTGTCTCCCTCCTGCTTCAGCCAGCGGGTGACTGTCCCCTCGGTGACGCTCTCACCGAGTGCGGGCATCTGAACGGAGATGGCCATATTGTCGTGGCTCCCTTGCACGGTCGGACGCGGGTAACTGCACTGCGCTTCCCATCCTGTCACGTCTGCCGCAACGTTTCGCCGTGGACCGGCTTACTGGCCGCTCTGGCACTATCGAAAGAGGAGTCGTCCAGCTCGAGCCGGAGAGGAGCACGCGCAAGGTGGGACTGTTCGACAGGTTTCGCCGTCGGCGCGGGGGACGCACGGCCACCGGCGATCGGGCCGCTGATCTGCGGTACCTGCAGCAGTGGGTGGCCGAGCACAAGGGCGTGGAGGCGTTCGTGGAGCCCAAGACCACCGTCACCGAGGTGACGGTGGTGCTCGTGGCTGCCGACGGTGAATGGACGCGGCGCCGCGCCGGCGGCCAATCGGGGGCGCGCCGGCTGTCGGACCGGCTCAAGATTCCGGTCTACGACGTGCAGAAGGTCGGCTACCCGCAGCGCATGCGTGACTACGACGCGCGGCAGCGGATCCTGCGCAAGCGCGCCGCCCGGGAGGAGCTCGGCGACCGGTAGGGTCCGCTCGTGTTCGTCAAGAGCGAGGGACTGCGCATCGCCGTGTTCGAGGAGGGCCGCAGCGACGGGCCCACGGTTCTGTTGGTCAGCGGTCACCCCGACAGTCACACCGTCTGGGATCCCGTGGTCGCGCGCCTGCAGGACCGGTTCCGCTTCGTCCGCTACGACCCGCGGGGTGTCGGTGACTCGTCTGTGCCGTCGGGCACGGCTGCCTACCGGATCGCTCGACTCGCCGACGACTTCGCCGCGGTGCTCGCCGCGGTCTCGGTCGACTCCGACGTCCACGTCGTCGCCCACGGCTGGGGGTCGAGCGCGGTGTGGGAGCACCTGACCGGACCCCGCGGCGGTGCGTCGGTGGCATCGTTCACCTCGGTGGCCGGCCCCGACCTGGCGCATCTGCGCCGATACCTGGCGGATTCGCTGCGCCAGCCGCACCGGCCGCGACGATTCCTGCGCGGCGCTGCCCAGCTCGGCCGACTGGCAGCGGCGGCACCGCAGCTGCTGTCGGACAAGCAGAGCCGGGCCAACCTCCGCGGCGACGGCACCGGCGGTGATCTCAACGTCGACGTCCCGGTCCAGCTCATCGTCGCCACCGCCGACGAGTACCTCGGTCCGCACGTCTACGACGACGTGCCGGTGACGCAGCTGTGGCGGCGCGACGTCAAGGCCGGCCGTGACATCGTGTCGTCACACCCGCAGGTGCTGGCCCGTGCGGTCGCCGAGTTCGTCGAACATCTCGGGGGCGCCCCGGCCGCGCGGGAGTTGCGGCGCGCCCAGGTCGGTCGAGCGCGCAAGCCCTTCACCGACAACCTGGTGGCGGTGACCGGTGCCGGCAGCGGCATCGGCCGCGAGACCGCGCTGGCGTTTGCGCGTGCCGGCGCCGACGTCGTGATCAGCGACATCGACCAGCAGGGTCTGGCCGAAACCGCGCGGCGGGTAGCTGCCGAGAGCGCCGAGGCCCACAGCTACCGCCTCGACGTGGCCGATGCCGCGGCGGTGGAGGAGTTCGCGGCCGAGGTGTGCGCGACACACGGCGTGCCCGACGTGGTGGTCAACAACGCGGGGGTGGGTCATGCCGGCTTCTTCCTCGACACGCCCGCCGAGGAGTTCGACCGGGTCATGGACATCAACTTCGGTGGCGTCGTCAACGGTTGTCGTGCGTTCGCCCCCCGGCTGGTGGAGCGGGGAACCGGCGGGCACATCGTCAACGTCGCGTCGATGGCCTCCTACACACCGGTCAACGTCATGAACGCCTACTGCACCTCCAAGGCTGCGGTGTTCATGTTCTCCGACTGCCTACGCGCCGAACTCGACGCCGCCGGGGTCGGTCTGACCACCGTCTGCCCGGGCGTCATCGGCACCAACATCGTCGAGACCACGCGATTCTCGTTGCCGCAGGCGCGCCTCGGCGACGTGGACACCGTGCGCGGCCGTGCGCGACGCGGGTTCGCGGTGCGCCGGTACGGTCCGGAGAAGGTGGCCGCGGCCATCGTCGACGCGGTGGTGCGCAAGCAGGCGGTGCGCCCGGTGACGTTCGAGGCCTACGCCGTCTACGGCGTCTCGCACGCACTGCCGCAGGTCATGCGCAGTACGGCGCGAGGCGGCAACATCCTGTAGTCAGCCGTTACGCGCGATGTCCTCGAGCACCGCGAACATCGTCCGGGTCGGCACCCCCGTGCCGCCCTTCGGCGTGTAGCCCCACGGGCCGCCGGAGTTGTAGGCCGGCGCGGCGATGTCGATGTGCGCCCACTGGACACCGTCGCTGACGAACTCGCGCAGGTAGGTTCCCGCCACCAACATGCCGGCGAAGCGGGACCCGCTGACGTTGGCCAGGTCGGCCACCGTCGATTTCAGGTCGTCCTTCAACTCCTCGGGCAGCGGCATCGCCCAGCCGTTCTCTCCGACGGACTGTGAGATCTCGGCCACCCGGTCGCGGAACTCGTCACTGCCCATCACCCCCGGCGTCCGAGCGCCCAGCGCCACGGTCTGTGCACCGGTCAACGTCGACGTCTCGATCAGGTAGTCCGGCTCGTCCTCGCACGCGCGCACGATCGCGTCGGCCAGGATCAGCCGGCCCTCGGCGTCGGTGTTGAGCACCTCCACGGTGATCCCGCCGTACTGGGTCAGCACGTCACCGGGCCGCTGCGCGGTCGACGACGGCATGTTCTCGGCCATCGGCACCGTCGCGACGACGTCGATCGGCAGCTTCTGCTGAGCGGCGAGCACCACGGTCGCGATCACTGCGGCCGCCCCGCCCATGTCGGAGGTCATGTGGTGCATGTTGGCCGCCGGCTTGATCGAGATGCCCCCGGTGTCGAACGTGACACCTTTGCCCACCAGTGCCACCGACTTGCTGTTCTTGGTCTTCGCGCCGCGATGGCTCAACCGGACCAGGCGGGGCGGACGCGACGATCCTTTGCCGACCCCGATGATCCCGCCGTACCCCTCTCTGGCCAGCGTCTTGTCGTCGAGCACCTCGACCTCGAGACCCGCGGCGTCACCCAAAGCCTTTGCGCGCTTGGCGAATTCGGCAGGGAACAGATGGCTTGGCGGGGTGTTGACGAAATCGCGGGCAGTGGCGACCGCGGTGGCGATCGCCGCCGCCCGGGCGGCGATGTCCTTCGTCGCGGCCCGGGTGTCGGGGGTCAGCACGCTGACCTTGCGCACCCCGGCGTCGCGGGGCGCTGTCTTGTCGCTGCGGAAGGCGGTGAACCGGTAGGCGCCCAGGATCAACCCCTCGATCGACGCCTCCAGGTCGATGTCCGACAACGTGGTGATGACCGTCTCCACCCCGGACAGCGAGCGCGCGGCCGCGCCGGCGGCGCGCCGGATCGTCTCGGCGGGCCACTGGTCGCGCTCGCGGCCCAACCCGACCGCCAGCACACTGTCCACCGGCAGGGACGGCACCACGATCCGCGTGAGCTGCTCGGCCCCACCCTTGGCGCCCAGCGCCTCGAGGGCCACCTCGATCTCACCGACCGCCTCGGCATCCAGGTACGAATTCGCCACCACGGTGGCCGGTCCGTCGTCGTCACCGCTGAGGATCGGAACGATCAGAACCGACGAGGCGACCTTGCGCTTGGGCAGCGTGCTCGCGACGGCGACGGTGGGGGACGGGTAACCGGAAGACGCGCTGACGGGGCTCACGGGAACTCACCCTAGCCACTGGCTACTAGTCTGGTTCGGCGTGAGCGACAACCTGCTGGCCGGACCCCTGGAGAACCGACACCGCGAGCTCGGCGCGAGCTTCGCCGAATTCGGCGGCTGGCTGATGCCGGTGTCGTACGCCGGCACCGTCGCCGAGCACACCGCCACCCGCACCGCGGTGGGCCTCTTCGACGTCAGCCACCTCGGCAAGGCGCTGGTCAAGGGCCCCGGCGCGGCCGAGTTCGTCAACTCCGCGCTCACCAACGACCTCCGCCGGATCGGGCCGGGGAAGGCCCAGTACACGCTGTGTTGCACCGAGTCCGGCGGCGTCATCGACGACCTGATCGCCTACTATGTCTCCGACGACGAGATCTTCCTGGTGCCCAACGCGGCCAACACGGCCGGCGTCGTCGCCGCACTGCAGGACGACGCGCCCGACGGGGTGACGGTCACCGACGAGCACCGCTCCCGCGCGGTGCTGGCCGTCCAGGGCCCGAAGTCCGGTGACGTCGTCGGTGGGCTCGGCCTGCCCACCGACATGGACTACATGGGATACGCCGACGCGACATTTCACGGCGTCGACGTCCGGGTGTGCCGCACCGGATACACCGGCGAGCACGGCTACGAGTTGCTGCCGGCCTGGGACCAGGCCGCGGTGGTCTTCGATGCGCTGCTCGACGCCGTGGGAGCGGCCGGCGGTCAGCTCGCCGGGCTGGGCGCCCGCGACACGTTGCGCACCGAGATGGGCTATCCGTTGCACGGCCACGAGCTGTCGCTGGACATCACCCCGGTGCAGGCCCGCTGCGGCTGGGCGGTCGGCTGGAAGAAGGACCGGTTCTGGGGACGCGACGCGCTGCTGGCCGAGAAAGAAGCCGGACCCCGGCGCACGCTGCGCGGGCTCAAGGCGGTGGGCCGCGGCGTGCTGCGCGGAGACCTCGCGGTGCTGGCTTCGGCGCAGGACGGCGCTGCCCGGATCGGGACCACCACATCGGGAACCTTCTCGCCGTCGTTGAAGGTCGGCATCGCGCTCGCGCTGATCGACACCGCCGCCGGCATCGAGGACGGCGCCCACGTCGCGGTCGACGTGCGTGGCCGCCTCATCGAGTGTGAAGTGGTCAAACCGCCGTTCGTGGACACCCGCACCCGGTAGCAGGGCGGGGCGAACGGAGCCTGAAAACCGCTAGCTACCCGGTTATACAATCGCTGTCATGACTGAAGGCCTCGGGTTCACCGTCGATCGCAACGCGACTCCGGCGACCGACGGGGTACGCGGTGAGATTCTGGCGAACCCGGGGTTCGGCAGGTTCCACACCGACCACATGGTCTCGATCGACTACACCGACGGCCGCGGCTGGCACGACGCGCGGGTGCTTCCGTACGGGCCCATCGAGCTGGACCCGTCGGCGATCGTCCTGCACTACGCGCAGGAGGTCTTCGAGGGATTGAAGGCCTACCGCTGGGCCGACGGATCGATCGTGTCGTTCCGGCCGGAGGCCAACGCCGCTCGGCTGCGCACCTCGTCGCGGCGGCTGGCCATCCCCGAGCTGCCGGAGGAGTTGTTCATCGAGTCGCTGCGGCAGCTGATCGCCGTCGACGACAGCTGGGTGCCGCCCGCCGGTGGTGAGGAGTCGCTGTACCTGCGGCCGTTCATCTTCGCCACCGAGCCCGGACTCGGCGTGCGCCCCGCCAACGAGTACCGCTACCTGGTGATCGGCTCCCCGGCCGGCGCCTACTTCCCCAGGGGTATCAAGCCGGTCAGCGTGTGGCTGTCCCACGAGTACGTGCGGGCATCCCCGGGCGGCACCGGCGCGGCCAAGTTCGGCGGCAACTACGCCGCGTCGCTGCTGGCGCAGGCTGAGGCCGCCGCGCACGGATGCGACCAGGTCGTGTGGCTGGACGCCATCGAACGCCGCTACGTCGAGGAGATGGGCGGGATGAACCTGTTCTTCGTGTTCGGCAGCGGCGGTACGGCTCGCCTGGTGACCCCGGAGCTGTCCGGCTCGCTGCTGCCGGGTATCACGCGGGATTCGTTGCTGCAGTTGGCCACTGACGCCGGCTTCACCGTCGAGGAACGCAAGATCGACGTCGACGAATGGCAGAAGAAGGCCGCGGCGGGCGAGATCACCGAGGTGTTCGCGTGCGGCACCGCGGCCGTCATCACGCCGGTCTCGCATGTCAAGCACACCGAGGGTGAATTCACCATCGCCGACGGCGAACCCGGCGAGATCACGATGGCGCTGCGCGACACGCTGACCGGAATCCAGCGCGGCACCTTCGCCGACACCCACGGCTGGATGGCTCGCCTCAACTGAGTCGACAGCTCAGGTCACCGAGATCGCCATCCCTACCGCCGCCACGGTGGTGGTCACCTCCACCGCGGCGCCCAACACGTCGCCGGTGATGCCGCCGAAGCGGTGCACACAGTGTGCGACCAGCGCGGCACTGCAGGTCAGCGCCACGACCACGGCGACCGGCCCCTGCCACGGCCGGTCACCGGCGATCAGCGCCAGCGCCGTGACCGCGGCAGTCCATCCTCCCGCCACCCACCCCGGCTGCGACCCGGCCACCAGTGCGCCCAACGTGCTGCCCGCCGCCGCGGGCACCGACCGGCGGCAGGCGGCGACGGCCGCCACCCGGCCGCCGGCCACGGCGACGAGTACCGCCAGCGGCCCCGCCTGCGCGAATGCCAGCGTCTGCACCAGCAGCGTCGCCGTCACCGCGGCGACGCCGAACGGGCCCGCTGAGCCGTCGCGCATCACCGCCAACGCGCGTTCGGCGGGCCCGTAGCAGCCCAACGCGTCCACGGTGTCCGACAGCCCGTCGATGTGCAGACCGCGGGTGATTAACAGCAGCGCCACCACCGTCAACGCGCCGGCCAGCGCGCTGCCGGCGCCGAACGCCCACTCACCGGCCCACAGCACGCCCGCAGCGCCGGCGCCCAACACCAGTCCGGTCACCGGCAGCGCGGTCATCACCCCGCGGCCGGCGTGCGCGGTGCGCGCGGCCGGTGTCGGCAGCACCGTCGCGAACGCGAAAGCTCCTGCCAGCGAACGGATCACCGGCTAGTCCTCAGAGCTTCGCCCGGCGACCCCGGCTTCGGTGAAGGTGGCCATCGAGGCGAGGGTCGCCACTGCGGCGCGCAGTACCGGCAGCGCCACCAACGCTCCGGAACCCTCGCCGAGGCGCATACCCAGGTCGACGATCGGGTCGAGCTCGAGATGCCGAAGCGCCAGCGAATGCACCGGTTCGGTGGAGCGATGCCCGGCCTGCCACCACTGCCGCGCACCCGGGGCCAGCCGCTCGGCGGCCAGCGCCGCCGAGGTGACCACCGCGCCGTCGAGCAGCACCGGGGTGCGCCGCACCGCCGCCTGCGCACAGAAGCCGGTCATCGCCGCCAGATCGGCGCCGCCGCAGATGCGCAGCAGCGCAATGGGATCGGCCGACAGGCGGCGGGTCCGGTACAGCGCATCACGAATCGCCGCGGTCTTGCGGGCCCAGCCCGCGTCGTCGATGCCGGTGCCGCGGCCGACCACTTCCACGGGTTCGGTGTCGGTCAGTGCGGCCACCAGCGTGGTCGCCGCGGTGGTGTTGCCGATACCCATGTCCCCGGCGATCAGCAGATCGGCGCCGGCGTCGACTTCCTCGTCGGCGATCCGGCGTCCCGCCTCGATCGCGCCGACCACCTCATCAGGGGTCAGGGCGTCCTCGACGGCGATGTTGCCGCTCGACCGCCGGATCTTGTGCCTGCCGATCTCCTCGGACAGCGGCTGTGCAGTGTCGACTGCGATGTCGACGACCCGCACGCCGGCGCCGGCGACATCGGCGAGCACGTTCACCGCGGCGCCGCCGGCGACGAAGTTCGCCATCATCGCCGCCGTGACCTCGGGAGGATAGGCCGACACCCCGGCCGCGGTCACGCCATGGTCGCCGGCGAAGACCACCACCCGGGCCCGCTGGAACTGCTGCGGCGGACACTGCGACTGGCACGCCGACACCCAGACCGACAACTCTTCCAGACGCCCCAACGAACCTGTCGGTTTGGTCAGGGTCGTCTGGCGCGCCCACGCCGCAGAGGCGGCGTCCGGATCGGGGTCCGGGACCGCCGGGAAGTAGCCCACCGACAGGTCAGCCGACGCTGGCGCCGCGTTCGACCTGCGGGCGAGGTGCGCGCATGCGGCGTAACTGCGACGCGCGGCTGGCGGCATAGAACCCGAGCTTCCAGCCGGTCTCGGTGTTGTCCGGGAACTTCTCGTCCACCATCCGGTTCACCTTGCGACCCAGCACGAAGCCGTCGATCACCATGACGAACACCAACACGAGCATCGCCGGGGAGAGCAGCTGCTGAACCTGGACCGACGGCACCGCCAACATGACGAAGATCAGCCCGAGCGCCGAGGGCATGAACAGCCCCAGCAGGTTGCGCCGCGCGTCGACCACATCGCGCACGTAGCGCCGCACCGGGCCTTTGTCGCGCGGCAGCAGATACGCGTCCTCACCGGCCATCATGCGTTCGCGGCGCTCGGACATCTCGGAGCGGCGGGCGGCCTTCTCGACCTTGCGCTCCTCGCGGGAAAGCTTCGGGCCCCGCAGTTCCTTGCGGCGCCGCCGCGCCTCGGCCGACGTCATGGGCGCCGGGGCCACCGGGCCGCGTCGGCGGGACGCCTCGTTGCGTTTGGGCGTCGGGCGGCCCTTCGGCGCGGTGCCAGGCCGCGCGTCGCGGGCGGTGGACGTCGCGTCGACGTCGAGCGAGGAGCCCTGCTTGCGCGAGTCGTCCGCGCCTCCAGCGCCCTCGGAGTCATCCTTGTTTCGGCCCAGCAGCTTCACAGGTCCCAGGTTACTTCTCGCGCCACCGCCTCAGCATCCCTGTCCCGGCAGTGCGGCGGCCGCGGCGACGCCATAGTCTGCCCTGGGTGACCGCCCGCGCGCCTGACACCGGACCACTGACCGTGCTCATCGCCCCGGACTGTTTCGGCGACAGCCTCACCGCGGTGCAGGCAGCGCAGTCGATCGCCGCGGGGTGGCGCGGTTCCCGCCCGGAGGACCGTCTGGTCCTGGCGCCGCAGTCCGACGGCGGACCCGGCTTCGTCGAAGTCCTGGCCAGCCGCCTGGGAGGGGTCCGCACCGACACCGTCAGCGGTCCGCTGACCGGCGACGTCGAGGCGCACTGGGTGCTCGACCCGTCCGGTCCGGTGACCGCCTACATCGAATGCGCTCAGGCCTGCGGGCTCGCGCTGCTCGGGGGACCTCCGACGCCGGACACCGCCGTGGCGGCCCACACCCGTGGGGTGGGTCAGCTGATCGCCGCCGCCCGTGACGCGGGCGCCGGTCGCATCGTCGTCGGCCTCGGCGGCAGCGGCAGCACCGACGGCGGACGCGGAATGGTCGAGGCGCTCGGCGGTCTGACCGCAGCCCGGGACCTGCTCGACGGCGTCGAACTGATCGTCGCCAGCGACGTCGAGCACCCCCTGCTGGGGGCGATGGGTGCGGCGGCGGTCTTCGGTCCGCAGAAGGGTGCCGACCCCGACACCGTCGTGACCCTGGAAGAGCGGCTGACCAGCTGGGCCGGCGAACTGAATGCGCTGGCCGGGCGCACCGTCAGCGACGACCCGGGAGCGGGTGCCGCAGGTGGGCTCGGCGCGGCGCTCATCGCGCTGGGCGGCCGTCGCGAATCCGGCGCGGCGATCATCGCCGAGCACACCGGTCTGGCCGCCGACATCGCGCAGGCGAGCGTCGTCATCACCGGGGAAGGTCGCTTCGACGACCAGTCGCTGCACGGAAAGGTCGTCAGCGCGCTGGCCGCCGGCGCCGCCGCCCGTGACATCCCGGTGCTGGTGCTGGCCGGCCAGGTCACACTCGACGAGGCCGCGCTGCGGCAGGCGGGCATCTCGGCGGCATACTCGCTCACCGACCACGCCGGCTCGGTGCAGCGCGCAATCGACGATGCCGCCAACCAATTGACCAGCCTGGCCGCCGCCGTCGCCGATCGACATCACTGACCCACCCGCCGCCGTCCATGGGGAATACCGGGCGGACAAGGTACCGTTGACGCAGTGGCCCCATTCGAGGCGTGACGGGGTCCACCCACGTACATCCACACAGGAGTTTTCATGACTGTCCAGAACGATTCGGCTGTTCAGACAGGTAGCCAAGAGGGCACAGCCACCGACGCCCAGCACGGCGTGATCCTGACGGATGCCGCAGCGGCCAAGGCCAAGGCGCTGCTGGACCAGGAGGGCCGCGACGACCTCGCGCTGCGCATCGCCGTGCAGCCGGGTGGGTGCGCCGGCCTGCGCTACAACCTGTTCTTCGACGACCGCACCCTCGACGGCGACCTGACCGTCGAATTCGGCGGCGTCGCGCTGACCGTCGACCGGATGAGCGCCCCGTACGTGTCGGGCGCCTCCATCGACTTCGTCGACACCATCGAGAAGCAGGGCTTCACGATCGACAATCCGAACGCCACCGGGTCGTGCGCCTGCGGCGATTCGTTCAACTGAGCGCACTGGCGCTCGGGGTTCAACTGAGCGCTCTGCCGCTCCGGGCTCAGTACTGCCCCGCGGTGCGCGGCAGGTAGGAACACACCAGAACCTCGCCGTCCACGGACAGCAGCTGGGCCACGGCCTGTTCCTCGCCGTCCCGGGCGGGGTTGCGCGCTGATCCGCTGGCGGGGGACACCCGCATCGTGAACAGCACCTGCGCCTGGGTCGGTGACGACGGCACCATCTGGTCGATCGACACCACCTCGGCGCTGCTGTACTGCTTGCGGAATGCGTCGCTGGTCAAACCGGCCAGCGCGAGGTCGGAACGGCGCTCCTTCACCGCGTCGTACAAGCCGCACAGGGTGTGCCGGGCGACGGTCTCCTCGTCGCCGCTGGACAACGCGTCGAGATAGTCCTGGATGGCGGCCTGGGCGGACGCGTCGGTCAAAGCTCCGGTCGCTGTGCGCTCGTCACTGCCGCCGGACAGCGCCACCCCGACGATCAACGCCCCCACCAGAAGCACTGCCAGCGTCACCAGGCCGCCGATGAGCCACCGGCGGCCGCGCCGCGGGTAGTTGACGGGCGGCGGCAGCGTCCCCGGATATGTCGCGCCGATGCCGGCGTCCGGGTAGGGCTGCGCCACCGGCGGATACGGTGTCGGTCCGTAAGGCTGATTCGGCTGAGTGAGCGGGGGGCCGACCGGTCCGGTGCCGTAAGGGGGCGGGTACGGACCAGTCATAGAGGCACTCCCGGGGGGATCGGCGGAACCCTGCGGCATCTACAGTGGCCAGGCAGGCAGCTACAGGCAGATTAGCGCACCTGGCGGTGCGGCCCGCCGCCCACGGCGGGGCCGACAGTAGGGTGAAACACGATTCTCGGAGAAGGGCGGACTGCGTGACCATTGCGGTGACCGGATCAATTGCGACCGACCATTTGATGCGATTCCCGGGTCGGTTCTCGGAACAGCTCCTGGCCGACCACCTGCAGAAGGTGTCGCTGAGCTTTCTGGTCGACGACCTGGTCATGCACCGCGGCGGCGTGGCCGGCAACATGGCGTTCGCCATCGGCGTCCTGGGTGGGGACGTGGCTCTGGTCGGCGCGGCGGGCACCGACTTCGACGACTACCGGCAGTGGCTCACCGCGCACGGGGTGAACTGCGACCACGTCCTGATCTCCGAGTCCGCCTACACCGCGCGCTTCGTCTGCACCACCGACGAAGCCATGGCCCAGATCGCGTCGTTCTACCCCGGCGCGATGTCCGAGGCCCGCAACATCAAGCTGGGCGACATGGTCAACGGCTCGGGCGCCCCGGATCTGGTGATCATCGGCGCCAACGACCCCGAAGCGATGTTCCTGCACACCGAGGAGTGCCGCAAGCTCGGTCTGGCCTTCGCCGCGGACCCGTCGCAGCAGCTCGCCCGGCTGTCCAAGGACGAGATCCGCCGGCTCATCGACGGCGCCACCTACCTGTTCACCAACGACTACGAGTGGGATCTGCTGCTGCAGAAGTCCGAGTGGTCCGAGGCCGAGGTGATGAGCCAGATCGAGATGCGCATAACCACGCTCGGGGAGAAGGGCGTCGACATCGTCGGAGACGGCACCTTCGTGCACGTCGACGTGGTGCCCGAAACCCACAAGGAGGACCCCACCGGAATCGGGGACGCCTTCCGGGCCGGCTTCCTGACCGGGCGCAGCGCGGGCCTGAGCCTGGAGAGGTCGGCGCAGCTCGCCTCGATGGTCGCCACGTTGGTGCTCGAGGCCCCCGGACCGCAGGAATGGACGTGGGACAGCGAGGCAGCCGTGCGCCGCCTCAGCGACGCCTACGGCACAGAGGCCGGCCAGGAGATCGCCCGGGCGCTCGCCTAGAGCTGCACCGGGTAATCCGGCCGGCTGATCTGCGGGGTCACGCTGCCCTCCACGAAGATCGCGTGCCACAGCATGAAGATCAGCACCGTCCACAGCCGTCGGCTGTGATCGCTGACGCCGGTTCGGTGTTCGTCGAGCAGCGTGCGGACCGCCGACAGGCTGATCAGGTCTCCCGCCCCTGACGAGGTGACCATCGCCTGCGCCCAGTCCAGCAGCTCACCCGAGCGCAGCCAGTGCCGGATCGGCACCGGGAAGCCGAGCTTGGGGCGGTTGAGCACGTGGGCGGGCACGATCGGCTCCAGCGCCCGGCGCAGCGCGTACTTCGTCGTGGCACGGGTGATCTTCTGGTCGTAGGGCAATCGGGACGCCACCGCGAACACCTCGGGATCGAGGAACGGCACCCGCAGTTCCAGCGAGTTCGCCATCGTCATCTTGTCGGCCTTGACCAGGATGTCGCCGCGCAGCCAGGTGAACAGGTCGATGTGCTGCATCCGCGCCACCGGATCCCAGCCCTGCGACTGCGCGTACAGCGGCGCCGTGACGTCGGTGTGCACCCAGTCGGCGCGGAAGCGCGGCAACACCGCACGCAGCTGGGCGTCGGAGAAGCTGCGCGCGTTGCCGTAATAGCGCTCCTCCAGCGTCAGCGAGCCGCGATGCAGCAGACTCTTGCCGCGCATCCCGTCGGGCAGCGGAGTGGCCATCTTGCCGACCGACCTGCGCACGCCCCTGGGCAGGAAATCGAACGGCTTCAGCGACAACGGCTCGCGGTAGATCGTGTAACCGCCGAACAACTCGTCGGCGCCCTCGCCGGACAGCACCACTTTGACGTGCTTGCGGGCCTCGCGGGCGATGAAGTACAGCGGCACCAACGCGGGGTCGGCGACGGGCTCGTCGAGATACCAGACGATCTCGGGCAGCGCGGCGACGAACTCGGCCTGGCTGACCACTTTGGTCACATGCCGGGCGCCGATGGCCTCGGCCGAGGCCACCGCCACGTCGACCTCCGAGAAACCCTCCCGTTCGAAGCCGGTCGTGAAGGTGATCAGCCGCGGGTTGTGCCGCATGGCCAGCGCGGCGATCGCTGTGGAATCGATGCCGCCGGACAGGAACGCCCCCACCGTCACGTCCGCGCGCATGTGCTTGGCCACCGAGTCTTCCAACACGGCGGTGATCTCGTCGTACCGGCGCTGCGCGTCGTCGCGGGAGCCCGACGCAACCGGCACGGCCGCAAAACGCGGGGTGAAGTACCGCGTCACCTGGGGTTCCCCGCCGGCGCGGATCCGCGCGTAGCTGCCCGATTCGAGCCGCCGGATGCCGCGGTGCAGCGTCTCGGGCTCGGGTACGTACTGCAACACGGTGTAGTGCTGCACGGCGCGCTCGTCGATGCCCAGGTCGACGCCGAGCCGCCCGATCTTCTCGCAGACCTCGACCAGACACTTCTTCTCGCTGCCCACCACGGTGCCGCCGGGGCCGCTGGCCATGAACATCGGCTTGATCCCGAACGGGTCGCGCGCGCAGAACAACTCCTGTTCGACGCTGTCCCACAGCGCGAAGGCGAACATGCCGCGCAGCTTGGTCAGCGCGTCGGCGCCCCAGTGGTGGTAGGCCGCGACGATCGCCTCGCCGTCGCCGTCGGTGGCGAACTCCGCGCCGTACTCGCCGCGCAGCGCCTCCCGCAGCTCGAGGTAGTTGTAGATCTCGCCGTTGAACACCAGCACATAGCGGTCGGGCGCCTCAGGAGGCCCCCAGCGCAGCGGCTGGTGGGAATGGGCGATGTCGATGATCGAGAGCCTGTTGAAGCCCAATACCACCTGCGCATCGTCGCTCCAGGTGCCCGGCTCGTCCGGACCGCGGTGGCGCATCAAGGCGGTGGCGCCGGAAACCGCGTCGACGGTCGAGGGGGACGGGAGAGACTCAGCGCCGGGATCTGTCACCAAAGCCAGCAGACCGCACACCGCGCCAGTATGCCTAACCCGGTCGATCCGCCTGGTATCGGCACTCGGCGCAGCACCCACACCATGTCAATGCCCGGTCGCTTCGGTGTCCTGCGACGCGGTGGTCTACGCTGCGTAGTATTCAAGTGCAGCCGTGGGACCGCCCGACGGTCCACCGACTTCTAGGAGGCGCCAACGTGTCCGCTCGCGGCCTGAAGTTGGTGGCATTGTCCCTGCTCCTGGGGGGGACAGCGGTCGTCGTCAGCGGATGCAGCTGGTCCGAGGTCCTCGGCATGGGCTGGCCCAACGGCATCACCCCCGAGGCGCACCTGAACCGGGAGCTGTGGATCGGATCGCTGATCGCGGCTCTGGTGGTCGGCGTCATCGTCTACATCCTGTTGTTCTGGACGACGGCGTTCCACCGCAAGAAGAAGGACGACACGGAGCTGCCCCGCCAGTTCGGCTACAACATGCCGCTGGAGCTGACGTTGACCGTCATTCCGTTCCTGATCATCTCCGTGCTCTTCTACTTCACGGTGGTCGTCCAGGAACGGATGCTCGACAAGCAGCCCGACCCCGAGGTCGTCATCGACGTCACCGCGTTCCAGTGGAACTGGAAATTCGGCTACCAGAGCGTGAATTTCGCCGACGGGACGCTCACCTATGACGGTGCCGAGCCCGACCGTCGCACACTGATGGCGTCCGGACCCGAAGGCGTCAACGCCGAACCCGAGGGCGAGGGCGAAGGCGGCCACGGCGGCGAGGAATACGGCACCATCGCCGGCAAGAACCCCGAAGACCGGACCTACCTGAACTTCGACGAGGTCGAGACCATCGGTACGTCCAACGAGGTTCCGATCCTGGTGCTTCCGGTCGGCAAGCGCATCGAGTTCCAGCTGGCCTCGGCCGATGTGATCCACGGCTTCTGGGTGCCGGAGTTCCTGTTCAAGCGCGACGTGCTGCCCAACCCTGCGGAGAACAACTCCGACAACATCTTCCAGATCAGCGAGATCTACGACACGGGTGCGTTCGTGGGCCGGTGCACGGAAATGTGCGGCACCTACCACTCGATGATGAACTTCGAGGTCCGGGTGGTCGAGCCCAACGACTTCAAGGCCTACCTCGATCAGCGCAGGGCCGGCGCGACCAATGCCGAAGCGCTGCAGGCCATCAACCAGCCTCCGCTGGCCACCACGACCGAACCGTTCGACACCCGGCGCGGCGAGCTCGCGCCGGGGGCACCGCAGGCGACAGGCAGGTAGGGCACCGCATGCACATCGAAGCCAGGTTGTTCGAATTCCTCACCGCGTTCTTCGCGTTGGCCTCCGTGGTGTACGGGGTGTTGACCGCGATGTACGCCCAGGGCGGCATCGAATGGGCGGGTACGACCGCTCTGGTGCTCACCACGGGCCTGAGCCTCATCGTCGGCACGTTCTTCCGATTCGTCGCGCGCCGGTTGGACACCCGGCCCGAGGACTACGAGGACGCCGAGATCGCTGACGGTGCCGGAGAGCTCGGCTTCTACCCCCCGCACAGCTGGTGGCCGTTGATGATCGCGCTGTCGGCATCGGTCACCGCCGTCGGGATGGCGATGTGGCTGACATGGCTGATCGTCGCGGGCGTGTGCTTCGTGCTGGTGACCGTGTCCGGTCTGGTGTTCGAGTACCACTTGGGCCCCGAAAAGCACTGACCTGCTCGGGCGTTGCGCCATGAGTCGGAAGGCAAGGTCACAATCCGGGCATGACTTCTTCGGCCGACCGCGCCGAGTCGCCCGTCGCCGTGCCGCCGTTCGGTAGTGTTGCCGGGGCGCCGTGAGCCGTTGACGGCCACCACCGGCGCCGGAGAACAGGCGAGAAGGAAAAGCGAACATGAGCGGGCCGAATCCTCCCGGGCGGGACTCTGGCAGCTCGGATCTCCCAGGTGAGGAGCCGGGTGGCCACGCCTCCGGGGATGAATCAACTCGAGACGGCGCCGGTACCGACAACCCCGACACCGGCCAGACCGACATCTATTCACGGGCTTACTCAGCTCCGGAATCCGAGCAGTTCGTCAGTGCTCCGTACGTTCCTGCCGACGCCTCGCTCTACGACTACGACGCCTACGAGGCCGGTTCCGACCTGGGGGAGCCGCCACCGCCGCCGCGGTGGCCGTGGGTGGTCGGCGTGGTGGCGATCGTTGCGGCGGTCGCGCTGGTGGTGTCCGTGTCGGTGCTGGTGACCCGCACCGACACCGACACTCTGGCCACCCCCGAGACCACCACCAGCGCGCCCCCGCCCGTGCAGGACGAGATCACCACCACGACACCTCCGCCTCCGCCCCCGCCGCCACCGACGACGGAAGAGCCGCCACCGCCTCCGCCGCCGGAGACGGTCACGGTGACCGAGCCGCCCCCGCCACCGCCGCCTCCGCCGGCCACCGAGGCGCCACCGCCGCCGCCGGAAACGTCGGAGGCACCCCCTCCACCGCCACCGCCGACACCGGCCGCACCGCGCCAGGTGACCTACTCGGTGACCGGCACGAAGGCGCCCGGCGACATCATCACCGTGACCTACATCGACGCGTCGGGGCGTAGCCGAACCCAACGCAACGTCTACATCCCGTGGTCTCTGACGGTCACCCCGATCTCGCAGTCCGAGGTCGGCTCCGTGCAGGCCTCGAGTCTTTTCCTGGTCAGCAAACTGAACTGTTCGATCACCACCAGCGACGGAACAGTGCTGTCCTCGAACACGAACAACGCCGCCCAGACCAGTTGCTAGGTGACCACACAGCCCATGACATATCTTCCTGACACCGCCGACCAGTCCCGCCCGGGTCTCGACCTCGCCGCACTCGACCGCACCGACCGCATCCTGATCGGCAGCTGTGCGGTGGTCTGGCTGGCGGCCCTCGGTGCCGGAGTTGCCGCGACGGTGGCCCTCGTCGATCTGACGCACGGCCAAGCCGCCGCCGGCGACACGGGCACACCGTGGTTCCTCTACACCGTGATCGGGGTGTCCGCAGCGGTGATCATCGCCGCGGTGCCGTTGCTGCTGCGCGCACGGCGCAGCTCGGGGGACAGCAGCGGGGAGGAGACGCCACCGGAGCCGCCGGAGGCCACCGACGAGCGCCCTGCGGCCCAGAAACCCGTGGGGGGAGCGGACGCGCCGACCGAGAAGCTCAGGGCCGCGACGCCGACCGCGGAGGCCAGCGGCCCTCCGCCGCGGTTGCAGCGGACCGCAGAGCCGAGCTCGGTGTCTCCGGCCGTCGACCAGGTGTTCCTGCGGTTCGGGGTGGCCATGATGACCGCGATGGGCGTGGCCACCTTGCTGACCGGCATCGCGACCTATCTGATGGCCGTCGAGACAGAGACGATCGCGTGGGTGCTCTACGGTCTGGCCGGAGTCGTCACCGTGGGGATGGGTGCGGTCATGTGGTATTTCCTGCGCGAACTCGCCAACCACACTCCCCGCGCCACCGACTGATCCCCAACGGCTGCGTTGTTTCGGCGTTCGCCGCGACGTCGGCTGCGCACGCGGACGGCGGCGACATAGCCCTGCTGCAGCGGCCCGGAATCGTTGTCGCCGATCCCGGCGCCTTCACAGCGGTGGGGCATCGCAACGGCAGGGCGTTCAGGCCACCCACGGCTTTCAACAACTGGGCCGACTGCGCCTCGGAGAAAACTGGGCCCGTCCAACGAAGAACTGGGCCGACTGGGTCCTTCACACGACTGTGCCCGGTCTTACGAACAACTGGGCGGACTGCGCCCTACAAACAGCGCCCTACAAACAGCTGGGCCGTCCCAGCCTCGCGGCGGGGACGGCCCAGTGCGTTCGTGCGGAAACTACTCGTGGTGGCCGTTCGACGAGCCATTGGAGTGACCGTTGGAGTGGCCGTTCGACGAGCCGTTGCCCACGCTGGTGCGCTCCTGATGTTCGCGCAGCGCGGTGATGGCCCGACGCTCGGCGGCGTGAGCCGCCTCGGTGAGCGCCTCGTGCTCGGAGAGCGGGTCGCCGCGCAGGAAGCTTCCCGTCCCCGGCGCTCCGCTGGATCCCAGCTTGTTCATCCGCTTGGGCAGAGCCGCACCCTGGTACTCCAGCGGAATCGCGTGCCCGTGCTCGTCGACCGGGCCGAGCGGCTGATGCAGCTCGACGTAGGCGCCGTGCGGTAGCCGCTTGATGATGCCCGTCTCGATACCGTGCTCGAGCACCTCGCGGTCGCTGCGCTGCAGCCCCACCGCCCAGCGATAGGTCACCAGGTACACGATCGCGGGCAGCAGCACCATGCCGACTCGGCCGATCCACGTCGTCGCGTTCAACGAGATGTGGAACTTCAGCGCGATGATGTCGTTCATGCAGGCGAAGGTCAGCAGGATGTAGAACGAGATCGCCGCCGCGCCGACCGCGGTGCGGGTCGGAGCGTCACGCGGGCGCTGCAACAGGTTGTGGTGGGCGTCGTCGCCGGAGAACTTCTTCTCCAGGAACGGGTAGGCGATCAGCAGGGCGAAGATCAGGCCCATACCGACAGCCACCCAGACACCCTGCGGGATGGTGTGTCCGAAGAAGTAGAACTCCCACGCCGGCCACAGCCGGATCAGACCGTCGGTCCACATCATGTAGAAGTCGGGCTGGCTGCCCGCCGACACCTGGGAAGGGTTGTAGGGGCCCAGGTTCCAGATCGGGTTGATCTGCAGCAGGCCACCCATCAGACCCAGGATGCCCACCGTGACGGCGAAGAACGCGCCGGACTTGACGGCGAACACCGGCATGACGCGCACACCGACCACGTTGGTCTCGGTGCGGCCGGGGCCGGGGAACTGGGTGTGCTTCTGGAACCAGACCAGGGCCAGGTGCACACCGATGAGCGCCAGGATGATTCCCGGGATCAACAGGATGTGCAGCGCGTACAGGCGCGGAATGATGATGTCGCCGGGGAAGTCGCCGCCGAACAGCGCCCAGTGCATCCAGGTGCCGACCAGCGGGATTCCCATCGTGATGCCCGACAGCGCCGCGCGGAGGCCGGTGCCCGACAGCAGGTCGTCGGGCAGCGAGTAACCGAAGAAACCCTCGAACATCGCCAGGATCAGCAGCAACGACCCGATCACCCAGTTGGCTTCGCGGGGGCGTCGGAATGCCCCGGTGAAGAAGATGCGGGCCAGGTGCACCATGATCGAGGCGGCGAACAGCAGTGCCGCCCAGTGGTGGACCTGTCGGACGAACAGGCCGCCGCGGATCTCGAAGCTGATGTCCAGCGCGGTTTCGTACGCTCGGGACATGCCGACGCCGCGCAGAGGCTGATAGACGCCGTCGTAGGTGACGTGTGCCATCGACGGATCGAAGAACAGCGTCAACCACACGCCGGTGAGCAGCAGCACGAGGAAGCTGTACAGCGCGATCTCACCGAGCAGGAACGACCAGTGCGTCGGAAAGACCTTGTTCAGTTGACGGCGGACCGCGGCGGACGGGTGGTAGCGCGAGTCGATCGCGTCACCCTGCTTGGCGGCGATCTCTGCAGGGCTTGGACGTGGGCTCATGATGTGCGCTCCCAGAATGCCGGTCCGACGGGTTCGATGAAGTCGCCGTTGGCGACCAAGTATCCGTCCTGGTCAATCGTGATCGGCAGCTGGGCGAGGGCACGCGCCGCCGGCCCGAAGATCGGCTTCGCGAACTCCAGTGCGTCGAACTGCGACTGATGGCAGGGGCAGAGGATGCGGTAGGTCTGCTGTTCGTACAGCGAGGACGGGCAGCCCAGATGCGAGCACACTTTCGTGTACGCGAACAGCTCGCCGAAGTTGAAGCTCTCCTGCCCTTTGCGCTTGACGACGCGCTTCATGTCGACCGCCCGGATGCGGATCAGCATGACGGGGTTGCGCACGCCCATCGCGATGTCGAACAGATGGTGCTCGGACTCCACCGTGGTGCCGTCGCCGTCGGATTCGCGCCACGGAAACACCGTCTCCATGCCGCCGGCGTCGATGTCCTCAGGACGCATCTTGACGTAGGGGGAGTTGCCCGGGCGCCCGGTGGCGCGCGCCAGATAGATGGTTTCGCCCTCGAACCGCGGCGTCCAACCGGACGTCCAGAGCACCGCCTTCATACCCTCGGCGGTCGGGACAACCGGCTTCCACGGGTTCTTGATCAGCCCTCCGATGAAGGCGACCAGCGTGCCCACCCCGAACGCGCCCAGGCCGATGCCCAGCGACAAGCCGATGACCTTGCGCCGCTTGATCGTCGACCCGTCCAGGGCGTTGCCGAGGTTGGCCGCGACGGTCTTGCGGTGCAGCTCGGGGGAGCGGCCGTCGTGGCGCTCCTGAATGGAGATCTCCTCGGGGATGAACTTCTTCTGGTACATCACCGCGCCTATGCCGATCGCCAGGATCGACAGGCCGAACGTCAGACCGTAGAGCGGGGTGGCCAGCGTGTAGAGGAACTCGCCCGGCTCACCGAAGGACTTGTACTCCCACGGCCAGAACAAGAAGACCAGCAGCAGTGCCAGCCCGGCGACACCACCCAGCATCAGCCAGGACGCCACGCTGCGCTCGGCGCGCTTCTCGGCCTTGGTGCCGGGAACCGGCCAGCGCGGCTCCTTGTAGACGGTCTCGACCCCGTCGAGTCGGCCGCCCAACTCGACGAGCTGCTCCTGGGTCATCTCGGCCAGTTCGGCGTCGGTCGGCTGACCGGGGGCGCCCTTCTGCCCCGGGGTGTCGGAGCCTTTGAGATCGTCGTCGCTGTTGTCGCTCATGCGCGGGCTCCGATCCAGAGAGCGGCGGCGATGACGGCCACCATTCCAACGATCCACGCGACCATGCCCTCGGAGGTCGGGCCGAAGCCGCCCAGGCCGAGGCCGCCGGGGGTCGGCGTCTGAGCCGACTCGCGGACGTAGCGCACGATGTCGCGCTTTTCTTCGGGTGTGAGCTGGCGGTCGGAGAACTTCGGCATGTTCTGCGGACCGGTCAGCATCGCGGTGTAGATCTGTGCGGGATTCGCACCGCCCAGATCCGGTGCGTACTTGCCGGAGGACAGCGCGCCGCCCTTCCCGGTGAAGTTGTGGCACGAGGCGCAGTTCAGCCGGAACAGGTCGCCACCGCGGGCGATGTCGTTACCCAGCAGCGACTCCTGGGCGATCTGGCCGTTCTCGTCGCGCGGGACCACCGGGCCGCCGCCGTTGGCCTGGATGTAGGCGCCCAGTGCGTCGGTCTGCTCCGCGTCGAATTGCGCCGGCTTCTCGGGAGCCTGTGCCTCGCCGCGCATGGCGGGCATACGACCGGTGGAGACCTGGAAGTACACCGCCGCCTCGCCGACCCCGATGAGGCTGGGCCCGCGGTCGGCGACACCTTGCAGGTTGATGCCGTGGCAGGTCACACAGGAGGTCTCGTAGAGCTGCTGGCCGGTGCGCAGCATCGCCGAGGCCGACTCGTCGGCGACAGCTACCTGTGGCGCGGGCGTGAGCGTGGCGGCCAGACCGCCGGCGACGCCCAGACCGATCGCCAGCAGCAGCGCGCCCGACAGGCGTCGGCGCAGACGACGCCGCCTGACCGACACCGGCTGGTCGGCGGAGGGTGCCTTCTTCGGCATGGAACCCCTTCTTTTCGGCGAGCCGATCATCGGACGAAGTAGATGACGGCGAACAGTGCGATCCAGACGATGTCGACGAAGTGCCAGTAGTACGACACGACGATCGCCGCGGTGGCCTGGGCGGGCGTGAACTTGCTCATCTTCGTGCGGGCCAGCAGCAGCAGGAAGGCGATCAAACCGCCGATGACGTGCAGGCCGTGGAATCCGGTCGCCAGGTAGAACACGGTGCCGTAGGCGCTGCCCGGGATGGTGGTGCCGTGCTCGACCAGGTGCAAGTACTCGTAGCCCTGGCCCAGCACGAAGAACAGGCCCATCGCGAACGTCAGCGTGTACCAGCGGCGCAGCCCGAAGACATCGCCGCGCTCGGCGGCGAACACGCCCATCTGGCAGGTGAACGACGATGCGATGAGCACCAACGTCACCGGTACCGCCAGGGCAAGGTTCAACTCAGTGGGTGGGGGCGGCCAGACGCCATCGGCTTGCGCGCGCGCGGTGAAATACATCGCAAAGAGCCCAGCAAAGAACATCAATTCACTGGACAGCCAGACGATGGTGCCCACACTGACCATGTTCGGCCGGTTCAGCGAATGTACGCGCGACGTGATGGCGGTTCCCGAGGTCCCTACAGCGCTCGTCACAGAAGCAAGTATGACGCTTTGTAGTTGGCGAACTCCACCCGGGGATGGTTTTGGTCATAAATAGTCGGGTACGCGCGTTGGGAAGTTCCCCGCCGACGTGGGAACATCGCCGTCGTGACTGCCCCGACATGGCCTCAGATCCTCGGAAAACTGACCACCAACCAGGCGCTGGCGCCCGGTGAGGCGGCGTGGGCGATGGACCAGATCATGACCGGTACCGCGTCGCCGGCTCAGATCGCGGCGTTCGGCGTGGCGATGAAGATGAAGCGGCCGACTTCGGCTGAGGTCACCGAGCTCGCCGACATCATGCTCAAGCACGCCCGCCGCGTTCCGACGGACAAGATCGGCACCGACACCGTCGATGTCGTGGGTACCGGCGGTGACGGGGCCAACACCGTCAATCTGTCCACGATGGCGTCGATCGTGACCGCCGCCGCCGGCGTGCCCGTGGTCAAGCACGGGAACCGCGCCGCCTCGTCGTTGTCCGGCGGCGCCGACACTCTCGAGGCGCTCGGCGTACGCATCGATCTGGGGCCCGACGAAGTGGCACGCTGCGTGGCCGAGGTCGGCATCGGCTTTGCGTTCGCCCCGCAGTTCCACCCCTCCTACAAGCACGCGGGGGTGGTGCGCCGCGAGATCGGCGTGCCGACCGTGTTCAACCTGCTGGGCCCGTTGACCAACCCCGCGTCCCCGCGGGCGGGACTGATCGGCTGCGCGTGGGAGGACCTCGCCGAGGTGATGGCCGGCGTGTTCGCCACCCGAGGGTCGAGCGCGCTGGTGGTGCACGGCGACGACGGACTCGACGAGTTGACGACGACCACGACCAGCACCATCTGGCGGGTCCAGGCCGGCACGGTGGAGCGGTTGACCCTCGATCCGGCTGCGTTCGGGTTCGCCCGGGCGGACATCTCGGCGCTGATCGGCGGCGACGCCGAAGCCAACGCCGCGGAGGCCAGGGCAGTACTGGGGGGCGCCCGGGGCCCGGTGCGCGATGCGGTGGTGCTCAACGCGGCAGGCGCATTGGTCGCCCACGCGGGGCTATCCAGCGACGCCCAGTGGGTGCCTGCCTGGCAGTCGGGTCTGGCCCGCGCTGCCGAGGCGATCGACTCCGGGGCGGCCGAGCAGTTGCTCGCGCGTTGGGTGCGGTTCACTCAGCAGTTCTGACGAGGCGCTCCACTGCGCCATCACCTGCTCCGAGGCAAGTCGCGCCGAGCGTGCCGACGCCGACCACGTCGCGTGCCGGCCGGCGGCCCCCACGGGCGAGCAGTAGCCGGGCTCGGCCCGCACGATGCGCACTCCAGGGGCGGTAAGCCAGCGTCCGATCAGCGCCGTCTCCTCGATCAGCGCACCGCCCAACGGCGCATCGGCGGGCAACACGGTCTGCGCGCCGGCACACAGTGCCTCCACAACCGGCATCGGCGGGACACCGCGCCGCGCGCATCCTGCCGCGGCGAGCTGACCGTGCCGTACCACGGCGAACTGCCAGCCGTGGTCGCCGTCGGGCTTGGCGGCGACGAGCTCGGTGACGTCGGCCAGGGCGCGTAGCCGCTGACCACGCCACAGCACGTCGATGGCCGCGGCGGTGCGGTCGCGCAGCCGCGCGGCGGTCTCGTAGCGGTTGCGCTCGGCGAGCTCGGCGATGTGGGCAAGCATCGCCGTGAGGGGGTCGTCGTTGCGGCCGTCGATGACCGCCCGCGCCTCGGTGACGGCGGCGGCGTACTCGTCGGCGCGGGAGCCGCGTACCGCCGGGCACGGCGAGACCTCATGGTCCGGGCAGGCCGGTCCGTGCACGGCCGAGCGGCCCAGCCGGGAGGTGCACGTCCGCACCCCGGTGTAGCGGGCCAACAGCGCCGCGGCGTCCTGGGCGTCGGCTCGAGCGCGGAACGGTCCGACCGCGCTGCGGGCACCGGGTGCCCGCACCACCGAAAATCGCGGGAACGCTTCGTCGGTCAGCGCCACCCACCACCAGCGGTGCGGGAACTTCGAGCGACGGTTGTACGGCGGAGCATGCGCGGCGAGCAGCCGCAGTTCTCGAACCCCTGCTTCCAGGTCATGGGCGCACTCGACGTGGTCGACCCCGACGGCCAGCGAGGCCATCTCCTTCATCCGCGTGCGCGGATCGGCGCCGGTGAAGTACTGCGCCACTCGGCGCCGCAGGTCGACCGCGGTGCCGACGTAGAGCACCTCCGCCGACGGACCCCGGAACAGGTAGACGCCGGGGGCGGCCGGTAGTCCGCGAGCCAGATGGCGCTTGGCCCGCTGGGCCGGTGTCACGTCGGGCAGGTAGGCGCGCAGGTCGGTGTAGGTGTGCACGCCCTGGTTGCCCACCCGGGCGATCAGCGCGTGCAACACGTCGACGGTCGCACGGGCGTCGTCGAGGGCGCGGTGCGTGGGCGTGGTCGTGGCGCCGAACAACGTGGCCAACGCGGAGAGCTTGACGCTGGGTGCCTCGTCGCGGGTGAGCACCCGGCGGGCCAGCTTGACGGTGCACAGCACCGGTGGTTTGGGCCAGGGCAGGTGGTGGCGCTGGGCGGCGGCGCGCAAGAACCCGACGTCGAAGCCCGCGTTGTGGGCCACCAGCACCGCTCCGCGGCAGAACTCGAGAAAGGCAGGCAGCACGGCGTCGATCCGCGGGGCGTCGTACACCATCGACGTGGTGATCCCGGTGAGCGCGACGATCTGAGGCGGGATGTCGCGACCCGGGTCGACGAGGGTCGCGAACTCACCCAGGACTTCACCGCCGCGCACCTTCACCGCGCCGATCTCGGTGATCGCGTCATGCCGGTCACCGCTCGCCCGGCCACCTGTGGTCTCGAGATCGACCACGACGAAGGTGGTCTCCCGCAGGGACGGGCCGGCAAACGGGTCGGAGGACGGGTCGACGTCGGTGAAGCTGAGCTGACCCATGGGCTGAACGTAGGCGGCCCCGGTGACAAGTCCGGGGAGGCGGGCCGGACGCGACGGGAACTGTCAGACCCCGCGGATACCGTGCGGTCGTCTGCCATCGAAAGGAGGGCGCCATGGCCCAGGAACAGCTGCCGCCGGGCGAAGAGCCGGATATCGGCACGGTGACCATCGACTGTGACGACTGCGCGGTCCGGGGTCCGGGCTGTCAGGACTGCGTTGTCAGCGTGCTGCTCGGCGTGCCGGACAATTTGCTCGTCGACGAGCAGCGGGCGCTCGAGGTGCTCGCTGAAGTGGGCCTGGCACCGCGGTTGAGGTTGGTGCCGATCCATCGGGACGGAAGCGCCGGGGTTGCCTGACGACACGCCCCCGCTTCGACACTGTCCAGACCTTCGGAGTGGCTGTTAAATTTGCGTCTCCTGTTGGACAAGGCCGATGCCGTTTCGTAACCTGTCTGAGACCTTAGAGCAGTTCGAGGCGGCTCGTTACGGCAGTTGAAGGACACACAAATCTTGAGGCTCGACCGCGCGCACCGGACCATCAATCGTTTTCGGCGACCCTTCATCAGTGCGATCGTCGGCGTGGCCATGGCTGGCGCCGCGCTGGCCGGACAGGTCGGCGCGGATCCCGCCGATGACGCGCTGGCAAAGCTGAATGAGCTGTCTCGGCAGGCCGAGCAGACCACCGAGCTGATGCATTCCGCCCAGCTCGATCTGGACAACAAGCTCGCCATCCAGCAGGAGGCCGAGGCCAAGCACGCCAGCGACCTCGCCGCGCTCGACGCCGCGAAAGCCGAACTCGCGCACTTCCAGCGTTCCGTTGATACGCTCGCCGCCGCCGAGTACATGGGAGGGCGCACGTCGGGCTTCAACGCGATGTTGACGGCGTCGTCCCCGCAGGGGCTGATCGATCAGCTCGCGGTGCAGCGGGTGATGGCCTCGGAGATGCAGGCCCAGATGACGGCGTTCCGCGACACGGGGCACCAGGCCGAGCTCGCCGAGAAGGCGTCTGCCGCGTCGGCGGCGGAAGCGAAGACCGCCGCCGAGCAGGCCGCTGCGGTGCGCGCCGACCTGCAGTCCAAGCAAAGCCAGCTGCAGGTGCAGATCGCCATCGTCAAGGCCCAGTACGAAGCGCTGACGCCGAATCAGCGGGAAGCGCTGGCCGCGATGCCGCCACCGCCCCCGGTTCCGCCCGCTGCGGCACCGGTACCGCCCGGCCAGGATCCGGCGATCATCGCCGCTCCGCCCGCGCCGCCGCTGCTGCCCGGTCTGCCGGACGCGCCTCCGCCGCTGCCCGCCCCGCCCGGAGCGATCCCGCCGGGTGACGTGGCGGCACCCGGCTCGCCCGCGGCGACGACCGTCATCCAGGCCGCGCTGAGCCGGATCGGTTCGCCGTACTCGTGGGGTGGGTCCGGCCCGAACGCCTTCGACTGCTCGGGTCTGGTGATGTGGTCCTTCCAGCAGGCCGGCATCTCGCTGCCGCACTCCAGCCAGGCCCTGGCACGCGGTGGACAACCGGTGTCGACGGACCAGATGCAGCCCGGCGACCTGGTCATCCAGTACTCCGATGCCTCGCACGTGGGGATCTACATCGGTGACGGGATGATGGTGCACGCGTCGACGTACGGCACCCCGGTGCGCGTCGCGCCGGTCAGTAATGCGCCGATCTACAACGTCCGTCGTTACTGAGTCGCCGGCCGCGTCCGGACGGCACGGATCACGCGCTCGCCGTCGCCTGGGGGCGCTGCTGGGGGCTGAACTGCTCTCTGCGGTGCTCGTGCTGAGTGGGCCGCAGGTTGTGCCGGCGGGCCCCGCGCTGGCCGCCTCTGCACCCGGCGCAGTGCCACGTGTTGCGCCCGCACTGCCTCCTCGCACCGTGGACCTCTCCGACGGCCGCACGGCTCACCTCATCGATCTGGGCGCTGCGGACGGAGGCGCGCTGCTCGATCGCATCGCCGCCGAACTCCCCGCGGCATCTGACGCCGTCACCGGTTTCTGGGGTCCGCAGTGGCCACGCAGCGTCACCGTCGTCGTCGCCGGCTCCGGCGAGCAGTTCGCCGTCCTCGCCGGGGGTGGGGCGGACGTGGCGGCCACGACCACGGCGCAGCGCATCACGTTCTCCCCGGCGGCCGCCGCAATGACCGGACACGATCTGCGAATTGTGCTGCGCCACGAGCTGTTCCACTATGCCGCCCGGGCGCAGACCGCGGCCGACGCCCCGGTGTGGCTCACCGAAGGGGTCGCTGACTATGTGGGTCGACCGCCCACGCCGCCCCCGCCGGTGCCCGGCGAGGGGTCGGTGCCGACCGCTGCCGAGCTGGGCACCGCAGGGCCGCAGCGCTCCGCGGCCTATGACCGGGCCTGGTCGTTCGCCACCTACATCGCCGACACCTACGGTGAGCCCGCGCTGCGTGAGCTGTACCTGGCGGCCGGGGGCCACGGTCACCGCGGCGCTGCCGCGGCGGTGCGGGATTCGCTGGGTGTCGAATGGTCCGACGTTCTGACTGGGTGGCGGCAGTGGCGCCCGGATGGCGCGCGATGAGCCGAGTCCTGCTCGTCACCAACGACTATCCACCCCGCCCCGGCGGTATCCAGTCCTACTTGGAAGCGTTGGTCGGCCATCTGGTGGATCGGCCGGGCGGCGGATCGCTGACCGTCTACGCGCCGAAGTGGAAGGGCGCCGAGGCGTACGACGAGGGCGCCGCCGCCGACGGCTACGAGGTGGTCCGTCACCCCGGCACCCTGATGCTGCCGGAGCCGACCGTGGCGACGCGGATGCGTCGGCTGATCACCGAGCGCGACGTGGACACCGTGTGGTTCGGTGCCGCCGCTCCGCTGGCACTGCTGTCACCGCTGGCCCGGTCCGCCGGAGCCGAGCGGGTGATCGCGAGCACGCACGGTCACGAAGTGGGCTGGTCGATGCTCCCGCTGGCCCGTACCGCGCTGCGACGCATCGGGCACGACACGGACGTGGTGACCTATATCAGCGCCTACACCCGGCGCCGATTCGCCTCGGCGTTCGGTCCAGACGCGGCGCTCGAGCACGTTCCGCCCGGCGTGGACACCGAGCGCTTCGTCCCCGACGAGGTGGCGCGCGCCGAGATGCGGGCGCGCTACCGCCTCGGTGACCGGCCCGTGGTGCTGTGTCTGTCCCGGCTGGTGCCACGCAAGGGCCAGGACATGCTGATCCGTGCGTTGCCGGCGATTCGGGAGCGGGTCCCCGGTGCCGCGTTGGTGATCGTCGGCAACGGTCCCTACCGGAGCACCCTGACCCGGCTGGCGGAGTCCTTCGGGGTGTCCGACGACGTCGTGTTCACCGGCGGCGTGCCGGCCGAGGAGTTACCCGCCCACCACGCCATGGCCGACGTGTTCGCGATGCCGTGCCGGACGCGGGGCGCCGGCCTGGACGTCGAGGGTTTGGGCATCGTGTACCTCGAGGCGTCGTCGTCCGGGGTGCCGGTGGTGGCCGGCCGCTCGGGCGGCGCTCCGGAGACCGTCGTGGACGGCGAGACCGGACTGGTCGTCGACGGCTGGGATGTCGGCGCCGTCGCCGCCGCTGTCGGTGACCTGCTGGCCGACCCGGACCGTGCCGCGGTGATGGGTGCGGCCGGGCGCCGGTGGGCCGTGGAGGACTGGCAGTGGCGCCGCCAGGCCGACCGGCTGGCCCGGCTGCTCTAGCCTTTGGCGTACAACGCGTCGATGTCGGCAGCGAATTTCTCTGCGACGATCTTGCGCTTGACCTTCAACGTCGGGGTCAGCTCTCCGGTGTCCTCGGTGAAGTCCACGGGAAGAACCCGGAACTTGCGGATCTGTTCGGCCTTGGACACCGCCTGGTTCGCCTCCTTGACCGCCAGCTCGATCTCGGAGCGCAGGTCCGGATCGTCGACCAGATCCGCCACCGACGCGTCCGGATCTTTGTGGTGGCGTTCCTTCCAGCCGGGGAAAGCCTCCGTGTCGATGGTGATCAACGAAGCGATGTAGGGCTGAGCGTCGCCGACACACATGGCCTGGCTGATCAGGGGGTGCGCCCGCAGCCGGTCCTCGAGCAGCGCCGGGGCGACGTTCTTGCCCCCCGCGGTCACGATGATCTCCTTCTTGCGCCCGACGATGGTCAGGAATCCGTCCTCGTCGACCGAGCCGAGGTCGCCGGTGTGGAACCAGCCGTCGGTGAAGACCTTGTTGGTCTCTTCCTCGTTGCCCCAGTAGCCGCCGAACACGACGCCACCCTTGACCATCAACTCGCCGTCCTCGCCGAGGTACATGCTGTTGCCGGGCAACAGTTTGCCGACCGAGCCGACCCGAAGCTCGCCCACCCGGTTGACGGTGATCGCGGCGCTGGTTTCGGTCAGCCCGTAGCCCTCGTAGATGGACAACCCCACGCCGCGGTAGAAGTGGCCGAGGCGGGCGCCGAGCGGGGCCCCGCCGGAGATGGCGGCATGACAGTGCCCTCCGAGCGCGGCACGCAGCTTCCCGTAGACGAGCTTGTCGAACACCGCGTGCTTGAGCCGCAGCACCAGGCCGGGGCCGCCGGTGTCCTGGGCTTCGCTCCAGGCGATCGCGGTCTCGGCGGCGATCGTGAAGATCTTGCCCTTGCCGTCGTTCTCCGCGTTCTGCTCGGCGGTGTTGTAGACCTTCTCGAACACCCGCGGCACCGACACCACCAGGGTGGGCTGGAACACCGAGAACATCGGTACCAGGTTCTTGATGTCGCTGGTGAATCCGAGGGTCACCCCGTTGGTGAAGGCGCCGATCGTCAGCGCCCGCGCCAGCACATGCGCCAACGGCAGGAAGATCAGCAGCTTTTCGCCTTTGGCCAGGTGATCGGGGAAGCAGGCCTTGGCGCCACGGATCTCGTAGAGCAGGTTGGAGTGGGTCAGCTGGCAGCCCTTGGGCCGGCCGGTGGTGCCCGAGGTGTAGATCAGCGTGGCCGGATCGGCCGACCTGATGCCGGCCAGGCGCTCCTCGACGGCGGCATCGTCCACCCCGCGGCCGGCCTCCGCCAGCTCCTCCAGAGCTGCGGGCCCGCTGCCCTCGATGCAGTACACCGACTGCAACGCGGGCAGCGTCGCACGCTGCTGCTCGATGCGTCCGGCGTGCTCGTCGGTCTCGGCGAACGCGGCGACCGCGCCGGAGTCGGAGAGCACGAACTGCACCTGTTCGGCGGAACTGGTCTCATAGATCGGCACCGTCACCGCGCCCACCGACAGGATGGCGAAGTCGAGGATCGGCCACTCGTAGCGCGTCGCCGACAGGATCGCCACCCGGTCGCCGGGTGCGACTCCGGCAGCGATGAGACCTTTTGCCGCCGAACGGATCTGTTGGGCGGCCTGGGCGCAGGTCACATCGACCCAACTGCCGTCGACCAGCCGCTGGAAGATCACGTGGTCGGGATCGTCGCGCTCGTGCGAGTAGACGGCTCCGACGATGTTGTCGTTCTCGGCGATGGTGAATGATGCAGGGACGCTGTACTCGCGCACGGTGGACACCCTCTCGTGATTCTCAGGCGGCTCGACAAACTGCGCTGCCGTGTCCAGAATAGTCGGCCCGCCAGGGCGCTCGGGTAGGCATTGGATCGCCGTATGTGAAGCTTGTCTGTCATGAACAGCATCCAGATCGCCGACGAGACGTTCATCGCGGCCGATCCCGCCGACGTCGGTGCCGCTGTCGCTGATCAGGCCAGCTGGTTGCGGTGGTGGCCCGATCTGCGGCTGACCGTCGTCGAGGACCGCGGCGAAGTCGGCCAGCGCTGGACCGTCACCGGCGCGTTGACGGGCACGATGGAAGTATGGCTGGAACGCATGATGGACGGCGTCGTGCTGCACTACTTCCTGCATGCCGAGCCGGCCGGTGCCGCAGCCTGGGAGTTGGCGAAGATGAACCTGCCGGCGATGAACCACCGGCGCCGGGTCGCCGGAAAGCACATGGCGTTCGAGGTCAAGCGCAGACTGGAGGCCAGCCGGCCGGTGGGGGTGTCCCGACTGGCGTGAAGTGCGGCGGCCGGACATCCTCGACAGAGTAGATTTCCTGGCAGCGACCAGACCTCGCACTCAATAACTGGGAAGAGTTTCAGTGGCGGACAAGACGGCGCAGACCATCTACATCGATGCGGATCCCGCGACGGTGATGGACGTCATCGCAGATATCGGGTCGTATCCCGACTGGGTGGCCGAATACAAGGAGACCGAGGTACTGGAGTCCGACGACGCCGGTTATCCGAAGGTGGCCCGGCTGGTGCTGGACGCTTCGGTGCTCAAGGACAGCATGGTGCTGGCCTACGAGTGGCCGGCCGACCGCAGTTCGGTGACCTGGTCGCTGGTGTCGAGTACGTTGCTCAAGTCTCTGGACGGCGCATATCGGTTGGTGGCGAAGGGAACCGGCACCGAGGTCACCTATGAGCTCTCGGTGGATCTGATCATCCCGATGATCGGGTTGCTCAAACGCAAGGCCGAACGACGTCTGACCGACACCGCGTTGAAGGACCTGAAGAAACGAGCCGAGGCTGACTGAGCGCGGGAGCGCCGCCGACGCCGCGCGGATGGCCGGGGACTGCCGGGTCAGCCTGTTCGTCGGCAAGGGCGGTGTAGGCAAGTCGACGCTGGCCACCGCCACGGCAGTGCGGGCGGCGCGGGCCGGCATGCGGGTGCTGCTGGTCTCCACCGACCAGGCGCACTCCATCGGCGACGTCCTGGGGACCGCCGTCGTGCCGACCGGTCGCGGTGCGCCCACCCGAGTGCTGGCAGATCTCGACACCGCAGACTCCGGCGGTGGCCTGCTCGACGCCCTGGCGCTGGACACGCTGGCTCTGCTGGGCGACCGGTGGCGCGACGTCGCCGTGCTGCTCTCGCACAGATTCCCCGATTCCGAGGTGGGAGACATTGCCCCCGAAGAGCTTTCGGCTCTCCCCGGGGTGCAGGAGGTCCTCGGGTTGCATGAGGTCGGCGAGCTCGCCGACTCCGGCCGCTGGGAGCTGATCGTCGTCGACTGCGCATCGACAGCCGATGCGATGCGGATGCTGACCCTGCCGGCCACCTTCGGCCTCTATCTCGAGCGGGCCTGGCCGCGGCACCGCCGTCTGGCTGGCATCGACGATGCTCGTTCGGCCGCGCTGGTGGCACTGCTGGAACGCATCGCGGCCGGCACCGATCGGCTGGGCGCCCTGCTTTCCGACGGGTCGAGGGTCAGCGCCCACCTGGTGCTGACCGCGGAGCGGGTGGTGGCCGCCGAGGCGGTGCGGACGCTGGGCTCGCTGGCGTTGATGGGTGTGCAGGTAGCCGAGTTGATCGTCAATCAGATTCTGGTGCAAGATGATTCGTTCGAATACCGCAACCTTCCCGAGCACCCCGCGTTCGACTGGTACGCCGAGCGGATCTCCGAGCAGCGCGCGGTTCTCGACGATCTCGACCGCGCGATCGGTGACGTCGCGCTGGTCATGGTGCCGCATCTGGCCGGCGAGCCGATCGGCGCCAAGGCGTTGGGCGAATTGCTCGACAGCGCCCGCTCCCGTGATGGTGCGCCGCCGCCCGGCCCGCTACGCCCGGTCGTGGACAGAGAGAGCGGCAGCGGCGTGGACGCGGTCTACCGACTGCGTGTGCAGCTGCCACAGGTCGAGTCGTCGGCGCTGACGTTGGGTAGGGTCGACGATGACCTGATCATCGGCGTCGGCGGATTGCGGCGTCGGGTTCGATTGGCATCGGTGCTGCGGCGGTGCACCGTGACCGACGCCCAATTGCGCGGCAGCGAGTTGACCGTGCGGTTCCGACCGAATCCGGAGGTGTGGCCGGCGTGAGCGGCAGTGATTCCCACGCGGAACTGCGCGCGCTGGCCCAATCCATTCTGGATCGGCTCGAACCGGCGGTGCGGATGGCGGCCGCCCGTGCGCAGAGCGCCGGGACCACCGGCTCGTGCCAGCAGGTGTGGTGTCCGGTCTGTGCCCTCGCCGCGCTGATCTCGGGCGAACAACACCCGCTGCTCGACGTCGTCTCCGAGCACTCGGTGGCGTTGTTGAGCGTCGTCAGAGCATTGGTCGACGGCATCGACACCGGCAACACCGGGCCGACGCCGGCACCGGAGCCCGACGGTCCCCCCGAGGGGCCGACGCCGCCCGATTCCGGTGGTCCTGCCGGGCCCGCCGGCCCGTCGCCGCACACCCCGGGCCCCGGGCGTTATCAGCACATCCCGGTGACCGTGGAGGAGTGACCTGCACCGTGTGGTCGCACGCACACGGCGTGGGTACAGTTGTCGCAGAGCACGGCTGACGCGGAGGGTCCAT
>Ga0208330_1000194_pt1 | contig 35056 bp, 32 predicted proteins | sample DeeseametaMP1896_FD_184180 | JGI IMG/M metagenome (GOLD analysis project Ga0208330, IMG submission 184180) | Marine microbial communities from the Deep Pacific Ocean - MP1896 (SPAdes) | ecosystem: Environmental > Aquatic > Marine > Oceanic | place: East of Hawaii, North Pacific Ocean | collected... | reverse complement strand
GTAAAGTCGATCTGGTTCGCATTGGTGCCATTCACCGCCGCACCGATGCCGAGGCCATCGGTGATGGCCGAGTTGTCGGTCACGTACTTGTTGAACGCGTCGGCAAGACCGGCGGCCACATCGGCCTGAGTGTCACCGTCGCGGGCAACATAGGTGATTTCCTGTGCGCCTGCCGTTGCGGTGGTGTTGAAGGTCGCCAGACCGGCGGCACCCGCTGTGATCTCGATCGAGAAACCGGTGCCGGCTGCCACAGTGGCGGTGCCTGCACCTGCGGTCTGACCAACAACGGCAGCGGTGGTCGCCTGTGTTGCGTTACCGGCCAGGGCGACGGCGGCGGTGTTGGCCGCACCAGACAGTTCGTCCGAGGCCGCGGCGGTGGCGGATGCCGATGCCACGTCGATCGACGCGGCCGATGTGCCGAGGTCCTGCTTGGCCACAGTGATGTCCGACGCGGTCACACCGGTACCGGAGCGGTCCAGCGAGGCCAGCACGTTGATGCTGCCCGAACCGGCGGCGGTGTCGGTGTTCGACAGCAGGTTCAGACCGTTGAACTGCGCGGCACCGACGACTGCACTGATCTGGTTGCGCAGCGCGTCGATATCGGTCTGGATCTTGCCCCGGTCGACGTTCTCTTCCTGGGCGGCAACGATCTTGCCTTTGATCTCGGTCAGCAGCTCGGTCGTGGTTTCCGCGGCCTGGCGGGCGACGGCGACGGTAGACTGGCCAAGGTTGAGGCTGTCGGAGATCCCCTTGAAGCCCTTTACGTCCGCTTCCATCACCTTCGAGATGGCCCAGACGGCGGAGTTGTCCTTGGCGTTGGCGACATTCTTGCCAGTGGAGATCTGCGACTGGGTGTCCGCCAGGCTGGAATTGATGGATTTGAGGGTCTGCAGCGCGACCATCGCGCCATTGTTCGTCAGGATGCTAGACATAGATTGTCCTTGCTTTCAAAAGGCGCTTTTGCGCCGGTTTGCATTTGCCGCGAACGGCATCTCTGACGCCTTCTGACGTATGCAGTCCGACCCCTTTGTCGGCCTGCGCCACCCGTCTTGGTGCGCGGCCAACTTGGCCTTTCGAGTCCTAACGTTGCCCTAATCCCTCCACTGCCGTTTCGGCGGATTTGTCACAAATCTTCAGGCACGCCGTTCCAGCCGTTTCGATGCTGGTGCATCGATGGTCTGCCGTCGTCCCTTGGCATCATAGGTATCGGTCGCCTTGCGCACGCGGTTGAGATCGCCGATGCGGGCGGCAACGTTGCGCAGGCCGGCCAGCGCCTGGTCGAACAATTCCTGGTTTCGGCGCAAACCGTCCTTTATGGGCGCGACCTCCTCGGCCCGAAGCGGCGCATTCTCCAGGTCTGCGGCAAGGCTCTGTTTTTCCGTCATAAGGTCGGCCAGGCGATCGAAATCACCCTCGAGCAACGCTTTTCGCTCGGCCTCGAGCAGGGATTTCAGGCGGTTTGTCAGTGTCTGGTCAGTCATCGACTCTCTCCTTTAAGGCGTGAAACAGGGATTCGGCCAGTCCGATCCCGCCGCCTTCGGTCATCTGCCGGGCCTGTTCCAGGCGCATGAAAGAGGCGAACTGGTTTTCACCGGCACCCCCGCCGAAGGCCTCTGGCGCCTCGCCCAGCTTTGCGGATTTCAGCATTTCGGCAAGAAAGTTCGCCTCCAGCTCTTTGGCGGCTTCGCGAAGGGCCCGGTCCTGCGGCGTTGGCGTGGTTGCGACTGTATTTGGAATTTCCATTTGCTTTGTCTCCAATTCGACTCGCTCTTCGTGATTTGGCCTGATCGCGGTAAAGAAAGTGGTAAGGAGCTTGGCCCTAGTGTGCCCCCGTGGAAGAATTCCCGGAGCACTCATGCTGAGCCAATTGACTAGCCTGCTGGGCCTTGCCCCGGCGAAATCCATTCCGGAGGCCCGCAAGGATGCCCACCCGGAAACCGATTTCGCCAGGGTTTTCGCCGATGCAGAGGATGACGCGCAGACCTTCCAGCCAGATCCTGCGCCCCTGACGGATGCCGATGAGGTCGATCCGGCAGACCCCGTGCATGATCCGGATACAGGAACGGAATGGGTCGACGACCTCGATCATGCGCGCGGTGGCCCGGAAAAATCCAAAGATGGTGAGTCGGTGGGCGAGTGGCTGGATCCGGAACCGGAAGGAGATTCGGACGCCAAGGGTTTGGCCAGATTGGTTGATGGTCAACCCGCTGATCCCACGGAGCCAAAGGACAGCTGGCTGCAACATGCAGAGGAATTGCTACCGAACCGAGGCCCTCTCGATGGTCCGTCCGACCTGGGCCGGGATGCCGAAAACTTGCCTGACCTCGGGCCTGTCACGGCAAGGGACTGGCGGAAGGCGGACAACCCGATCGATGGGACGTCATCGGACGGAGTCTTTCCCAAGGCAGAGATGGACCGTTCTCCCGTTTCTGATCTGATGCGGGGCGTGCCAGGGGCCGGGGCGCAACCTCCGGAACAGCATCCAGCCCTTCAAGGCATTGAAACTGTGATTAAACCTGCTGGCGCCGCAGCGCGGGAAGTCGCCCCTGACGCGCCGGTTCCGCCAACCATGTCGCAAGGCGGCGCGCGCTCGGACGTGGCGGATCGACTTCCTGCCAATCCCGGGTCAGCCTCCCCTTTGACTGGCAATGCGGCCACGAAACCTGCCACGGCTTCAGCCCCCGGCTTGCCGGATATCCCGGTCTTTCGTTTCGGCCTGTCACAACCGGCCCAAGAGCAGGCCTGGCCGCGCATGTTCGAGCCGCCTGTTTCCCAATCGGACCCGGTTTCCGTGCCTCCCGGCCATGCGGTGCGCACCGGGTCTGCTTTCGGTTTGGCTGCTTTGAGTCCCGAAGACCGGGTTGCCGGGACGCTCCAGGCACGGGAAAAACCCGCTTCGCCATTGCCGGTCGACTGGTCCGAAGGAGCCGCTCAGGACCGGTCCTACCGTATCGTATCGGAACAGGGAGCGGCAGGCCCGCGCGAGTCTGTGTCGGGTGCGGAGCCAGTGAACGTACAACCGAAATCCGCAACCGGTATGGTTGATCCGCGCGGAGTGCTGGAACGATTGAATACCGATCTCTCGTTGGTGGCCAAACCCGACAGGGGTACGTCTGGAACAAGGACACAGGCTGACCCAACCGCTACATTGCAAGTCACCAAAGGTCTACGGGTGCCGCGAGAGGCCGCGCCAACGAATCGCGCAGAAACCTCCACGTTGACGCCGGATGTTTCGCGCCCGATGGCGACGCCGGGCGGGGTCACAGGTCCTGCGGAAGGTGGGCATGCTGCGGCTGATGGGCGGGGTCCAGAAAGGGCGATCCGCCATGCGGGCTCGTCATTGAACGGGGAAGCTGTTGTTCCGCCGGAACAGCGGGGTGCAGACCCTGCGACGCGTCGCGAACCCTCTGTCATGAAAGTAGAAAATGCCCCACCGGTGACTCGGACAGAACCTGCGGCGCAGTCCTTGGCGACAAGCGTTCCGGAGGGTTTGAAACGGGATCACCTGCGCCACGATCCGGAAGCTACGCCACGCCCGGATCGGGTTTTCTCTGACAGTGTGATCCGGTTGCGGCCTGACGTGCAGGGAGGGGCTGCCGGCAAGGCAGATGCCCTTGCGGCTGCGCCCGGCGGCGCGACGCCCGCTCTGGCGGGTCTCCCCTTGCCGGGAACATCGGCGCGTGTGACGTCGCCCTTCCTCGATGACCTTGCCGAGGACCTCTTGCCCCTGGACAGCCAGGCCATGGGCGCGGGGCCAGGGACACATTCCTCGCCCGCCCAGGTTGCGGCGATGCCGCAGGCCATGCAGCGAGCGGATGTTGCGGCGATTCTTCGGCAGGTCTCGGATGGGATGGCACGTCTGGGGGAGGGCTCCGTAGAAATCCGCCTTTCACCCGAGGAACTTGGACAGGTGCGCATGCAAATGGTGCCGTCCGACGGCGGTATGACAGTGCATATCACCGCAGACCGCCCCGAGACGCTTGATCTCATGCGGCGCCATATCGATCTGCTTGCGCGCGACCTGGCCGATGCCGGGTACGAGAGCGCCTCTTTCAGTTTCGGCGAAGGCGGGGAGGGCGGTGAAGATCCGGCCCCGCGCCACGAACGCGCCGAACCGATGCCAAAAGACGATGTGCCAGCCACAGTGGCGCGCAACACCGAAGTCAATTCGGACGGACTTGACCTCAGATTCTAGGACAGACCATGACAGAAATCACTTCTCCGCCGCCGCTCTACAGCAGTGCCTCGCCGACCTCTGCCAAGGGGCTGGACGACAAGGGTGTGCTCAGTTCGGACTTTGACACTTTTCTCAAGATGCTGACCGTCCAGGTTCAGAACCAGGATCCTCTCAATCCAGTGGACTCGACGGACTATGCGACTCAGCTTGCAACGTTTTCCTCGGTTGAACAGCAGGTTCTGACCAATGACCTGTTGCGGGAGGTCAGCGCCTCGCTCACTGGCAACGCGCTGCAAGAGCTCAGCAGTTGGATCGGGATGGAGGCCCTGGTCCGCGCGCCGGTTCTGTTCACCGGCACGCCAATCGCCGTCCGGCCAGAGTTCGCCGAGGACGCGGATGCCGCGACGCTGGTGGTCAGAGATGGAAATGGCGACGCGATCCAGCGGTTCGACCTCGACCTGTCGCAGGATGAGGTCTATTGGACCGGGACCGACGACACTGGCACTGCGCTGCCAGCCGGGATCTACAAGTTCGAAGTGGAAAGCTACAAGGATGAGGCCAAGATCGATACCATCGCGGCCCAAGCCTACAGCCGGGTGGCCGAAGTTCGCCAAAACGGCGAAACGCTTGTTCTGCGCATGGCGGACGGGACCGAACTCGACCCCGGCCAGATTGACGGACTGCGCGCCCCGATGAACTGATGGGCCCTGCGGCGAGGCCCGTCCGACCCGGCTAGTGAAGCGTTCTGCGCTGCGACGGGCCAACTCCGGACAACGGCAACTGCACGCGTATTGGGCGTGGCATTTGGTGGATCTGGCGAATCATTGCCGATCGTCAAATGACCGGGGTGTCTTCGGCACCCCCCGGACAGTGCCGGAACCAACCGTCTGAAAAAAATCAGAAAATTGTGGCGTCGTTTGAGACATGGGTTTAAGGTCTATGCAGCCATGCCAAGGCTGCTTTGGGCGGTTGTTGCTGATTTGACGCGCATTCGCGCAAGTGCAGCAATGATTTCCGGTTCGGCGGTTATTTGTCATTTGAACGCGAAACAGTTTGTGTGTACGTTTGGTCATGTCGGGCGCGCCGCGTCCAAGCCTGTACAGATTTGGAGAGACACATGAAAAAGCTTTCGATCATTGCTGCCGCGGCAGCGATCGCAGCTGCAGCAGCCGCCCCGGTGGCCGCGCAGGAGAACACCCAAGACCCCTTCGTTTCCTCGGCCGGTATTGAGACGCTGCCGCTCGTCGTGATCGGCGGTATTGCAGCGATCATCGCAATCGCCGCGTCCTCGGGCACCGACTGATTTCATCGGTCAGAGTTTTATGGAAAACGGCGGCCGTCTGGCCGCCGTTTTTCTTTTCCGGGTCCTCCAGATCGAATCTGCGCCCGTTCGTGGCTCTCAGACAGTCGAATTCAGGAGAGCAGCGTCCAGCCCAGGGCCGCCGCCACGCCGATCAGCGCGCCGACACCAACCCAGGCCAATCGGGCCGGCCAGGGGTTTCGCGTCGGGACCGACTCTGGCTGTGATTGTCGGATCAGGGCGGCCTCGACCAGCGTGGGCAACCTCGGGCCGAACCGGGCCATGACCAGCGCCGTTTTCCACAGGTCCTTGGCCGCTGCACGCGGACCGATCGACTTCTTGATGTAGGCTTCGACGACAGGCTGCGCGACCTTCCAGATGTTCATCCGCGGGTCGAGAGAGCGGGCCACGCCCTCGACCACCACCATGGTCCGCTGCAGGAGGATCAGCTCGGTCCGCGTTTCCATCCCGAACCGCTCTGTCACCTCGAAAAGATAGGCCAGCAGTTTGCCCATGGAAATTCGCGTGGCGTCCATCCCGAAAATCGGTTCCCCCACTGCGCGCAGGGCACGGGCGAACTCATCCACATCCCGGTCTGCGGGGACGTAGCCTGCCTCGAAATGCACCTCGGCCACGCGCTGGTAATCACGCTGGATAAAGCCGAAGAGGATCTCGGCGTAGACCCGGCGCGTGTATTCGTCGATGTGCCCCATGATACCGAAGTCATAGGCGATGATGTCCCCGTTCGCCGCGACCTTGAGGTTGCCCTGGTGCATGTCTGCGTGAAAGAAGCCGTCGCGCAGCGCATGGTTCAGGAACAGTTGCAGCACCCGTTCGGACAAGTTCACCCGGTTGTGCCCGGCAGCATCCAGCGCGTCGTTGTCGCCAAGCGCCACGCCCTCGACCCAGCCCATCGTCATCACGCGGCGTCCGGACCAGGCCCATTTCACCTCTGGCAGGGCAAAGCCTTCGTCGTCCTTGGTATTGGCCTCGAACTCGCTGGCCGCGGCCGATTCAAGTCGCAGGTCCAGCTCGCCCATGACCACGCCCTCGAAATGGGCGATCACGTCCGTCGGTCGCAGGCGCCGCGACGCGGGCGAGAGCAGCTCGATCACGTTGGCCGCAAAGTAGAAGGCGTCGATGTCCTTGCGAAAGGCGCGTTCGATCCCGGGGCGCAGCACCTTAACGGCCACGGTTTCGCCGGTGTCGGCCAGCGTCGCCTTGTGCACCTGGGCGATCGAGGCCGCGGCGACGGGTTCACTGAAGGCAGAGAAGATCTCGTCCACCGGCTGGCCCAGTTCTGCCTCGACCTGGGTCTTGGCGGCCTCGACGGGGAAAGGGGGCAGTTTGTCCTGAAGGACGCGCAGTTCCTGCGCCATCTCGTCGCCAACCACGTCGGGCCGGGTCGACAGGATCTGGCCGAACTTGATGTAGGCCGGGCCAAGCGCGGTCAGCGCGCGGACCACCGGGGGCATGGCGGGATCGCCCTCGTCGCCCAGCCAACGGAAGGGCCGGCCGAGGACGCGGGCGGCGACGCGCAGTGGTGCGGGGGCCTCCAGCGCGTCCAGCACGGCGCGCATCGCGCCGGTGCGTTCCAGCGTGGCGCCGGTGCGGATCAACCGCCAGATATTGTGCGGACCGCGCACCTCAGATCTTCCAGCCGGAGTGCAGACAGGCCACGCCCATCGTCAGGTTGCGGTACTTGGCGTTCTCGAATCCCGCGCCCTTGACCATGTCCAGAAAGGTATCCTGATCGGGAAAGCGGCGGATCGATTCCACCAGGTACTGATAGCTGTCCCGGTCCTGGGCGATCACCTGGCCCATGCGGGGGATGATGTTGAACGAATACAGATCATAGGCCCATTGCATCAGGTCGTTGGGAATCTGGGAAAATTCCAGAACCATCAGCCGGCCACCGGGTTTCAGCACGCGGAAGGCCTCGTTCAGGGCCTCTTGCGGGCGGGTCACGTTCCGGATGCCGAAAGAGATCGTGTAGACGTCGAAGGTATTGTCGGAAAAGGGCAGGGCCATCGCATCGCCCACTACCCAGTCGAGCGAATCGACCATCGCCTCGGCCTCGGCCCGTTTGCGACCCTCGACCAGCATGGGTTCGGTCAGGTCCAGCACCGTGGCATGTCCGCTGCCCGCACGTTTCAGGAACCGAAACGAGATGTCCCCGGTGCCGCCGGCGACGTCAAGCAGGCGTTGGCCGGGGCGCGGGGCCAGCCAGTCCATCATCGCATCCTTCCAGATCCGGTGGATGCCAAAGGACATGGCGTCGTTCATCACGTCGTATTTCGAGGCGACAGAGCTGAAGACCCCCTGGACCCGTCCGGCCTTTTCGTTCTCGGGCACCTCGGCATATCCGAAATGCGTCGTTTTTCCGGTGTCTTCGCTCATGGCCCTTGCCGTCCTCGATTGCATTGCTTTCTTATAGGGCGCCGCCGGGGTGATACAACGCGAAGGAACCTGCCCGATGCCCGAATTGCCCGAAGTCGAGACAGTCCGTCGCGGGCTGGCCCCGGTCATGGAGGGGCAGGTGATCGCGCAGGCCCGCGTTAACCGCCCCGATCTGCGCTGGCCCTTTCCCGAGAACATGGCGGAACGGCTGACCGGTGAACGGGTGGAGCGGCTGCGGCGGCGGTCGAAATACATCCTCGCCGACCTGTCGAGCGGTGAGACGCTGCTCATTCACCTGGGCATGTCGGGGCGCATGCTGGTCTCGGGCGATCCGTCAAACCGTAGGTTTGCGAGAGAAATGGGCACTTTTGTGCATGATCATCCGGCGCCAGAGAAACACGATCACGTCATTCTGGACATGGGGCAGGGCGCGCGCGTCACCTTCAACGACCCGCGCCGCTTTGGCGCCATGGACCTGATGAATACCGCAGAGGCAGAGCGGCACCCGCTGCTGGTCAGCCTTGGCCCTGAACCGCTGGGAAACGGATTCAGCGAATCCTACCTGTCCGGGATGTTGAAAGGGCGCAGGACGCCGATCAAGTCCGCCCTGCTCGATCAGAAAATCATCGCCGGACTGGGCAATATATATGTTTGTGAGGCCCTCTACCGGGCGCGGATTCACCCGGCACGCAAGGTCAACCGGATCGCCGAAGCGCGGCTGGAAGCCCTGGTTCCGATCATCCGCGAGGTCCTGCAGGATGCCATTGCGGCGGGTGGGTCATCCCTGCGGGATTTTCGCCAAGCCGATGGAGAGCTTGGATATTTCCAGCATAGTTTCGATGTCTACGGGCGTGAGGGCGCGCCCTGCCGCAGCGAGGCCTGCACCGATACCGTGCGCCGGATCGTGCAGTCAGGGCGGTCGTCCTTCTATTGTGCAAGCTGTCAAAGATAGCTTGAACCATGTGAATGAAATGCTAAGGCTTGGCCCTTGACGGAACCGGACGGAGCCCAAACACATGGCCTATGAGACGATCATCGTCGAAATAGAAGACCACGTCGCCACCATCAAACTGAACCGCCCCGACGCCATGAATGCGCTCAACTCTCACCTCCTGGGAGAGTTGTCCGACGCGCTGGCCGAGGCGGACAAGAACGACAAGGTGCGCTGCATCATCATCACCGGCTCGGCCAAGGCCTTTGCCGCCGGGGCCGACATCAAGGAGATGTCGGAGAAAAGCTACGTCGAGATGTTCCTGTCGGACTTCTTCGGCCGCGAGGGCAACGCCATCACCTCGACCCGCAAGCCGATCATCGCGGCGGTTGCGGGCTATGCGCTGGGCGGTGGCTGCGAACTGGCCATGATGTGCGATTTCATCATCGCCGGCGAGAACGCCAAGTTCGGCCAGCCCGAGATCAATCTGGGTGTGATGCCGGGTCTGGGCGGGACCCAGCGCCTGACGCGCTTCATCGGCAAGTCCAAGGCGATGGACATGAACCTCACCGGCCGTTTCATGGACGCCGAAGAGGCAGAGCGTGCGGGGCTGGTCAGCCGGGTCGTTCCCACCAAGCAGTTGATGGAAGAGACCCGCAGCGCGGCCGAGAAGATCGCCGAGAAGTCGATGATCTCTGCCATCGCCTGCAAGGAATCGGTCAACCGCGCGTATGAGACGACCCTTTCCGAAGGTCTGCTGTTCGAACGCCGCCTCTTTCACGCGCTGTTCGCCACCGACGACCAGTCCGAAGGCATGGCCGCCTTCGCCGAAAAGCGGACCGCGCAGTTTCGCGACCGCTGAGTCGCGAACTGCCCGAGTCCTTTGGGAAAAGGGCAGGGTGGAAGAAAGACCTTGCCCGATGATGGGCGCTCTTGTATAGGCGCCCGTCATACATGCGCGTGATGCCCGCTTTGGCAAGAATCGGTTCGGCACGGGATGCCGTTCGTCGGCGTTGCGCAATTCTTGAACACATCATCGTCGGCAGACGACAACAGCAGGATCGATCACATGGCAAATTCGCCCCAGGCCAAGAAACGCGCCCGTCAAAACGAAAAACGCTTCGCCGTGAACAAGGCGCGCCGCTCGCGCATCCGCACCTATCTGCGCAAGGTCGAAGAGGCCATCGCATCGGGTGACCGCGACGCCGCAACCGCAGCCCTGAAAGCCGCCCAGCCCGAGCTGATGCGCGGTGTAACCAAAGGTGTTTTCCACAAGAACACTGCCTCGCGCAAGGTTTCGCGTCTCGCATCGCGGGTCAAGGCACTGGGCTGAGCCCAATCTGTATCTAGTATGTTTTGGAAAGGGCGCCACTATATGTGGCGTCCTTTTTGCGTCTATAACCAATTGAACACACACGGGATTCTTTTCGGCGAAAGACAGAGTCAAGCTCTAGTTTCGGTTGCCGGTTCTTCTCGAAGATTGCTAATTTCAGCAAGCGAGCACGACTCGCAGGGGGGACAAGGCTGCCGGTTGCACTACGCCGAATGGGGTGTGTGCAAACCTGTTTGTCAGGGCGTTGGGTCGCTCCTGTCAAACGATCGGGGAAAAACCCCGGCCGTGTCCAAGGAATAGAGAATGCGGGTCGCATTGTAACGCGCCGAACGGGATTGCCGGGGCGTTTTGCGACCAAAACCAGGGGTCACTCCCTCACCTTTGCGTCTGCGCAAGGGACGGTTTCTCTGTTTCTCCTGCAAGCGAGCCCGCCGCCGACAGGTGTTCGGTGTGGGGATCGAGGAACGAGGACAAAACGGCAGATGACCGAAGAGCAATGGGGGGTCTTGCAGGACCAGATCTGCAAGGCTATCGGGCAAAATAACCATAAGACATGGATCGTACCGCTGCGTTTCGCGGGATCGACCCCGGAAGGAACGGTAACGCTGCAGGCGCCAACCAATTTCTTCAGCACCTATGTCACGCAAAACTACGGCGACCAGCTGTTGGAGCACATCATGTCGGTGTCGCCCCGGATGCGTCGCCTGGATATCAAGGTGGCCTCGGCGATGACCGAGACCGAAACGCGCGCCGTCCAGAAAGCGCCTGCCAGCGCAGAGCCGGCCGCCGCGCCCCAGCCTGCCGCCCGTGGCCATCTGCCCGGTGCACCGCTGGATGCGCGCTTTACCTTTGACACCTTTGTTGTCGGCAAGCCGAACGAACTGGCCCATGCCGCCGCCAAACGCGTGTCCGAGGGTGGACCGGTCAGCTTCAACCCGCTGTTCCTGTATGGTGGCGTCGGCCTTGGTAAGACGCACCTGATGCACGCGATTGCGCATGAGCTGACCCAGCGCAATCCGCACCTGGCCGTTCTCTATCTTTCGGCGGAACAGTTCATGTACCGCTTTGTCCAGGCCCTGCGCGAGCGCAAGATGATGGACTTCAAGGAGATGTTCCGTTCGGTCGACGTGCTGATGGTCGATGACGTGCAGTTCATCGCCGGCAAGGACAGCACGCAGGAAGAGTTCTTTCACACCTTCAACGCGCTGGTGGACCAGAACAAGCAGATCATCATCTCGGCCGACCGCGCCCCGGATGAGATCAAGGATCTGGAGAACCGCATTCGCTCGCGGCTGCAGTCCGGCCTTGTCGTGGATCTGCACCCCACGGACTACGAACTGCGCCTCGGCATCCTGCAGTCCAAGGTCGAAGGCTATCGCAACATGCATCCCGGCCTGGTGATCGACGACGGCGTGCTGGAATTCCTCGCCCACCGGATCAGCACCAATGTCCGCGTTCTCGAAGGCGCGCTGACCCGCCTTTTCGCCTTTGCCAGCCTCGTGGGCAAACCGATCAACATGGACCTGGTGCAGGACAGCCTGGCCGACGTCTTGCGCGCCTCGGAACGCAAGATTTCCATCGACGAGATCCAGCGCAAGGTGGCCGAGCACTACAACATCCGTCTGTCGGATATGATCGGCCCCAAGCGGGTGCGCAATTTTGCCCGTCCGCGGCAAGTGGCCATGTACCTGTGCAAGCAGCTGACCTCGCGGTCGCTGCCGGAGATCGGCCGCCGGTTCGGCGGTCGTGACCACACCACGGTCATGCATGGCGTCAAGCGGATCGAAGAGTTGCGCCTTCAGGATGGGCAGATCGACGAGGACGTCGAAATGTTGCGCCGGGCGCTCGAAGCCTGACAGGCTGTGGAAAAAATGCGGCGCGCCGGAACTGGTGCGCCCGCAACGCCTTGACGCCTAGGCAAAAGAGCAAGACAAATCGTGAAAACCGACTTGGAGTGCGGGTCAGCGCGGGCTAGGCTGCGCTCCCGGGCGTTGCGGAGAGGGTAGGGCGATGAAATTCAGCATGGAACGGGCGGCGCTCTTGCGCGCGGTCGCGCAAGCGCAATCAGTCGTGGAGCGGCGCAACACGATCCCGATCCTGGCCAACGTGCTGATCGAGGCCGAGGGAGAGAGTGTCACCTTCCGCGCCACCGATCTGGACATCGAAGTGCTGGACCGCGCGCTTGCGCAGGTCGAAAAGGCCGGCGGGACCACGGTTTCGGCCGTCACCCTGCACGAGATCGTCCGCAAATTGCCGGACGGTGCCCTTGTTACTCTGGCCGCCGATCCCGGGTCGGGCCGGGTGTCGGTCTCTGCGGGCCGGTCGCATTTCTCGCTTGCGACCCTGCCCAAAGAAGACTTCCCGGTCATGGCGACCTCGGAATACGACTGTAACTTCTCGGCCAAGGCCGAGGTGCTGCGGCGTCTCTTCGACAAGTCCAAATTCGCCATTTCGACCGAGGAAACCCGCTATTACCTGAACGGCGTTTACATGCATGTCGCGGATACCGCCGATGGCAAATCGCTGCGTTGTGTCGCCACGGATGGCCACCGTCTGGCCCGGATCGACGCGCCGCTGCCCTCTGGCGCCGAAGAGATGCCCGGCGTGATCGTCCCGCGCAAGACGGTTGGTGAGATGCGCAAGCTGCTGGACCAGGACGACATGGACATCGCGGTGTCTGTCTCGGAAACCAAGGTCCGTTTCGCCACGCCCGACATCACGCTGACGTCGAAGGTTATCGACGGCACGTTCCCGGATTACACCCGTGTCATTCCCAGCGGCAACACCCGCAAGCTTGAGGTCGACGCAAGTGAGTTCGCCAAGGCCGTGGACCGCGTGGCCACGGTGTCCTCGGAACGCTCGCGCGCGGTCAAGTTGCAACTGGACGAAGACCGGCTGATCCTGTCGGTCAATGCGCCCGACAGCGGCGCCGCCGAGGAAGAGCTGGCCGTGGCCTATGGCGACGAGCGGCTGGAAATCGGATTCAACGCCAAGTACCTGCTGGAAATCGCCAGCCAGGTGGATCGCGAAAACGCCGTCTTCCTGTTCAACTCCTCCGGCGACCCCACCCTGATGCGCGAAGGCGGCGACGAAAGCGCGGTCTACGTCGTCATGCCGATGCGGGTCTGATCAGGGACGATTTTTCGCTGAAAAATCGTCTCGTCTCATGCCGCTCGCCCTCACCCAGCTGACCCTGTCGCATTTCCGCTCGCACCGTATGGCGCGGGTGGAAGCAGATCCGCGTCCGGTGGCGATTTTCGGTCCGAACGGCGCGGGCAAGACCAACCTGATCGAGGCGGTTTCGCTGTTTTCTCCAGGTCGCGGCATGCGCCGGGCCTCGGCCGCGGAAATGGCGCGTCGGCCTGAAAGCCTGGGGTGGAAGATCACCGGCCAGATGACCGGCCCCGAAGGTGAGCACGAGATCGCCTTTACCTCGGAAAACGGCGGTGCGCGGCAGGTCACGATCAACGACAAATCCGCCAGCCAGATTGCACTGGGCCGGATTGCCCGCACCGTCTGGCTGATCCCGGCCATGGACCGGCTGTGGATCGAGGGGGCCGAAGGGCGGCGTCGCTTTCTTGACCGCCTGACACTGTCTTTTTTCCCCGACCATGCCCAGGCCGCGCTGGACTATGAAAAGGCCATGCGCGAACGCAACCGCCTGCTCAAGGAAGAGGTGCGCGATTCGCATTGGTACATGGCGCTTGAATCGCAGATGGCCCGCGCGGGGGCCTTGTTGACGGTTAACCGGCAAGAGACCCTTGCCCGGCTGCAGGCCGCGCAGGCCGAGGCGGAAACCGCCTTTCCCGCCGCCGATCTGGAGTTGGTGCAGTCAGAGGGCAGCTTACCGCAGACAGAGGCCGACCTGCGGGATGCCCTGGCTGAAAGCCGGTTCCGCGACATGTCTGCGGGGCGTGCGCTGGTCGGGCCGCATCGCAGCGATCTTTACGGGGTCTTTGCGGCCAAGGGGGTGCCGGCGTCGGACTGTTCGACGGGTGAGCAGAAGGCCTTGCTGATCTCGCTGATCCTCTCCAACGCACGCGCCTTGGCGCAGGACTTTGGTTCTGCGCCAATCCTTCTGCTGGATGAGGTCGCGGCCCACCTGGACGCGGGCCGCCGCGCTGCCCTGTATGACGAGATTTGCGGATTGGGCGCGCAGGCCTGGATGACGGGCACGGGGCCTGAACTCTTTGCCGAACTGGGCGACCGCGCGCAGCATTTCGAGGTGACGGAAGAGAATGGCGAAAGCCGGGTCCGGCGTCATGATTGAGGTGATCCCGGAATACGCGCTGACACGCGAGGACGAGGCGCAGGTGGCACAGCTGCTGCGCGCCTCTTTCCCCACGGATTTTGGCGGGCGCAGCTTTTACCAGCAACGTCCTCACCTGCGGATCGTCTGGCGCGCGCCCGAGATCCTTGGGCACATTGCCCTGTTTTACCGCGCCATACGCCTGGACGGGCAGCTGACCGACGTGACCGGGCTGGGCGATATCGCAACGGCCCCGCAGGCGCGCGGGCAGGGCATCGCAACCGCCCTGCTGGATCGCGCGCTGACCATCGGTAGGGACAGCAACGCCGGTTTCGCGCTCCTCTTCGGGGAACGGACGCTGTATGACCGTGCGGGCTTTCGGCTTGCCGCGAACGTCTACACCCGCGTCGATATGACGGGCGCACACACCGGTGACGTAGATCGTGTGCAAAGCCGATTTCTGCGCGTTCTTTCGCTGAAAGCGGCGCCCTGGCCCGAAAGGGCAGAGCTTGACCTGCTGGGTCCGCTGTTCTGACCCCGGAAATCCTGTAGAACACCAGGGAAACCGTGCGGGAGACCCATGACCGATCCGGTCGATGATAAGATGAAGACCCTGATCCGGGCCAAGCTGGACGAGATCGCCGGCGAGGAAGGGGTGCAGATCCTGCTTGCCGTCGAAAGCGGGTCGCGGGCCTGGGGCTTTCATTCGCCCGACAGCGATTATGATGTCCGGTTCATCTATGCGCGTCCGATCGACTGGCACCTGAATCTGGGCAAGAAACGCGACGTGATCGAACGGCCCATCGACGACGAGCTTGATATCTCAGGCTGGGAACTGTCCAAGGCGCTGACGCTGGCGCTGGGGTCCAACGCGGTCATCGCGGAATGGCTGCAGTCGCCGGTGGTCTATTCGGCTGACGATATGGCCGTGCGGGGCCTGTCTGACTTCGCATCCGATGCGCTGGACCGGAAGTCGGTCAGCTGGCATTACCTGTCGCTCTTGCGGCGGCAGGAGGCCCGATTGATCGGCCCGGACGGGCGGCCCCGGCTCAAACGGTTCTTCTACATCCTGCGCCCGACCCTGGCCCTGCGCTGGATGCGCGTGAACGACCTGGCCATGCCGCCGATGGATATGGCGCGACTGCGTTCGGGCTGTGACCTCGATCATGTGACCGAGGCCGCCATCGACCATCTGATCGCCGAGAAGATGGCCGCGCCCGAAAGCGCCACATCCCACGATCCTGACCCGATCCTGACCGATCTGATCGCCGCGGAAACCGGCTTGGCAGAGCGTTGGCTGGCCTCTGCGAGCGCTGCGGAAAAACGCCCGCTCTACGCCAGGGCGGACGCGCTGCACCGTGATCTGACGCTGTCACGATTCCCTCTCTGACGGATTACCAAATATTGTGTCCGTCGCGTGACAATCCCCCGCTAAACCTCTATAAATTGGGCCGAAACGACCAAGGATCCCCCAATGTCCGACCAGCCCGCGTCGCAGAACGAATACGGCGCCGATTCCATCAAGGTTCTCAAAGGCTTGGAGGCGGTGCGCAAGCGCCCCGGCATGTATATCGGTGACACCGATGACGGCTCGGGCCTGCATCACATGGTCTACGAGGTGGTGGACAACGGCATCGACGAGGCGCTGGCCAAACATGCCGACTATGTCCACGTGAAAATCCATGCCGACAACAGCGTGTCGGTGCGGGACAACGGGCGCGGGATTCCCGTCGACATCCACACCGAAGAGGGCGTCTCGGCGGCAGAGGTCATCATGACCCAGCTGCACGCCGGCGGGAAGTTCGATCAGAATTCCTACAAAGTGTCCGGCGGTTTGCACGGGGTCGGCGTGTCCGTCGTGAACGCCCTGTCCGTCTGGCTGGAATTGCGCATCTGGCGCAACGGCAAAGAGCATTACGCCAAGTTCGAGCATGGTGAGACCACCGAACACCTGCGCGTCGTTGGCGATGCCGAGGGTGAGACCGGGACAGAGGTGCGTTTTCTCGCCTCCACCGACACGTTCTCGAACCTCGACTACCAATTCGAGATTCTGGAAAAGCGCCTGCGCGAACTGGCCTTCCTGAACTCTGGCGTGCGTATCATCCTGGAGGATGAGCGTCCCGCCGAACCGGTCAAGACCGAGCTGCATTACGAGGGCGGCGTGCGCGAGTTCGTCAAGTATCTCGACCGGTCGAAACAGGCCGTCATGGACGATCCCGTCTATATGGAAGGCGAAAAGGACGGCATCGGGGTTGAGGTCGCGATGTGGTGGAACGACAGCTACCACGAGACGGTTCTGCCCTTCACCAACAACATCCCGCAGCGGGATGGCGGCACCCACCTGGCCGGGTTCCGGGGTGCGCTGACCCGGACGATCCAGAAATACGCCCAGGAGTCGGGGATCGCGAAACGCGAAAAGGTGAATTTTACCGGCGACGATGCCCGCGAGGGGCTGACAGCCGTGTTGTCGGTCAAGGTGCCGGACCCCAAGTTCAGCTCGCAGACCAAGGACAAGCTGGTCAGCTCCGAGGTGCGCCCGGCGGTCGAGGGCCTGATGAACGAAAAGTTGTCCGAATGGTTCGAGGAAAACCCCCAACAGGCCAAGGGCATCGTCGGCAAGATCATCGAGGCTGCGCTTGCGCGTGAGGCCGCCCGCAAGGCGCGCGAGCTGACGCGGCGCAAGACGGCGATGGATGTCAGCTTTAACGCGGCCAAGCTGAAGGACTGTTCCGAAAAGGACGCCTCCAAGACCGAACTGTTCCTGGTCGAGGGGGATTCGGCCGGTGGATCCGCGCAAACGGGACGCGACCGGCGCAACCAGGCGATCCTGCCTCTGCGCGGCAAGATCCTGAACGTGGAGCGCGCGCGGTTCGACCGGATGCTGGGCAGCCAGGAGATCGGCAACCTGGTGATGGCGCTGGGCACGGGTATCGGGCGGGATGAATTCGACATCTCCAAGCTGCGCTATCACAAGATCATCATCATGACCGACGCCGACGTGGACGGCGCGCACATCCGGACCTTGCTGCTGACCTTCTTCTACCGGCAAATGCCCGAGCTGATCGAAGGCGGATACCTCTATATCGCGCAGCCGCCACTGTATAAGGTCGCGCGCGGCAAGTCCGAGGTCTATCTCAAGGACCAGACCGCGCTGGACGACTACCTGATCCAGCAAGGGATCGAGAACACCCATCTGAACCTCAGCTCGGGTGAGGTGATCGTGGGGCAGGACCTTGTCCGCGTGGTCGAGGAAGCGCGGCAGCTGAAGCGCGTGCTGGATGCTTTCCCCACCCATTACCCGCGTCACATCCTGGAACAGGCGGCCATCGCCGGGGCCTTTGTCCCGGGGGCCGTGGACGACGACCTGCAAGGCGTGGCAGACAAGGTCGCCGCCCGGCTTGACCTGATCGCGCTGGAATACGAACGCGGTTGGAACGGCCGGATCACGCAGGACAAGGGCATCCGCCTGGCGCGTATCTTGCGCGGTGTCGAAGAGGTCCGCACGCTGGACGGCCCCATGATGCGCTCGGGCGAAGCCCGCAAGACCGGCAGCTTTACCGAGAGCCTGCAGCATATCTACGGGACGCCCTCGACGCTGGAACGCAAGGACCGCCGCCAGTTGATCCAGGGGCCGCTCGACTTGCTCAAGGCCATCCTGGATGAGGGCGAAAAGGGCCTGTCCCTGCAACGCTACAAGGGCCTGGGTGAGATGAACCCCGATCAGCTGTGGGAAACCACGCTGGACCCGGATGCGCGGACTCTTTTGCAGGTGACGATCGACGACATGGCCGAGGCGGATGACCTGTTCACCAAGCTGATGGGCGACGTGGTGGAGCCGCGCCGTGAGTTCATTCAGCAGAATGCGCTGACCGTCGAAAACCTCGATTTCTGAGGAATTGTTGGCCCCGGACCTGGAAATCATCCTGGTCCGGGTCGTCTTTAGGCGCACAAACCGCCCACAATTGAACAACTTGTGCAAAATAGACCGGCCTGCGGGACGATGCGACTTTTGATTTGCGGTTTTGTAAAGCCTTGTGACAACAGGTTTTGCCTATAAAACAGCTAATTGTGGGGTATCCATGCATCTTTAACGTGGCCGGGATCACAACGCAGATCCGCACAGGAGAGCCACGACATGACCCGTTCACAGTTCAACCGCCGCACATTCCTGGGGGCATCCGCAGCCGGTATGGCCTATCTGTCGGCCGGAGGACCGGCGGCGGCTCAGGACCGGACCTTCCGGTTCATCACGCCCTTCAGCTTTTCCTTGTCCTTCGCCTCGGTGCTTTATGGCGATGCGGCCGGGTACTACGCCGACGAAGGGCTGGACATGCAGATCCAGGCCGGCAAGGGCGCGGCAATGGCCGCCCAGATGGTGCTGGCGGACCAGATGGACTCCGGCCGGACCGGCGGCACGAACTACATCCTGTCCCGGGTCAACAACGGCGCGCCGCTGATCTCGATTGCCACAATCGCGCAGCTTTCGCCCTTCTTCCTGATCTCTTCCTCCGAAAACCCGGTCAACGCCGTGACCGACCTTCCCGGCCGGATCGTGGGCATGGCCTCGCTCGGCGGGTCGATGGAAGGTACGCTGGATCTTCTCATGCTCAGTGGCGGCGCCTCGCCGAATACGGTGGACAAGGTCAAGGTGGCGGATACCGCAGCTTCTTTCGCGCTGATCGAGGCAGGCCGGGCCGGGGCCTTCATCGGCAACACCTCGTCGATGATCAAGGCCAAGGCCGCGCGCGACAACGTCGTGGCGATCCCGATGGACGACGGCATGCCGGGGCAGGTCTACGTGGGCCGTCCAGACGACGTCGAGGCGAATGTCGACAAATACGCGGCCTTCCTGAAAGCGACGCATCGCGCCGCGCTGGAAATCGCCCAGTCGGACGACCTGGAACCGATCCTCAAGGCCATCGGCGACGCGCATAGCGTCCGGGGGCTGGACGATGTCGAGGTTGCCAAGCTCGACCTGGCCACAAACGCCCAGAATTGGGTCGCCAAAGGCGAGGAAAACCTGCTGCGCAACATTCCCGAGGTCTGGGAAAACGCCGTGAATCTGCTGAGTTCCGCGGGCATGATCGAAGGCAATCCCGATCCCAAGTCGCTTTACACGAACGCGGCGCTCGACAAGGCTATCGGGTGATGCCCTTCGACGCGAGACAGGACAGGATGGAAATCAATGTTTCCGGTCTGACCAAGGTGTTCGGTGACGGCCCCAGCGCCGTCACCGCCATCAAGAATGCGGACCTGACAATGGAACGGGGTGAGTTCGTCTCGCTCCTTGGGCCGTCCGGTTGCGGCAAGACCACGCTCTTGCGCATCGTCGCGGGGCTTGAATCGCCGACCGAAGGCACCGTCGAAATTCGCGGCAACGCGGTCTGGAACGGCACCCGGCGGTCCGCTGCGGCCACGCGACCCGTGTCGATGATGTTCCAGGAGGCGCGCCTTTTCCCCTGGTTCACGGTCGTCGAGAACGTGGCCCTGCCCCTGCGCGTCGCGGGTGTCGGCCGCAAGGAACGGACCGAACGCGCCACCGAAATCTGCGAGACCGTCGGGCTGAAGGAGTTCCTTCATCATCGGCCCAATGCCCTGTCCGGGGGAATGCGCCAGCGCGCCTCGCTGGCGCGCGCCCTGGTTACAGAGCCGCAGCTTTTGTTGCTGGACGAACCCTTTGGTGCCTTGGACGCCATGACGCGTGATGCGCTCAATATCGAGCTTATGGACGTTTGCGCCCGCGCCAACGTCACCACGATCCTCGTCACCCACTCAATCGCCGAAGCGGCCTTCCTGTCGGATCGCGTGGTTGTCCTGGCCCCGCGCCCGGCGCGGATCACGGCGATGATCGACATGCCGTTTGACCGTCCCCGTGGGCTGGAGCTGCAACAATCGATGGCGTTCCAGAAGATGGTCGGCGAATTGCGCCACAAGCTGAGCGAGGGCGAATGATGTCGGAACGTACACTCAAGATCGCGCTGCCCGCGATTTCCGTCTGCCTCTTCCTGATCGGCTGGTCACTCTATGTCCGCACGGCAGAGGTGTCGGCCTTTGTCCTGCCCCCGCCAGAGGCCATCCTGGTGGCGCTGATTGAAATGGTGCAGACGCGCGAGCTTTGGGACCATGCGCTGGTGACGATCACAGAGGCCGTTTCAGGGTTCCTGATCGCCGTCGCCCTGGGCATCAGCCTGGGGTTCATCATGGCACGGATCCCGCCGGTCGAATGGGCGGCCAAACCGTTTATCGTTCTGCTTCAGCTGATCCCCAAGATTGCGCTGGCGCCCCTGTTCATCCTGTGGTTCGGCTTCGGGCTGGAATCCAAGATCGTCATCGCAGCGGCCCTGGCCTTTTTCCCGGTGTTTTCCAACGCGCTACAGGCGTTCAAGTCGGTCGAGCCGGGGGACAAGGACGTCTTCACGATCCTGCAGGCAAACCCGGTGCAACGGTTCTACCTGCTGGACGTACCGTCTGCTCTGCCGGTGATCCTGACCGGGACAGAGGTGGCCGTGGTTTTGGCCATGATCGGCGCCATCGTGGGCGAATTCATCGGCGGGAACGAGGGGCTGGGCTATCTCGCGGTGGCGCACCTGCAGAACCTCGCGGTGCCAGAGCTTTTCGCGGTGATCGTCGTACTGGCGATGGTCGGCCTGCTGCTCTACACCCTGATCGGTCGTTTGCGGCAAAGCTTTTCGGCCTGGCACGTCTCGTCCGAGACGGCCTGAGCCGTATCAGCAGACGGGGCAGCCCATCTTCCGCGTGGGCGCCACAACCTTTGCCTGGCCTTCGCGGGCCAGGCGGATCATTCCACCGGCAACGTCGATGACTTCTCGATCAAGGTGATCCGCCAAGGCTCTTGCTGCGCGGCTGGACCTGTTCCCGGACCGGCACACGATCAGGATTTCATCCGCCTTTTCAAGATCCTTGCCCAGGGCCGCCACCAGTCCTTCGGCGGACCGCCAGGAATGCAGGCGCGCCCCGGGCAGGACCCCGGTGTCCTTCCACTCGTCCGGTTCGCGGATATCCACCACCAAACGCCCTTCGCGCGGTGCAAGGTCCGCCGCAGAACGGGATTCGGACAGGGCCTTGCTGTCGCCGCTGCTGCGGGCCCACAGACCAAAGGCTAGTGTGGAAAACAGAATGGCCAGTCCGGCGATGGTTGTGCGTCGGGTCATGTCGATCTCAAACATATATCAGTTTCAATATATGATATGGGCGAAAACCTGCAAAGTCCAAGGCTGAACAGCGCTTTCGCCCTGACCTTTGGTCAGACAGATGGCCGCAGGCAAGTCCTTTCCCGGCTATGCGACACTGTATACGGCTGCATACTGTAGACGCGACCCTCTGCTTGGCCTATGGAGGGGCCAAACCGTCACCTCTGCTGAGAAAGGCCGGACACATGTCTGATTCCACTCCCGACATCATCTACACCAAGGTTGACGAAGCACCCGAGCTGGCCTCGGCCTCTCTGCTTCCGATCATCCAGAAATTCGCCGCCGCCGCAGGCGTGTCGGTCGGCACCAAGGACATCAGCCTGGCGGGCCGCATCATCGCCACCTTCCCCGAGGTCCTGACCGAAGACCAGCGTCAGTCCGACGACCTTGCCGCGCTGGGAGAACTGGTGAAACAGCCCGAGGCAAACGTGATCAAGCTGCCGAATATTTCGGCCTCCGAGCCGCAGCTTGTCGCCGCCGTCAAGGAACTCCAGTCGCAGGGCTACGCGCTGCCCGACTACCCCTATTCCCCTTCCACCGATGAGGAAAAGGCCGTCCGCGCCAAGTACGACACCATCAAGGGGTCCGCCGTGAACCCGGTGCTGCGCGAAGGCAACTCTGACCGCCGCGCCGCCGCCGCCGTCAAGAAATTCGCCCAGAACAATCCGCACCGCATGGGCGAGTGGACTGCTAACAGCAAGACGCGCGTCGCCTCGATGCCCGGCAGCGACTTCTTTGCCAACGAGGTTTCGGCCACGCTGCCCAAGGCCGCAACCGCAAAGATCGTGCTGGAAACCGCCGGTGGCGAAACCGTTCTGAAAGAGGGTGTGTCCTACCCCGAGGGCACCGTCGTAGACGCAACCTACATGTCCTCCGCCGTGCTGGACCAGTTCCTGGCCGAGGAAATCGAGAAGGTGAAGGCGGACGGGACGCTGTTCTCGCTGCACATGAAGGCCACCATGATGAAGGTCTCTGACCCGATCATCTTTGGCCACGCGGTCAAGGCTTGGCTGGCGCCGGTCTTTGACAAGTACGGCGACGAGATGAAGGCGCTGGGCGTAAACCCGAACGCCGGCATGGGCGACCTGCTGAACCGCGTGAAGGACAACGCCGAAATCATGGCCGCAATCGAGGCCGTGCGCGCCGAACGTCCGCCGATGTACATGGTCGACAGCGACAAGGGCATCACCAACCTGCACGTGCCGTCCGACGTGATCATCGACGCCTCGATGCCCGCGCTGATCCGCGCCGGCGGCAAGGGCTGGGGCCCGGATGGCAATGAATCCGACACCACCTGCGTGATCCCCGACAACTGCTATGCGCCGGTCTATGACGAGGCCATCGAGTTCTTCAAAGCCAATGGCAAGCTGAACCCGGCCACCGCAGGCACCGTGCAGAACATTGGCCTGATGGCGCAAAAGGCCGAGGAATACGGCAGCCACCCGACCACCTTCGAAATCCCGGCGGACGGCACCGTCAAGATGATCCTCGACGATGGTACCGTGCTGCACGCGCAGGAGGTCAAGGCGGGCGACATCTGGCGGTCGGCCTCGGCCCGCAAGGCCCCGATCGAGGACTGGGTGAACCTGGCCATCGAACGGCAGAAGGCGACCGGTTATCGCTCGATCTTCTGGCTCGACGAAAACCGCGCCCACGACGCGCAGCTGATCGCCTACGTCAAGCCGATCCTGGAGGCCCGGGGCGTGGCCGACAAGTTCGAGATCATGGCCCCGCGTGAGGCAACCCGCGCCAGCCTTGAGACGATCACCAAGGGTGAAAACACCATCGCGATCACCGGCAACGTGCTGCGGGATTATCTGACCGACCTGTTCCCGATCCTCGAACTGGCGACGAGCGCAAAGATGCTGTCCATCGTCAAGCTGATGAACGGCGGCGGGCTGTTCGAGACCGGCGCGGGCGGCTCTGCCCCCAAGCACGTGCAGCAGCTTGTCGAGGAAAATCACTTGCGCTGGGACAGCCTGGGCGAATTCTGTGCCTTGGGCGAAAGCTTTAAGTTCCTGGCCGATGCGCGCGACAACGCCAAGGCGCGGGTGCTGGGTGAAGCGGTGGAAACCGCGACGCAGGGGATCCTCGACAACGGTCGCAGCCCCAGCCGCAAGGTGGGTGAGCCCGACAACCGCGACAGCCACTACTGGTTCGCGCGCTACTGGGCAGAGGCCCTGGCCGCACAAGGCGAAGATGCCGAGCTGGCCGCGCATTTCGCACCCATTGCCAAGGCCCTGGCCGATGGAGAAGCAGCGATCACCGGGGAACTTGCCGTCGCGCAGGGAAGCCCCGCAGATCTGGGCGGCTACTACCACGGTGACGCGGCCAAGACCGCATCCGTGATGCGCCCCTCCACGACGTTGAACGCGATCATCGGGTAAGGCCCCAACAAACCAAAGGAAAACGCCCGCCGGAGCGATCCGGCGGGCGTTTTTCGTTCTGTAATGGCGGTCAGGTCTGTGGCTGATCCGTTTCCTGCGGGTCCTGCTCTGGCGGATCGTCAAAGATCGACCAGTCATGCTCACCCCCGGTTGGCGGCAGGTCGCTGCGCCGCAGCCCCATCAGGATATGCGTCTGGGCAATGAACAGGGCAGAGACCGGAGCGGTCAGGAAAAGGAACAGGGTGATGAGCAACTCGTGGAAGGACAGGTTGTCCTTGACCAGCAGGAAATACAGCATCGACGCGATGAGAACGCCGCCGACGCCCAGCGTCGTGGCCTTGGTGGGCGCGTGCAGCCGCTGCATCGTGTCGTTCAGTTTCAACAGACCAAACGACCCGACCAGGCCAAAGATCCCCGCGATCACAAGGAAGGCCGACACCAGGATTTCTGCAAACATGGGCATCCTCCTTACTCGATGATGTCGCCGCGCAAAAGAAAGCGGCAATAGGCGACGGTGGACACGAAACCGACCATGGCGACCAGCATCGAGGCTTCGAAATAGATCGCGGTTCCCTGCAGGACGCCGTACAGGACCAGGAGCGCGATGATGTTGATCACCATCGTGTCCAGGGCAAGGACCCGGTCGGCCTGACCCGGCCCGGTCACGATGCGCCAGAGGTTGAACAAGAGCCCGAGGCCGAAACAGCCGATCGCGAAATACAAAGCGTAGGTGATCATCCGAAAATCTCCTTCAGCCGGGCTTCGTAGCGGGTCTTGATCTCGTCACGGACGCCGTCGGGATCATCCGTGTGCAGGCAATGCACCAGCAGAGACGTCCCGTCCGAGGACAGCAGCGCCGACACGGTGCCGGGCGTCATGGTGATGGTTCCGGCCAGCACCGTGATCGCCTCGGGCGAGGTCAGGTCGAGCGGGACGACAACCCATTTCGAATGGATCTTTGAGCGCGGCTTGAACAGAATTATCAGGGCCACCTGAATGTTGGCCACGATGATGTCCCATATCACCAGCAGGACGTAGGGCACCGTCATGAAAGGCCGTTTCAGCCTGGGCCGCCCGGGCCAGTAGGGCGAGGTCAGGATCGGCACCACGATCCCCAGGAAACCGCCCAGCAGGATGTTGCCCGGCGTGACCTTGTTGACCAGCATCAGCCAGACCAGCAGCAGGGTCAGGCTGAGCAGAGGGTGCGGAAAGACGCGTTTCAGCATGGCTTAATGCTCCTCTTCCGCGTGGGGGTCGGCCGCGTCGAGAGGCGGATCGACCTCGGCTTTCTCGGGCTTTTCCACCGGCGCCAGCACGGAGTCGATATAGCCCGAAGGCTCGAACAGCTGGTTGGCGGCGGCGCGCATGTAGCCCGTGGCCGGACCGGCAAGGACGGCCAGTCCCACCAGCAGCGCCAGCAGCATCATGACCGGTGCCACCTCTGTTCCCCGCGCGGGGGCTGGCGGCGGGTCGGACTGGATGGGCTCCGTGCCCTCGGGCAGTTTTACCGAGGTCGACTTCCAGAAGATCATGCTGCCCGCCCGGGCAAAGCCGACGATTGTCACCAGCGATCCCACCAGGATACCCGTCCAGGCCCAGGGCATCAGCTCTGGTTCGCGCAGCGCGTCGAGGATCAGGAGCTTGCCCAGGAAACCAGACAGCGGCGGCATCCCGGCCATTGCAATGGCGGCGGCAAAGAACAGCGCCGCGAAAAGACCGTTCTGCACCACCGGCGGGCGTGCATCCAGCACGTCCGATCCCCGCCGGCTGACCACAAGATCGGCCAGAAGGAACAGGGCCGCCGCCGAGAAGGTCGAATGCACGAGGTAATAGAGCGCGGTTTCCGTCGCATAGGGATCGACCGGCGCCACCGCCAGCATCATCGTCCCCATCGACCCGATCACGGAAAAGGACAGCAGCGGCATCAGCCGTTTCGCGGCCAACACCCCAAGTGCACCCAGCGCCAAAGTCACCATCGCCGCCGGAAACAACCAGGTTGTCACCACGTCCTTGGTCGGTTCCGCGCCGGGGTGAAAGGCCAGCGTGTGCAGGCGGATGATGGCATAGGCGCCGACCTTGGTCATGATCGCGAACAGCGCCGCAACCGGGGCAGGGGCGTTGGAATAGGTGCCCGGCAGCCAGAACTGCACCGGGAACAGCGCCGCCTTGATCATGAAGACGATCAGCAACAGCACCGCCGCGACGCGCACCATGCCCGAATCCTCGGCCGCGATTTGCGGCACCTTCACCGCCAGGTCCGCCATGTTGAGTGTGCCGGTCGTGGCATACATCGTGCCCAGTGCGAACAGGAACAGGGTCGAACCGGCCAGGTTCATGACGACGTATTGCAGGCCCGCCTGCATCCGCACCTTGCCGCCCGAATGCACCATCAGACCGTAGGAGGCGATCAGCAGGACCTCGAAGAAGACGAACAGGTTGAAGGCGTCGCCGGTCAGGAAGGCGCCGCAGATGCCCATCAGCTGGAACTGGTAAAGCGCGTGGAAATGGCGCCCCTTGGCGTCCCATCCCGTCGCGATACTGTGCCAGAGCACGATCAGCGCCAGCGTGGCGGTCAGCAGCACCATCATGGCTGACAGACGGTCCAGCACCAGCACGATGCCAAAGGGCGCGGGCCAGTCGCCAAGGCGATAGACATGGGTGCCGCCATCCGCCGCCCAGACCGCCAGGCCCAGCGCGATGATGAACAGGGCCACGGTCGAGGCCGCCGAGGCGACCCGGGCCAGCACGATGTCGTGCCGCATGACATAGCCGATAAGCGGCGCCATCATGGCGGGCAGCACGACGGGGGCGATGATCCAGTGACTCATGCCGCGTCGTCCTTTTCTTCGGTCGCCGTCATGTCGATGGTGTCATCCCCGGCCTCCAGGTAGGCGCCGAGGGTGAACATCACCAGCACCGCCGTCATCCCGAAGGAGATCACGATTGCCGTCAGCACCAGCGCCTGCGGCAGCGGATCGGTGTAGGAGACATCGGCATATTTGTTCAGGATCGGCGGCGCGTTGATCGCCAACCGCCCGGTCGAGACCAGGAAGATGTTGACCGCGTAGCTGAGCAGCGACAGCCCGAGGATCACAGGGAAGGCGCGCAGCCGCAGGATCAGGTAGACCCCGCCCGCCGTCAGCACGCCGATGGCGCTTGCGACAAGCAATTCCATGTCACGCCTTTCCTTTCTCGACCATCTTGCGCGGGCGCGAGGGGTCGTAGTCCATGGGTTCTGTATTGACGGTCTCACCCGCGTGGCGCGCCATCCGGCTCAGGCTGTAGAGCATCAGCATTACGGCCCCCAGCACGCAGAGGAACACGCCAAGGTCAAAGAGCGCCGCGGTGGCCAGCTCGAATTCCTCGATCGGGGGCAGGTGGACATAGCCGAAGGCCGAGGTCAGGAAAGGTGTCCCCGACAGCCAGGCGCCCATGCCGGTCAGCCCGGCGATGACCACGCCCCAGCCGATCATCGCGTGATACTCGAACTGCTGGCGGCGCGAGGTCCATCCGAAACCGGAGGCCATGTACTGCATCAGCAGCGCGATCGAGAAGACAAGACCGGCGACAAAGCCCCCGCCCGGCTGGTTGTGGCCGCGCAGGAAGATATAGACGCCGACCATCAGCGCGATGGGCATCATCACGCGGGTCGCGATCACCATCATCAGCGGGTGGCGGTCATGCGAGCGGTCGAAGTTGTAGCCCGAGTTGCGCAGCCTTGCACCTGCCGGACCGCTCAGCAGCGCCTCCATCAGGGCAAAGATCACCAGACCCGCGATGCCCAGAACGATGATCTCGCCGTAGGTGTCATAGCCCCGGAAATCCACGAGGATCACGTTGACGACGTTTGTGCCGCCGCCGCCCTTGTAGGAATTGGCCAGGTGGAAATCCGAGATAGAGCTGAAGTCCCGCGTCATGAAGGCAAAGGACAGCGCGGCGACCCCGACACCGGCGGCAACGGCGACCAGCCCGTCCAGCGCGCGGCGTCCGGCGCTGTTTTCCTGCGGCGTGGTCTTGGGCAGAAAGTGCAGCGCCAGGAGCAGCAGCATGATCGTCACCGTCTCGACCGAGATCTGCGTCAGCGCAAGGTCAGGGGCCGAGATGTAGATGAACCCGGCCGAGATCATCAGGCCGATGACCCCCAGCACCACCAGCGCGCGATAGCGCATGTGATGCTGCAGGACGATGACCGCAGTGGCGCAGACCAGCAGGACCCATCCCACGGCAACGACCGGCGGGATCGGCAGCATCTCACGCGTGGCGGGGGCAATCTCTCCGCGCAGGAAGGCGACATAGCCGACCGTGACCGTGGCGGCGGTGAAGATCGCCAGGTAGCGGCTGATCGACCCGTCGTGCAGCGTATCCGAGATCCCGCGCGACAGGCGCACGCAACCGGCGATGACCGCGTCGAAGGCCGACTTGGCGTAGAACGGCCCGGCCTTGATCCAGGCGGCGTCCAGCGGACGGTGCAGCAGCAGCAGCACCGCGCCCCCGGCAACGGCGGCCATCGACATGTAAAGCGCCGGTGTGACGCCGTGCCAGATCTTGAGATGGGCATGGGTTTCATGGCCCGTGACGGCGGTCGCGGCCATGTTGACCACGTCCTCGGCCAGGAAGGGCGCGACACCGATCAGCACCACGAAGACGCAAAGGAACGCGGGCGACAGCCACATGCCGGCGGGCGGATCATGCGGTTTGTGCGGATAGTCGTCGCGCACCGGGCCGCCAAAGACGTGAAAGATGAAGCGCAGCGAATAGGCGACAGAGAAGAGCGCCCCAAAGGTCGCCAGTGCGGGCACGATCCAGGGGTTCTCCCACCAATAGGTGTGGCTTGCCTCTTCCAGCATCATTTCCTTGGAGAGGAAGCCATTGAACAGCGGAATCCCCGCCATCGACAGGGCGGCGACCGTGCCGATCACGGCGGTGATCGGCATCAGTTTCGCCAGCCCGCCCAATCGCTTGATGTCGCGGGTATGGGCCTCGTGGTCGATGATCCCGGCGGTCATGAAGAGCGCCGCCTTGAAAGTCAGGTGGTTGAGGATGTGAAAGACGGCGGCAATCGCCGCGGCCTCGGTGCCAAAGCCCAGCAGCATGGTCAGCAGGCCCAGGTGCGACACGGTCGAGAAGGCAAGGAGGCCTTTCAGGTCATCCTTGAACAGGGCGATCACGGCGGCCATGACCATCGTCACAAGGCCGGTCGTGGCGACGGCGTAGAACCACAGTTCCGTCCCCGAGAGCGCGGGCCACATGCGGGCCATCAGGAAGACCCCGGCCTTCACCATCGTGGCCGAGTGCAGGTAGGCAGACACCGGCGTCGGCGCGGCCATCGCGTGCGGCAACCAGAAGTGGAAGGGGAACTGCGCCGACTTGGTGAAGGCGCCCAGAAGGATCAGGATCACCGCGGGCGTGTACCAGTCCGACGCTTTGATCGCGTCCCCGGCGGCAAGGATGTCGGTCAGGTTGTAGCTGCCCGCGATATTGCCCAGGATCAGCATCCCGCCGATCATCGCCAGCCCCCCGGCGCCGGTCACGGTCAGCGCCATGCGCGCGCCTTGACGGCCTTCGGGCAGGTGTTTCCAGTAGCCGATCAGCAGGAAGGACGAGAGCGAGGTCAGTTCCCAAAAGATCAGCAAAAGCAGGATGTTGTCGGAAATCACGATGCCCAGCATCGCGCCCTGGAACAGCAGAAGGTAGGTGTAGAACTGCCCCGCCGGGTCCTCTCCGGACAGGTAGTAGCGCGCATAAAGCGTGATCAGCAGGCCGACGCCCAGGATCATGCAGGCAAACATCAGCCCCAACCCGTCGAGGAAAAAGGCGGCCTCCAGCCCCAACTGGGGCAGCCAGGGGATCGACATGGTATAGACCGTTCCCTCCATCACGCCCGGGGCCAATGTCCCCAGCATGACCAGCGCAAGCACGGTCGGCACGGCGGTAAAGGTGGCGGTGGCGGTTCGGCCGGCCCGGATCATGATGCCGGGCACAAGAGCGCCCAGGAAGGGCAGCAGCGCGATGATGGGCAGAAGACTGCTCTGGGTGGTCATTCGCGTCTCCGCTGGGTCAGGAAATTGACGTTTTTTCCGAAAAGACCGCGAGGATTGCAATGATTATTCCAGAAAAAGGAACCATTGCCGCGGATACAGAACGGGTCTGCGCGGCCTCAAAGGCCGGAGACGGGACACCACGGATCGCGCAGACCACAGGGACAGAAGCGGAACAACCTCGACACCCCCCAAGAGAGGCCGTTGTTCGAGCTGATCCCATGATGCGGCACTCTGCGGCCCGTCCCCCGTGTCTTCCGCCCTTGGCGGTTCCCAATCCTTATTGTGGGACAAGAACGGCCCGGTGCAAGGTCAAAGATGACGATTTCCATCATGTTTCCGGCCTGCGCAGCGTATTGGCGCCACAAGTCCGGCTGCCGCGTCAGGCGGACTCGTTGCTGTTGCGCAGGTAGTAGTCGCGATACCACGCGACGAATTTTGCCACCCCCTCGCGCACCGAGGTGCGGGGGGTGTAACCGGTCAGGCTGCGCAGCAGGGTGGCATCCGCCCAGGTCGCGGGCACGTCCCCGGGCTGCATCGGCATCAGGTTGCGGGTCGCGTTCAGGCCTGTGGCCTCTTCGATGGCCTCGATGAACTCGGTCAGTTGCACGGGTTCGGAATTGCCGATGTTCACGACGCGAAAGGGGGCCACCGGCGACAGGCTGTCACCCTCGGGGACGTTCCCGTCGGCGGGCCGCTCCGGCGCCGCGTCCATCAACCGGCGGATCCCCTCGACCAGGTCGTCGACATAGGTAAAGTCGCGCTGCATGTCGCCAAAGTTGTAGACGTCGATGGGCTTGTTCTGAAGGATGGCCTTGGTGAACTTGAACAGCGCCATGTCCGGGCGGCCCCAGGGGCCGTAGACCGTGAAAAAGCGGAACATGGTCGTCGGCATGCCGAAAAGATGCGCATAGCTGTGCGCCATGGCTTCGGTGCTTTTCTTTGTCGCCGCGTAAAAGGACATCTGGTAATCCGCGCGGTCGGTTTCGCGATAGGGCATCCGCGTGTTCGCGCCATAGGCCGAGGAGGTCGAGGCCAAGAGCAGGTGGCGCGGGGGATGCGCGCGGGCGGCCTCGAGGATCTCGAAGGTGCCAACGATGTTCGACTCCAGGTAGGACCGCGGATTTTCGATCGAGTAACGCACCCCGGCCTGCGCGGCGAGGTGGATCACCACGTCCGGCTTTTCCCGCGCAAAAAGATCCGCCATGCGCCCGGGATCCTCGACCCGGCCGATCTCGGGGACGAAATCCCCGAGGGGGGCCAGCCGGGCGTGACGGCTCTCTTTCAGGCTGACCTCGTAGTAATCGGTCAGCGCGTCCAGCCCGATCACGCGCCAGCCTTCATCCAACAGCCGCGCGCAGCAATGATAACCGATAAAGCCGGCGGAACCGGTGACAAGAGCGGTGGGCATGGCGCAGGGTCCTGAGAATTCGTGCCTGTTACGGGGAGTCGTTTGCCTGATCCCCGGCGATGCGTCTAGTGTTTGCGCGAACGGATAGAGGGACGACGATGGAACTGAAGAAAAACGCCTTCAAGGCGGGCTTGCAGGAGGGCCGCCTGCAGCGTGGCATCTGGTGTAGCATGTCCGATCCGCTGGCCGCCGAGATGATGGCGACCTGCGGGTACGACTGGATGCTCTTCGACTGCGAGCATTCGCCGATGGACCCGATCCGCGTGCTGCCGATGCTGCAGGCGGTGGCGCCCTATCCGGTGTCTGCCCTGGCGCGGCCCGCCTCGCTGAATGCGCCCGAGATGAAACGGCTGCTGGACATCGGAACGCAGACGCTGGTTGTTCCTTATGTGCAAAATGCCGAAGAGGCCGCCGAGGCCGCTGCTGCCGTCGCCTATCCGCCGGCGGGCATCCGGGGTGTCGCCGGGATGACGCGGGCCAGCAGCTTTGGCCGGATCGCCGATTACCACGCCACCGCGCGCGACGAGCTTTGCCTGATCGTCCAGGTCGAGACGGTCGAGGCGATGGCCCAGATCGAGGCGATTGCGGCGGTGCCGGGGATCGACGGCCTCTTTATCGGACCGGCAGACCTGGGGGCCTCGATGGGCTACCCCGGCCAACCGAGCCACCCCGAGGTCCAGGCGGCGGTTGTCGACGGGATCAAGCGGATCACGGCGGCGGGCAAACCCGCCGGGACGCTGACCACCGACCCCGAGTTCGGTCAAAAGGCGATCGATGCCGGAGTGAGTTTCATCGCGCAGGATCTTGACCTGGTGGCCCTGCGCAAGGGTCTGACCCGCAGCTAGACGGCCGCCCCAGCCGGGACGCCTTGCCAGCAGGCAGGGCGCCTTTTGCCGTATCCGGCATGAGATTGTGAGGTGACAGGCGTCGCGGCGCGTGCCAGAACCAGCCCTGCCATGAGAAAACTCTTTGCCTGCCTGTGTTTCGCCCTAGCGCTTGCCCGGCCCGTGTCCGGGGAAGAGCAGGTGACCGTGTTCGCCGCCGCCAGCCTCAAGACCGCGCTGGACGAGGTCGCCAATGTCTATGACGGCAAGCTTGTCCTGTCTTATGCCGGGTCTTCGGCATTGGCGCGCCAGGTCCAGCAGGGCGCACCTGCGGACGTGGTCTTTCTGGCCAATACCGACTGGATGGATGTGCTGGAACGCGACGGGTTGATCGCCCGGGACACACGCACCGAATTGCTGGGCAATCGCCTGGTGCTGGCCGGATCGGCGGGTGCGGACCCGGTCGAGATCGGGCCGGACCTGGACCTGGCCGCGATGCTGGGTGAAGGTCGCCTTGCGATGGCCCTGGTCGAGGCGGTCCCGGCGGGCATCTACGGCAAGGCGGCGCTGGAAACGCTGGGCCTGTGGGAGGCCGTGGCCCCCCGCGTGGCGCAGGCCGATAACGTGCGCGCCGCGCTGGCGCTGGTCTCTCTGGGGCAGGTGCCGCTGGGCGTGGTCTATGCCACCGATGCGGCGGCCGATCCGGCTGTCGATGCCCTGGGCCTTTTCCCCGAGGACAGCCACCCGCCGATCCGCTACCCCGTTGCCGCGGTCGAGGGCCGCGCCGGACGGGCGGCCCCTTTCCTGGCTTTCCTGCAAACGCCCGAGGCGGCGGCGATCTTTGTCGCGCAGGGATTCTCTGTCCTGGACCACTGACGCGATGGATTGGCTCAGCCCGGCAGAGTGGGAGGCGGTCAGACTGTCCCTCCGTGTGTCGTTCTGGGCCACGGTCGCGGCGCTGCCCTTCGGATTGTTCATCGCTTACGCGCTGGCCCGCTGGCGGTTTCCGGGCAAGCAGATCCTCAACGGGTTGGTCCACCTGCCATTGATCCTGCCGCCGGTCGTCACCGGCTACCTGCTGCTGATCACGCTCAGCCCGCGCGCGCCGGTGGGCGCCTTCCTGAAGTCCATCGGGATCAGCTTTGCCTTCAACTGGACAGGCGCGGCGCTGGCCGCCGGGATCATGGGCTTTCCGCTGATGGTGCGCGCCATGCGCCTGTCGATCGAGGCGGTGGACCCAAAACTGGAACAGGCCGCCGCCACATTGGGCGCCTCGCGCCCCTGGGTCTTTGTTACCGTGACCCTGCCGATGGTGCTGCCGGGTGTGCTGGCGGGTGCAATTCTGGGCTTTGCCAAGGCGATGGGCGAATTCGGCGCCACGATCACCTTTGTTTCGAACATTCCCGGCCAGACACAGACCCTGCCCTCGGCGATCTATGCCTTTCTGCAGGTGCCGGGTGGAGAGGCCTCGGCCCTGCGGCTGGTGGCGGTGGCGGTCGCCGTTGCGATGCTGGCGCTGCTCTTGTCGGAATGGATTTCGCGCCGGGTGGCGGCGCGGGTGGGGGGCGCGTGATGCTGGAGGTCGCGGTGCGCCACCGGCTGGGCGCCTTCACGCTGGACGCGGCCTTTGAGGCGCCGCCGGGGCTCTGCGTGCTTTTTGGCCGCTCCGGGTCGGGTAAAACCAGCGTTATCAATGCCGTGGCCGGTCTGATGCGCCCTGACGAAGGGCGCGTGCAGGTCGGAGAGCGTGTTCTGGGTGACACCTCTCAGGGAATCTGGTTGCCGCCGCACAAGCGCCGCCTGGGCTATATCTTTCAGGAAGGCCGGCTGTTCCCGCATCTCTCGGTACGGCAAAACCTGATGTATGGCCGCTGGTTTGCCGGATCGCTATTGCCGTTGGACCCGGTGGTCGAGATGCTGGGTCTTGGCCCTTTGCTGACCCGCCGTCCGGGGGCCTTGTCAGGCGGTGAGAAACAGCGCGTGGCCATCGGGCGCGCGCTTTTGGCCGATCCGGGGCTGATCCTGGCCGATGAACCGCTGGCGGCGCTGGACGAGGCCCGCAAGCGCGAGATCCTGCCCTATTTCGAACGGCTGCGGGACGAGGCGCGCTGTCCGATCCTCTATGTCAGCCATTCCGCCGCCGAGGTCGCGCGGCTGGCAACAACCGTGGTCGTGCTGCAAGACGGGCGGGTTGTCCGGCAGGGCACAGCCGCAGAGGTGCTGAGCGACCCGGCGGTGACGCCCGCAGGCATCCGCGCGGTTGGGGCCGTACTGGAGGTGCGGGTGGCCGCACACCACGAAGACGGGCTGACCGAGCTGGATGCCGGGGGTATCCCGCTGTACCTGCCGCGTGTCCCGCAGGTCGTGGGCGCGCCGCTGCGGATCCGGATCGCGGCGCAAGAGGTGATCCTGGCCCGTGAACGCCCCGAGGGGCTGTCGGCGCTCAACATCCTGCCGGGAAAGGTGGCTACGATCCGGGCGGGTGAGGGCCCGGGGACGCTTGTCTCTCTCGACACGGCGGCGGGCCGGGTGCTGGCGCGTGTCACGCGGCGGTCCGCGGAAACGCTGGGCTTGGTACCCGGCGTCGACTGTTTCGCGGTGGTCAAGACGGTGGCCATCGCGCGCGAGGATGTCGGCACCGCTTGAACCCATGCCAGCCACCGCTAACTGGCGCTGCATGAAAAACGCATTGATCATCGGGGACAGCGGCGGCATCGGCGGGGCGGTGGCGGCGCATTTGCGCGGGCAGGGCGTGGCGGTCACCGGCCTGTCTCGGTCACGCGACCGGCTGGACG
>Ga0208330_1000192_pt1 | contig 35146 bp, 35 predicted proteins | sample DeeseametaMP1896_FD_184180 | JGI IMG/M metagenome (GOLD analysis project Ga0208330, IMG submission 184180) | Marine microbial communities from the Deep Pacific Ocean - MP1896 (SPAdes) | ecosystem: Environmental > Aquatic > Marine > Oceanic | place: East of Hawaii, North Pacific Ocean | collected... | reverse complement strand
GAGACGGCCCCGCGCCGTAACGCCGCCCGTCGGTGGGGTCGCGCCGCAACGACAGTTGCCGCGACAGCAGGTATGCGCACAGCACACACTATTGCGTGCGGCGCCGGGGATTGCCTCCGAATCAGGCCCGCGCGTCGCAAAAGCCCAGCAAATCAATTCCGGTGTCTGGCGGGGCCCGGCGGCCGCACCCCCTTACGATGTGAAGGCATCGAACGGGTCAGGACGGAGCGTCGAACAGTTGTCAGCCACCGTGTCGAAGGTTCCGCCGTCGGCGACCGCGACGATATCGGCGCTCGAAACCCGCTTCGCGCGGACGAGGATGCTGATTGCCGCCGTCATCGGCCTCCTCGTCGGAGCACTCCTGGGCGGGCTGGCGTTCGCCGCCATGCCGGCCGACTCCACCGCCACCGCGTTTCTGCGGCTGCAGAACCCCGTCGACCTCACCGCGATCGCCGGCGGCGCCGACCAGATCACCCCCGACAACCAGGACAACACCGGCACATTCGTCGCCGGCGAGATCGCCTACCTGTCCGGTGAGGGTTTCGCGCAAGCCGTGGCGCGCAAGATGGCCGAGGACGAGCCCGCCGAACTGAACATCGCCCAGGCCAACGAATCGGCGATGGTGACCATCAGCGTCACCAGCCCCACCGAGGGGCAGGCCGTGCGCACTGTACAGGCCGCGATCGACCTCTACACCGCCGAACTCGAGCAGCGCATCGACGAGCAACTGCGCACCATCCTGCCCACCGTGACGCAGTGGCAGCAGACCGGCACCGAGGACCCGCTGCGCATGCAGGACCTGCAGCGGCTGCGCGAAAGCGTCGAACTGCAGGCCGCCGAGGCGGCCACGCTGATGGTCGTGCAACCGCCCACCCCGAACTACCCGAGTTCGAAGCGGTGGCTGATCGGTGTGGTGCTCGGGGCTCTGCTCGGTGGGGCCGGGGCCGCGGTGTTCGTGCTGGCCCGGCAGCGGCGTGCGGGACGCGGCGCCGTGGTCGACACGTTGACCGACTGCGTCGACGGGGTACTCGTGCCGGCCGTCGACCTCGACATGCCGCCTCGCGAACACTGGGGTGAGGACCAGCTGCGCTTGGCCCGCACCCTCTACACACAGGTCCCTGTGCCCGGCACCTCGCCGACCATCCTCGTCGTCGGCGCCACCAGCGCGTCCGGCGGCGCGCAGGTCGCCGAACTGCTCGAGGCCGCCGCCACCGAAACCCGGCCCGCCACCGCCTCGACCGGACAGCACGCGTCGCCACCGGACTCGACCGGCGCCCGCGTCGTCGCCGGTGGCGCGGTGGGCGACCCGACCCTGACCCCGGATGCCGTCGCCGAGGCCACCGCCATCCTGCTGGTCGCGCGCATCGACACCGACACCGCGGCGCAGGTATTGGCGCTGCGCTCGGCGGCCGGCGCCGGTGACGCGCCCGTGCTCGCGGTGTTCACCTACCGCCGACGCCGGTGGAGTGAGCTGCGCAAGCGAGACACCCGATGAAGGTCGCCCTCGTTCACGAACGGCTCACCGAGATCGCCGGCTCGGAGAACGTCGTCGCCGAGCTCGCCAAGGAATGGCCGGACGCCACTGTCGACATCCCGATCGTCGACCCGCGCGTGGACGCGTCGTTCGCCGCGCAGGTCCGCACCGGGGTGCTGTCGACGGCCTACCGCGCCGCGCAGTACCGCAGTTACGCGCCTCTGCTGCCGTTGGTACCGGCCTGGTACCGGCGCCGCGACTTCGGCGCGGTCGATGCGGTGATCATCAGCCACCACGCCTTCGGGGTCGCCGCCGCGCACGCCGCCGGCGCCATCCCGACCATCGCCTACGTGCACTCGCCGGCGCGGTGGGCGTGGGACAAGAGCATGCGCGAAGACGAAACCGACTCACGCGCCGGGCTGTTGGCCCTCGACGCGCTGTCCCGCGTGGCGATCCGCACCGAACGCGCCGCCGCGCCCGCGCTGAGCACCATCGTGGCCAACAGTTCGGCCGTCGCAGACCGCATCCGACGGCACTGGGACCGCGACGCGCAGGTCGTGCACCCGCCCGTCGACGTGGACTACTACACCCCGGACGCCGCCGAGCCCCGTGAGGACTACTTCCTGCTGCCGGGACGGCTGGTGTCCTACAAGCGTCCCGACGTCGCGATCCGCGCCGCGGTGCAGGCCGGGGTGAAACTCGTGGTCGCCGGGGACGGCCGCGACGCCGACAAGTGCCGCCGCCTCGCCGCCGGCGGTGACGTCACCTTCCTGGGCCGGGTGCCCGACGACGAACTTCGGCGGGTGTACCGCCGGGCCAAGGCGATGGTGATGCCGGGGGAGGAGGACTTCGGCATCACTCCGGTCGAGGCGATGGCATGCGGCACCCCGGTGATCGCCCTCGGCGTCGGCGGCGCGCTGGACAGCGTGGTCGAAGGCCGCACCGGCACATTCATCACCGGTACGAGTGACGCCGAGGTGGTCGCCGGCTTCGCCGACACGTTAGCCCGCTTCGACAGCGGCGACTACGATCCCGCCACGATCCGTGCCCACGCCGAGACGTTCTCCCGCGAGGCGTTCCGCCGCAAGATGGCCGACGTCGTCACCAGCACAGTCGAGGGTCGTGCCCAGTAGCAGGCACCTGCACACCGGTGTGCAGGTGCTCGCCGGCCTGGCGCTCAACGTCTTCCCGGCGATTTTCATCGCCATCTACGCCCGCATCGCCCCGATCGACACCCAGGGCTTCCTGGCGCTGGCACTGGCCATCGGTGTCTACGTCGCGCAGCTGTTCAACGCCTTCATCGTCGAAGGCCGCCTGGCCACCCCGGACGCGCACGGCGAACTGGGTCTACCGCTGTGGGTCGCCGTGCTGGCCATCGTGTGCGCCACCCCGCTGCTCGTCGGGCCCGCCGTCGCGTCGTCGCCGGTATTGATGATCGCCTCGATCGGGGTGATGACCGGGTTGTTGATGTCGCGGTCGCTCGGGGTCGTCACCGGCGAATGGAAACGTGAGGGTTTCGCCGCCGCGGCACTGATCCTCGCCAGCGTGGCGGCGCTGTGGCTGGCCGAACTGGACAACCCGCACAGCGTGCGCGTGCTGGCCGTCGGTGCGCTGCTGGCCGTCGTCTCCCGCTATCGGCCCGGAAAAGCGCTGCCCGACATGGGTTTCCCGCCGGACGTGCGCCGGTCCGGCTGGGTCACCGCCGAGACCGCCGTCGTCGGCGCCGTGCAACCCGCCGTCACCTCCGTGGTGCTCGTCATGGTCGGCCCCGTCGCCTCCGTGACGTTCCGGGTCATCTCCACCGTCGCCGGCGCGCTCGAACCGATCCTGGCCTACGGCCGGTACCGGCTGCTCGCCCACGGCCACCGCGGCGAGATCCTGTCGTTCGTCGCGGTGTTCACCGTCGGGGCGGTGGCGGTCCTGGCCGCTGCGCTCGGCGGCTTCGGCAGCCTGGTGTTCGGACCGGCGTGGGCACAGGTCGGCGTGGTGGCGCTGCTGCTGGCGTTCGTGTGGAAGTGCGTCATGCTGATCTCCACGGTGCCGTTCGCCGCGCTGCGCAAGGAAGGCCGCACCGTGCTGGTCTTCTGGATCCGCGGCGCCAGCACGGTGATCTATCTGCTGATCAGCATCGGGCTGCTGGTGGCGTGGCAGAGCACGGTCGTGATCTTTCTGGCGTTCGTGATCGCCGAGGCGATCACGGCCGTCATCTACCACTGCGCCGCGGTCCGCTACGCGCCCGACTACGCGGCCGCGTTCGGGCTGCACCAACTGCGGGATCGGCTGCGCTGACATGCTGACCTCCGACACACTGCCTGCGACACCGGTGCGCACCGCCCCGCCCGGCTGGTTCACCCCCGCGGTGTTCATCATGGCGCCCGTCGTCCTGTCGTTTGTTGCCTGGTTCGCGCTGGTGGCCCGCCGGAATCTGGGCGGCCCCGAGACGATGTCGGAGGCCCTGACCGGTTTCGCGACGCCCGCGCCGGTCAGCGGGCCGGGTGTCGCGCTGCTGGTGCTGTGGTACGGCGCGATCGTCGCGGTGTCGATGCTCGGCTTCCGCCTTGGGACGCAACGCAACCGACCGTCACCCGGCATGCAACGCACCAGTGCGCCGTGGTTCGAAAAACGCTACTTCTACCTTCTGCTCGTCACCGGCGCCGTCGGGGTCGCCTATTCGTTCTTTCAGGTCGGCGGGATCAGCGGCATCACCGAGTCGCTCAGCGAGCAGACCGCCAACGACTTCAGCAACGCGCTGTCAGGCTTCGCGGGTCCGCAGACCCTGCGTTACGCCACCATCCTGGCCGCCCCGATCGGGGTGTATCTGTGGCGCAAGAAAGTCATCGGCTGGCCCGCCATGGTCGCGGGGGTGCTGCTGCTGATCGCGAACTCGATGATCGCCTCCCGGCTGGCGCTGCTGATGGCGTGCGCGGTGTTCCTGGCCGCGTGGGTGCGCGGCCGCGAACCGCGAGCCGTCCCCGTCCGGTCGCGGGCACGCACCGTCGGCGCGGTCGCGCTGATCCTGCTGGCCGGCTTCGGTGTGCTCACCGTGCTGAACTACACCCGCAACGCGAACTACTACCGCGAAGCGGGCGTGACCAACCCGGTCGAGATGAACACCTACCAGATGGGCGCGTACCTGGCGGTGCCCGCGCAGATCTCGTTCGGGGTCTCCGATGCGGTGGCGCGCGGCGCGTGGGAGAAGACCGGCGACCCGGCGACCGCGCTGGAATCGGTTCAGCCGACATTCCTGCAGTTCAACAAGATCACCAAGGACGAAAGCTGGAAACAGGCCGCCACCTACGGCTTTTCGGTGATGTTCGCCGGGAACTTCTTCACCAACTCGGTGTTCGCCGACACCTACTCCGTCTACGGCACCTGGGGCTGGCTGTACACCATCATGGCCTACGGCGTCGCCGGCTACGGCTTCGCGCGGATGTTCAGCTTCAGCCCGGTGCTGGCCGGCACGGCCGGCGTACTGGCCTACTGCTTCCTGGAAGTGTGGCGGGTGCAGATCCTGATCTACGGCATCGTCATCTTCCTGCTGCTGCTGACCGCGGCCAGCGCGGTGTTCGTGTCGCGGTTCCGCCCGCCCGACGTCAGCTCAGGTCGGCGAAGATCGCCTCGGCCGCTGCGGCAGGGTTGATCCCCTTCTGCCGGGTGATCACCCAGTCATGCCCCCGCTGCGCCAACTGGGCGCGGGCGGCGTCGTCGGTGCAGTAGGTCCGCAGTAACGCGGCCAGCGCGCCGCGGTCGTGCGGGTCGAAGAACTCCGCACCCTCCCCACACGTTTCGCGCACCGCAGGCACGTTCGAGGCCAGCACCGCGGTCCGCGACGCCATCGCCTCCAGCGGCGGCAACCCGGCTCCCTCATACAGCGATGGCATCACCAACAGATCCGCTGCCGCGACCAGCGCCCGCAGCACCGGAAACTCCAGCTGCCCGGTCAGGACGACGCGGTCGTTGCCTTCGGCCATCGCCCGGACTCTGTCGTCCAGCGTGCGCAGCGAGGCCCCACCACCGGCGATCACCAGCTTGTGCGGGACCTGCCCGGCCACGTCGGTGAACGCCTCGATCAGCAGCGGAAGGTTCTTGTGCCGCTTGGTGTTCCCGACATACAACACATAGCGGCCCGCGACGGGGCACAGCGCGGCGTCCACCGGGTCGAACCAGACGTCGTCGACCGGGATCGGCGTCACCATCGTCGGCGCGGACGGCGCCACCTGCCGCAACGTCACCGCGGTCGCCTCCGACACCGTGAAGATTCGTCGCGCCGACCGCGCGTCGGCCGCCAGCATCGCCCGGGCGTACAGCCGCCTGGCCGGGCCTTGGCCGCCGACCTCGGGCGGCAACAGATGGATGGTGTCGTGAACCGTGAGATAGGTCAGTATCCGCCGGTTACCGGGCAGCAGCCGTGCCAGCGGATAGGGGTAGTGCGGCAACCACACTGCCCGCGGCCGCACCCCAGCGAACGCGTGCCGCCACGCCAGTTGCTCGGCGGGGGAGTACATCCCCGCCGACGGCGGCGACGCCGACACCACCCGGGTGTGGGAGCTCAGGTGCGGGGCGGTGTCGTCGTCGACCAGCACCGCCAGCGTCCTGTGGTGGCGGGCAGCCGACGCCTCCAGATGGGGAAGCTGCGTGCGGATGTAGGTGCCGATGCCGCTCTGGCGGATATGGCGCGCATCGAAAAGCAGATCGACCCGATGATCACTCGGACGCCCCTGTGACACATCCCCTCCAGCCCCCTTGGCAACGGCTCCCACACTACGTTGCTGACCGGAATGTCCGTCTCGGGAACTTCGATGTATTCAAATGGGTATTTCCGCTACCGTAAGCGGCGTGACGAGTTGGCTGCCGCGGTACGACGATTGGCTCAATGCCGAGCTCGAACAGTGCGCGCGCGAGGCCGGCGAGGACGTCGACACCTACGTGGCCCGTGCTGTCGCGACCCGGATGGTGGCCGATCTGGCGCGCGCGGACAGTGATTCCCCGGAAGAGTTGATGTCCCACCTCGCAGACAGTGGCGTGTTTGCCAGCACGTCGATGCCGAGTGTTTCTGCCGTCATCAACGACCCGGAGCGGTTGCGTGCCCTGCACGCCACCGGGCTGCTGGACTCGCCCGTCGAAGAGGTCTACGACCGCATCACGCGAGCCGCCGCCCAGGCGCTGGACGCCCCGCACGCGCTGGTGTCTCTCGTCGACGTCGACCGGCAGTTCTTCAAGAGCTTCGCCGGGCTGGGGGAGCTGACCGAAGAGGAAAGACAGACACCACTGAACCGCTCGATGTGCCAGTACGCCGTGGCAAACGGGTCGCCGCTGATCCTCGAGGACGCTCGCGCCGACCCGGTCTTCAAGAACCATCCCGCCGTCCTCGACGGAACCCTGGTCGCGTACCTGGGCATCCCGCTGATCGACGGGCACGGCAACGGCATCGGAACCCTCTGTGTGTACGACGAAAAGCCCCGGCTGTGGACCACCGGCCACGTGCAGATCCTCAGCGACCTCGCCGAGCTCGCCGCCGAACGGATCTTCGGCTCGCGACCCTGACAATTCGCTGGATCTGCACCACTCAGCTACTTCGGACCAAATCCAATCTGGGTTTGCGCGGCAAACCCGTTTCCCAGCGGCATTCGACCGCAACATCGGACGAATTCGCCCTAAAGTGAGCCCAGAAGACCGTGCGGCCAGGGGGCTGGGGAATGCATCAAGACGTGAGGACGAACGTTCCCACGCCGAGTAACCGGCTCACCGTGCCGCGGCTGAAATCGGTGCCACCGCCAGTGGAGCCGAACGAACCCGCCTCGCCGCGCTGGCTGAACTACTTCCGCAACGAATCCGGCTACGTCGGCCTCACCGTCGTTCTCGACATCGGGGCCGCGATCATGTCAGTCCTGGTCGCACAGTGGTGGACCGCCGTCGAGGACGAGCGCAACATCTACTTCTACTCGTGGCTCTTCGTCCCGATCTTGATCGTCGTGCTGGCCACGCGGTCGATGTACAAGCAGAAACTCAACCACCGCTTCCTCGACGACCTCGAACCTGTCGAGACCGCCGTCGCGGTGTCCGCGCTGGCCACGTTGACCTTCATCATCGTGCAGGTTCCCCATCTGCAGGGAGAGATAGACGGCCCCTATGTCAGGCCCAGCGAGGTCGCGGTGCGTCTCTGGGTCTGTGCGGCGGTGCTGCTTCCTGCCGTCCGCCTGACCCGGTCACTGCTGCAGCGATATCTACGACGCCGGTTCCACTTCGGCGCACCGGCACTGGTGATCGGCTCCGGACCCATCGCCCATCAACTCGTCGCCCGGATGCAACAAGTGCCCGACTACGGTCTGCGACCGGTGGGATTGCTCGACGACGTGGCCCCGGCCGAGTCCGAAGTGGCTGACGTGCCCTATCTGGGTAACGCCGACGACCTCGAAGCCGCCGTCCGGCGAACCCGCGCCTGCGAACTGCTCGTAGCGCCGTCGACGGTGTCCGATGATCAGCTCGCCCGGGTCGCGCATCAGGCCCACAACCTCGGTATGCGGGTGCGGGTGGTTCCGCGGCTGATGGATGCCGTCGGAGGCGGCGCCTGGGTGGAGCACCTGGGAGGTGTGCCGCTGGTCGTCCTCGACCGCATCGATCCCAAAGGGTGGCAGTTCACCATCAAGCACACCGGCGACCGGGTGGCCGCAGCGCTGGGTCTGCTGCTCATCTCCCCGATCTTCCTGACCCTCATGCTGCTGGTGCGGCTGAGCTCGCCGGGGCCGATCTTCTTCGCGCAGCCCCGCATCGGCCGTGACGGAAAGGTGTTCGACTGCTTGAAATTCCGCAGTATGCGCCCGCTGGACCCGAACGCCGCCGCCTTCGAGCTGAAGGAGGGCTCGGCGCCCGGTGGGGTGGAGGGCGAGGACCGGCGCACCTGGATCGGCAAGATCATGCGCAAGACGTCGCTGGACGAGCTGCCCCAGCTGATCAACGTGGTGCGCGGTGACATGAGCCTGGTGGGGCCGCGGCCCGAACGCCCCGAGTTCGTCGAACTGTTCGAGATGCAGATCCGACGTTACGGCGAGCGGCACCGCGTCAAGGCCGGTGTCACCGGCTGGGCCCAAGTCCACGGCTTGCGTGGGCAGACGTCGATCGCCGACCGCGCGGAGTTCGACAACTACTACATCGAGAACTGGTCGCTGCTGTTGGATATCAAGATCCTGTTGCTCACGGTCCTGGCCGTGCTGAAGAGCGCCGAGGATTGAGCGTCGTGGTTGGACGGGGGGTCCGATGCGCAGTCAACCAGCCCATGTCGGTCTGATTCCCGACGGGCTGCGCCGGTGGGCCCAGGCCAATGACACGACGCTGACCGAGGCGTACCTGCGCGGGGCGCACAAGGTCGTCGAGATCCTGCTCGCCCTGCAGCGCAACGGTGTCGACACGGTGTCGGTGTACAACCTCAGTCGAGCCAACCTCGGCCGCACCGATGACGAGCTCGACGCGGTCTACGCGGCGTCCATCCAATTCTTCACCGACCTGATCCCGGCGGCGTTCGAACCGACGCTATGCGCCGTTCGGCTGCACGGCGACCGGGCCGCACTGCCACAGCCCTACCTCGCCGCTGCAGAAAAGCTCGAGACAACCATGGGCGGCAGCGACTTCCACATCAACATCCTCGCGGCCTACGACGCCTACGACGAGGTGCTCGCCGCCGCCGCTCGCGCGCGTGACGAAGGCGGTGACATCGCCTCCGCCCTCGACATCGGCACGGTGGACCTGGTGCTCCGCACCACCCCGGAACCGTTGCTCAGCGGCTTCCTCCCCCTGCAGAGCCAATACGCGCAGCTGGTGTTTCTCGACACTCCGCTCAACGACCTGACCATGGCCCAAGTCGACGACCTCATCGCGGACCATCGCCGGTTTCCCCAGCTGCGGGGCAGGTGACATCCCCATGGCGGCAACCAGCACTCCTGTGATCATCGGTGCCGGACCGGCCGGTCTCACTGCCGGTCTGCAGCTACTCCGTCGTGGAGTGACCCCACGCATCCTCGAGGCATCGGCACATGTCGGCGGGCTGGCCCGCACGCCGGTCGACGGAGCGTGGCGCATCGACCCCGGCGGGCACCGGTTCTTCACCAAGAGCGAAGAGGTCGCCGACCTGTGGCGCTCGCTGCTGCCCGCCGATCAGTGGATCGCCGTGCCGCGGCGTTCAGCGATGCTGGTGGACGGCCACTTCGTGCGTTACCCGCTGCGGGGCCGAGACCTGATGTGGCAGCGGGGGATCGGGAAGGGGCTGCGCGGCCTGGGCAGCCTGATGTGGTCCCGGATCAGGACCGGTCCGCACATCGTCCAGGATTCGGTCAGCTTCCGGGACTGGGGCACCTACGAATTCGGCCGCCAGTGGTATCAGACGTTCTTCGACGGTTATGTCCGCAAGACCTGGCTGACCGAGCCGGCCGACATCGCCAGCGACTGGGCAAACCAGCGCATCAAACCCATCGACTGGCGTCTGCGCAGCACGTCGGCCCGGCAGAATGCCGACGTCTTCCGGTATCCCCGGCTGGGCCCCGGACAACTCTGGGAAGCTGCGGCCGCGACGCTGCAGGCCGGCGGCGCCGCGCCGGTGCTGAACTGCCGGATGGTGAAGGCTCGCTTCGACGGCGAAAGCTGGACGCTGAGCCTGGACAACGGTGAGACCGTCACCACCGACGCGGTGTTCTCCAGCATGCCGTTGCACCAGTTGATCACCGCGCTGGAACCGTTGCCACCTCGACACATTCGTGCTCTTGCCGCCCGGCTACGCCACCGCAGCCTGATCACCGTCGCGGTCGCGCTGTCCCCGCGTCGTGAGATTCCCTTTCACTGGTTGTACACGCCGGGGGCGGACTTCCGGTGCGGACGTATCCAGAACTACAGCCTGTGGTCTCCTGATCTGCAACCCGCCGGCTGGCGCGGCACGCATTTGGGGTTCGAGTACTTCCTCGACGCCGACAGCGCCACCTTCACCGTCGACGACGACCACCTGGTGAAGATCGTCCACGACGATCTGCGTGCACTCGGGTTCGGGGACTGCCTTGTCGAACACGTCATGGTCACCCGGTCACAGCACGCCTACCCGGTGCACGACGCGACGCGGGAGCGCAGCGTGCAGCGCATCCGCAGCTTCCTGGCCGCCGATTATCCGACTCTGTATCCGATCGGTCGAAACGGCATGCACCACTACGACAACCAGGACCACGCGATGCTCAGCGCCATGCAGAGCGTCGCGAAGTACTTCGGCGCCGACATCGACCCCTGGCAGGCCAACACCGACCGGCACTACCACGAGACCGGGCTGACGAGCGGATGACCTTCAGGCGGGGGTGAGGTCGCCGTACACCGCCGAGCGCCACTGCGGGGACGCCTCACCGTCGTGACGCCAGAACGCGCGGATGTACCAGTTGACCGGCCCGTACGGGCCGCCCTGCACGACGATGTCGGAGCTCGTCGCGTCGCGACCGCTGACGTAGGTCACGTTGTCGATCCGCACGCCGTCACCGGCGATCGCCTGATCCGCGTTGCCGCCACCGAGTTCGACCGCCCACCAGGACGATCCGACATGGTCATCGGTCATCACCACGATGTTGGCGATGTCCACGTCGTCGAGCTGCAGCAGCCGCACGCCGTAGCCCTCCCCGGAGCCGCGACCGGGCAGGTTGGCGGTAATGGTGTCGAACGACGCGTCCGCGACACGGTAGAGCACCACCGCAGCGCTGTCGGCGTTCGACGACGAGATGTCACCGAACTGCGCGCCGGCGATGTCCTGGATGAGGATGCGTCCGGCGCCGTCGAGGCTGACACCGTCGACCGTCAGGTTCGACGCGGGCAGCTGATCGAGGGCGGTGCCACCGCGGATCTGGGCGGCGCCGAAGATGTTGATGTCGCTGTCGTGTGCGGAGACCAGGTGCATGCCGTCGATGACCGAATCGTGCAGGGAAGCCAGCAGGATGCCGCCCTTGCCGCCGCCCAACGCGAAGCCGGTCCCGACCTCGGCGTCGATGTTGCGCAGCGTGACGCCGGAGAAGCGGCTGGTGGTGGTTCCGGGGGTCTCCACCGCCAGCGACCAATTGCGGGAATCGCGGATCGTCACGTCGCTGATCGTCACGCCGGAGAAGTCCCACCACTTCGAGTCCTCGGTGCCGGTGATGTTGTTGGTGGCCAACACGATCCCGGTCTGCGCGCCGTCGATCGTCACATCCGAGATCTCGACATCGCGGGAGGCCACACTGGTCCAGTCGCCGGGGCCGGTGGCGATCGCCGAATTGACCTGGACTCCGAACTCCTTTCCCGTCACCTCGACATCGGTGATGGTGATGTCGTAGCCGCCCTGCACCCGTACCCCGTTGGCGCGCCCGCCGGTGACCCGGATATTGGTCGCGACCGAGCCGCTGTTGTTCCATTCGCCGAGCCCGTTCTGGTTGAACGGGCCGTCGGTCGGCCCGTAGGTCCACAGCTGGCTGTCGTGGTGGTAGGTGACGAAGGCCAGGCCGTCGTCGCCGGTGTTCTGCGCGACGAGGCCGTTGACCGTGACCCGGCGGCTGGCGTTGACGTGCAGTCCGTCGCCGCGTGTCTCGATCGCGGTGAAGTCGCTGAACGTCACGTCCGCGGCGCCCATCACAACCGCGCCGGTCTGCGGGGCGTTGACCACCCGGCCGTTGATGACCGACACGAACTCGACGGTGCCTGTCGAGCCCGTCCACTCCGGGGGCGGGGCCGAGTCCGACGGCCAGCCCAGGATCGAGATGCCGTCACCGAAGCTGCGCGTCGACGGCGCCGTGACCCACTCGATCGTCGGGTTCAGCAGCGTCACATGCGAGGCGGCGCCCTGCACGCGGATGCCGTGACTCGTGCCGTGGCCGTTGGCGTCGAGGTTGTCCATCAACAATCGGGCGCCGGTCGAGAACTCGACGGTGATGTTCGACAGGCCGGACAGCGACACCGCCGCCTCCCCGGCCGGATGCTGCTGTGCGAAGCGGTAATCGCCGTCCGGGAAATACAGACTCGAGCCGTCGGTGAGCGCCCCCTCGGCGGCCTTGATCGCGGCCGAGTCGTCGGTGACCCCGTCGCCGACCGCGCCGTAGTCCTTGACGTTGACGACGGTGCCAACCTGCTCGGTCAGCGGCGCATCCGGTTCCTCCGACGGCTTTCGCGCCGAACCCGACAGAGTCCACAGGACAGCGCTGTCCGCGTCGTGCGGGACATCGACGTCCGGTTCGTCCTGTTCGTCCGCGGGTTCCTGTGGTGTGTCCTCGCCCTCGGTGTCGTCGGGTTCGTCGCCCTCGTCGAGCGGCTCGTCATCGAGGGTCACGTCCTCGGTTTCGGCGGCCTCGCCGTCCGCACCCGATTCATCGGCGTCGCTGTGGTCGTCGGTCTGCTCCGACTGGGTAGCGTCGGATTCTCCGGCGGAGTCCGCGCTCTCCGACGCGGACACCGACGACGAGTCCGAGCCGTCCGACGTCGGTTCAGCGGCTGCCGCGCCGCATCCGACGGTCAATGCGAGCCCGATTCCGGCTGCCGCCACGATCCCGCCCAGATGAACAGTGCGATTTTCCACCTCAGCCCCCATCAACGATCGAACGCCGAAGCGTGCGCTCAATCTACCGTTGGATTATCGAGCGTGGATATGACGCGGCTGTCGCATACATCTGATGCTCTAGCATCAGATGTATGCGCACCACGTTGTCGATCGATGAGGATGTTCTCCTCGCGGTCAAGGAGCGCGCCCGTCGCGAAAATCGCACGATCGGTGCAGTGTTGTCCGACCTGGCCCGGCAAGCGATGACACAGGAGCCCGATTCCGCGTCGTCCCAACGCGAGCTGTACGGCTTCGAGCCTTTCGAGCACCGCGGCCCCGCCGTGTCCAATGCTCTCGTCGATCGTCTGCGCGACGACGAAGCGGTATGACTCGAGCACTGCTGGAAGCCCTCGCCGTCGCAAACGGCGGTCGGTTCGTGACGCTCGACCGCACGATTGCCCTGGACGCCGTCTTCCGGGCGAAGTCAGAGCACCTGGTGGTGATCTGAGCGCCGGTCAGGAGCTCTTGGAGATCCGGTCGCCGGTATCGCTGGCCGGGCGCTGCCGGCGGGCGCGACGCGGCCGCATCGGGGTGACGTTGTCGCCCTGATGGCGGTGCTCGTATTCGTCCTCGGCGACCTCGGCGAAACCGCCGCCGGTCAGCGTCGATTCCAGCGCCTTCTCCGGGTTGCGGCCGAACTCGTCGGGGAAGACGAACCGGCGGAACGCCCAGAACCGGAACGCCATCTGCAGCAGGTTGCCGATGATGTAGGCCGAGACGAAGTCGGCGATGTTCTCGGTGGCCAATGTGACCATCGGCACGCGCAGCATGAACACGTAGCTCGAGATCCACAGCGGCACCATCGCCAGCACCACACCGACACCGCTGACCACGAAGAACAGCAGCGCCTCGTGGTGGCGTTCGCGGCCACCCCGGTCCCGGAAGCTCCATTCCCGGTTCAGGATGTAGGAGGCGATCACCGCGACGATGCCGGCGATGATCTTGGCCGTCACCGGCTTGGGCTCCAGGATCGTCAGCTTGAGGGTGAAGAACACCGCCATGTCGATGACGAAGGTGGTCGCGCCGACGATGGCAAACTTGATCAGCTCGTGGTGCCGCTCCGCGAAAGGACGGAGCGGCCCTGGGAGGCGCTCTATCGTCGCATCGGCAAAGGACACAAAGAGCGAGTGTACGGAACCAATTCAAGATCTTCCGCATCGCTGCTGAACCGCAGGTCAACTGTGTGGCCTGGGTCATGACACGATAGTCGGCGTGGCTGTAGACCCCACCCGTGCTCCCGCAACTCCGCCCGTCGTCGCCATGGTCGGCGGCGGCCAGCTCGCTCGCATGACCCACCAGGCGGCAATCGCGCTGGGTCAGACGCTGCGGGTGCTGGCCAACGGCGATACCGAACCCGCCGCCCAGGTGTCACCCGACATTGTGCTGGGCTCGCACACCGACCTGAACGCGCTGCGTCGCGTCGCCGACGGTGCGACGGTGCTGACGTTCGATCATGAGCACGTCCCCACCGAACTGCTGGAGAAGCTGGTCGCCGACGGAGTGGCCGTCGCCCCGCCACCCGAAGCGCTGGTGCACGCCCAGGACAAGCTCGTCATGCGGCAACGCCTGGAGGCCCTAGGAGCCCCGGTGCCGCGTTACGCCACGGTCGCGTCCGTCGACGACGTGCGGATGTTCTCCGAGACCGTCGGCGGGCCCGTCGTCATCAAGACGATCCGGGGTGGCTACGACGGCCGCGGTGTGGTGATCGCCGACACCGCCGACGAGGCCGCCGAGGCGGTGCATCGCTACCTCGTCGACGGGGTGCCCGTCATGGTCGAGGAGAAGGTCGCGATGCGTCGCGAGCTGGCCGCGCTGGTGGCCCGCTCACCGTTCGGCCAGGGTGCGGCGTGGCCGGTGGTCGAGACGGTGCAGCGCGACGGCATCTGCGTCACCGTGCTGGCGCCTGCGCCGGGACTCTCGGAGACGCTGGCGTCCGAGGCGTCGTCGCTGGCGCTGCGGCTGGCTTCTGAGCTCGGGGTCGTGGGTGTGCTGGCCGTCGAGCTGTTCGAAACCGAGGCCGGCGAACTGGTGGTCAACGAACTGGCGATGCGTCCGCACAACTCCGGGCACTGGAGCATGGACGGTTGTCGCACCAGCCAGTTCGAGCAGCACATCCGCGCGGTGCTGGACTATCCGCTCGGCGACACCGCGGCGCTGGCGCAGTGGACCGTGATGGGCAACGTGCTCGGCGCCGAGCAGACGCCGGCAATGTCGATGGATGAACGCGTGCACCACCTCTTCGCGCGGATGCCCGATGCGAAGGTGCACCTCTACGGCAAGCAGGAGCGGCCCGGCCGCAAGATCGGGCACGTCAACCTCATCGGCTCCGGCGACGTGGAGGCGCTGCGGGAGCGCGCCGAGCGGGCGGCACACTGGTTGTCGCACGCAGTCTGGACCGACGGATGGGATCCGCACCAATGACCACACCCCGGGTGGGCCTGATCATGGGCAGCGACAGCGACTGGCCGGTGATGGGCGACGCCGCCGAAGCGTTGGCGGAGTTTGACGTGCCGTTCGAGGTCGGCGTGGTCTCCGCGCACCGCACGCCGGGCCGGATGCTGTCCTATGCCCGCGACGCGGCCGGCCGCGGTATCGAGGTGATCATCGCCGGCGCCGGCGGTGCGGCGCACCTGCCGGGCATGGTGGCCTCGGCGACGCCGCTGCCGGTGATCGGGGTGCCGGTGCCGCTGGCGCGGCTGGACGGGATGGACTCGCTGTTGTCGATCGTGCAGATGCCCGCGGGTGTGCCGGTGGCCACGGTGTCCATCGGGGGAGCGCGCAACGCGGGGCTGCTCGCGGTGCGGATCCTCGGCGCGTCGGATCCGGCGTTGCAGGAGCGGATGATCAGCTTCCAGGCCGGGCTGGAGCAGATGGTGCTGGAAAAAGACGAAGCCCTACGCAAGAAGCTGCTCGGCGACTGACGTTGAGACTGCATCCAGCGCGGGAAAGTGCGAGTGGAGCCCGCTGTCAGCGCAGTATCAACGGGTAGGTGGCGGATCGCAGGCTACCGCGATGGCGAGGGCTGAGCAGATTTCGCGCATTCGGCTTTCGGCAAGGCGTCCGATTCGGTCGACCAGAACATCGATAGAGACGCTTTCCACCGAATCCAGATTGACCGCAGAGCGGCGAGGGACCGGATCTGTGTCCGGATCGAGCACGACCTCGCTGGCCAACCCTCGGACGTTGGTGGTGCATGGCCCGACGAGTGCTCTTCGCAGCCGGGGTATCGCGGCGTCGCGCGAGAGAACGACGACGGGTCGTCGACCGATCTCGGGCAGTTCGCACCACCACATTTCGCCTCGCTGAGGAACGGTGTTCACGACGTGCTGGCCGCCCGACGCCAGGACGCCAGATCACCCCACTCGTCTTCTTCGTGGAGTGGATGTTCGTCATATGTGGCGTAACTCGCGTCCACCTCGGCGCTGCGATGGCGCGCAAGCAGAGCGGACAGCGCCTCGTCGAGGAGAGCCGCGTCGGTGCAGCCCGTTCGAAGGCGGCGAGCGGTGTTGAGGAGCTCGGAATCGACAGTGGTACTGACACGTATGCGTGGCATGCCACAATTATGCCACTGACCTCAGGCGTTGAGGCTGCACTCAACGCGGGAAAGTGCGAGTAGAGACCGCCGCCAGCGCAGTATCAACGAGGTTGGTTGCCCCCGAAGGCGCTCACCAACTCCGGGACCTCCCGTAGGTGTGTCAGTAGAACGCTGACGCAGGTATCGGCGTCTGCGGCGCGCATCGCGGCGATGAGTTGCTGATGTTCGCTCTCGATGGTCGACAGCCGCCCAGGCGCTTCCATCATGGTGCGGGTCCCCAGCCGGACCTGGCGGGGTTGCAGCGCGTCGTAGAGATCGGCGATGACGGCGTTGCCGTGATGCCGCACGATCGCGGCGTGGAACCGATGGTCGAGTTGGGCGAAGGTGTTCCAGTCCTGCGCTTCGCCGGCCTGCTCCATCTCGGCGATGAGCGCCACGGCCGCGTCCGGGGCGCCGGCGTGACGCAGGCAGATCCCGCGCAGCGCATCGGATTCCAGCAGGATCCGCGCCTGGTAGATCTCGCGCATCTCGGTGGCGGTCACCACCCGTACCTGCGCGCCGCGCCGGGGGAGAAGGTCGATGTAGCGCTCGACCTGTAACCGTTGCAGGGCTTCGCGCACTGGGGTGCGTGACGTGTTCACCCGTTCGGACAGCGCGACCTCGTCGATGAACTCACCCTCGGCGAAGTCGCCGCGCAGGATCGCATCCCGGATCCACTCGTATGCCCGCTGGCCTGCAGAGGTCCTGACAGGCCGCGCAGCGATCGGAGGTGTCGGCACGGGCATGCAGCTATTGAACCATTTACACCGCATGCATTCTTCGTGTATACAACGTGTCTACAGCGATTGTGACTGCTCGGAAGGGTGCCGAATGCCATCACCACTCGAAAACGGAGCGGCCGCCTCCGGTCCGCACGCCGCGATATGGCTCACCGAGCCCTCGGCGCCGGCCGTCGAGATGGGGCACCTGGCCGGTTACGACACCGTGGTGCTCGACATCGAGCACGGTTACTTCGACCTGCGTGAACTCGACACCATCATCCCGTTCATCCGCGCGAAGGGGATGCGCGTCATCGCGAAAGTGCTGGGCCCCGAACGCGGCCCGATCCAGCAGGCACTCGATTTCGGTGCCGACGCGGTGGCCATTCCGCACATCACCTCGGCCGCACACGCGGCAGAGATCTGCGGCTTCGCCAAGTTCCCGCCGCTGGGTGATCGCTCCTTCGCCGGTGGCCGAACGTCGAACTACCGCGGCTTCACCGACGACTGGGTCGCTACGCAGGATGCCGCCACCCACTGCTACCCGATGATCGAGGACGGCTCGGCCTTCGACGAGATCGACGCGATCCTGGCGCTGCCCGTCGTCGACGGAATCTTCATCGGCCCGTCCGACCTGTCGCTGCGTCGGGACCGGGGCGCCTACTCGGCCGGTGACGCGGACCTGGCCGACCTTCGGCACCTTGGCCGTTCCGCGAACGCCGCGGGCAAGCCCTGGGTATTGCCCGCCTGGACCGAACCCGAGCAGCAGCTCGCCGTGGAAGAAGGCGCGCACACGATCGTCGCGGTGATGCAATTCGCCGCCATGCTGAGTGGCTTCACCGCGACACGACAGAATCTGCGCCGGATCGAGGCCGAGATGGGGAGCATCCGATGAGTCTGACCGCAGCGATCGCCCAGTTCGCGCCCGGCGAGGACAAAGCGGCGAACGTCGACACGATGATTGGCCTGCTCACACGGGCCGCGGAGCTGGGCGCGCAGCTCGTCGTGTTGCCCGAGTTCGCCGTCTTCACCGCACCGGCCATGGACGACCGCTTCGTCGACAGCGCCGAACCGCTGGACGGTCCGTCGGTCACCCGGTTGGCCCGGGTGTCGGCCGAACTCGGTGTGAGCGTCGTGGTGGGGCTCAACGAGCCCGCCGGTGACGGCCGGATCCACAACACGTTGGTGGCCCTGCAGGACGGCGCCATCGCCGCCGTCTACCGCAAGGTCCACCTCTACGACGCGTTCGGGTACAAGGAGTCCGACCGGGTGCTGGCCGCAGATCCGTCGACCCCGCAGCTGCTCGAACTCAACGGGTTCCGCATCGGCATGCAGACCTGTTACGACCTGCGCTTCCCGGAAACCACGCGGTGGCTCGTCGACGCCGGCGCCGACGTCATCGCGCTTCCGGCGGAATGGGTTCCGGGCCCCTTGAAGGAGTATCACTGGAACACGCTGCTGCGGGCGCGGGCGATCGAGAACACCGTCTACGTCGTGGCCGCCGACCAGATCGCGCCGGGCGGATCGGGCAACAGCGCCATCCTCGACCCGATGGGCATTCCGCTGGCCGCGCTCGGCGAGGCCGAGGGAGTCGGAGTCGCGGTGCTGGAACGTGACCGCCTCGACACCGTCCGAACCATCAACCCGGCCCTGACGCTGCGGCGTTACCGGGTCGAGCCGGACCACTGACGTGCGGCGGGCAGCCGCGGCGGTACTGGTGGCGCTGACCGCGTCGGCGCTGGTGTCGTGCGCGCAGCGCGACGGCGAGTACGTGCTGCACTACACCACCTACTCGTCGCCGACCTCGGATCAGTCGCGCACGGTGCAGCGGTGGGCGCAGGACGTCGAGAAGCTCACCGACGGTGACGTGCAGGTGCGCTTCCACTATTCGCAGAGCCTGGTTGGGGCCGACGAATCGGTGCAGGCCACCCTCGACGGCCGAGCCGACCTGGCCCAGGTCGGCTCGATCTACGCGGCCTCGGACCTGTCGATGTACACCGTCATCGAGCTGCCCTTCGAGACCAACAACCCCGAAGTCCAGATGCGCACGGCCGAAAGGCTTTACACCGAAAACCAGACCTACCGCGACGACTTCGATCGTCAGGGTGTGAGCCTGCTGTTCCCGCTGCCGGTGGGAATCGCCGTGGTGGGACTCAAAGAACGCGCCGCTGTGCCCGCCGACCTGGCCGGCCGCAGCATCCGGTCGGGCGGACTGACGTCGCAGGCGTTGCTCGCCGTCGGCGCCAACCCGGTGGCGATGACGGCGACCGACGTCTACGAGTCGATGGAGCGCGGCGTCGTCGACGGCTACACCTCGTTGGCGATCGCGAACCTGCCGACCTTCGGGTTGGCGAGTACGACGCCCTACCTCGTCGACCCGGGCATCGGGACGTACGGCTCGTCGATCGTGGTGATCAACTCCGAACTGTTGGCGCGGATGCCCGCCGAGACGCAGGACGCGCTGGCCCAGGCATCCGAGACCGCCATCGCCAACGGGCTCGAGGAGATGGATGCATTGGGCGAGCGTGCCTGCGCCGAGCTGCGTGAGGCGGGAACTCCGTTGTCCGCCATGCCCGCTGATGCGGTGCAGCAGTGGAAGGAGCGGGCGGGAATCGCTCGGCAGTGGGTGCAGCGGTACACCGAGCGCGGGTACGACGCCGAGGGTGTGCTGGCCGACTTCCGCCGGATCGTCGCCGAGGAGACCGCACGGTCTACCTACGCCGACCCGTTCATCGAGTGTTTGGAAGGGCAGAACCGATGAGTGCCGAAACCGCCCTGCCGCGCCCCCTGACCCTGCTCATCCGCGGGATGGGCCTGGTGGCCGGGGTGTTGCTGCTGGTCATCATTCTTCTGACCGTCGGCGATGTGGTCAGCAGGAATCTGCGGGACCGCTCGATCGTCGGTGTCGTCGACATGTCGACGATGTTGTTGGTCGCCACCGCCTACCTGGGCCTGGCGTCGGCGGAGGCGGACGGGCGGCACGTCTCGGTGGAACTCGTGGAACGCCGCTTGGGCGCGCGGGCCCGGTTGGTGTTCTCCGTGCTGCGCTCGGCCGTGTTGGTGGGGCTCGGCGCCCTGATGACGTGGGGGCTGAGCGAGGTCCTGATCAGCGCGGTCGAGCGGGGTGAGACGACCAACGACATCCTGCGGTTGCCCACCTGGCCCGCGAAAGTCGTCCTGCTGATCTCCTTCGCGGCGTTCTTCGTCGTCGCGATCTGGCGTGAGCTGCACACCTTTTCGGCAGAGCGCGCCGCACAGACGGGCGGTCCGCGATGACCGCCGCCACCATCGGCGCGCTCGTCGTCGTCCTGGTCCTGTTCTTCGCGCTGTTGTCGATCCGCTTGCACGTCGGGCTCGCGCTGATGGTGTCGGCACTGGCCGGCGTCCTCATCCTGCGCGGCACCGGCGCCGCGGTCAGCACCGTGTCCAACCAACCGTTCTCCACCGCGGCCGACTACTCGCTGACGATCATCCCGCTGTTCATAGTGATGGGGGTCTTCGCCGTCCGGGCCGGACTCGCCAAGGCGGCGTTCGACCTGGCGACCTCGGCGTTCCGGCGGCTTCCGGGCGGTCCCGCGCTGGCTTCACTGGCCGGTTCGGGGATGTTCGCCGCGGTCACCGGGTCCAGCGTCGCGACGGTGGCGACCATGGCCCGGGTGTCGACCGACGCGATCGTGCGCGCCGGTTACACCATCCGGCTCGCCGCGGGTGTGGTGTGCGCCGGTGGGACGCTCGGCGTGCTCATTCCGCCGTCGATCGTCCTGGTGCTCTACGGCGTCGTCACCGAAGAGAGCATCGGAAAGCTGCTGATCGCCGGCATCGGGCCCGGAGTGCTCACCATCGCGGTGTACGCACTGACGATCTTCGCGCTGGTGGCCTGGCAGCGTCGTCACACCCCGGACCGGGCTCGCAACCCGGACCGGGCCGAGGCGCTCGTCGGCGCGGGATCCGGTTCGGCGTCACCCGACGTCGTCGCCGAGCCGGGGGAGACCATCGGCCGCGACATCACCGGCTTCGGCTACCTCGTCGTCATCTTCGCGGTGTCGGTCGGCACGATCTATCTGGGCATCGCCACCCCCACCGAGGCGGCGTCGTTCGGCGCCTTCACCGCGCTGATCATCCTGCTGCTGCGTAGCCGCCCCTCGGCGTGGCTGCGGACCATCGAGGAATCGCTCCGTGAAGCGGTCGGGCTGACCGCGATGACATTCCTGCTGATGGTCGGCGCCGGGGTGTTTACCTACGTGCTGGCCCTGAGCGGTGCCAGCACCTCGCTGGTGAATGCGGTCACCGCCGCCGATCTGCCGCCCTATGTGGTGCTGGTGGCCTGCCTGGCGATCCTGCTGCCGCTCGGCATGTTTCTCGACGGCATCTCGATGATCCTGATTGCCGCACCGCTGCTGCACCCGATTCTCACTGGTTACGGCTTCGACGGGATCTGGATCGGTGTGCTGATCGTCAAGGTCGCCGAGATGGCGCTGATCACGCCCCCGGTCGGGATGAACGCCTTCGTCTATTCGGGAGCGGTGCGCGAAGCAGGTCTGGACCGGATCTTCCGCGGACTGGTGCCGTTCGTGCTGGCCGACCTGGTCGTCGTCGCGCTGCTGATCGCCTTTCCGGGAATCGTCAGCTTCCTGCCGTCGATGTCAGGTGCGCAATAGAAAGGCCGCGGTTAGACGGGCTTGTGCCCGCACTAAGCGCGGCGTTGGCCGACGTCAGCACAGCGTCGGCGTGGACTCTACGACGCCTGAAGTGCGAGCGCCGGGGTGGCTTCTCTGGTCATGAACGGAACCGAGACGGGCAGATGCCCGGTCTGCGCGCCATGCTGGCCGACATCGAGAACGGCCGAAGCGCGGGTCAGTCGGTTGCCGCCATGCCAGCCGCATTCGCACTGCGCGTAGTGGCGGAAGGTTCGGCCTGCGACGAATACCTGCATAGTCTGGAAGGTACCCATCCACTATGAGAGCCAACCTCGACGAAGCTGAGTCGTTACTGAGAAGACCCGACTTCGTTTCGGGCGGCGAGAACGGTAAAGTTACCGGCGAGTAGCAAGGAGATGATGATGGCTAGTTGGGCCGGAGATCCGTCGTTCGACCTGTTCCAGTTGCCGGAGGAACACCAGGAGCTGCGCACCGCGATCCGTGCGCTGTGTGAGAAGGAGATCGCTCCGCACGCCGCCGACGTCGACGAGAACTCGCGCTTTCCGCAGGAAGCGCTCGACGCGCTCGTCGCCAACGGCTTCAACGCCGTGCACGTCCCCGAGGAGTTCGGCGGTCAGGGCGCCGACTCGGTGGCCGCCTGCATCGTCATCGAGGAAGTCGCGCGCGTCGACGCCTCGGCGTCGCTGATCCCCGCGGTGAACAAGCTCGGCACCATGGGTCTGATCCTGCGTGGCTCCGATGAGCTGAAGAAGAAGGTGCTGCCGGCCATCGCCTCCGGCGAGGCCATGGCGTCCTACGCGCTGTCCGAGCGTGAAGCCGGCTCTGACGCCGGCTCCATGCGGACCCGCGCCAAGGCCGACGGCGACGACTGGATCCTCAACGGTGCCAAGTGCTGGATCACCAACGGCGGCAAATCGTCGTGGTACACGGTGATGGCCGTCAACGATCCCGACAAGGGCGCCAACGGCATCTCGGCGTTCATGGTCCACGAGGACGACGAAGGCTTCACCGTCGGTCCCAAGGAGAAGAAGCTCGGCATCAAGGGTTCACCGACCACCGAGCTGTACTTCGAGAACTGCCGCATCCCGGGCGACCGCATCATCGGCGACCCCGGCACCGGCTTCAAGACCGCGCTGGCCACCCTCGACCACACCCGTCCCACCATCGGCGCGCAGGCCGTCGGCATCGCCCAGGGTGCACTCGACGCGGCGATCGAATACACCAAGGACCGCAAGCAGTTCGGTCGCCCGGTCGCCGACAACCAGGGTGTGCAGTTCATGCTCGCCGACATGGCGATGAAGGTCGAGGCCGCCCGGTTGATGGTCTACAACGCCGCCGCCCGCGCCGAGCGCGGTGAGGGCAACCTCGGCTTCATCTCCGCGGCGTCGAAATGCCTGGCCTCCGATGTGGCCATGGAGGTCACCACCGACGCGGTGCAGCTGTTCGGCGGCGCCGGCTACACGGTCGACTTCCCCGTCGAGCGGATGATGCGCGACGCCAAGATCACCCAGATCTACGAGGGCACCAACCAGATTCAGCGCGTGGTGATGAGCCGCGCCCTGCTGAAGTAACGCTCGGCGCGGCGCTGGCCCTGGGCGCCGCTGGTCCGCGAACGTGCATTCCCTGTAGTGGATCTCGAGTTACCGCTACCGGGGGAGCACGCTCGCGGGCAATTGGTGCTCGTCGATGCCTGCTCGTCTCGGTAAGCTCCCCGTATGGAGTCCGGCGACCTCGAACCGCGCGTCGAAGCTCTGGAGAACCAGGTGCGCGATCTTACGGCCAAAGTGCAGGTCACTCAGCAGGATGCGGCGGCCGCGCGGGTGCTGGCCGGCGCTGCCGATCGCGACGTCAGCGAGATCCGCGGTGAGCTTCGTGACTTTCGCAACGCCACGACTGCCAGCTTCAATGCGCTTCGCGAGGACTTCGTCGACCTGCGCGAGCATGTCGACCGAAAATTCGAGCAGGTCGATCAGAGATTCGAGCAAGTCGACCGAGGATTCATGGAGATGCGCGGCAGGTTCGACGCGGCCGCGGCCGGTCAACAGCAGATCGTGGACATGCTGACCACGATCATGCGGGAGCGTTAAGCCTGCCGCAGGTGGGTGATGTCGCCGGCTGACACGGTGACCGTGGTGCCGGCGTCGTCGATGAGCAGCCGGCCGGCGTCGTCGATACCCGTTGCCAGACCGACGATTTCGGAGTCTCCTGGCAGCACCGCCCGCACCTGGGTGCCGATCGTGGTGCTGGCGTTGCGGTAGTCGGCGGCAAGGTCGGCATCCGCCCCGGCCGCGGCGCGCCAGTGCGCGAGGCGGGCGCTGAGCCCCTGCAGCAGCGAGATGACCAATTCGTTGCGGTCCGCGGCATGGCCCAGCATCGACAGCGACACCGCGTTGGGGTCCGGCCGCTCGGTCTCGTCGAACGACACGTTGAGCCCCAGCCCGATCACCACCACCGGGGCCGAAACCTCGGCCAGGATCCCGGCCAACTTGCCGTCGCCGACCAGGACATCGTTGGGCCACTTCAGGCCGGCATCGACGCCCAGGTCGCGCACGGTCTGCGCGACGACCAGCCCGGTCAGCAGTGGCAGCCAGCCCCAGCCCACGGGCGGGACCCCTTCGGTGGCGACCGCGACGGACATCGAGATCTGCGAGCGGGCCGGCGCCGACCAGCTGCGGCCATGCCGTCCCCGCCCGGCGCTCTGATACTCGGCCAGCAGCACAGCCCCGCCGATGTCCTCCCCGGCCGCCGCACGCGAGGTCAGGTCGGCGTTCGTCGACCCCGTTTCCTCGACCACCTCGACGCGGCGCCACTCGGTATCTGTGATGGCGGAGCTCAACAGGTTCGCGTCGATAGCGGGACGCTCAGAAATGGCCATGCCGCCGAGAGTATCGGGACGACGGATCCGATCTCCCACACGCTGTCGAATTCTCCGTACGGCATGAAACGCCGACGCGCCGCCACCCCGGGGAGTGGCGGCGCGAAGGCGAGAGGTGTCAGTAGTTGAAGCTGGTCGTTCCTTCACCGGCGAAGCTGAAGTACAGCGTGCCGAGGCTGAACGGGGTGAACCCGGTGTTGAAGCGGGGATCGTCCTCGCTGTCGTTGACGCTCAAGGTGTTCTTGCGCGTCGTCGTATACGAGTAGAGCAGGGTTTCGCCGTCCTCGGTGTACACCGAAATCACCGTTCCGGGCGGCACTTCGGGGCCTTCGCCGTAGACGTTGTCCGGCACGGAGCCGAGGATGCCGCCGGAGTCCACCCAGGTGTCGACGAGCGTCATCTCACCGTCGCCGATCTGCACCTGCAGTTGGCTCGACGGAGCCCCGGGGATCGTCGTCCGAGCCCCGTACGGGTTGGGACCCAGGATCAGGCGACGACGCCGCTCGTCGAACAACACACCCCGGCTCAGCATGCCCGGCATGGCCAGGAACGGGTTGGTGCTGCCCGGACTGCCCGCGTTGGCGCCGATGCCGAACACACCGGCGTAGTCACCGTTGTATTCGGTGAAGCCCTGCACGGATTGCAGTGCCACCACGAGCACCTCGGTGGCCGACGACTCGACACCGTCCAGGCCGATCGGCAGGTCGTAGGACTCCCACAGGAACTCGGAGCTGCCGTCGCCGTAGGAGGCCCAGCCGTATCCGGTCGATTCATCGACGTTGTCGACGCCGACCCAGCGGGGATCGATGATCAGGCCCAGTGACCCGGTGTCGACGAGCACCGGGGCCGGCTCTCCGCCGTTGATCGACAGATAGATCACCGGCTCGGTGCGGACCGGGTTGTTGCCGTTGTACTGCAGCTCCATCTTGACGACCTGATACACCAGGCCGTTGTCGGCGGCGGTGCCGATCAGCTGGCCGATCGCTTCCATCTGCGAAGCAGCTCCGAACCAGCCGACGACGGTGAGAAGCTTCTCCGCCGCCTCGAGCTGGTCCTGAACCCGGATGGTGCGTTGGATGCTGTTCTCGATGCGTGCGCCGGCAAGCCAGTGGGCGAACGGATCGTCGTAGGTTTCGGCGTAGCGCTGCTGCAGCAACGCGTGGTTCAGCTGCCAGCGCTCCAGCGAGGCCGACGCTCCGGACAGGTACATCTGCGGCAACATCGCCGCCAGCCCGGCCAGCACATTGCCGCTGTCCCAGGTCGCTTCCCGCAGGTCTTCCTTGGCTTCCGAAATCTGCTCCAGCGCAACCGGAACGGTATCGACAGGGTCGTCATCGTCGTCGGCGGGCTCGTCGTCGGCTGGGGTATCTTCGTCGTCCTCATCGACGGGGCCATCATCGACCCCGTCGCCGTCGACGTCGATGGCGTCACCCGTGACGAGTGTGTCGCGCACCGTCGTCGGGACGTAGTGCGGGCCGGGATCGACAGGGGAGTCGTCGAGGTCTTCGTCTGCGATCTCGGCGTCGAGCTCGGCGTCGTCGGCGTCGAGGTCCGCGTCGCCGTTATCGAGTCTCCCGGAATCACCCGCGTCGTCGGCATCACCCCCTGAGCCCGTGCCGTCCGCGGTCTCGTTGGCCCTGGAGTTGCCCGAGGCGTCGTCGCTGTCGGTGGAAGTGCTGGCAGAGGTATCCGCGGCCGACGAGGCAGCGGCGCTGCTCGTCTCGGAGCCGGCATCATCGGGCGCAGCTTGCGCCGTCGACGCACACAGAAGGCAGACGCCGGTGGCGACCGCCGGGGTGGCAAGGACCGTGGCGGTCCAGGTGCTCAGTTTCACGGGCGGTATTCAAGCACGTCAATATTGCCGACGCGATGTTTTGGGGAGCTAATCAGTAAATTTTCGCCATCCGGATAGGCTCGCGAAGGTAGCGGCGCTGGCGCATTCATCTGGAAGTGAATTACCTGTTCAGAAGAGCTTTGCATCCCTGGGGCCAACTAGGCCAGCTACTCGTTAAGGTTCTACTCAGCCGCATAGCAAACGCGGCTGCCATGAATTAGAGGAGAATATCGCTTTGCTGTTGGGGTCTCACAGCCCGGGCGACGCCGGGCGAAACCGCTGGTCGAAGGCTTGGATGAGGACGCACAAAACGTGCGACAATCGCCTGGCCACGACGGTCCCGGCCCAAACAATAAGGGCGACAACGGATGCCAGTGACGAATGAGAAGTTAGCCGGAGTCGGCCCTGAAGCGACACCAGCACGAGCCCATTCAGCGCCACGTGGTGTCGTTGTCCGTATTCCGCTCCTAGCGTCGGGCGGGTACGGCACTCAGCTCGCTGAGTAGGCGCACCCACTGCTCGATCGCCGCTTCCTCATCGAGTACCGATTCGCGATACCGACGTCCGTTGAGTCCGAAGCGCTGTGCCGCGTCGGGATCCGCGGTCACGCTCAGCACTGCGTCGACAAGTTCGTCAGGGGCACCGGCCGGCACGACAACTCCCGCTTCAGCCGCGAGTACCTCGGAGGCAGTGATGCCGCCGACATCCGTGGACGCGACGACGGGGCGACCCGCGTCGAAGTACGAGGTGAGCTTGCTGGGCACCGCCATCGCGGCGACTCCGGGCTTCTCGTTGACGATAAGGACATCGGCGGCACCGAGTGCAAGGCGGTACTCCGCGTCGCCTAGCGGATCGACGAACGTCAGGCGTGAGACACCTCGGGCGAGTTCCTTCAGTTTGGCGCGCTCACCGCCGTCACCGACGAGCAGGAAGTGGACGGGGGCGCCGCGCTCATCAGCGACTCGTGCCGCGTCGACGATCGTCTCCAAGCCTTGCTTGGCGCCCATGTTGCCGGTGTGTACTGCCAACGCGACACCTTCGGGCCAGCCAAGTGAAGCCCGGGCCGCAGCGGCGTCGACGGGATCCGATTTCGGCAGATGCGTCCAATTGCGTACAACGACGAGGCGCGAGGGATCTACTCCGAGCTCCTCGGAGAGAAAGTCGGCGAAGCGCTGGTGGATCACGACAACGCGGTCCGCGGCCCGCAAGGTTCGCGCCTCCACCCACTCGGTGATGCGGCGGGCGGTCTGCCCGCCCTCGCTGGTCTCTGCCATGCCGAGGGAGTAGATGTCCTGCACCCAGATGACCAGACGTCCTCGCCGCGGACTCAGCCGCAGACGCAGCACAGCCAGAGCCGTCGAAAACAGCGACGGCGAGACCGCGATCACCACTCGGGGACGCCCAAGCCGTGCGAACACAAGCCGAAGACCAAAACTCAATTCCGACACCAGGCGACGGATGCCTCGGGGTGAGCGCGGCACGTAGTGAAGTCGACGGTGGACCTCCACCCCGTCAGCGGATTCGGTTCGCGACCACTGGCCGTAGCCCTCGTGGATCTGCCACTGCGGATAATGCGGATGCGATACGTGTGCCGTCACCCGAAACCCTCGGCGTCGCAATCCGACCGCCAGACCGCCGGTGTACGGCGCGATGCCCGTGTGCTCGGGCGGATAGTTGAGTCCGAGAATCGCGACATCGGGGCGAGACGGCATAGCACCGAAGCCTAGGGCTTCGAGCTGGGATACCGCGCTGCGGCTAGTTGCGCGGCTCGCCGGCTGGCACCGTCTCCAGGGTCTCGAGCAGCTGCGCGAACTCCGCATGGCGCGCCGTGGCCCGATTCAGCTGGGCGAAGCCCGAGACGAAAGCCACCATCGCGGCCAGCGCCCACGCATTGCCCAAGGCCCACTCCCAGGCGGTCGCGGCAGGTGCACTCACCAACCAGTACGCGGCGATGATCACGAGGAAGTACCCGCAGTAGATGTTGAACCGACCCTCGGAACTGGCGCGCCAGCCTGGATGACGGGCGTTGCGGACATGCCAGGCCGCCAGAACGCCTATGACCGCGATCGCGGTGATGGTCGACGACATCGGCGGCCTCCGTCTTTGCCAGAACTGTAACCCCCTGACGCACTCTAGCCTCGATGATCAACCTGAGAACAGAGTGTGACTACGGAAACAATATGGTCACGGTATCGAGCGCGTCAATTTCTCGTTAACGGTTCGGCGGTCCAGCAAAGAGCTGTCCAAATTCGCCATCTGTACCAGTGAGGCGCCTGTGACATACACCGCGAGCAGGTTCGCGATCAGCTCGTCGGCGGTGTCCCACGCGGCGGTCGAGGCGACCCGGTCCGACCCCGTCAGGCCCTGTTCCGCCGCCGATGCCCGGGCCGCAGCAAGCACGTCGTCGACCGAACGGCCGTCCAGCGCCGGGCCCGGCGCCCGCTCGGGGACCACCTGATCACCGTGCACACGCACCGCCGTCGCGTAATCGGTCACGCCGATCGGCAGATCGGGGACCGGCTTGCCGAACGGATCCAACGACAGCACCGCAACCTCACCGATGCCCACCGCGGCATCCGCGTCGTCCAACCGGTCGGCGGTGCACAGCGCGATGTCACAGTCCGAAGCGCCTTCCAACACCACCTCGGCGCCGATCCACCAGATGCCGAACAGCACCGCCGCGGTCTGCCAGTGCGCCGGCAGCAGCACCGCGACCCGGCTGCCCGCGGTCGCGCCCAATTCGTCACGCAGCAAATTTCCGGTTTTGGCCGCCCAGTTCGCCAAAGTGACAGATGAGAGTTCGATGCGCTCACCGGTGGCGTCGTCGTAATAGGTGATGCGCGGACCCGCCGGGTTCGCCGCCAGCAGCGAATCCAGGATCTCCGAGCTCAGATTCGTCACGTCAGTTGACGCACTTGGGGTCGTTGGAACCCGCCGTGATGATCTGCGGCGGCGCCGGCGCGAGCTCACCGGTATCGGTCACCACGCCCGTCTCCAATGAATCGCCGCCCATCAGCGTCACATCCGAGCCGTCCAGACCCGAACCCGGACCGGTGTAGTCGTCTGCGAGCACCACCCGCACCGACCCCGGCGGCACCGTCTGGTGCTCGACCACCGGCAACCCGCCCAGATCCGCGGCCACCGCCTGCGCACCCAGATCGTCGACCGCCGCGGCCTGCACCTGGCTGGTGGTCACCTTCTCGCCCTCGTTGTTGCCGACGTTGCCGGCCGTGAAGCCCTTGGTCGACAGCACATGCGACACCGCGGCGGCCATGCCGTTGACGTCGGTGTCGTTGAGCACCTCGGCGACCGTCTGGTCCGGGGAGTAGGTCAGCTCCTCGGTCTTGCCCTCGTTCTGATCATTGAGCAGGCTCGACACCCAGTCCTTGACCTCGGCCGGGTCCACCCGCACCACGCTCTGCATGCCGTCGTCGCTCCAGCCCGCCTCCTCGACGATGGGGATGGTGGAGAACGCGACGTTGCCGCCGGCCAGCTCCTGCAGCTGGGTGATGAAATCCATGATGTCCCAGTCGTCGGACAGCACCACCGAGCGCTGCACCGCCTCCTCCAGCCGGTTCAGCGTCGCCGGGCTCGACAGCGTCTTGCTCGAGATGACGTCGTGGGCCAGCGAGGCCATCACCGCCTGCTGGCGCGTCACCCGGTCCAGATCGCCGCGCGGCAGGTCGTGGCGCTGCCGCACGAAGCTCAACGCCTGCGGACCGTTCAGCTTCTGCCAACCCGCCGGGAAATCCGCCCCCGAAAGCGGCTCGTAGACCGGCTCGTTCAGACACACGTCGACCCCGCCCAGAGCATCGGTGATCAACGAGAAGCCCAGCAGCCCGATCTCGGCGTAATGGTCGACCGTCACCCCGGTCAGGTTCGCGACGGTCTTGATCAGCTCCTCGCGACCCGCCGCGATGGCCTCCGGCTCGGCGACGGCCGGGTCGACTCCCTGCTCCTCGACGAGCTTCTTCAGCTCCTCCAGATGCACCGAGCCGTACACCCCGTTGATCTTCATCTTGCCCAGCCCCGGGGCCTCGACATAGGAGTCGCGGGGGATCGAGATCGCCGTCGCCGACTCGCCGTTGTTGGGGATGCGGATCAACACGATCGTGTCGGTGTTGGTCGAGACGTCGTCGCCGGCACGCAGTACCGCCAACTCCTCGGCCGACAGCGGGTTGCCGTGCGCGTCGGTGCGGCTGTCGTTGCCGACCAGCAGGATGTCGATCGCGCCGTCCTCGCCGCCCTCACCGAGCGCCACCGGATTGATGTGGTTGATCCCGGATTCGAACGAGCGGATCTTGCCCCACGCGACCCCCGTGGTCACGACGATCAACATCGCCACGGCCACGGAGATGACACGCATCAACTGAGCAGCAGGCATTTGCCCAGGCTACTGGCGGATGCCCCGCCAGCCCGGGAGGTGACACGGGCGTGCCAAACTCGTGACATGGACCGCCGAATCGTTATTTCCGGAGCTGGCGGCATGGTGGGACGCGCGTTGGCAGCTCAGGCCCGCGCCCAGGGCCGCAACGTGGTGGCGCTCACATCAGCCGACTGGGACATCACCGACGCCACCGCCGCCGAACGCTTCATCACACCCGGCGACGTCGTCGTCAACTGTGCCGCCTACACCAAGGTCGACGACGCCGAGGCCGACGCCGACCGAGCGTTCGCCGTCAACGTCACCGGCGCCGAGAACGTCGCCCACGCCTGCGCCCGCACCCGCGCCGACCTGATCCACATTTCCACCGACTACGTGTTCAGCGGCGACTTCTCCGACGTCCCCGGCGGCCGGCCGCGCCCGTACGACATCGACGACGCCACCGGGCCGCTGTCGGTGTACGGGCGCACCAAGCTGCGCGGCGAACTCGCCGTGCTGGCCGCGATGCCCGACGCCGGCATCGTGCGCACGTCCTGGGTCTACGAGGGCGCTGACGGCTCCGACTTCGTCGCCGCGATGCGTCGTCGCGCGGCGGGGGACGGCGACGTCGAGGTGGTCGCCGATCAGATCGGCTCGCCCACCTACGTCGCCGACCTGTGTACGGCGCTGCTGCACATCGCCGACAGCGCGATCCGCGAACCCGTCCTGCATGCCGCCAACGCCGGCGCGGTCAGCCGCTTCGAGCAGGCCCAGGCCGTCTTCGAGGAACTCGGCGCCGACCCCTCGCGCGTCAAACCCGTCACCGGCGAGCAGCAGCCCCGCCCCGCGCCGCGCCCGCCGTATTCGGCGCTGTCGGCGGCGAAATCCGAAGAGGCGGGGCTCACCCCGCTGCGGGACTGGCGCGCCGCACTGGCCGACGCGATCGGGGCGTCGCGCTGACGGTGGCGGCGATTTACGGCGCTGCGCCCGCTACCCTCTACGCCGTGAGATGGGCAGGCCGCGCGTGAGCGACGAACTCTACGTCGTGACGGTGACGTACTCGCCGGGCCCGCACCTCGACCGGTTCCTGGCGTCGCTGGCCCACGCCACCGAGCGGCCCGTCACCGTGCTGATGGCCGACAACGGCTCCACCGACGGCGCCCCCGAAGAAGCCGTCGAGCGCTACCCCAACGCCCGGCTGCTGCGCATGGGCGGCAACCTCGGCTACGGCAGCGCCATCAACCGCGCGGTCGCCGAATACGGGCTGACCTCGTCGACCGATTTCTTCATCGTCGCCAACCCCGACGTGCAATGGGGTCCCGACAGTATCGATCTGCTGCTCGAGGCGGCCGGGCGCTGGCCCTCGGCGGCGTCGTTCGGGCCGCTGATCCTGGACCCCGACGGCTCGATCTACCCGTCGGCGCGCCACCAGCCCAGCATCATCCGCGGCGGCATGCACGCCGTGATCGGCCCGGTGTGGAAGTCCAACCCGTGGACCGCGGCCTACCGCCAGGACCGGGCCACCCCCAGCGAACGCGCCGTCGGCTGGCTGTCCGGATCGTGTCTGTTGCTGCGCAGCGCGGCGTTCGCCGAGGTGTCCGGCTTCGACGAGCGCTACTTCATGTACATGGAAGACGTCGACCTCGGCGATCGGTTCGGCCGCGCCGGCTGGCAGAACATCTACGTGCCCGCCGCCGAGGTGTTGCACGCCAAAGGCCACTCCACCGGCCGCGACCCGGCCCGCAACCTGGCCGCCCACCACGTCAGCACCTACACTTTTCTCGCGGATCGCTACCCCAAGTGGTGGCAGGCGCCGCTACGGTGGGCTTTTCGGGGGGCGTTGGGGGCGCGAGCCCGCCTGGTCGTCCGGAGTTCACGTCGACAGGCCCGCAGGGCGCAGGCGAAAGGGCAGCGCTGATGGTCAATCCGGCACAAGTGGACGCCGTCATTCTGGTCGGCGGCATGGGCACGCGGCTGCGGCCGCTGACGCTGTCGGCCCCCAAACCGATGCTGCCCACCGCCGGGCTGGCGTTCCTGACGCACCTGCTGTCGCGGATCGCCGACGCCGGCATCGAACACGTCGTGCTGGGCACGTCGTACAAGGCGAAGGTGTTCGAGCAGGAGTTCGGTGACGGCTCGAAGTTCGGGCTGCAGATCGACTACGTCGTCGAAGACGAACCGCTGGGCACCGGCGGCGGCATCGCCAACGTCGCGTCCAAACTGCGTTACGACACCGCGATCGTGTTCAACGGCGACGTGCTGTCCGGCTGCGACCTGGGCGCCCTGTTGGACTCGCACGCCGAGCGCGACGCCGACGTCACCCTGCATCTGGTGCGCGTCGGTGACCCCCGCGCATTCGGTTGTGTGCCAACCGATTCCGACGGAGCGGTGACCGCGTTCCTGGAGAAGACCCAGGACCCGCCCACCGACCAGATCAACGCCGGCTGCTACGTGTTCAAGAAGTCGGTGATCGACTCGATCCCCAAAGGCCGGGCGCTGTCGGTCGAACGCGAGGTGTTCCCCGGCCTGCTCACCGACGGGCTCAAAGTCTGCGGCTACGTCGACTCCACCTACTGGCGCGACATGGGCACCCCCGAAGATTTCGTGCGCGGCTCGGCGGATCTGGTGCGCGGCATCGCTCCGTCGCCGGCGCTGAAAGGCCATCGCGGCGAGTCGCTCGTGCACGACGGCGCCGGCGTCGCCCCCGGAGCCCTGCTGATCGGCGGCACCGTCGTCGGCCGCGGCGCCGAGGTGGCCGGGGGAGCGCGCCTGGACGGGGCGGTGATCTTCGACGGCGTCACCGTCGGGGCCGGCGCGGTGATCGAACGCTCCATCATCGGCTTCGGCGCACGGATCGGGCCGCGGGCGCTGCTGCGCGACGCGGTGATCGGCGACGGCGCCGACATCGGAGCCCGCTGCGAGCTGCTGCGCGGCGCCCGGGTGTGGCCGGGGATCACGATTCCGGACGGCGGCGTGCGCTTTTCGAGCGACATCTAGCTTGGGGCCTTTTGGGGCCTTTTTCCGCGAACGTGCATTCCCTGTAGCACGAGAGCGGCTGGAGCTACAGGGAATGCACGTTCGCGGCGGCTGGGCCTGGGGATAACCGGGTGTCGTATCCGTCGACCTGTCGGTCCGGCTGCGCAGGCTCCACGCATGGGGAAAGTCATTCTTGGGACAGAAGCTGTTGCCGGTGGGCTGCTGACGGCCGGCCAGCTTCGATACGGGTACCGGCGGCTGTATCCCAATGTCTATGTCCCGCGGCACCAACCGCCGTCATTGACGGATAAGGCGATAGGCGCATGGCTGTGGTCGGGCCGCCGTGGAATTGTCACCGGTCGAGCTGCGGCACGACTCCACGGGGCGCTGTGGGTGAGTGAGCACTCGCCGGTCGAATTGAACTTCAACTGCCGACGCCCGCCGGCGGGCATCATCGCCCGCAACGAACGAGTCGGCTGCGACGAGGTGATCCAGATCGGCGATCTGGCCGCAACGACAGTCCACCGAACTGCATTCGACCTCGGCAGGTTTCTGCCCCTGGAGAGAGCTGTCGAGCACCTGGACGCGCTAGCCAATGCCACAGGTCTGACGCCTGAACGAGTCAAGCCGCTGACAGATCAGTACAGCGGTGCGCGGGGGATGAAGACGCTGCGCAAGGCGCTCGACCTGATGGACGGCGGAGCCGAGTCGCCACAAGAGACCCGGCTGCGGCTCCTCCTGATGAAACACTTTCCCCGCCCGACCACACAGATACCGGTGCTCGACGAGCACGGTGTGCCGTTCGCCCGTGTGGACATGGGCTGGGAAGACCTCATGATTGCCGTCGAATACGACGGCAAGCAGCATCAGACCGATCGAGATCGATACGTGCGCGATCAGCGTCGAGTGCGACGCATCTGCCGACGTGGGTGGCTGCACATCAAGGTCATCGCCGAAGATCGACCGTTCGAGATCATTGAGCGAGTGAGAGCCGCCAGGGCTGATATAGCTCGAGTTGGTCCTTCTCAAATGCCTCCGGAGGTGTCAGGAAGGGATCTGTAACTGATTCCTTTTCGGGGTCCGTGTGTTGGACGC
>Ga0208330_1000191_pt1 | contig 35170 bp, 29 predicted proteins | sample DeeseametaMP1896_FD_184180 | JGI IMG/M metagenome (GOLD analysis project Ga0208330, IMG submission 184180) | Marine microbial communities from the Deep Pacific Ocean - MP1896 (SPAdes) | ecosystem: Environmental > Aquatic > Marine > Oceanic | place: East of Hawaii, North Pacific Ocean | collected... | reverse complement strand
GAGAACGGTGTGTTCGTGATCCGCTCCGGCGGCGAGAGCACGACGTACAGCCTTGCCCAGCTGAGTGCGCTTTGCAGCTAAGCCATTAACTAGGATTGCCCGTCGACGTTTTCCCCTGACGTCCCGTTCCTCGCGGGTACGGTCGCCTCGACGCGGGCTCTTAATACGCCGTCGGTCAGGCGCAGATCAATGGCATCGCCCGCGCTGACCTGACTCACCGAACGGATGACCTGCTGTTCGGGGTTTGTCGCCACGGCGAAGCCGCGGTTGAGTACAGCCAGGGGGCTGACGGCCTCCAACTCGCGGCCCATCGCGCCGACTCGCATTCGTTGATCGTCCAGCTTGCGGACAGTCGCGCGCGTCAGCGCCGTCTGTAGCTGATCGATGTGTCGGGCTGCGCGTTGCAAGCCCAGCCGTGGATGCTGGCCGCCGAGTCGGGAATCCAGCGCATTCAACCGCTGACCCGCGATCTGCAACCGGCTGTACGCGAGTCGCTGCAGGCGCTCCGCCAGTTCATCCACGCGCTGTGCCCGCTGCTCCAGATGGCGCCCGGGATGGGCGAGGGTGACGCGGTGGTGCAGTGTCGTGACCTCACGGGTGCGGACCGCCAGCAACGCGCGCAGTGCGCGCTGTGACTGGGCGGCATGGCTTGTCAGCACTGCCATGCGTTCGCGTAGATCCGGCGCGGCAAGCTCGGCGGCTGCCGATGGCGTGGGTGCCCGCAAGTCGGCGACGAGGTCGGTAATGGTCGTGTCCACCTCATGGCCGACACCGCTGATGACCGGGATGCGGGAGGCGACGATGGCGCGGGCCACCCGCTCTTCATTAAACGGCCACAAGTCTTCGAGTGATCCGCCGCCACGGCTGACGATCAGAACATCGGCCTCACCGTGAATATTGGCGCGCGCGATGGCGTCCTCGACCCCGGCCGCGGCGCGGTCGCCTTGCACCAGAGTCGGGTAAACAACGACATCGATGAGCGGGCATCGCCGCGCCAGCACCGCGCGGATATCACGCAGGGCGGCTCCGGTGGCCGAGGTGACGATGCCGAGGCAGGTCGGGTTTGACGGAATGGATCGCTTGCGCTCCGGTTCGAACAGTCCTTCGGCCGCCAGTTTTTGCTTGAGCGCTTCGAACTGCAGGCGTAGCGCGCCTTCGCCGGCCGGCTCCATGTGTTCGATGATGAGCTGAAAATCGCCGCGCGCCTCGTACAGTCCCAGCCGGCCGCGCACCAGCACCTCGTCGCCGTCGCGGGGCGGCTGTCCGACCAGTCGATTGGCATTGCGGAACATCGCGCAGCGTAGTTGAGCGCCCGCGTCCTTGAGACTCAGGTACCAGTGGCCGGAGCGGGGCACCGAAAGATTAGATATTTCGCCCTGCACCCAGATCCGGCCAAAGCCTTGCTGCAGCAGCAGTCCGACCTCCCGGTTGAGCTGGCTCACGGTGAAAATGGCGCGGCGATCGTCTGAGTTCATGCCAAATGGGTTTGCTGGAGGGCCAGGGGCTTGCGCAGCCGCGTATACTACGCCCCCCTTCAGACCCGAACTCCGCCATGCGCTTGAGTGAAGAGGCACTCACCTTTGACGATGTCCTGCTAACGCCGGCCTTCTCAAACATCTTGCCGCGCGAGGTTGACCTCACCACCCCGCTGACGCGCGAAATTCGACTCAACGTCCCGCTGTTGTCTGCGGCGATGGATACGGTGACCGAGGCCCGGCTGGCGATCGCGCTGGCGCAGGAGGGCGGATTGGGCATCGTCCACAAGAATATGCCGCCTGCCGATCAGGCGCGTGAAGTGCGCAAGGTCAAGAAATTCGAGTCGGGTGTGATCAATGATCCGATCACGGTGTCGCCGACGGCGACGATTCAGCAGGTGCTGGACCTGACCCGCAAGCACAGCATTTCGGGCGTGCCGGTCGTCGATGGCACCGAGCTGGTCGGTATCGTCACCAGTCGTGACCTGCGGTTCGAGACGCACTACGACGCCCCGGTCGCCAGCGTGATGACCCCCAAGGAGCGTCTGGTCACCGTGCGCGAGAACGCGGGCAAGCAGGAGGTCATGGACCTGCTGCACAAGCATCGCATCGAAAAGGTGCTGGTGATCAACGATGCCTTCGAGTTGCGCGGCATGATCACGGTCAAGGACATCCAGAAGTCCACGGATTTTCCGAACGCCTGCAAGGACAGCCACGAGAGCCTGCGCGTCGGTGCTGCCGTCGGCACGGGCGCGGACACCGAGGAGCGTGTCGCAGCATTAACCGAAGCCGGCGTGGATCTGGTCGTGGTCGATACCGCGCACGGGCATTCGCAGGGCGTGCTAGATCGCGTGAGCTGGATCAAGAAGCACTACCCGGATCTACAGGTGGTTGGCGGCAACATCGCCACCGGAGACGGCGCATTGGCCTTGGTCAACGCCGGGGCGGATGCGGTCAAGGTCGGTATCGGGCCGGGGTCCATCTGCACGACGCGGATTGTCGCCGGTGTCGGTGTTCCGCAGATCACCGCGGTGGCCAATGTGGCCGATGCCCTGCGCAGCAAGGGCGTGCCGCTGATCGCCGATGGCGGCATTCGTTACTCCGGCGACATGGCCAAGGCGCTGGCCGCCGGCGCGTACTGCGTCATGGTCGGCGGCATGCTGGCCGGCACGGATGAGGCCCCCGGCGACATCGAGCTGTACCAGGGCCGTTCCTACAAGTCCTACCGCGGCATGGGCTCGCTGGGTGCGATGGGGCAGGGCTCCAAGGATCGCTACTTTCAGGATGCGACGCAGGAGTTGGAAAAGCTCGTGCCGGAGGGCATCGAGGGTCGCGTGCCGTACAAGGGATCGATGTCGTCCATCGTCCATCAGTTGATCGGCGGCGTCCGGGCCGCCATGGGCTACACCGGCTGCGGCAGTGTGGATTCACTGCGCACCGAGGCCACCTTTGTACGCATCACCGGCGCGGGTGTGCGTGAGTCGCATGTCCACGATGTATCCATCGTCAAGGAAGCCCCGAATTATCGGGTCGAACGTTAGACCGAGAACAGCATGCAGCCCAGTGACGACAAGATCCTGATTCTGGATTTCGGCTCCCAGTACACCCAGTTGATCGCGCGCCGCGTGCGCGAGTTGGGCGTCTACAGCGAAATCCATCCCTGGGACTGGACCGCAGAGCAGATTCGCGGTTTTTCGCCCAAGGGCATCATTTTCTCGGGTGGGCCTGAAACCGCATCGGTTGCCGATGGCCCGCGGGCCGATGCCGAGGTCTACGGCATGGGCGTGCCGATTCTCGGCATCTGCTATGGCATGCAGACCATGGCGGCTGAACTCGGCGGCCAGGTCGCGCCGTCGACCAAGCGCGAGTTCGGGTACGCACGTGTGGCCCGTACCGGCGCCTGTCGCCTGCTCGACGATATCGAGGACGCCGTGACCACTGAGGGTATGGCGCAGCTTGATGTCTGGATGTCACATGGTGACCGTGTGGAAACGCCGCCGAATGGCTTTTCGGTGGTCGCTGGCACCGAGTCAGCGCCCGTCGCTGGCATCGCCGATGACGGCCGCGGCTTTTACGGCCTGCAGTTCCATCCGGAGGTGACGCACACGATTCAGGGCGCCCGGATTCTGGGTCGCTTCGTGCATGACATCTGTGGCTGCGGCAACGCCTGGCAACCCGGCAACATCATTGAGTCACTCACCGCCAAGGTCCGTGATCAGGTCGGTGGCGGCAAGGTGTTGCTCGGTCTGTCCGGGGGTGTCGATTCATCCGTCGTGGCCGCGCTGTTGCATCAGGCGATCGGCGAGCAACTGACCTGCGTGTTCGTCGACAATGGGCTATTGCGCAAGGAAGAAGGCGATCAGGTCATGGCGACCTTCTCGCAGCACCTTGGCGTCAAGGTGATCCGTGTCGATGCCGAAGAGCGCTTCCTGTCGGCCCTGGCCGGCGAGGACGATCCCGAGGCCAAGCGCAAGATCATCGGCAAGACGTTTATCGACGTCTTCGACGAAGAGGCCGGCAAGCTGGCGAATGTCGATTTTCTAGCCCAGGGCACCATCTACCCGGATGTGATCGAGTCGGCCGGCGCGTCGACGGGCAAGGCGCATGTGATCAAGTCCCATCACAACGTGGGTGGTTTGCCCGAGCACATGAAGCTGCAGCTGGTCGAGCCCCTGCGCGACCTGTTCAAGGACGAGGTGCGCAAGATCGGTCTGGAACTGGGCCTGCCGCGCGAAATGGTTTACCGCCATCCCTTTCCCGGGCCAGGACTGGGCGTGCGGATACTCGGTGAGGTGAAGAAGGAATATGCCGACCCGCTACGCGAGGCCGATGACATCTTCATCTCCGAACTGCGCAAGCATGATCACTACGATGCGGTCAGTCAGGCGTTTGCGGTATTCCTGCCGGTTCGTAGCGTCGGCGTGATGGGTGACGGTCGCCGCTACGAGCATGTCATCGCACTGCGTGCGGTCGAAACCGTCGATTTTATGACCGCCCGATGGGCACATCTTCCCTATGACTTTCTCGATCATGTGGCACGCCGCATCGTGAACGAGGTGGACGGCATCTCCCGCGTCGTCTACGACATTTCAGGGAAGCCGCCGGCCACGATCGAGTGGGAGTGAACCCGCACCCGCGCTGAACCCGCGGCGAGATCGACGTCGGCGTGGAGAGCAACATGCACAGAATCTCCCGACTACCGTTCATGCTCGCCATGCTGCTACTGCCTGGGTTGGCGGTGGCCGGCGAGACCAGCAGCCGGGCGGTCGCGTTGGAGTTGCTGGATCGGCTGGATCAGGGGCGGTACGCCGAAGCCGTGGAGCCGTTCACGCCCACCATGGTGGATGCGGTTCCCGCCACCCAGTTACATGCGATCTGGACCTCGTTGCCGGCCCAGTTCGGCGCCCCGCTGCATCGTGGCGCCGTGACGACAACCCCGGCTCAGGGCGTCGAACTCGTGGCCGTGCCGCTCTACTACGAGCGTGGCGCGCTGACGGCCAACGTGGCGATCACGCCCGATGGTCAGATCGCTGGCTTCCGACTCGTGCCGCTGGTTCCACCACCCGAATCGGTGCCGGCGGCGGCAGGTTTCATCGAACGTCCTATCCAGGTTGTCAGCCAGCGTTTGCCCCTGGCGGGGACACTCACCGTACCCAAGGGCGAAGGGCCGTTCCCCGCTGTCGTCCTCGTGCACGGGTCGGGCCCGCATGGCCGGAACGAGACCATCGGCCCGAATCACATCTTTCTGCAGCTAGCCCGCGGACTGGGCGAGCAGGGCATCACCGTGCTGCGCTATGACAAGCGCACGCATACCTACCCCGAGCAGTTTGCGGACGGTGATTTCACCATGGAAGACGAGACCATTGCGGATGCGGTGGCCGCGGTCGAGGTCCTGCGTGAACAGCCGGAGGTCCGGGCCGGTGACGTCTTCGTCCTGGGCCACAGCCAGGGCGGTATGCTGGCGCCGCGTATCGCGGAGCGGACGCAGGGATTGGCGGGTCTCGTGCTGTTCGCGGCGCCGGCGCGGTCGTTACTGGATTTGTTGCCGGAGCAGAATCGCTATTTGTTCGGGCTGGATCGACGCATCACCGACGAAGAACGAGACTTTCTCGAAACCTTGGAACAGCAGATCGCTGCCCTGCGCAGCGAGCGGCCGATCGACCGCAAGAACACCCCCATGCAGCTGCCAGCTGCCTATTGGCATCATGCCGATCGCATTGATCCGGTGGCGGATGCCCAGGGCATCGATGTTCCGATGTTGCTCGTTCAGGGTGGCCGCGATTTCCAGGTGACCCAGACCGATTGGGAGCGCTGGAAGCAGGGGCTGGCGGACCAAACCGGCGTAGAGTTCCGGTATTACCCGACGCTGAATCATCTGGGGATCGCGGGCCAGGGCGCGAGCAGTCTTGCGGAGTACCAGGAACCCGGCGACGTGGACATGCAGCTGATCACTGACATTGCCGGCTGGATCAATCAGGTGCCCGATGCCTGATTCGACCACGCCGGCGGTCGCCACCGACCATGACTGGATGCAACGGGCGCTAGAGCTCGCCGAGCGTGCGGCGCAGGCCGGCGAGGTACCCGTTGGCGCTGTTGTTGTGCGAGATGGGGTCGTGTTGGGCGAAGGGTGGAATCAGCCGATCGGCCTGTCTGACCCGACCGCGCACGCCGAGATTCAGGCCCTGCGCGCTGCGGCCAGCGCCATCGGCAACTACCGGCTGGTCGGCTGCGACCTATACGTGACGCTCGAACCTTGTGCGATGTGCGCTGGCGCCATCGTCACCGCGCGTATCCGCCGCGTAATTTACGGGGCCGATGACCTGCGTGCCGGCGCCGCCGGGTCGGTCTTCTCGGTGCTGCCGGGTGAGCAACTCAATCATTGTTGCGAGCTGACAACCGGCGTACTCGCGGAGCAGTCGGCCGATCAACTGCGCGGCTTCTTCCGTGCCCGGCGCAAATAGGCCTGTTCAGGGCACTCCGTCAAAAAACTCGACGATGCCTGTTTCCAGTGAATATTCCGCGCCGACCACGACCAGCCCATCATTGTGGATGAGCGATTCCAGAATCTTCGACCCGTAGCGAAGCTGGTTGGCCGACGCCGCAACATTGGCGCGCACAGCCCGGTCCATCAACGCCATCGGCTGCTCATCAGGAAAAGCGTCCAGCAGCGGATCGACCACCGGCCGGATGCGGTCGACGATGGCATGCAGGTTGGGTGAGCGTGTCTCGCTTGGCTGGTCGAGTTGCTCCAGCGTTGCGGCGACGGCTCCGCAGCTTGTGTGCCCCATCACCACGACCAGGCGAGTGCCGAAGCGATCCGCCGCAAATTCCACGCTGCCAACCAGCGACGGCGCGATGACGTTGCCGGCCACACGAATCACGAATAGATCGCCCAGGCCCTGGTCGAAGACCAACTCGGCAGGTGCGCGGGAATCGGAGCAGCCGAGAATGATCGCAAACGGTTCCTGCCCACCCACCAGCTGCAAGCGCCGCATGGGGTCGCTCACACCGTTGGAGCCCTGGGCTTCGTTGGCGACAAATCGGGCATTGCCTTCCTTCAGGCGTTTGAGAGCGTCTCCGGCTGACAGCATCTGGCTTCCTTTTCGATCGTGTTAAACGGGTGGATGTCCTGGCTGATTCCAGACCAGCCGTGTACGGACTCCAGCGACATGTGCATCAGGTAGGCATCGGCCAGACCATGGGTCGGGTGCGCGAAGGCCTCCGGTTGCCTACCGATAATCGTAAACCCCATCCGCTTTCACAAGCGCACACATCCGTTCGAGGCCACGGCGTCGCACCCCGTCTGCTCAGCGACGGGGGCGGCCGCCAGAGACCGCAATGGCGCGGACCGAACTCTCAGCGTTTCAGCGTCGCGTCGAGAAAGCGGCCGAACGCGGCCCAGGACGATTGGTCAGCCTGCTCGCGGTAGCTGTCCTGACCGAACACGGTGAAGGCATGCGGCGCGCCGCCATAGGTCGTCATCGTGTGCGGCAGCCCGGCCGATTCCAGTTCGTTCGCCAGCGCACCGAAGTGGTCCATGGTGATGTGCCCGTCGGCGGTGCCGTGCTGAATCAAGTAGCGACCCTTGGCCTTGGAATAGTCCTGCCCCTCGGGCGTGGACAGCCCGCCATGGAAGGTCACGAAACCCTCCAGATCGGCGCCGGAGCGTGCCAGTTCCAATACCGCGGCGCCGCCGAAGCAGTAGCCCATCGCCACTGCGTGGTCGGTGTCCGCGCCCAGGCCGCGGGCCGAGCGCAACGCGCCTTGCATCAGGGCGCGCAGCTTGTCGCGATCCTGGTACAGCTCGCCGGTGTGCTGGCGCTTGTCTTCGACCGTCGTCGGCCGCACGCCCTTGCCGAACAGGTCGGCGGCGAAAACGGCGTAACCCATCCCGGCGAGCATGTCCGCCCGCTGAATCTCGTAGTCGGTCAGACCATCCCAGTCGTGCAGCAGCAGGACCAGCGGCGCATCCGGTGCAGGGGTGACGAAATAACCCTCGTAGGACTGATTGTTGACGCTGTATTCAGCGGATTGACCGGTGCCGGCCAGACAAAGAGCGGGGACGGTCGCGAGCAGGGCGACAAGAAGTGCGCGGATCATGCGAATACCAGGTTCGGGCGTTGGCGCAGACTACCGCATGTATCAGACGGCAAAAAAATGGGGCGGCTTGAACCGGGCCGCCCCAATACGCACAGATCGTCTTTCTTGGTATGCGTTATTCGTTACCGGCTCCGGACGACGCTTGGAAATCAACCGTCGTCACGGTTTCCGCCTGTATGGAAATGTCGTTCTCGACGTCGCCAAAGGTGATGGCGTCGTCCTGCTCGCCCAGGTCTTCACCGGCCTGGCAGGTGAACGCAGCCGTGTAGTCGCCCGCCAGCAGGAATCCGACTTCGTAGCTGTAACCGACAATCGTGTCGGTCTCGTCGGTGACGGGGGAGACCTGTGCCGTGGTCAGCGGATCAATATCGGCATCGGTGGAGCTGTCTGCATCATCGGGCGTGGTCGCAGCGCCGGTGTAGACGTAGACGGCCGCACCCTCGCCGGAAACCGGATCAGCCGAGCAACTGGCATCGGCGAACAGGTCGGGATCGACCGTGCCGGTGAGCGTGCCGACCTCGGCGTTGTCCACCACGCGCACGACGGGTCGCAGGTTGTAGCAACCGGTGGCACCGCGCTCAGCGATGGATTGCCGCAGATCAAAGTCCACAATGTAGGCGGCCGACTGGCCGGCGGCCACGGTGATCGGACCCTGGAATTTCAGTCCGGACTGCTCGCCGCTGGGTATGACCAGCGGGTAGTCGACGCCATCGATGGTGATGTACGACGGCAGTTCGCTCGGGATGTTGTTGCAGCTGGGCGGCACGGAATCCACCAGCAGCCGGACCTGCTCGTACTCGCCAACCGGCACCTCTTCGCCCTCGATCAGAAACGCGCTGTTGTTGCCTTGCAGGGCGAGCAGGTCGATCTGCTGTGGGGTGTCTAAAACGAAGGTCAGGCGGGGCTCGTCATCGGCGCCCAGCAACTGCACCTCGGTGAAGGTCACAACCACCGCATCGGCCTCGTCGACCGGGGCATCAGTGACCCCGAGCGAGACGAAGCCGGTGCCGGAAATGTCAGCCGATCCCCCGTCGCCACCGCAGGCGGCCAGGGCGACAGCAACAGTCGCGGGAATCAGCAATCTGAAAGCGGACATGGGTCATCTCCTATGACAGTCGAATTCATCTGGCGCGCCCGGCTTGTCCGGACTCGCTGAACACGTAAATCCCCAACCCCGCGAACTCACCACCCTCGTCGGTGCTGTGCTGGACGAGTTCGGCGTCCAGTGTTTTAAGTAGCTGCATACCGGATTCGGCGGCGAAGGCTTGCAGTCGTTCGACGCCGGCCTGCGTCAGGTGGTCAAAGCTGACCTTGCGCTGAAAGCGTGGCGCGGCCGGCTGCTCGATGTTCCAGCCGATGGTGTTGAGCAGCGCGGCGACGTCGGTGCCCATCAGGTCGAGCTTGGCGGTGACGTCTTCGCGCGGCACGTAGGCATCGGTCACCAGCACCAAGCTGCCGGGGCGGGTGGCATCGTCGTCGCCGGAACGGGCAACGCCGGATTGCAGCAACTCGCGCACCACCGCCGTAATGGGAATGTCCGGACAGGCGCGGCCGCGCAACGCCTCCAGCGACGGAGCAGGCCCGTTCACCGGGAGCTGGCGGGGCAGTCCGGCGTCAGTTCGATAGGCGGGCTCGCGGATCCACAGCGCCACCAAGCGCAGCATCGGGTTGAAGACCTGTGCGGGCTGGTCGGCATCGACCTGGCGTTGCACTCGCGCCACGTCCCGGCGGTTAATACCGGTGAGCAACGCCACCCGGGATTTGCTGGCCGGTCGATTGCGGATGCCGAATTCCTCCGATGCCACCGAGATGAAAACGCGCTTCGCAAGCTCAGAGAACGCCGCGTAATCGAAGCCCTGGCGCAGCAGGATGCGCGCGAGCGCGCGCAGCACACGCTCCACAGCGCCTTGCATACGGGCCTGGGCGGTTGGATCAAACTGCGTCGCGCTATCCATATTTGGCATATTAACGCCAAATAAAATTAATTTCCAAGGAGGCCGTCGCCTAACACCCGACGGTGTGGTGGGAACAACGGCGAGAAATTCAGCTGGGGGTCAGGTCGTGCTGCGCTCGCCTGAGTCACCGATCACTTCATTGGCGGCCCGCTGGCCGGCGCGCAGCGCGCCTTCGATATAGCCGCAGAATTCGGTTGCAGTTTCGGTCCCCGCCCAATGAATGCCGTCGCAGGGGCTGCGTAACGCCGGCCCGAGTTCGGTGAGCACCCCAGGCGTTAGCAGCCCCACGTAGCAACCCCGCGACCAGGGATCGGTGATCCAGTCGTGTTCGACATAGCCGATGGGATGACGCGCCGCATCACCGAAATAGCGAACCAGACTGCCCAGCACAGCGGCTCGGCGTTGGTCTGGTGCCGCGGCCGACCAGCGCCGGGCCGGAGCACCGTCGATAAAGCCGACCAGGGCACCGAACTCGCCTGTCGGCGGCGAGGCGTCGAACACCGTGTTAAACGCTAGTGAGTGGCTAACCGCCTCGCCAGACAGGCCAGCACCGCGCCAGAACGGCGTGTCGTAGGCGACCACGGTTTTGATCACCGAGCCCATGGGCATGCGATTGGCCAGCTGCACGCGGTTCGCGGGCAGGGCCGGCTCGAAGGCAATGCGATCCTGCAATGCCGGAGGCAGCGCGCAAACTACGCGCGGGGCGCGGAACTCGGCGCCGGTGGCTGCCGCGACGATCCAGTCGTTTCCGGCACGTTTGACCGCGCAGGCGGGTGATTGCAGGTGAACCTCGCCGGCGGCTACGAGTGGCTGCGCCAGCCACTCGGCTAGTTGAACCATGCCGCCATCGACGGTGGCCGCCTGGGCGCCGCCGGTCACCGAGGTCAACACCTCGAAGTTCTGGTTGGAGGCGCAATAGAACAGAAAGCCGAGGAACGAGAGCATCCCCGGCTCGGCGGTCATCACCGAACGAATGGCGATGTCGAAGATCTCCCGGCCACTGCGTGTGCGCAGGTGCCGGCGCATCCATGACTCCAGGGTCTGGTGGTCCCAGGCGCTGGCCTGGTCGGCCTCCCAGGGTGCATCCAAGGTCAGCGAACGCTGGGCTCGGCTCAGCTTTTGGATGGCGCGCTGCAATTCCAGCAAGGCCAGTGGGTTGGCGTTCGGGATGATGCCGCGGTAACGCTTGAGGCGATCGCGATCGCCGCTGTCGAGGTGTAGCAGCTTGGCGCCATCGGCAAATTGCGGCAGGACGTTCGCGCCGGCCTGATGTGCCAGATTCGACAGCTCGCTGTGCGCCGCGCCGATCCACTGCCCGCCAATGTCCACGGTGCGACCAGCAAGCTCGGTGACGTGCGTGCGGCCGCCGATCCGGTCGCGGGCTTCCAGCACCGTGACCCGCAGGCCGGCATCGTGGAGCCGCCGCGCACATTGCAGGCCGGAGAAACCGGCACCGATCACAATACAGTCACGAGAAATCATCAGCTCTGCAGGCTCCGTCCGAGTGGAACCGACGCCACGCGCCGGAAAAGCCGCTGGTCTCGTTGCTCTGTCCAGGTGAACAGCGACAGTTGATCCAGGGTGAGAGACAAGGCCGCGACACCAGTGCCGGATAGCGTACCGGTGAGTCGCTCGCGATCGGCGCGCGGCAGCTTGCGGCTGAGCCGCGCCACGGTGACGTGCGGTTTGGGCGGTCGCTGGTCTGGCGTGACTGCCGCCGCCGCACACAGGCTGCCCCGGTGGCCGTGGATTAGCGTGTCAAGCAGATTGTCCTGTGCCCTGACCAGCAAGGACACCGCGGATGGCGCACGTGCAGATCCCAGCAGCTGCCAGCGCGTGCCGTCCACGCGGATTCGTGCAGGCATCTGCGCGGCGGCGGTCGTGGCGACATCAAAGGCACGGCGGGCCGGTTGTTCGCCGCAGCGACCAAGAAAGGCGAGGGTGACATGGCGGTCTGTGCCGACCATCAGACGGCTGGATTCCGGAAGCTGCAGGCGCCGGACGCTGGCATCCAGTGCCTCCGGGTCGCTCCAAGCGTCGGCGGGCCAGCCGATGAACCAGTTCGCATCGTCCATCGCTGCATTGTGTTCGACATGCCGCTGCGCGGCCAGATGGCTTCGGCCGTGAGATCATGGGGCATCAGGCCTGTTATCCGCTGGAACCTGGGGGTGCTTTGCGGGTCAGAACAGGATCTCCATGGGATTGGCACGTCGGCGACGGCGCAGGGAAGAATATGCATTGGCATCGTATTGCGTGGCCATGTCTGGCCGCGATGGCTGGACTTGTGGCGGGCTGCAACGGCCCGGCTGACGAATCGGGTTCGTTGGCGAGCCGGCCGGCCACTGCGGTCATCGCGCAACCGGTGGAGATGGCCAGCTTCGCCAGCGGCATTGAAGCGCTGGGCACGGCCCGGTCCAACGAATCGCTGGATGTCAGTGCCAACCTCACCGAGAAGATCATTTCGCTCGACTTCGACGATGGCTCGGATGTGAAGCAGGGCGCGCTGCTGGCACGGCTCGACGACACCGCCGAGCGCGCGGCGCTGGCAGCGGCCAAGGCTCGGCTTGCCGAGCGCCGCCGCACGCTGGAGCGATCCAGGTCGCTGGTCAGTGATCGTGTGCTATCCGAATCCGAAGTCGATCTACGCGCCTCGGAGGTCGAGACCGCCGTGGCCGAAGTCGCCGAGCTGGAGGCATTGATCTCCGATCATCAGATTCGCGCGCCATTCGACGGTCGGGTCGGCCTGCGCATGGTCAGTGTTGGCGCACTGATTCGGCCGGGCGACGTGATCACCACGCTGGACGACATCGACACCATCAAGGTGGATTTCACCGTGCCGGAAACCGAGCTGGCGCGGCTGAAGCCGGGCGTGCCGCTGGTCGCGCGTGCGTCGGCCTACCCGGATCGCCGCTTCGAAGGCGAGGTGTCGGCCGTGGACACGCAGGTCAATCCTCAGACCCGGTCCGTGCTAGCCCGCGCGGTCATCGACAACCGCGAGCGTGTGCTGCAACCCGGCATGCTGATCGAACTGGAGGTGCTGGCCCGCCAGCGTCAGTCGTTGGCTATTCCTGAGAGCGCGTTGGTGCCCCGCGGCGAGCGCCAGTTCGTGTTTCGCATCATCGACGGCAAGGCCGAACGCGTGGAGGTCACGGTGGGTACGCGGCAGCCGGGCGTGGCCGAAATCACGGATGGGTTGCAGGCCGGCGACGTGGTGGTCACCGACGGCACGATCAAGTTGCAGCCCGGCACGACGGTGGAGGTGACAGAGCGCTCTGCCGTGCTGCCATCGCGGTCGAGCGCAACGGAGAACTGACATGGTCCTGTCTGATGTGTCGGTTCGCCGCCCGGTCTTCGCCAGCGTGCTGTCGCTATTGATGATCGCCTTTGGTTTGTTGGCCTTCGACCGGCTTGCGTTGCGCGAGTATCCAGACATCGATCCCCCGATTGTCTCGGTGGATACGACCTATCCCGGCGCATCGGCTGCAGTGGTCGAAACCCGCATCACCGAAATCATCGAGGACCGCATCGCTGGCGTGGAGGGCATTCGCTTCATCGAGAGCAGCTCGCAGGACGGTCGCTCGCGGGTCACCATCGAGTTCAGCTCCGGGCGGGATATCGATGGCGCCACCAATGACGTGCGCGATCGGGTGTCCGGGGTGCTGGACAACCTGCCGCAGGAAGCTGATCCACCGGACATCCAAAAGGTCGAGTCCGATGACGACGTGATCATGTGGATGAACCTGACCAGCACCGAAATGGACTCGCTGGAGCTGACGGATTATGCGCGCCGCTACCTGCAAGACCGCTTTTCGATTCTGCCTGGTGTGGCGCGGGTACGCGTGGGTGGGGCGCTGGAATACGCCATGCGGGTCTGGCTGGATCGCAAGGCGCTGGCCGCTCGCGGTCTAACGGTTGCGGATGTCGAAAACGCGCTGGTTGCCGAGAACGTCGAGTTGCCGGCGGGCAAGATCGAATCGGTCGACCGCCTGTTCACGGCGCGAGTACGTCGCAGCTATCGCACCCCGGCTGATTTCCGTGATCTGGTTGTTGGCAGCAGCCGCGAAGGGCACCTGGTCCGTTTGTCCGAGGTCGCACGCGTCGAAAAGGGTGCTGTGGAAAACCGCACCATGTTCCGCGGAAACACCGTGCCCATGGTCGGCATCGGCATCATCAAGCAGTCCACCGCGAACACGGTGGAAGTTGCGCGCGCGGCCAAGGCGCTGCGCGAACGGGTCAATCCCAACTTGCCTGAAGGCATGGCGCTGGAGCAGAGCTACGACTCCAGCGTGTTTATCGAGGCAGCAGTGGTCGAGGTGTGGAAGACACTGGCCATCGCCGTCGCGCTGGTCGTCGCGGTGATCTGGCTGTTCCTTGGCAGTGCGCGCGCGATGATCGTGCCCGCAGTGACGGTGCCGGTGTCGCTGATTGCCACGTTTATTGCGCTCTACACGTTTGGTTTCACCATCAACCTGCTCACGCTACTGGCCTTGGTGCTGGCGGTGGGGCTGGTCGTCGATGATTCCATCGTCATGCTGGAGAACATCGCCCGGCGTGTGGAATTGGGCGAGCCACCCCTGGTGGCTGCGTATCGCGGAGCCAAGCAGGTGGGCTTTGCGGTGGTGGCAACGTCCGTCGTCCTGATCGCCGTGTTCGTACCCTTGTCGTTCATCTCGGGCGACATTGGCAGGTTGTTCACCGAGTTTGCGATCACCATGGCGGCAGCGGTGTTCTTCTCGACGATTGTCGCGCTCACGCTGTCGCCAATGCTGTGCTCCAAATTGTTGTTGCCGCGTGATGAGAATCGCAAGTCCGTGTCCGCCTGGATCGACCGGGGCTTTGATCGAATCGCCAACGGTTATGGTCGCGTGCTGGACACCATCATCCATCGGCCTATCGCGATGGGGCTGGTGGTGGTCGCTGTGCTCGTGGGCGCATGGTTCCTGCTCAAGGCCGTGCCCAGTGAATTTGCCCCGAAGGAAGATCGCGGCTCATTTTTCGTCATCGTGCGAGGCCCTGAGGGCGCAACCTACGATTACATCAAGGACTACATGCTGGAGATTGAGGCGCGCACGATGCCATTGGTCGAGGCCGGTGAGATCGAGCGTCTGCTGGTTCGCGCCCCCAGTTTCGGCGGAGAACGCTTCAACAGCGGTGTGGTGATCATCGGCCTCAAACCCTGGGCGCAGCGGCGCTCCGCCTGGGAGATCATGGACGACATTCGTAGCCGGGTATCCGACCTGCCCGGCGTGCGTGCGTTTCCGGTCATGCGTCAGAGCTTCGGTGGCGGGCGCGGGCAGCCTATTCAGTTCGTCATCGGAGGCGGCACCTATGAGCAGCTGACCGAGTGGCGCGACACCCTGACCACCGCGGTTGGCGAACGCATGCCCGGCCTGATCGGGGTGGATTCCGATTACAAGGAAACCCAGCCGCAGCTACGCGTGAACATCGATCGCAACCGGGCGGGTGACCTGGGCGTGTCGGTGCGCGACATCGGCCTGACCCTGCAGACCATGCTTGGCTCACGGCGGGTGACGACGTACATCGATGACGGCGAAGAGTACGACGTGATCGTCGAGGGTGAGCGTTCCGAGCAGCGCACCCAGGACGCTATCGCCAATCTCTATGTGCGATCAGCGACATCGGGCGAACTGATCCCGCTGTCCAACCTGGTGACCATCCGCGAACAGGCTGATGCCTTCGAACTGAACCGCTTCAACCGTGTCCGTGCCATCACGCTGGAAGCTGGGCTCGCCGATGGGCTGGTGCTGGGCGAGGCGCTGCGGGAGTTGGAAGAGCTGGCGCGTGAAGTCCTGCCGGAGAACGTGGTCATCGATTACAAGGGTCAATCGCGAGATCTGCAGGAATCCTCCGGGTCCCTGCTATTCGTGTTCCTGCTGGGTCTGGTTGTCGTGTTCCTGGTGCTGGCGGCGCAGTTTGAGAGTTTCGTCCATCCGCTGGTCATCATGCTGACCGTGCCGTTGGCCGTGACCGGGGCCTTGTTCGGGCTCTGGCTGGTGGGCTCGACGCTGAACATCTACAGCCAGATCGGCCTGGTCATGCTCATCGGCCTGGCCGCGAAAAACGGCATTCTCATTGTCGAGTTCGCCAACCAGCGTCGCGATGCCGGCGTCGGCTTCGACGAGGCCCTGATGGAAGCCTCGCGCGTGCGCTTTCGCCCCATCGTAATGACGGCGATCACCACCGCAGCAGGCAGCCTGCCGCTGATCCTGTCATCCGGCGCCGGTGCAGAAACCCGCTTTGCCATCGGCATCGTGATCCTGTTTGGCGTCCTCGCCGCGACCCTGTTCACGGTGTTTGTGGTGCCGGTGGCCTATAGCCTGCTGGCCCGCAAGACCGACTCGCCAGAAGCCGTGGCACGGCAACTCGAAAGCAAGCTGGCCGAGACACCGATGCAGCCTTGAACGGACCCATAGCATCGCTGCCGTGATATTGCCTGTGTGCTCCTCGCAAGCACCCGCGCGCTAGCGCACGGCGACTTGCCGCGTGTACTTAAAAAGGTACAATTGACCATGTCATGAAGGTGATATCGGTCAAGTTCTACCGGAGCGGGAACGGCAATGAGCCTGTCCGTGAATGGTTACTAGACTTGCCCGAATCCGAACGCCGAGCCATTGGGACTCAGATCAAGACGATCGAGTTCGGTTGGCCGATCGGTATGCCGCTAGTGAAGTCGCTGGGCGATGGGTTATGGGAAGTACGCGTGACGTTCGTCACTCGTATTGCTCGGGTCATCTTCACGATGAATGGGGCCGACATGGTGCTACTGCATGGCTTTATCAAAAAGTCTCAGAAGACACCAAAGGCTGATCTGAAAGTCGCTAAGGACCGGAAAAGAGAGGTGCACCGTGGCTAAGAGCAATCCGCATGTTGGGTCTGATTTCGATGATTTCCTGGCTGAGGACGACCATCTTCAGGAGGCAACCGCGGTTGCCATCAAGCGAGTGATCGCATGGCAGATCAAGGAAGCGATGCGTGTGCGTGGTCTCAAGAAAACCACGATGGCATCGCTGATGCGAACCAGCCGGGGGCAGGTGGATCGAGTGCTGGATGAGACCGATACCGGCATGACCTTGGCGACCTTGAGCAAGGCAGCCCAGGCTGTGGGATATCGAGTCAGGGTCGAACTGGAAGCGGCGTAACACCGGGGCGGTCGCCGTCGCAGATTCGTTGCCGACCAAGCTTCAAGCGTGTCGCGCGCCTCACGCGATGGCCCGGCTCACAAACCAGTTCACGCCGGCCAAGCACAGCAGGCCGGTGGCGGCGGTTTGAGGCCACAGGCCGGCGGCGTCGCGGGTCAGGCGTTGCCATAAGGCCATTGCGGTGGTGCCTAACGCCGACAACAGCAGCACGATGGTGATCTGCCCCAGTTCGACACCGATATTGAAGCCGACCAGTACCGGCAGCAGTTGATCGGCTGGCCAGCGGATGTCCAGTAGCGCGCCCGCGAAACCGGCGCCATGAACCAAACCAAAGGCGGCGGCCAGTACCGGGCCGGTCATGTTGACCCGGCGCGAGTCGCTCCATAGCAATCTTCCAAGCAGGAGCAGGCAGGCGAGCCAGGTCCAGGCGCTGAGCGCGGAGCGGTCCGTCAGCAGCAGCGCGAATCCGAGGCCCGCGACGGCGGTTGCAATCGCGAACTGGGCGTCGCGAGAGAGCAGCGCGCGGCGGCGGGCGGCTTCGAACGCCGCATAGGCCACGGAAAAGCCGATCAGGGCTTCCACCGTCGACGCATCCGGTGCGATGCGTCCGGTGACCGCCAACCCCAGCGTGACCGAATGCCCCAGCGTAAAGCCGGTGATGGTCCACAAACGTGGCTTCCAGCCCGGAATCAGCAATAGCAGTGCGGCGAGAAACGCGATGTGGTCCCAGCCAGAAGCGACATGCTCGGCGCCGGTGCGGATGAAGCCCAGCAGATCCGATTGCGGGGCCTCTGTTGCCAGGCGGATCGCTGGACGCTGCGCGGTGAGTACGCGCTCGGTCGCCGTATCTCCGTGTGTTGCGCTGAGAAAATGCAGATGTGTGGCGGCGTAGCGGAACAGCGCATCGATTTGCAGTTCGACCGGGTGGTGCTCAATCAGATCGGTGCAACGAAATGCCAGGCCGATGCGCTGCCAGCCTGCGGCCGCAGGCAACACGGTGGGCGGCGCTGCGTCGCAGGGTTGGCCGGCCTGTGTCGCCCGAACGGTCTCGTCAAGATGCTGCGCCAGCCGTTCCGCAAGCGGGATATCAGCGGCGCTGCCGGCGGCGATGTCGGCGTAAAGCAGTGTCGCGCGGCGGGAGTCGATGGTGAACTCCCCCGTCAGTTGCTGCCCGGTCCACTCCCAGGACGAAAACGACTGGCTGCGATTGTGGGCTAGCGCCTCGGCGCTGATCAGCAGCATCAGCCAGAGGGCGATGGTGTGGGCCAGCCGGACCTTGCTCACGACGGTGTTTGAATCTCGGCCGACGCTCGCAAGCGGGCAACCGTGTCGATGACGGCTCGTTCCTGATGCCGTGCCTGCCAGGCGACCAGAACCTGATCGCGCAGCGCCTCAAACGGAGGACGCTGACCAGGTTGTTTGTCCTGCAGCCAGACAAAATGCGCCTGTTCGCCGATGCGAATCGGGCCGGCGATATCCCCCGGCACCAAACCGGGCAGGGATTGCAGGACGCCGCCGGGCAGATAAGTCGTCAACGCGTCCATACGCAGCCATCCCGGCGGCAGCGGTGTGAGGGCCGCTGGCGCAAACACCGACTCGAAGGCCTGGCCCTGCCGCAGCGCAGTGACGGTTGCCGTTGCGGGCCAGGGGCGGGCGGCGTGGACGAGTTGCACGCGCGCGGCCTCGGCGCCCAGCAGCGGATGCTCGTCGTAGAAGCGACGCAGGGTTTGTTCATCCGGAGCCGCCGCCTGCTCGCGCGAGACGATGGCCTGCACCATCGCATCGACCACGGCTGAGCGCACCATGCGGTCGGACTGCAGCAGGCCGATCTGCTCGGCCCGCTGGATTAGCAACTCTTCGGTGATCAGCGTGTCCAGGGCGCGGGCGCGATCGGCTGCCGTTAGCGGATTGCGCTTGTCGCCTGCGATGGCCTCGACAGCCCGAGCCAGATCGGCCTGCGAAATGACCACGCCGTTGACCACCGCCGCGGCCTGGTCGGCCGCGCCCAGATCCGGCGCCAGGGCCTGCCAGGTGGCCAGCAGAAAACCCGCCGCGGTGGCGAGCAACAGCGCGGCATCCGTCAGGCGGCGGCGGTCACGCTCAGTCCGATGGGCCATGCGCCAGATTCAGATAGATCGGCGAGGACCAGGCCCGGTGCTCGGCCGGGGCGGTGCAATCGTCCGTGGCGTCGGTGCGGTAGTCGCCGTAGCAGGGGTTCACCCGGATGCAGTTGCCGTCGGCGTCGTATTCGCAGCGCAGATTGTCGGCGTTGATGGTCGGCGTGGCCTCCTGGATGGCGCGGGCGTAATAGAGGACATCGCGTGGCGCCTCGGCCAGCGTGTCATCGGTGAAGCGGGCGACGCAGCCGGCGGGGTTGCCGTCGCAGTCCGCCACCTTCCAGGGATCGTCGATCAGGGTGGCCACGTCTTCATCCGGACTGGCCTGGCGGCGAATGCGCACGACCTCAATGCGCGTGATCGGGTGGCGCACATCGGAGGGGTGGTCGCATTCACCGGAGCACAGGTTCTCGATGCGTTCGGCATCCAGGCCGGCGTGGACGAAATCGGGGCAGCCGGGTTTCTGCTGGAATGCACCGACGGCACGGACTTCAAAGGTGGGCGCCGGGGTTTGTCCGAGGGCGTCCGTCGCCAGTTCGCTGCCCATCGGATGCCGCTGATCCCCGTCAACCAGATCGAACCACAGCAGCATCTTCGGGCCGGAGGTCCCGTACACCTCGCGGTTTTGGAACGCATTCCAGATACCGGCGCGGTCCGGCGTTTCGGCGTGTACAGCGGCCAGTCCGCCGGTTAGCCAGAACGAGGACTGCCGCTCCAGTTCGGTGAGTTCAAAGCCAGCCATCTCCGTGAGGGTCTCGCGGTCAATGACCCGCGGCTCGGAGGTGGGAGTCCTGCGATCGCCGTAGATGAGTTTGGCCCAGGTTTCGTTGACGGGGCCGTTGGCCTCCGTCGTGAGTTTGCGAGCCACCGGCTTGTATCCGGTGCCCGGCCGGGCGCGGTGGTTATCGGAGGATGCGATAAAGCCCCAGGTGAACCGGGCTGGCTCGTCCTGGTCGAAATTGGAAATCGCCAAGCCGTATTGCACCGACGTCCCCGGTCGGTGGTTGAACGGCGGCAGGAAACAATCCTTGCACTGTCCGGCATCTAGCCAGTCCGCCGCCGTTTCGCCGTCCACGGCCAGATGGCCGGCCGCGCCCATGTTGGCGTAGGCGTGGCGTGCGGTGGCGGCGCGCTCTTCACAGGTCTGTGCCGGGAGGCCCTCGTCTGCGCAGAACTGGGCAATGATCTCGCCGGCTCGCCAGCACGAGGGCAGATACCCCGGGCTAGGCTCGGGGCAGCGGCCGCTGAGCTGATCGCCGCCGGTGTCCATCTCCACGGCCCGCCACGGGCGGTATTCCTCGGAATTGCCATGCCCCGAATAAATTTCCACCGTGCTGAATGCTTCAGGCCGCATTTCGGACTTGAGCTGCTTGTCGAAGGTGGTGCCGGGCGGGGTGTAAAAGCCCCAGCTCGTGCCATGGGGGATGATCAGCGGGTCCAGGCCCTGGTCCTCCAGGCGTGCAACCAGTTCGCCTGGCGTCGCCGCTGACTCATAGCAGCTGGCGGGCAGCTCGCTGGATGGCGTGCTCGCGTCACACTCAGGAACGCTGCGCACCTCGGCGAGAAAGGCGTTGAAGTCCAGATACCGCATGATCTTTTCGCGCTCGGTGATCACCAGCGCCGGAGGAAACGCGTCCAACTCGGTGCGCAGCACCTGTGTCGTCAGTCCGCCAGCGGCAATCGGCCGCTTGGCCACCTTGTCGTCATCCAGATCTCGGAAGATCACGTTCTTGTGGCCGTAGTGGTTGGTGGGCAGGCGTCCGACCTGCGTCCACTCGAAGCCGAGAAACGAGACCAGGTCTGGCTGCTCCGGATCACCGGCCAGTGCCTGGCATTGCCGCACCGACGCCTTGGTTTCGTCCCAGCGGCGCGGCGTGGAGGCCGCGGCATGGTCGGTGATGGCCCAGAAATCCAGCCCGGAGCAATACCGAGCGTAGTCGCAGGCATCTCCGATTGGGTGCACGCCGCGGCCCCCGGCCATGGGCAGCGACCAGAGGAACGCATCGGTGGAGTAGGTCGTGTGGACGTGAAAGTCCCCAAACATCACATGCTTGGTGGACGCCGTCTGCGCTGCGGCCGCGGCGTCGCTGCGTGCGGTCTGCCGGGCCAGCACGACCGCCTCCGGCAGGCCCGGCCCGGTGATCTCGCCGGGTCCCGGCGGGTTGCCCAGCCATCCCAGGCGAGCACTCACCAGGTAAAGGCCGATACCGGCCACCAGCAATCCCACCAATGCGGCGAGCAGTCGTTTCATCTGTTCTCTCCCAGGCGGACGGCATCGCGGATCGCGACACGGTCCAGTGCCGCCTTGTTTATCACCGTCGTCCGCAAGGGTCCACCAACCGCGAAGATGGATAAGCGGTCGCGAGTGTGGGTTGAACGGTCGCGGTTGTCATCGCGTGGAAATTTGATCCCAGTAGGCTATGAAGCCATTGCGCATGTTTCGCGCCCGGACCGATCAGCAGGACACAGCCATGACCGACACAACAGACTCCATTCCTCGTCAGTCGACCACGACGGCGGCGCAAGGCAGCCCGGCACATTCGCTGCTCGCGATGTCACGCCGCACGCTGTTGCAGCGCATGTTTTTAGGGCTGGGTGTCGTGGGTTCGCCGGCCTTGCTAACCGCTTGTGGCGGGTCCTCGTCGTTTGGTTCGACGGATGACACGCCGGTCGGAGGCGATCCGACGCCGCCTGCCGAGCCGCCTGTCGGTGGGCCGGAGCTGACCTTGCCGACCGGCCCGTTGGCGGGCATCGGCCCGGTGGAACCCAAGACGATGACCAGCGGCGGCATCGATGGTATCGACGAAGAGATGGTCGCGCCGGCGGGATTCGATGTGCGGGTCGTCGCTCGCAACGGCTTGAACCCGCTCAGCGGCCAGCCGGATGCCACCGGATTCGAGTGGCATGTGAACCCCGACGGCGGCGCGGTGTTTCCGTCTCCGCTCGACGGCGGCTGGGTCTATGTGTCGAACAGCGAAACCACGCCGGGCGGGGTCGGCGCGCTGCGCTTCGATGCCGACGGCAACCTGATCGATGCCTACCGGATTCTCGATGGCACGACGAACAACTGTGCCGGCGGCGCCACCCCGTGGGGAACCTGGCTGTCCTGCGAGGAAACCACCGGCGGCGAGGTCTACGAATGCAATCCCTTCGGCACGGTCGATGACGCCGTCGTGCGGCCCGCCCTGGGCGCGTTCCCCCATGAAGCTGTCGCCATCGACCCGATTAATCATGTCGCGTACCTGACCGAAGATGGCGGCGACCAGCGCTTCTACCGGTTCGTGTCGAATCCGGGTGATCTGACCACGCTGGCCGACGGCACCGTTCGTATGGGGCTGACCGACGGCACCCTGGAAGTGCTCAACATCACCGGTTTCGAGAATGGTGGCGATCCGGCATCAGAAGACGTGCGCGAAGCGGTCGCAGTCACCTGGACGGAAGTCGGCACCTCCGGCGGCGTGCTGGGCGTCGGCGGCACGGCCAACGGCACCCAGTTCAACGGTGGCGAAGGCATCTGGTACTACGAAGTGCCGGAAGGCCTGCGGGCGATACCCGATGCCGGCACGGTGCCGACGCGGGGCGTGATCTTCTTCGCGACCAAGGGCGATAACCGCGTCTGGGCGTTCGACGTGGCCAACCAGCTGATCGAGCTGATCTTCGACAACGACAACATGCAGGTCGAGACCGGCTTCAATGATGTCGACAATGTCACCGTGAGCCCCGCCGGCGACGTGCTCGTGGCCGAAGACGGCGATTTGATGCGCCTGTACGTGATTGTCCCGAACGAACCGGCCAAGCTGCTAATGCAGATCAACAAGGGCGGCTCCGAGATCACCGGTCCAGCCTTCACGGCGGATGGATCGCGGCTGTACTTCAGCAGCCAGCGTGGTCCCAGCGGCGTGGATGGCACCGGCTCGGGCGGGGCGACCTACGAGATGACCATTCCGGCCGAGTTCCGCGGCTAGGCACCAGACATTGATGGCGGTTGACCGCGTTCGATGTCACGTCAGAGGGGCGTAATCAATGGGGGGTCGTGAATTCGCTCGTGCCCTGGTGGTCGCGGGGGTGATGATGCTTGCGGCCTGTAGTGGCACCGATGCCCCCGCCGTACAAGATGCCGATCCGGTGGTGGTCGAGCCGTCACCGCCCACAGTCACGCTGCTGGCATCGGCGACGCAAGGTCTGGTCGGTGAACCGATACGTCTGGATTGGACCAGCAGCCATGCCGACCATTGCGACGCGGCGGGCGCCTGGTCCGGCAGCAGACCGCTGGCGGGCACCGAGCAGCTGTCCATCGACGCCGCAGGCCCAGCGGTTTATGAGCTGACCTGCACCTCGTCCGAAGGGTCTGCGACTGCATCGGCCACGGTCACCGGACTGCTTGCACCTACGCTCACCCTGGTCAGTTCGGCATCCAGGGCCGTGCTGGGCAGCGAAGTCATGCTCAGCTGGAACGCCGAAGACGCGACCGAATGCGAGGCCTCCGGCAGCGAGGACTGGCAGGGCAGCCGGCCGGTCACGGGCGAGCAGGCGGTTCGGATCTCCCAGGCAGATCAGCGCTACGCATTGCGTTGTACAGGCGATGGTGGAGCGGTGAGCAGAGATGTCGCCGTCGCCGGTGTGCCCATGCCCATGCTGAGCTTCACCGCAGTGCCCAGCCAGAACGAAGCGCCGGCAACACTGCAGTTGAGCTGGGCCGCAACAGCCAGCGATGCCTGCCTTGCCTCTGGCGACTGGTCAGGCGAGCAACCGGTCGCGGGCTCGGTTCAATTCGATTTGACAGAGCCTCGGGCATATCGATTCGCACTGCGTTGCACGGGTCAGTTGCCCGCCTTGCAGGTCGAAGAAACTGTCGATTTCGTGCTGGCCGACCCGCTTGATGCGGCCCGCGCACTGTTCGAACAACGTCAACGGCTGCGTGAGGCGGCCGGTCTGGGAGAGTCCTGATGCACGGGTTACGTTTTGTCGCTGCCGGGTGCCTGCTGGCCACCGCGATGGTGGTTCCCGGCCCGTCGTTTGCGGCGGGCATGAGCACCCATGCGCTCATGGCCGAGTACGGCAGGCGTTATCTGCCGGACACGCATCCGCTCAAGGCCATACTCACCGCCCACCGTCCTGCCTTGCTGGCCGGGGCCATGTACCCGGATGGCGGCTACGCCACCGGCGCAGTGTTTCCCGGCGATCGGGATGTCGCGGAAACGGCGCATTGGGAGTTCTTCGTCAATCCGTTGATGCAGGTGCTGCACGACGACGGCTGCGTTGCCGGCGAGTCACTGGATGTCCCCGTTTTCGGTGGCACGCTGGACTACGTCACCACCACGGCGACAGGTCTCGCGCCGCTGGCCGAACTGCGCTTCGATGACAGCTGTGGCGCGATGATCGCCTACGCCATGGGCATTGCTGCGCATGGCCTGGGTGATGAGGTCTGGGATGCCCTGTTCGAACCGCAGGTGCGGGAGCGCGGGGAGGAGGCCGAGTCCTCGCCGGCCTACACCCTGGATGCCTTCCCGCCCGGCGCCGAGGTCAGCGTTGGCGACGTGTTGCGCGCCGTGGTGGGCGATGCGCCCTTCGAAGCCCTGAAGCAGGGCTTTGATCCGCTATCGCTCAACAGCATCGAATACGCGATGGATGTGATTGCGATCCGCGAACAGGACCTTTGGGCGGATGTGCCGTATCTGACCTTTCCGCCCGTTGATGTGCTGGCGAGGGCTTACACGGCCTCGGGCCGTGATGTCGATGCCTCGGAAGAAGCCATCCAGCGCGCGGCGTTGTTCACCCGCACTCTGGTGCTGGCCGAGCGGGCCGGTTCAGCGGTGGAATACGACCGCGTGCGTCAGCAAATGCCCTGGGCCTCCGGCCATTATTTCACCGGCTCCGGTGGGGTGATTCACGTTGGCAAGATGATCACCGGCTACTACCTGCACCTGTGGGACAAGTTGCAGCAGGGCGTGGTCAATGCACGCGGCCCGCAGATTGTTGGCGTTCACCCGGACAACGGCGAGCAGGGCGTGCCATTCGGTTACTCGGCCGACCGCTTCGTTCGGGTATTCATCTCCGGATCGGTGGATCGAACCAGCGTCGCCAACGCGCCGGGTGGACTGGTGCTGTTCGCACCGGACGGCCAGATCGTGCCGGCGCGCCTGTCCGGCTTCGGGCCGCTTTATCAGGGCGACGGCACCCACGGCATCGGCATCGAGATCACGGGTGATCTGCAGCCGGCCACGGAGTACACCGCCGTCATCACGACGCGGGCACAGGATGCCCGCGGTCGCGCGCTGATGGAGCCGCTGGTCTGGACCTTCCGCACCGCGGCTGAGTAGATCTAAGCCGCGCGATCGAGAAACCGGCGGATGCGGTCCACGGCTCGCGTGGCATCTGGCAGCAGTCCGATCTGCATCTGAAAGTCGTGCCAGAGGTCGTCGTACACCTCGCAGCTCACCGACACCTGCGCGGCCTGCAGGGCATTGGCAAATCGCAGGCTGTCCGAAAGCAGCACTTCTTCGCTGCCTACCTGGATGAGCGTTCGCGGCAGGCCGCCGAGCTGGGCGAATAGGGGTGACAGCATGGGGTCGTCCAGTGACCGCTCGCCGGCATAGCCGAAGCGACTGGCCCGGCCCCAGGCGGGGTCGATCATGGGGTCGCGCCTGGCCAGGCGTTCCACGCTTTGGCCGCTCATCGTGAGGTCGGTCCAGGGGGACATCAGCACCAGCGCACCGGCCATGCCTCCGCTGCGGGCTTTCAGCGCCAACGCTGTCGAGGCGCATAGCCCGCCGCCCGCCGAGTCACCGAGCAGGCAGATATTCTCCGCTCGCGTGCCCTCGGCGATCATGGCGTCGTAGCTGGCGAGTGCGTCGTCAACCGCCGCCGGGTAGGCATGTTCCGGCGCCAGCCGATAGTCCGGCAACCAAACGACGCGCCGGGTGGCTCGCGCCATCTGGGCCGCGTAGCCCAGGTAAGCGCCGTCGCCGCCCAGGACATAGGCGCCGCCGTGCAGGAACAGAATGCGGCCGGCGTCATCGGCCCCGGTGGGGGTCAGCACATGCACCGTCCGCCCGCCGATTTGCCGAGTGTCTATCGTCACCGATGACGGCTTGGCCACCGATTTGAGAATCGCCTTGGTCCAGGCCCGCTGAAACCGGACGGGTGGATTGCGGGCCAGCACGCGCTTCATGGTCGTCCGCAGAATGCCCTTGCAGAGCTTGCGGCGCGCCCGCGCGTTGGTCGGGTTGATATGGAGAATGTGGTGGTTTGTCCCCTCGGTCATGCGCACAGTCCTTGTTTTCTGATCCGGCATTGTTATCCGAAAGGATTGTGCCGCATGACCGGGGCCGGTGCCGCTATTCCAATTCTGGCGTGAACGTCGGAGCCGAGCGGCCCAGTCCGTCGAGGCCCTGGGCAAGCTGTTCATAGGCATAGGCCAGACGCAGCAGCCCGGCTTCATCGAACTCGCGGCCCAGCAGTTCCATGCCCACCGGCAGCGCCGGTTCGGTGGCGGCCATGCCAGCCGGCATGGAGATCGCCGGAAAACCGGAAAACGGGCTCAGGCGGTTGTTCGAGCCGGTGGACGGGCTGGAGCCTGCCGTGGCGGCCAGGCCCTGGATGCTGGGGTAGACCAGGGCATCGTAGGGCGCACCCAGCGGCGTGCCGTCCAGGGTTTCGTGATTCAGTGCCGCGAACAGTCGCGCCCGCACAAAAGGCCCGCGTTCCTGCACGTTTTCCAGATAAGTCGGGTCGAACTCGCGCGTCGTGCCGCTCAGGGCATCGAGCGCGAGCACAAACAGGCTGTCGTTTTCGTAGCCGCCGCTGGCCAGCACGGCCTCGAAGCTGCGCAGGTGGCCATCCTCGTCCGATGACCAGGACATCAGGTACTCGGTCAGATGATCGCGAAACTCCCAGCGCGACACGCTGGAATAGCCGGTGATGTCGGCCAGGTCCTCGATGACCACGTCCTCCACCGTGGCACCGGCGGCCGTCATCGCAGCCAGCGCGGCATCGACCACCGCAATCACCTCTGCATTGCTGCCGAACAAATCCCGTACGACACCGATTCGTGCGCCCTGCAGCGCGTTGTCGTCGAGGGCATCCGCGAACGAGGGCGGCACACCGGTTAGCGCGGCGTAGGCGTCGGCGCTCGCGACCAGCGTCGCGCCATCTTCGGGGCGTGTGGTCGGCTCGTTGTACTGGCCCGATCCGCTGCCGGCGTCATAGCCGACCATGGCATCAAGCAGCAGGGCGCAATCCCGTACCGTGCGGCACATCGGTCCGCCCACATCCTGGAAATGCGCCAGCGGCAGGATGCCGTCCTGCGACACCAGTCGCAGGCTGGGACGAATGCCGATGAGGCCGCCCACCGACGACGGCACGCGGATGGACCCCCCGGTATCCGACCCGGTGGCAAACATGGTCAGGCTGGCGGCCACCGAGGCGCCGGAGCCGGAGCTACTGCCGCCAGCACCGCGCGTCGGGTCGTAGGGGTTGTGCACCAGCCCGCCCATGGACGAGGAGCCGACGAAGCCGAAGGCGAACTCGTCCATGTTCGCCTTGCCCAGAATGATGCCGCCGTTGGCGCGAATACCCGCGACGCTAAAGGCATCGTCCGGGGGCATGGCATTGTCGAGGGCTGTGGCGCCGGCGCTGGTCACCAGGCCGGCGGCGTCAAAGTTGTCCTTCAAAAGCACCGGCGCGCAGTGCAATGGTCCGGTCAGGCCGCCTGCCGCGTAGGCCGCATCGAGATTCGCGGCCTCACTGAGCGCATCGGGATTGACCACGATCACGCTGTTCAGCTCCGGTCCCTGGCGGTCGTAGGCAGTGATCCGGTCCAGATAGCCCTGAACCAGGTCCACGCAGCTCAGCGAGCCGGCGGCCATGGCGGCATGCACGTCGCTCACCGTGGCCTCGACCAGCTTGAACTCACCGGCAACCGGTGCCGGCGCGCCGCCGTTGTCGGATAGCTGCTCGGTGCCGCCGCAGGCCGCCAGCAGGCCGATGCTCGCGGCGACCAACCATGGGTGAAAAACCCTCATGGCGACACCCGCTGGAATTGCAGGTCGGTGATCTGCACCGTGCCAGCGGTGGTGGTGGAGAACTCCAGCGCCAAGGTCTGCAGGTGGCCGAAGTCGATGCCGCCAAAGGCGGTCAGCGGAATGCGCAGATCACTGAGGATTAGCTTGCGCGAGCCGCCGCCATCGAAGGCATCCCCCGGCGGGTAGAACAGGGCAGCGCTGAAGGCCGACGCATTCAGCCGCGCGCTGCGCCCGGCGGAATCGGTCAACGCGATGACGAAATCCTGACCGTCGAGATTGGCGTCGTCACCAATCGACACACCACTGCGAATCGTCAGCACGTGATAGTCGCTGGCATCCAGATTGCCCAACTCGGTGGTGTAGCTGGCGGCGGCGGTCCACTGCAACAGCAGCTGCTCCGTGCTTGTGAAGGTCGGATCGGACTCGCCGCAGCCGCTGCCGTCGCGGGCCTCCGTCGTACAGGCCTCGAACCGGGCAAAGCCGTTCAGCGTGATTGCACCACCCAGAGCGTTGGTCGTCAGCGAACTGGCCAGCGGCGTGGTATCGATCACCACGCGATCGTCGGCGCCCGACCAGGCCGACAACAGATAGCGCTGTGCACAGCCGGTGCTGTCGCCCTCCGGACAAATGGTTGGCGGCACGTCGGCCAGCCCGGTCCAGTAGTCCGCAAAGGCCGTTTCGCCGCCCACGAAGTAGCGGAAGAACGAGGCCATGAAGAACGTGCCCAGCGCGCGCTGGGCCTCGGGCGTATCGCGCTTATTGGTCTCGGCGCTGGTGCCGCAATGGCTGTCGTTGGCCGTGCCGTGGATCTCCCAGTCGTCGGAGGTCCAGACCGTATTGAAATAGTTGTGGTTGGCGCCCATCGCCAGAATCTGGAAGCGCGGGTGGCTGTCGTCCGGCGCCAGGTTGCGAGCCGCGTCGAAGGCGAAAGCACCCATCAGGTTTTCGACATCACCATCGCAGTAGGGCAGCAGCGTTGCCCAGGTCACGCCGGTGACATCCAGGGCGTTGTAGTCGGTGGGGGCGAGCGAGAATACGGCGGTCAGCGTATGCGGCTGCTCGCGGGTGGCGTTCAGGGTGATGGTCTTGTTCACGCCTTCGCCGCCACGTGAGTGGCCCATCAGGCCAATGTGCTCAAAATCCAGGCGCCCGAGCAGGGCATCGAAGCCGTTGCCACCGCTGGTGTTGATGTCCCGAAACGCATCCAGGTGGGTCAGGATCAGCTCGGCGCGGGCCAGGGCGCCGGCGTCGCCAGCGTTCGCGCTGCCGTCGTTGTCGTTGATGTCGTTGGTATCGATGGAGATCACGGCATAGCCGTGGCTGGCCAGGTTTTGCACCAGGTAGTCGTAGCCGCGGTAGCTGTTGGCCGGGGTGATGATCGGCGCCAGGTCCGGGCAGTTGTCGTCCCCGACCGGAACCGGCAGCTGGCCCAGCGTGGTTTCGCAGGTCTGGTGACGGCCATGCTGGAACAGCAGCACCGGCAGGGCGGTATCGAAGGTCGTCGGGTAGGTGATGTACCCGTGCACATCGGTTTCGTAGGTCGTCCCGGTCTGCTCATCGGCCACGGTGATGCGGCCGAAGTCGTACTCAGTGGAGGTCAGCTCCAGCGCACCGCCCGCCGCGGGGTCGGTGGCGATGTCGGCAATGGGCGGCAGCGTGGGCCGGGCCACGCCATCGGGGCTGTCGTTCTGGGGCGTGCCGAATTCGGATTGACCGCCACAGGCGGTGAGCAGGGCCGCGATGGCAGCCAGGGTGATGACGCGGTATTGCATTGAGATGTCCGTGCGGGTTGGGGGCCGGCCCCACGCCGGCTCGCCGCATCACCGCACAATGCGTGCCACTGCGCCGCCTACTTCGTCGCCGCCACCAGCGGTTCCGGCTTGCCGATGCCGTAGCCCTGGACATAGTCCACACCCATGGTGGCGAGGCGGTCGGCAACCTCGCGGTTCTCGACAAATTCGGCCACGGTTTCCACGTTGAAGGCCTGGGCCATGGACACGATGGTCTTCACGATGGCCTGGTTGCTGGGGTCGCCCAACAGGTTGCGGATGAACATGCCGTCGATCTTCAGGTAGTCGATGGTCAGTTGTTTCAGATAGCCAAACGACGACATGCCGCTGCCAAAGTCATCCAACGCCACCCGTGCGCCGCAGGCGTGGACTTCACTCAAGAAAGCCGAGGCCACATCAAAGCGGCCAATGGCCGCGCTTTCGGTGATCTCGAAGCACAAGCGGCGGGCCAGCCGGGGATGTCGCTTGAGCGTGGCCACGACCTTGTCCAGGAACTCGCGGTTCGCCAACGACTTGCCGGACAGGTTCACCGAGTACATGCACCGCGTGGTATCCGCGTCCTGTGCTTCGAGAAAGGCGAGGGTCTCGTTGAACACCCACCGGTCGAGTTCGTCCGACAGGCCGAAGCGCTCGGCGGCTGGCAGGAACTTGCCCGGCGGTATCACCGAGCCATCCTCGCCAATCATCCGCACCAGAATCTCGTAGTGTCGCGCCCGGTCGGATGTCAGTGCTTCGATTGGTTGGGCGAACAGGCGGAAGCGGCCGTAGCGCAGCGCATCGTGCAGCCGGGCGACCCAATCCACTTCGCTGTCGCCGTCCTCGGGAGAGGTCTGCGTGTGCGGCGACCAGTAGTCGAGGAATGGCTCGCCGGCTTCGCGTGCCCGTTCGCAGGCCCGTTCGGCACGTGCGAGCAGATCGCTGGCGGTCAGATCAGGGCCGAAGCCCGTGACGGCGCCGACGCTGGCGCCGCAGCGGAAGATGTGCCGGTCCACCGTAAACCGGTAGGAACGAATCGCCCGGCTCACCTGCGACATGCAGGCCTTGACCTCGGCATCACTCTGGTCGCGCAGGTAAATGGCGAAATGATCGGCACCAATGCGGCTGATCAGCGTTGAATCCGCCAGCGCGTCGCGCAGCACAATGCCGATTTGTTTCAGATAGCGATCGCCAGCCTCATGGTGAGTGGATTCGTTGATCACCTTGAAATGATCGAGATTCAGGTAGATGACACTGCAGGTCGCATCGTCCGGCAGCTCGATCAAGCTGTCGGCAATTTGACGCTCGAACTCCCAGCGGTTGAGCAGGCCGGTGACGGAATCCAGGCAGTCGCGGCGATGCAACTGCCGCTCGGCCTTGCGCAGCCGCGACAAATCCTCCGCGGCGATCAGCGTCACCGGATCACTCTGCGGCATTTCGTGGGTGCGAATCGACAGCACAACCGGCAGCGGCGGACCCTTGCGACCCTGCAAATAGGCTTCGTACTGCACGGGCTCGGAGGTTTCCCCGGCCTGCGATTGGCGAATCGCCCCGGTTAGCAGGGCGGCGGATTCCGAGGTGCACAACTGATCGAAGGTGTACCCCGCCACATCGGAAAAGCTCACGCCCAGCCGCCGTGCGGCGAACAGGCTCATGGACACGATCCGGCATTCGGAATCAAGCAGGAACACCAGCCCAGGAAAATGCTCGTGCAGCAGCCGGTAGCGCGCCAGGCTCAGCATCAGGCCTTCTTCCAGCTCGTTGATGCGCTTGCGGCTCCACACCTCACCGATAGCACCGGCCAGCGCACGGGCCGATTCCACATCGGCCTCGCCGAATTCCGCGGCCTCGGCCAGCCGTTCGATGGTGAGGGCACCACGCAACTCGCCACGGGCGAGCACCGGCACCACCAGCCACACGCTGCCGCTGGATACGCGCTGGCCGCCGCGTGAAACCACGTGCTGGCGGATGATCGTCGGCTCGCCTTCGCAGAGCGTGTCGATGGTTCGGCTGACGGGCGGCGGTGGGGTGCCATCGTCATCGCCGTGCATCACCTCGAACTGTGCCGACATGCCGATACGCTGCCAGATACTCACGCGCTCGCAGGTCACCTGCTCACGAAATCCACTCACCGCGGCACCCAGCCAGCTCTCCGGTGCTTCGTAGGTCAGGGTGTGATGGAAACGCTCGCTGCTGAGCATGGGCGGGCTGAAACTCGGAGCGCGCTCAATGCTCGTCACGGTTTTGAGACTGTCCGTGTCGGGGGCCGATGTCTTGAGTGTGGAACCGGTCATGGAGAACACAGTTGCCATAGGAAACTCCGCTGGGATCGGGGTGATCCGTCACTGATACCCATTGGATCGGCCCGAGCCGCAGAATCTTGAGCGCCGCTGATCGGCGCAGGCGTGCAGGGCGTCGCCGGCTAAAAGGCTAGGCGTGGCGCAACGCGGGCCGGTTGGTCGCCTTGGGTCGCCAGTAGCGTTCGAGTTCCACCACTTCACGTTCCACCGTGCGCCGGTCACCAGGGCTTAGCGCGGTGAACTCGCCGCCCAGCGCATAGGCATCATCACGCTGCCGCACGGCACGCACCGTGATCGGGGCATAGAACGCCGTGCCGGACAGCCCGAACGCGCCGTCCAGCACGCGGCCGGGCCGCAGTTCCTCGGCTGATTCGCGGCGCAGGCTCGCACCGAAACCGTGAGTGGAAAGATCGGTGATGCGCACGCGGATCGGCCGACCGCCCAGTGGAAACAGCGTGGCGCGGATCGGCACCGAACGCGGCACGTTCACCCGATGCGTGCGCCGACGCTGGGCATGTTCCACGCTGCCCGGCATCCAGCTCACCAGCGAGCCATCGGCCTGCAAGGCATCGACCGTCGTTGGAAACCGCAGGCCATAACCCTGCACCCGCGCCTGGGCCTGCAACACGGCCTGCTGCCGCAGCGCGGCAAAACCACCGGGCGGGGCATCGAAAATCAGCTGGTCGTGGTCGGTATCCAGCCGCAACAGCAGGCTGAGGTAGGAGCGCACGTTGTGACGCAGTGCCACCGGCTGGCGAGCTTCAGCAAGGCGCCGGAGCAGGGTGATGATCTCATCACGTGAGTCCACCACCTGCCAATCCTGTGGCGGCGAAGCGGGCATCAGGCGTGGCCCAAAACCCGGCCCGGTGCATAAGTAGTCGCGCCCGCGTCGCCGTAACCGGTCGTCGCGGGTTCCGTACCCAGCGCGCGCAAGGCGGCGCCTGTCTGGTCACGGCGTTGGGCCACGACCGCAAAGGTCTTGCGCAGATCCGCCTGCAGGCGTTCGAGTGCCTGCACCACCTGGGGCTGGTCCTGCGGGTGTTCGGCATCGAGTCGGGTCACGCCAGAATCGTTCATCGCCTCGATGCTGGTTTCCAGCTCGCGCGCCACGGCCAGCAGCGCATCGGGGTCACGCCCCAGCGCGGCGGCTTCCAGCGCCTGAATCTGCGAACCCAGCTCGCTTTCAAGCTGCTTCAATGTGGCGTCCGGCGACTTCACCGGCCACCCATCTGCCATTCCATATGCGCCATCTTGGTGGCGATGGATTCGGCATTGACCTGATAACTACCCGAGGCAATGGCCTCGCGAATGGCGGCGACCTTTTGCACGTCGACATCCGGTGTTTGCTGGGCCACGTTCACCAGCTCGTTCAAGTTTGCGCCCTGGCCACTGAGCGTGACCGAGTCGGCTTCGCTCACCGAGCCGATCTTGGCGTGGCCAGCCGCCCCGGACTTGCCAGCCTGCACGCCCTGTGCGCCGGACGTCATCTGGGTTACGACGGACGATTCGATCTTCCCGGTCACGATGCTTCTCCTGCGTTCTGTGTCAGATGACTGACGTTATCGACGCCGTTCACGAATTCTTGAGCGATTGTTTTTTGACACCGACGAACGGTCATTGGACTTAACTCACTCAATTAAAAGACTAATTCACCAGAACCGAGCCATCGTCCTGCGCCCGGCCCTCAATGATCCGCCCCGACGACAGGTTGCGGACCTTCACCCGTCCCGATGGACCGACCGCCTGCAACGCCTCGCCACGGCTGCGAATCTCCACGCCACCGGCGCGTGCCACCAGCGTCACCGTCTGGCCGCGATCAATCACGTTCGCTGCCGTAAACCACTGCGGGCGGATCACCGCACCGGCCGCGATATGCCGGCGCGCAACACGCCCGGCCACGGCGGGGATATCCGTCATGAACCCCCGCGTCGCCCCGCGTACGGCCTGTTCCACTCGCTCCAACTGCTCCGGTGCAATCACCGTGCCTGCCGCAATCGGCGTCTTGGCAACCACCACATAACTGCGTTGCTGCGTGCGTACCGGCACAAACAGCTTCCACCCCGGCGACGCCAGGCAACGCACTTCCACCGTCGCGGCCCCGCTAGCCGGGTTGCCGATCATCCGCATGCCCTGCGGCTGAGTCGCACAGCGCGGCAGCTGCAAGCGGGCATCCAGGCCACCCGCCGTCACCGTAGTGCCGCGCGGTAGCTCGCGCTGGGCATACCGCTGCGCCGCGGCATTCAGCCGGGTGATGTCCTCAGTGGCTGACGTTGAGGCGGGCGTGCTAAAGCATGTCGTCAAGGTAGCCAGCATCATCAGAATGGAAGCTCGGAATTGCATGCCTGGTTCAGGCAAGTGGCGTACCACGGCGCTGGAGCCGAGCGTGATGAACTCACCAGGGATCGCGTGAGTACGCCAATGTCCGTATTCGTCGGTGGATCACGTTGTACCAGGGATGACGAGGTATCCATTCGGCGCAAGTCTGCGCAGCGCGAATACTGTAATGTCGAAGACAACTCTCTGCGTAAGATCCAGCAACTTGGGCGACGCCGAAGGAGATCACTGATGCATGACCTAATTCCAAGTACTGATTTGCTACCTAATTGTCGTGTCCCGGATGAATATCTCGTTCATGCTCGCCGTCCACTGCTGATGGGCCGAGAGGTCCTGAAGGCCACTCTGGCACACTGGAGCGAGATCCGAGAATGCTGATCAGCTTGCACAAGAACGCCACGACGACACCCGCGATACGCCGTGCGATTCAGACCTCCACG
>Ga0208330_1000189_pt1 | contig 35601 bp, 24 predicted proteins | sample DeeseametaMP1896_FD_184180 | JGI IMG/M metagenome (GOLD analysis project Ga0208330, IMG submission 184180) | Marine microbial communities from the Deep Pacific Ocean - MP1896 (SPAdes) | ecosystem: Environmental > Aquatic > Marine > Oceanic | place: East of Hawaii, North Pacific Ocean | collected... | reverse complement strand
CTCTGCCGACCTGGGCGGCGGCGTCCACTACGGTTTGGGGATGCTGTTCCGTACCTCGCGCGACACGGCCAACCATTGGCATTTCGGCGCGCTGTGTTTCGAGGACGCGGGCCTGGGCGCCTTCGCGGTCAACTGGGCAGGGAAATACACCCTGGTCGCGGCCTATGGTGCCTGTGTCGACGGGGACGCGATGGTGGCGCTGGATGCGGCGCTGGCGCGCGCGGTTTTTGCCGACTGACGCCCGCGTGCGCGCTTTCCCCTCGTCCGGAGAGGGGTTTTCTGGCATCCTGTCCTCAAGATCGCCAAAAGACGCGACGGGAGGCACAGGCAGATGCTCTTGCGGGTAGTGACCCTTGCGGCCGGGCTGACAGGCGCGGCGGGCCTGTCGCAGTTCCCCGAGTTTTCCCAGCAATACATGCAGCGCCTCGGCGGCGCGGTGGACGAGCTTTCCCGACAGGTCACGCGGTACGAGGGTGACGCCGCGCGGATGGGGATGCAGCTGGACGCCTACCTGGCGGCCCTGGCCGAAGAGGGAGAGATGGCACGGACCCAGGCGGGCAACATGGCCAGCGACATTGCCCGGCACGAGCGCCTCTCGGCGGCGCTGGCGCAACTGGAAGGGGCCGGGCCCTTCATGCGGGCAAAACTGGCTTTCGAGGTGCTGCCCGACAGCGAAGTCGCCAAGCGCGCGCTGGAGACGTTCAAACCCGCGGTGCCGGCCACCTTCGAAGGCGCGATCTTTGCCGGGGCGGGGTTCCTGGCGGGCTGGGCGGCGCTGGCGCTGGCTTTCTCGATCCTGCGTCGGTCCTGGCGGATCATGACCGCCCCCCTGCGCGGGCGGGGCGAGACCCCGAACCGGGGCGAGGCCTGAGGCGGAGGGCGCTTTTCGGGAGGCCTGTCCCGGCGGCGCGGCAAAACGGCGAGAGGTCCCGGGTCACGCCCGGGACTCGGTGGCGAAAACGGTCAGGCGACCGCCTCGACCTCGGCCACGATGCCGTTGACGACCTGGCTCAGCAGGTCCTCGTCCTCGCATTCGGCCATGACGCGGATCAGCGGTTCGGTGCCCGACTTGCGGATCAGCAGGCGGCCCTTGCCGGTCAGCATCCCCTCGGCGTCCTCGATCGCCTTTTTCACGCTGTCCACGTCCAGCGGCAGCGCGCCGGCGCCATAGCGCACGTTCTTGAGCAATTGCGGCACGCGGGTAAAGCTCTGGGTCAGGTCCGAGGCGCGCTTGCCCGTGCGCACCATTTCCGACAGGAATTGCATTCCGGCCATCAGCCCGTCGCCGGTGGTGGCGTAATCGGTCATCACGATATGGCCGGACTGTTCGCCGCCCAGGTTCCACCCGCCCGAGCGCATCGCCTCGACGACGTAGCGGTCGCCGACCTTGGTCCGCTCAAGCCGCAGGCCCCGGTCGTCCAGGAACCGTTCCAGCCCGAGGTTGGACATCACCGTGGCCACCAGCGTGCCGCCCTTCAAGCGGTCCTCTTCGGCCCAGCGGGCCGCCAACAGGGCCATGAACTGGTCGCCGTCGGCGACCTGGCCGTTCTCGTCGATCAGGATGATCCGGTCGGCATCGCCATCCAGGCACAGGCCCACGTCGGCGCCGTGCCGGCGCACCGCCTCGGCGGCGGCGGCGGGTTTGGTCGAGCCGCAGTTGTCGTTGATGTTCAGACCGTTGGGCGCGGTGCCGATCTGCACCACGTCGGCCCCCAGCTCCCAGAGGACCTCGGGCGCGGTCTTGTAGGCGGCGCCGTTGGCGCAATCGACCACCACCTTGATCCCGTCCAGCCGCAACCCGTGGGGCAGGGTGCTCTTGACCCGTTCCTGGTAACGGAAACGGCCATCGTCGATCCGCCGGGCGCGGCCGATGTTGTCGGGCATGGCGGGGCGCACGCCGGCCTCGACCAGCGCTTCGATCTCGGATTCGACCCCATCGGACAGCTTGAATCCATCGGGGCCGAAGAACTTGATGCCATTGTCGGCGGCGGGGTTGTGGCTGGCCGAGATCATGATCCCCAGATCAGCCCGCATCGAGGTGGTCAGCAGCCCCACGGCGGGCGTGGGCACCGGGCCAAGCAACAGCACGTTCATACCGGTCGAGGTCAGACCGGCGGTCAGCGCGTTTTCGAACATGTAGCCCGACAGGCGCGTATCCTTGCCGATCACCACCCGGTGCACGCCCGAGTGTTCATTGCGGAAATAGCGGCCCACCGCCGCGCCCAGCATCAGGGCCATCTCGGCGGTCATCGGGTAGGTGTTGGCGGTCCCGCGCACACCGTCGGTGCCAAAAAGCTTGCGGCTCATGGAAAGCGTCCTTTCGAAATGGCCCGCCACATGGCCAGCGCCTGGGCGGTTGCTGAAACATCGTGGACGCGGACGATCTGCACCCCCTGGGCGGCCACCGCCTGGGCCACGGCAACAGAGCCGGACACCCGTTCGGCCGAGGTCTCGACACCGGAAATCTTGCCGATGAAGCCCTTGCGCGAGGCGCCCACCAATACCGGGCAGCCGATGCCGTGGAACAGTGCCACGTCACGCAACAATGTCAGGTTGTGTTCGATCGTCTTGCCAAAGCCGATACCGGGATCGACGATGATCCGCGCCCGCGGAATGCCCATCTCTTCGAGCATGGCGACCTGCGCGGCCAGGAAGTCGTAGACGTCCAGCAGCACATCGTCGTAGCGCGGGTCCTGCTGCATGGTTTCCGGATCGCCGCGCGCGTGCATCACGCAGACGGGCAGCTTCCGGTCGCGGCAGTAATGCGCCAGCATCGGATCGTAGGTGAAGCCCGAGACATCGTTGACCAGCGCCGCGCCGGCGCTGACCGCCGCATCCGCCACGGCGGACTTGCGCGTGTCGATCGAGATCGGCGTGGCCAGTTCGCGCGACAGGGCGGTGATGACCGGCTCTACCCGCGCGATCTCGGCCTCTTTGGGGACGGGCTGGGCGCCGGGGCGCGTGCTTTCGCCGCCGATGTCGATGATATGCGCGCCCGAGCTGACCATGCGGCGCGCCCGTTGCACCGCCTTGGCGGCGGTCTGGTGGTTGCCGCCGTCCGAGAAACTGTCCGGCGTGACGTTGAGGATGCCCATGATGCGCGGGCTGTCCAGGACCATGCCGGCGATGGCGGGCCGGGGGGCGGACAGGCGCGTGCGCCAGTCCTCGGGGATCTCGGACAGGGCAACGGTGCGCGGCGGCGCATCGCGGCGATGACAGACGGCCTCCGAGAACCAGCCCGGCCCCCCCGCAAGGTCGAGCGCCTCATCGGGGCGGAGGCTGTCAAATCGGACGACGGGACGGAAATAGACGCTCATGCGGGGTGACTGACCGATCCGGAAAGACTTGGCAAGCGGTTAGAACAGCGTGGGGCCCGGGGGCAGGGCGCGGGCGGGAACCCTGGCCTCTTCCGGCAGGTCTTCGCCGATCACCAGCAGTTCGCAGGCATCCAGTTCGTCCGCGAACCAGGCCGCCAGCGCGACGGAGTCGCGCGGTTTCGCCTGCGGACCCTGGGTCGCGTCCAGCACGATTTTGGAGGGCGCCCAGACGCAGATCTGGCCGTTCTTCATCGCCCAGTCCAGTTCCGTGCGGGTGGCGACGACCTTGGCGCGGTCGTCGCGCGCGGCCAGGCACCAGGCGTTCTGTTCGATCGACAACAGGTCGACCCGGCGCTGGGTCATCTTGTGGCCGGTCTGCGGGATCTCTGTGTCGGGACGCCCGACACAGAGGATCAACGGCGCGCGGCGGGCCTCCAGCTGGTCCAGCCAGGAGGGCAGGCGGGGATCGACCATTGCCGCGTTCGACAGGTAGACGACGCGCGCATGGGGACGCTCCTGCGCCATTTCCTCGGCGATCTCGCCCAGCTGGTCGGCCACGTCGCGGCGCGAGCGCACGATTTCCACCCCCAGCGCGCCGGGGCCACGATCCAGCTTTTCGACCCGCACGAAGGCGCGCAGGGCCTGGGGTTCCAGCAGGATACGTTCCGCGATGCGTTCGGCCAGCGTTTCCAGCAGGTTGAGGCGTTCCGCCTCCAGCTCGTGGCTGATCGCCTCTGTCACCCGGTCATAGGACAGGATGCGGTCGACGTCGTCGTCCAGCGTGCCGATGAAGGGGATGACCTCGACCACCACGTTGAACCGCACGCGCTGTTTTTGGCCGCGTTCGGCCTGGAAGGCGCCGATATCGACCTCGACCACATGGTCGCGGACCGAGATCCGGTCATGTGGCGTGTCGCCGGCGGTGGCCACGCTGCGTTCGGAAGGATGGGCAAAGGCTAGGCGGATGTCGCTGGGCATGTCGGCCCCTGTCTGTTGTCTGATGGCCCGTGGTAACGAAAAGGGCGCCCGACGGCCAGCCGCAGGCGCCCTTTTGCGAACCGTTGGCGACGGATTATTCGCCGCGCCAGGTGTGCCGGTAGAAGATATGGACCCCGTGCGCAAAGGTCTTGGTGTATTTGCGCGACCAGTCGGGCGAGACCCAGGTGGCATGGTAATGCGTGGCGCCCTTGGTCAGGCCGGTGGCCTTGCCGTCCAGCACCGCGCGGGCGACCTTGCCCACCCGGGTCCAGGCGCGCTTGTCGCCGATGTGCTCCGGGCGACCGTCGCATGTATAGGTGAACTGGCAGGCGAACTTGCGCCCCGTGCCCTGGTTCACCACGCCGCAGACCGAATTCGGAAAGCGTTTCGACGACACGCGGTTCATGATGACCTCGGAGACGGCGAAAAGCCCTTCGACGGTCTCGCCCCGTGCCTCGAAATACAGCGCCTCGGCCAGGCAGCGCCATTGCGGGCCGCCTTCGGGCGCGGGCTGCCGGGACAGCCAGGTCTTGTCATAGAGAAAGCCGCCGCCGCCGGTCACCGTGCCTGCCGCGACAGGTATCGGTTTCACAGGCGTGACAAGCCCCTTCAGGTGGCTGTTGCCGACGCGCGCCAGCGCGCGGCTTTCCAGCGAAAGAAGTGTCTGCGCGCTTCGGGCCGGGTCGGCAGAAACCGGGCCGGAAGTCAGGGCCAGAGGTGCGGCAACAAGCGAAAAGGCCGCAAGAACAAGGCCACGGCGCAGGGCAGTGGTCAGTAGTTTCATGTCGAAAACATCCCCCAATCGAACATGCATCGCGTGGTGCCTCACGTCACGCGACGGACCCAGCCATACCGAATAATGACATTTGCGTAAAGAATACCTGGGGACGCACCGGCGGATTGCCCCCGAACTGTGACCCCGGACCCGCGCCCGGAGCGATTTCGGCCTTGCAGGCTTAGCGATTGCGCGGTCCGTCCAGTCCCCGGTCGCGCAGCGCAAGCTGGGCCGCGGCCAGTCGTGCGACCGGCACCCGGAAGGGCGAACAGCTGACGTAATCCATCCCCGCCGAGCGGCAGAAGGCAATCGATTCGGGGTTGCCGCCATGTTCGCCGCAGATCGACAGGGTGACCGACGGGTTGGTCGCCCGCCCGCGCTGCACGCCTGTCGCCACCAGCTCTCCGACGCCGTCGATGTCGAGGACGTGGAACGGGTCTTCGCGGAACACGCCCTGGCTGACGTAATCCGACATGAACCGGCCTGCGTCGTCGCGCGACAGCCCGTAGGTCATCTGGGTCAGGTCGTTGGTCCCGAACGACAGGAAATGCGAAAAGGGTGCGATCTCGTCGGCCCGCAGGCAGGCGCGCGGGGTTTCGACCATGACGCCCAGCCGGTAGGTGATGTCGCGCCCGCGTTCGGTGCGCACCTCGGCGGCGACGGTCTCGATCCGGGTGCGCAGGATGTCGACCTCGCGCTTGGCCGAGACCAGCGGCAGCATGATCTCGGGCACCACTGGCGGCGCACCCTCGCGGCTGGCGTCCAGCGTCGCCTCGAAGATGGCGCGCGCCTGCATGTCGTAGATTTCGGGCACGGTGATGCCAAGCCGCACGCCGCGCAGGCCCAGCATGGGGTTGTATTCCCCCATCGACTGCACCCGGCGCGTGACGTCCGAGACCGGCAGATCCAGAGCCTCGGCCAGGTCGCGCAGGCCCGCGCGGTCGGTGGGCAGGAATTCGTGCAAGGGAGGATCGAACAGGCGGATGCAGACCGGCAGCCCCTCCATGATGCGGAAAAGTTCCGTGAAATCATTGCGCTGCATCGGCAATAGCACCGACAGCGCCGCCTGCCGGTCCTCGACCGTATCGGCAAAGATCATCTCGCGCATGGGCGTGATGCGGTCGGCCTCGAAGAACATGTGCTCTGTCCGGCAGAGCCCTATCCCCTGGGCGGCGAAATTGCGCGCGGTGGCGGCGTCGGCCGGCGTGTCGGCATTGGCCCGCACGCCGATGTCGCGCGCCTCGTCCGCCCAGCCCATCAGTGTGTTGAAAGCCTCGTCCAGCGCCGCCTCGACCATCTCGGGCGCGCCGCGCAGCACCTGGCCGGCGGTGCCGTCGATGGTGACGGTCTCGCCGTCGCGGTAGGTGCGGCCGTCCTCGCCCTGGATGGTCTTGTTCTGGAGGTTGAAATTCATCCGGGCCGCGCCCACCACGCAGGGCAGGCCAAGGCCGCGCCCGATCACCGCGGCGTGGCTGGTCATGCCGCCGCGTTCGGTCAGCACGCCGACGGCCGCGTGCATGCCGCGCACATCCTCCGGAGAGGTTTCGCGGCGCACAAGGATGCAGGGCTCGTTCCGCGCGGCGCTGGCCTGTGCCTCGGCGGCGGAGAAGACGATCTTGCCGGTGGCCGCGCCGGGGCTGGCGGCGATGCCGCGCCCGATGACCTCGCGCCGGGCCTCCGGGGCAACCTGGCGGTGCAAGAGTTCGCTGATGGCGCGGGGTTCGATCCGCAGCACCGCGTCCTCCGGCGTGATGATCCCGTCCTGCGCCAAGTGTACCGCGATGCGCAGCGCCGCGCGCGAACTGGCCTTGACGCGCACCCCGTCCAGGATGTGCACCTCGCCGTTCTGGATGGTGAACTCGATCTGCATCTCGGCGCGCAGGCGCGCGCGCATCAGGTCGGCGTGCGCCTTGAGATCGGCAAAGGCCTTGGGCGCCAGTTCCTCCAGCGAGGGGCCGCGCGGATCGCGTTCGAGGTAGAGGCTGGCGGCCCCGCCATGCAGGGCCTCGCGGCCCTGGCTCTGGCTGAGGTAGCGGCCGGTCAGCTGGCGTTTGCCGGTGTCGGAATTGACCAGTTGCAACACGCCGGAACCGCATTCGCCGTGGCCCAGCCCCAGCGCCATTTCCTGCACCACGAGGCCAAGCCCCGCATCCACCGGCGCGCCCTTGGCCTGGCGCAACAGCCGGGCCGAGGTGCCTTCCCAGGCGCGCGCCATGCTGCGCAACACCTCGCGCAGCTGGCGGGCGGAGTCCTGGGGGAATTGCTCTTCGGCCTCTTCCTCGTAGGCGCGCAGCGCGGCGGAGAGCCCGGCGGTGCCGGTATCCTCGATCTCGTCGAAGATGTCGGGATCCAGCCGGGCCACGTGGATCGCATAGGCCTGGACGAAGCGCAGGTAGAGCCCGGCGGCGGCCTCGTTGCCGATCTGGTCGGACATGTCTACGAAGCGCGCGTCATTCATGCCGATGTTCAGGATTGCGCCCGGTCCACCCCAATCCGGGTCCTCGGAGGAGGGGCGCACGCAGAGCAGGGCGTCCGGATCGAAGGCGGCGATGAGCGCCTCCATGTCGGGGAACTTGCCCGACGCGATGCGGTGCACGGCGTCAAAGGAGAGTGCAACCGTCCGCGGCACGGGCAGGTCGAGACGCACCAGCCGTTGCAGGCATTTTGCCCGCCCGCCGTGGCTGGGCGTGGACATGGGCGCGTCCTGCGTGATCAGGGTCACGTGCGGGTTCTGGATATCGGGTTTCTGCACTGCAGCACCTCTGGTCTGTGGTGCAGCATAGGAAGTTGGCGGGTCTTGGCAAGGCGGGAAAACGGATCGGGTGGGATAGGGGCCAGGACGCGCCTCCGGCCCTTTGGTTTTTGACGCGCCTTTGGCCCATGGGTTTTTGACGCGCCTCCGGCGCGGGCGCGCGGCGTCGCTCCCGCCCACCCACCCCGCGCCGCCGCGCGCCGCTGGTGGGATCGTCCTGCAAGACTGCGGACGGGGCGCCTTTGGCAGGGCTGTGGGGTGTCTGCCGAGAGGCGTCTGAGGGGCAGGTCTGCCCTCAGAGCGCCCTTTCAAGGGTCCAGGCGATTCGGCGTCCGTCAAGGACAAGCCGCGCCTCCGGCGCGGGGCTGCGCCTCCTTGACCGACGCCGAATCGCCGGGCGCGGGCGGCAAGCGCCTGCGTGACGCCCGCCTGGGCGGTGCGTCAAATGCCTGCGGCCCGGGGCTTCGCCCGTGATAGCCTCAAACTGTCCACTGGACAGTTTTCCCGCTCCTAGGGCGCGGGTTCAGGCAATCACCCCTCGATCTTCGTCAGGTCGGCCACCTGCAGGCAGGTCTTGCGGATGCTGGCAAGCATGTTCAGCCGGTTGCGGCGCACCACCTGGTTTTCGGCATTGACCTGCACCGCCTCGAAAAAGGCGTCGATGGGCGCGCGCAATGCGGCCATCGCCTCCATCGCGGTGCCGAAGTCCTCGGCTGTCATGGCCGGGGCGATGCGCGCTTCGGCGGCCTCCAACGCGGAAAACAGCGCGCGTTCCTCCTCGGTCTCGGCGAATTTCACATCCGCGCCGAAACTGTATTCCACGCCGTCCTTCTCCTCGGCCTGGGCCAGGATGTTGTTGGCGCGCTTGAAGCCCTGCAAGAGGTTCTCGCCATCGTCGGTCTTGAGGAAATCCGACAGCGCTCGCGCCCGGGTCACCAGCAGCGCCAGGTCATCGGTGCCCGGCATGGCCAGGCAGGCGTCGATCACGTCGTGACGGATGCCGTGGTCGCGCAGCCAGACCTTGAGCCGGTCATGGAAAAAGCCCAGCAGGTCGTCCGAGAGATCGGGAACCGGGGCCACAACGGGGGCGATCTCCTCGCCGCCGGTCGAGAGGCGTTCGCGCAGGGCGGCCCAGGCGGCACCAAAGACGCCGTGATCCGCGATCTCCTCCACCAGTTCCTCAAGCTCGGCGCGTTGGCTGTCGTCGAGGTCGCCATTCTTCAGCGCGATCTTGTGGCGCACCAGTTGCGCGTCGATGAACCGGTCGAGGTTGATCCGCAGCCCGTTTTCCAGCACCAGCCGGATCACGCCAAGGGCGGCGCGGCGCAGGGCATAAGGGTCTTTCGAGCCGGTGGGCTTTTCGTCGATGGCCCAGAAGCCGGTCAGTGTGTCCAGCTTGTCCGCCAGCGCCACGGCGACGGACACCGGGGCCGTCGGCACCGCGTCGGAGGGGCCCAGTGGCGCGTAATGGTCCTCGCAGGCGGCGGCGACCTCGGCCGGCAGGCCCGCGGCCTCGGCGTAGTAGCGGCCCATGAGGCCCTGCAGTTCGGGGAATTCGTAGACCATCTCGGACGACAGGTCGGCCTTGGCCACATCCGCCGCCTCGCCAGCCAGCTGCCGGTCGGCGCTGACGGCGGGGGCGATGTCGCGGGCCAGCGCCGTGATCCGTGCGATGCGGTCGCGCTGCGACCCCAGCGCGTGGTGGAAGGTCACGTTGCCCAGCCGCTCGGTCCAGGCCGACAGGCCTTCGGACTTCGCCACGCGCAGGTCGTTTTCCCAGAAGAACTTGGCATCCGACAACCTGGCGGCCAGCACCTTCTGGTTGCCGGCGAGGATTGTGGCGCCATTGTCCGCCGTCTCGATATTGGCGACGGTGACGAATTTCTCGATCCGGCCCGTGGCCGGGTTCTTCACCGAAAAGAACTTCTGGTGTTCCTTCATCGAGGTCTGCAGGACCTCGGGCGGCAGGCCCAGGAAATCCTCGGCGATGTCGCCCATCAGCACGACGGGCCATTCCACCAGCCCCGCGACCTCGCGCAAGAGCCCTGCGTCCTCGACCACTTCCAGCCCGCGGGCAAAAGCCATGTTGGTGGCGTCATGCCAGATCGCATCGGCGCGCGCCTGCGGGTCCAGGATGACAAAGGCGCGTTTCAGCCGGGTTTCGTAATCCTCGAAACCCGTCACCTCGAACGGCCCGTCGCCCATGAAGCGGTGCCCTTCGGTGATCTGGCCGGCCTTGATGCCATCGATGTCCAGCTCGATCGGATGATCGCCCGCCTCGTCGGTCAGAAGGCAGAGGATGCGGTGCAGGGGGCGGACCCAACGCAAGCTGCCCGCGCCCCAGCGCATCGACTTGGGCCAGGGGAAATTGCGCAGGGTCTTTTCAAGTTGTTCGGCCACGATCTCGGCGGCCGGGCGGCCCGGCGTGACCACGGTGGCGTAGTAGAAGGCGCCCTTTTTCTCTTCGCGCTCTTCGAGCAAATCGCGGGTGACACCGGCGCCCCGCATGAATCCCTCCAGCGCCTTGTCGGGCGCACCCACCTTGGGGCCGCGCCGTTCCTCGCGCAGGGTAGGGCTTTCGGCGCTCAGCCCGTGGAGTGTCAGCGCCAGGCGGCGCGGGGTCGAGAAGGCCTCGGCGCCGGTATAGGTCAGCCCGGCCTCGACCAGGCCGTCGGTCATCAGTTTCTTGAGGTCCTGGGCCGCCTTGCCTTGCATGCGGGCGGGGATCTCTTCGGAGAAGAGTTCGATCAGAAGATCGGGCATTTATTGATCCTTCTCGAAACTGTCGCGGTCGGGACAATCGTCCCCCAGCGGCGTGCCGTCATAGGCCTTGTCGCCGCAATCGTTGATTTCGTGCCAGACATAGCCCCGGCCGTCGTCGGTGATCGCCACGACGCGGTCGATGCCGAATTCCATGTTGCGATGGCCGATAAAGACGCGGGCCGTGCCCGCCTCGATCGCGTCGCCGATGGCCTCGGCGTCGAAACACCCGAACCAGCCGGGAGCGTTGCGCGGTTCGGCGCCCTCGTAGGGCTTGTAGGTCTCTGCGGCCTCGGCGGGGGTCAGCGTGGTGGTAAAGCAGGCGCGGTAGCGGATGGGGGAACTGTCGGCGTCGATGCCCTGGAAATCGGCATAGGGGATCGCGGTGCGCGCACCGTCGAGCGTGGTCAGCATGACGTCATCCGTGCCCGTCGGCACCACCTCTTCGTAGAAGTAGTAGACCTGCAGGTAATAGATCGAGACCCCCGCGACCAGGCCGCAGAGGAGGATGGCGATGGCCATGAGCTTGCCGAGGTTCACGCGGCATACCCCCCGGCGTCGGTCTGCACGAAAGCGTCGGCGCACATCTTGGCCAGCGCCCGGACCCGGCCGATATAGCTTTGTCGCTCGGTCACGGAAATCACGCCGCGCGCGTCGAGCAGGTTGAAGATGTGGCTGGCCTTGATGCACTGGTCATAGGCGGGATGCGCCATGACGATGCGGCGGTCCATCTTGGGGTCGTCGGCGGGCTGGTCGAGGATGCGGGCGCATTCGGCCTCGGCCTCCTCGAAGTGGCGCAGCAGGACCTCGGTGTCGGCCACGTCGAAGTTCCAGCGCGAATATTCCTCTTCGGTCTGGCGGAAGACATCGCCATAGATCAGCGGCTGGGGGCTTTGCGGATCGTTGAAGGGCATGTCCATGACGTGATCGACGCCCAGGACATACATCGCCAGCCGTTCCAGCCCGTAGGTCAGCTCGCCCGAGACCGGGGTGCAGTCATGGCCGCCGACCTGCTGGAAATAGGTGAACTGCGACACTTCCATGCCGTCGCACCAGACCTCCCAGCCCAGGCCCCAGGCGCCCAGCGTCGGGCTTTCCCAGTCGTCCTCGACAAAGCGCACGTCGTGCAGCGTCATGTCGATGCCGATGGCCTCCAGGCTGCCAAGGTAGAGCGCCTGCAGGTCCGGCGGGCTGGGTTTGATCAGCACCTGGAACTGGTAGTAATGCTGCAGACGGTTGGGGTTCTCGCCATAGCGCCCGTCGGTCGGCCGGCGCGAGGGCTGGACATAGGCCGCGGCCCAGGGGCGGGGCCCGAGGGCGCGCAGCGTCGTGGCCGGGTGAAAGGTGCCTGCGCCGACCTCCATGTCGTAGGGCTGCAGAATCGCGCAACCCTTGGCGGACCAATAGGTCTGAAGGCGCAGGATGATCTCCTGGAAACTGCGTGGCTTCTGCAGGCTCTCGGCCATGTCAGGGCTCCTTTTTTCGGCTTGCGCCTGATTAGGGCGGTGCGTGGGCGGGGTCAATCTGATAGGAGGGGCGCGCCTCACGCCCTTTTTGCGTGCATGTGCTCCGGCTTCTGATAAGACTCGGTCGGTGGATAAGGTTGAGATTGCAGAGCCAAAGGGTCCATAACTCCCATGATACAAAGACTAATTTCGGTCTTCTTCGCGATGGTGCTGGTTGTCGCTTCGACACTGGTGCAGGACGGTGCATCGGCGCAGGCGGCGGATGACATCGTCTTCATCCAGGTCGAGGCGCGCACTTCGCTGGCCAGCGCGCAGGACACCGTGCGTGACTACTCGGGCCGTCTGCCCGATGTGAACGGCTTTGCGCTGGGCGGCGGCTGGTACGGGATCGCGCTGGGCCCCTATACCCGCGCGCAGGCCGAGGCGCGGCTGAACGAGCTGTTGCAGGCGCGGCGCATCCCGGCGGACAGCTACATCGAGGCGCGCGAAACCTTCGGCCAGCAGTTCTGGCCGGTGGGCGTGAACAACGACGGCGCCCCGGTGGTGCCGGTGCCGCAGGACACAGCCGATCCGGCGGCGCAGCCCGCGCCGCAGCCGGCCCCGCAGGCGGACCCGGTGGCCGAGGCACCGGTTGTCGCGCCCGAGCCGATCGCCCCCGAGATCCCCGAGGAAACCCTGCAGGAGGCTCGCGCCTCTGAGCGTGCGCTGACGCGAGAGGAGCGCGATGCGCTGCAGATCGCCCTGCAATGGGCCGGGTTCTACAACGGCGGCATCGACGGCGCCTTCGGTCCGGGCACACGGGCCTCGATGTCGCGCTGGCAGGAGGCCAATGATTTCGATCCGACCGGCGTGCTCAGCACGCGCCAGCGCGCGGTGCTGCTGGGCCAGTACAACGCCGTGCTGGACGGCATGGGTATGGAGCTGGTGCAGGATGCGCGCACCGGTATCTCGATGGAGCTGCCGCTTGGCGTGGTCGAATTCGACCGCTACGAGTCGCCCTTCGCGATCTACAAGCCCAAGGGAGATCTGGGTGCGCGGGTGATCCTGGTCAGCCAGCCCGGCGACGCGGGCAACCTGGCGGGTCTCTACGAGATCATGCAGACGCTGGAGATCATCCCGGTCGAGGGTGAGCGTCGCCGCGATGCGCGCGGCTTTACCATCACCGGCGAGAACGACCGCATCGTGACCCGTTTCGAGGTCGGCCTGCAGAACGGCGAGATCAAGGGGTTCGGCCTGGTCTGGCCCGCGGGCGACGAGGAACGCCGCACCCGCGTCCTGAAGATCATGCAGGACAGCTATGCCCGCATCGACGGCGTGCTGGACCCGGCGCTGGTCAGCGACGACGATCAGTCGGTCGACCTGGTGTCCGGCCTCAAGGTGCGCACCGCCAAGGCCAGCGCCACCGGCTTTTTCATCGAGGCGCGCGGTACGGTGCTGACCTCTTCGGCGCTGGTGGCGGGCTGTGAACGGGTGACGCTGAACGGCGTGCACGATGCGCGCGTCCTGGCGGTGGACGAGGGGCTTGGCATCGCGGTGCTGACTCCGGTCGAACGGCTGGCGCCGCGCCGGGTGGCGCAGTTCCGCTCGGGTGACCTGCGCCTGCAGTCCGAGGTGGCCGTGGCCGGCTTTTCCTTTGGCGGGGTGCTGACGGCGCCGACGCTGACCTTCGGTACGCTGGAGGACGTGCGCGGCCTGGGCGGCGAGGACAGCGTCAAGCGGCTGGCGCTCTCGGCGCTGCCGGGGGACGTGGGCGGTCCCGTCTTCGACTCGGGTGGCACGGTGCTGGGGATGCTGCTGCCCAAGGAGGCGCCCGGCGGGCGTGTCCTGCCAGAGCAGGTCAGCTTTGCCGCCAAGGGCGAGATGATCCTGGATTTCCTGCGCAACAACGGCATTCAGCCGGTTTCGCGCGGGGGGCTGACCCCGCTGGCGCCTGAGGACCTGACCAATCTTGCCGCCGAGATGACGGTGCTTGTCAGCTGCTGGTAAGCCTGTCGTCAGCGCAGCGCGAATGCCGCCCCGGTCGTCTGACCGGGGCGGTTTTCTTTGTGCCTTTGCCCATTGGGGCGGATGCAAGGCCGGCGGCCGCCGGAAACGGATCGCAAGCGCCGGGGTGCCACTCCCGGCCCTGGGGGCGTGAAACGCCCCGTTCTGCGCAGATCGAACGGACCCCGAGGGAGGGGTGCTGATCCGGTTTGCTGGTCGACCGGGACGGGTTTTGCCCGATCCCGGTTAACCCTTGCTTGACGCAGCGTGCGGTGCCTAGCCGCGCAGCCGATGGTGCAACAGGATCGGCACGACAAGGTCCTCCTCATCGGTCAGGTGCCGGGCAAGGAACCCGCGCAGGGTTTCCGACAGGTCACGCACCGGGCGGGCCTCTTCGCCCATCTGGCGCGGCTCCAGCGTGGCCAGTTGCACTGTCCGATTGGCTGCCCGCGTGAAGCGGTCCAGAAGGTCGTCCAGCGCGACATGGTCGCTTTCCAGCATCTCCAGCCCAGAGGCAAAGCGCGGGTCGGCCTCTTCCAGCTCGGGGAAAAACCTGTGGTCTTCCCAGCTGTGGTGCCCGTGCAGGTTACCCACCAGCAGGTTGCCGAAATGGGCCAACCGCCCGGCATAGGCCTGGTCCTCGATCCTGTTGTCCAGAAAGGCCTCGGTCTCCTCCTGAAGGATCTCGCCAAGCTGGCGAAACCCCTGGTGCGCGCGCATCCAGTTGCGGGTGCTGTCGGCAAGTCCCGGGTGCGCCTGCCAGCCATCGCGTGGCAGGACCCGGAGCAGGGTCTGCATTTCAGTGGGCAGACCGCTGCGGGTCTCGATGTCGTAAGTCATGCGACCTAGATGAGGTGTGCGTTATAGTATAACAATTTGCAGGGCTGCACAGGGCAGGGGCCCGGGATGCACAGATCAGAGCACGAAGTCGTCCGCCGTCAGCCCGGTGACATTGGCCACGCGGATCTCGGCATCCGCATTGCCGTCGCCATCCACGTCGAGTTGCACGATGGTCGAGCCTGTGGGCGTTTCGAACAGCCGCAACTCGGGGTTGCCCGACGGGGCGAAGGCGGCGGTGTCCTTGAACTCGAAGACACTCGGTGACAGGGCCGCGACCGTGATCAGATCCACCCCCTGTTCGAAATCGAGGATCTGGTCGCGCATGGCGCCCACCACAGTCTCTGCCGCGCTTCGAAAGACAAAGATATCCGCATCCTGCCCGCCGGTCAGCATATCCATCCCCAGGCCACCGGCCAGGGCGTCTTGGCCAGCACCACCGCGCAGGATGTCGTTATCGTCGCCGCCCTCCAGCACGTCATCGCCGTTGCCGCCGTCCATCGTGTCGTTCCCGGTGCCGCCATCGAGACTGTCCGCGCCGTCCTGCCCGACGAGGATATCATTCCCTCCGTCCCCGGACAGGGTGTCTTCGCCGGCGTTGGCGTTCATCGTGTCGTTGTTGCCGCCGCCGCTCATCGAGTCGTTGCCGTCGCCCCCCAGCAGCTGGTCGTTGCCCGCGTCGCCGGAGAGGTCGTCGTCGCCGCCGCGCCCGACGATCAGGTCGTCGTCATCCCCGCCGGACACCCTGTCGGTCTCTGCGCCGCCGGCAATCGTGTCGTTGCCACCTTGTCCAGTGATCACACCCAGCACCTGCCCCAGGGCACCGTCGTAGCGATCGTTGCGCCACCCCAGGTCGACGCTGCCATTGAAGGTGCCGGTGTTGTAGATGCTGTCCGGTCCGTCGGTGCCACGATAGGCCAGGGTCCCGCCGCTGATCGTGCCGTTATTGATCAAGCGGACTCCGCCGGGAAAGTACCCGTAATACCCGAAGGCGTCGATGCCATAGCCGCTCTGGCCGGTGATCGTGCCGTCGTTCACGATATAGGTCACCTGGCTGCCCGAGATGACTTTGATGCCGTTGCTCCGCCCGTCGATGATCCCGTGGTTGCTGATCCGCGTATTGAAGCCGTTGACCGGTAGATCGGTCCAGACGGTGGCCAGAACGCCGTTGACGGCGCCGATGATCGTGCCGGCATTGGTCAGGGTGAAGGACAAGTTGGGCTGCACATGCACGGCGTCACCGCTGTCCGACTGCATGTAGCCCTCCGGCCCGACGACCATGGACAGGTTGGCCCCGTAGAAATCGAGCACGTCGTACCCGCCCGCGCCGCTGGTCTGCGCGGTGCCGTTGACCGAGAGATAGACGCGGTCAAAGTCGTTGACCCCGAGCGTGACCTGGATCGCGTTTGCGGAACTGACCAGCAGCGTGCCGTCCCGCGTGATGACCCCGGTTTCGCCTTGGGCGAGCGCTTCAGGAACGAGGCTGAGCGTGTTCAGAACGAAAGAAGCCATTGGATACTCCGGATACATGAGAGGTCAGGGCGCCCGTCGAGGCTGTACCGGGCCGGACGACCCGTTCTTGATTCAAATCACCCGATGCGCGGAGCGGCGGGGCGCCGCTCCTACACACGTCAAGCTGTCCTCTGGCGCGTTTGCCGTGCCTGTGGCGGGGGGGGCGGCGTTTACAGAACGAAGTCATCCGCCGTCAGCCCGGTGACATTGGCCACGCGGATCTCGGCGTCCTGGGTTCCGTCGCCATCGGCATCGATCAGAACGATGGTCGATCCCGTCGCCGTTTCCTGCAGCCGCAATTCCGGGTTGCCGGAGGGCGCGAAAGCCGCTGTGCCGCGGAACTCGAACACGCCGGGCGAGAGGCCCGCCACGGCGATCAGGTCGACGCCCTGTTCGAAGTCGAGGATCTGGTCGCGCATGGCGCCGACGACGGTTTCGGCCAGAGCACGGAAGACAAAGACATCCGCGTCCTGTCCGCCGGTCAGGAAGTCGCGGCCAAGGCCCCCGGCAAGCTCATCCTCGCCGGAACGCCCGCGCAGGATGTCGTTGCCCGCGTCGCCTTCGAGCACGTCGTCACCGGCGCCGCCGTCCAGGGTGTCGTCGTTGTCGCCACCCTCCAGCCGGTCGTCGCCGCCCTGTCCCACCAGCACGTCACTGCCCGTGTCGCCCAGGATCTGGTCGGCGCCGGAATTGCCGTTCAGCGTGTCATTGCCTCCGCCGCCGAGAAGCTCGTCGTTGCCGGTGCCGCCGAGGATGAAGTCGTTGTCGAACCCGCCGTCGAGGCTGTCATCGCCGCCTCGCCCGATCAGCTTGTCATCCTGATCGCCGCCCGACAGCGTATCGGCGCTGTCCCCGCCGACCAGCGTGTCATTGCCGCCACTGCCCAGGACCGTGCCCAGCACCTGGCCGCTGGCGGCGCTTTGGAACAGGTCATTCCCCAGCGCCATCTGCACATCGCCGACGATCAGGCCCGAGTTCACGACGCTGTCCGCGTTGAACCCGGCGTTGATCACATTGCTGCCCGGCCCGTTGGCCCCATGGATCTCGCCAGTGTTGACGATCCGGGTCGCGGTCGAGTTGCTCATCAGGATCAGGGTGGTCTGGATGATCCCCGAATTGGTCAGCCGGGCCGTGCCACTGGCGTCGATGTTCAGCGCGCGCCCCTGGATCAGTCCGGTGTTCCAGACCGTCCCGCTGGTCATGAGGCCCGACAGGTAGATGATGTCCTCACCGCCGGTCGAGATCATCCGGCCGTTGTTGATCAGGTTCAGGGAAAAGTCGTTGGCGCTGTCCACATCGATCGTTTCCTGGCCCGCGATGATATCGCCGTTATTGACGATCCGGACGGTGGTCCCACTGGTGGAATGTTGCAGGTCGATCCCGTCCAGGGTGCTCTGGATCACCCCGTTGTTGACCACATAGGCGTTGGACGAAAAGATCTCGACCGCGTCAACTACGGCCAGAACCGTGCCGTAGTTGTGAAATTCCGTCCGGGCGCTGCCGCCGGCCGAAAGGTTGACGCCGTCGGTTGTGCTGGTGATCACTTCGCCGGGCAACAGGTAGGTCTCGTCCCCGTTTGTGATGGCGACGGGTCCTGCGACGCTGGTGATGAAATTGACGGCCATGGGAAAGTTTCCTTGTTGTCAGGAGGTCCTTGATCAGGACTGCGGGGTCTATGTGGGGCCGCTCTGGCGCCGGGATAAAAACGTATTGAGAAAGCGTTAAGCCATTTCGGTTGCCCGAGGAAGGCAGGACCGCAGGAAGTGCATGGCACGGGGCCTGTCCGCGCCTAAAGCACGAAGTCCTCCGCCGTCAGGCCGGTGACATTGGCCACCCGGATCTCGGCATCGGCGATGCCGTCACCGTCATTGTCCAGCTGCACGATCGTCGATCCGGTTGCCGTTTCCAGCAGCCGCAGCTCGGGGTTGCCCGAGGGGGCGAAAGCGGCGGTGCCCTTGAACTCGAAGACACCCGGGGAAAGGCCCGCCACGGTGATCAGGTCGATACCCTGCTCGAAGTCGAGGATCTGGTCGCGGTCGGCGCCCACAACGGTCTCGGCGGTGCTGCGGAAAACAAATGTGTCGGCATCCTGCCCGCCGGTCAGGAAATCGCGCCCGAGGCCGCCCGCCAGTTCATCCTCTCCGGCGCGGCCGCGCAGGATGTCGTTGTCGGCGCCGCCTTCCAGGATGTCATTGCCGTTGCCTCCGTCCATCGTGTCTTCGCCGGTGCCGCCATCCATGTCGTCGGCACCATCCTGGCCGACCATGAGGTCGGCACCGCTTCCGCCTGCCATCGTGTCGTTGCCATCGTTGCCGGTCAGCGTGTCGTTATCCGTGCCGCCGTCCATGGAGTCGTTGCCGTTGCCGCCGATGATGAAATCCGATCCGGATTCGCCCAGAAGGATGTCATCGCCGCCCCGACCGACCAGTTGGTCATCGTTGGCGCCGCCGAAGACGTGGTCGGCCTCGCTGCCCCCGGAAATCGTGTCGTTGCCGCTGCTTGCCTGGATTTCGCCCTGCACGATGCCGCCGTTGCCATCGTAGAGGTCGTCGCCGAGACCGAGAGAGACATCTCCGATCATGGTCCCCGCGTTGCGGACCGTGGTCGCCGCGCTTGAGCTGTCGGAGAAGCTGTCGGACTGGCCAATGACGGTGCCGGTATTGTGGAATGTTCGGGCCCCGGACGAACCGGATTGAAAATTTACGGCGCGGCCAAGGATCGAGGAAATCGTGCCGGTATTGACCAGGTAGGCATCGCCAGTTCCGGCCTGGACGGTCACCGCCGTGTCCCGGTTCTGGATCACGCCGAAGTTTGCGACCCAGATGTCGGCGCTGCCGTCACTTTCGGTCAAACGCACCTGATTGTTGAGGATGCCGCTGTTTTGCAGCTTCATCGAGGCCGTCACGTCAATGCGGATGGCATCGGCAAAGACGGTGGTCACGCTGCCGTTCGGCAACACGTTCACGACCACTGTGCCCGATGAGAGATCGATGCCGCGCCCGGTTCCCGACGTGGATTGATTGATGACGGGACCGTCGATTGTCACGTTGGCGAGGCCCGGGGTTCCGGTGATCGCCCCGGTGGTATCGGTCACGATAAGCTGGGCGTCAGGCCCGCTGATGACACCTGACACGGAGAGCGTTTGTGACGTGGTGGTCAGAGTAGTGATGACAAAAGACATGGCGTCCTCCCTGGATCGCGTGGTTTTCGTTTGCGATGTGGCCAAGCAAAGCATGGCCGGCATTTTCGTGACAACTTCGTTGCCAGTAGGCGTATGTCCTGCTCAGCGGCTGCGCGGGGGTGTCAGAGCACGAAGTCGTCCACCGTCAGGCCGGTGACATTGGCCACGCGGATTTCCGCATCGGCGTTGCCGTCGCCATCGGTGTCCATCTGCACGATGGTCGATCCGGTGGCTGTCTCCAGCAGCCTCAGTTCCGGGTTGCCCGATGGGTCAAATGCCGTCGTGCCGCGGAATTCGAAGACACCCGGCGACAGGCCGGCCACGGTGATAAGGTCCAGGCCCTTTTCGAAGTCGAGGATCTGGTCGCGCAGCGCGCCTGCCGGGGTCTCGGTCACGGCACGAAAGACGAAGGTGTCCGCCCCCTGGCCGCCGGTCAGGAAGTCCAGACCCTCGCCGCCGGCCAGCTCATCCTCGCCCGAACGGCCGCGCAGCACGTCGTTGCCCGACCCGCCATCAAGGATATCATCACCCGCGCCGCCCTCCAGCGTGTCGTTGCCAGCCCCGCCGTCGAGGCTGTCGCTGCCGTCCTGCCCCAGCAGCAGGTCCTGGTCGGAAGAGCCGCTCAGGGTGTCGTCACCGCCGTTGCCGATCAGCGTGTCATCGTCCAGACCGCCATCCAGCAGGTCATTGCCTGCGCCGCCAAGCAGGGTATCGTTTTCCGACCCGCCGGAGAGCAAGTCATCGCCGCCGCGTCCCACCAGCAGGTCATCCCCGCTGCCGCCGTCAAAGATGTCGGCATAGATCCCGCCGGACAGGCTGTCATTGTCCTCTTCGCCCCGAACCAACCCGTTGACGACGCCGTCGGGACCCTCGTAGCGGTCATTGCCCTCTCCCAGATAGATGTCTCCAACCATCTTGCCGGAATTGCTGACGATATTCGCGCCTGTGCCGACTGACGCGGAATAACTGACGGCCCGGCCGATGACCTCGCCGGTGTTGTTGAAATAGGCGGTGCCGCTGCTGGCCGCGAGGTAGTTGTGATACACGGCGATGCTGGCATCCGAAATGAGGGTGCCGCTGTTGATCAGGGTGCTGGTCACCGTCCCGCTGTCGAACTGGACCGCCTGCAAGCGGGCCTGGATCACCCCGCTGTTTGTGAAATACATCGAGGCGCCCCCGTCCGATGCAGTGGCCTGCACGGCATCGGATTGAGAGATGATGGTGCCCGCATTGCGCAGGGAAAAGGTGCTGTCGACGCGGGCCTTGATCGTATCGCCATCGGCGCTGCTCAGAAACCCCGCGGGGCCGACTTGAATGTTGATCCCGTGGCCGGTGGCATCGACGGCGCTTGCCCCGGTCAAGGTCGATGCCACGAAGCCGTTGACGATCAGGTCGTTCTCGGACGTACCGGTCGACACGATGGCGTCCACCAAGACGACCAGCGCGCTGGTCGAGGTCGAGAGGACCCCGTATTGCCCGCCTGTCAGCGTTTGTTGCGCGGTGTAGTTTCCGGGGCCAAGAACGAAATTGGGCATGCTATCTCTCTTTCCGTGGTGCAACCGGTGCAGGCCCGGCGGGGAGGGGGCGGGGCTCGGGAAGCCTGGCAAGCCCGCCCGCGCGTTTACAAAACGAAATCATCCGCCGTCAGGCCGGTGACATTGGCCACCCGGATCTCGGCGTCCTGAGTGCCGTCGCCATCGGCATCCAGTTGCACGATGGTCGATCCCGTGGCCGTTTCAACAAGACGCAGTTCCGGGTTGCCCGAGGGGGCGAAACCGGCGGTGCCCCGGAACTCGAAGACCCCCGGCGACAGTCCCGCCACAACGATCAGGTCCACCCCCTGTTCGAAGTCGAGGATCTGGTCGCGGTTGGCACCGACGACCGTCTCTGCCAGAGCGCGAAAGACGAAGTTGTCCGCATCCTGCCCGCCGGTCAGGAAGTCGCGGCCAAGGCCCCCGGCCAGGTCATCCTCCCCGGCGCGCCCGCGCAGGATGTCGTTGCCATTGCCTCCTTCGAGGATGTCGTCGCCCGCGCCGCCGTCGATGGTGTCATTGTCGGACCCGCCGTCCAGTAGGTCGCTGCCGTCCTGACCCAAAAGAAGGTCATTTCCAGTCCCGCCCAGGATCGTATCGTCTCCGGCGTTGCCCTGTGCGGTGTCTGCGTCCGGTCCGGCATCGATCGAGTCGTTGCCATCGCCGCCCAAGATGACGTCCAGTCCGTCGGCCCCGATCAGCTTGTCATCGCCGCCGCGCCCCACGAGCTTGTCATTGTCGGCACCGCCGTCCAGAAGGTCGGCCTGGGAGCCGCCGGAGAATGTGTCATCACCTGCCTCGCCAAAGACGCCCTCGGAGACGAAGCCGTTGCCGAAGGCTTCGTAGCGGTCGATGCCGTCGCCCCCCCTGATCACGCCGTAGATTGTCCCGGAATTGGCCATGAAATTGTTGTTGTCGCTGCCGAATATCCCGGCGTTGAGGGCTGCTGAAACAATCGCGTCTGGGGACCTGAGCCCGGTGATGGTGCCCGAGTTGAAGAACAAGCCGTTCAGATCCGATCTCATGTCGATGAGGTTGGTTTCCACGGTCCCGCTGTTGCGGAAATGGGAAACGCTATCGCCGTTCATCGCGATGACCGCGCCGCGCATCAGGCCACTGTTGTCGATATAGACAGCCCCGAGATTGTTGGGGCCGACAAACCCGGCATTGACGACGCTGTAGTCGGCAAGGGCAATTCCGGCATTGTTGAAGAACAGGTCAATGGTACCGGTGGCCTCTTCGACGTCGATCAGGTGCGCGTCGGCAGTGATCGTTCCGGTGTTGACGATGACCGCTTTGCCGTCGCCTCCGCCGAGGTCAATGGCATCCTGCGTCACGCCGTGAATGCTGCCTTCATTGACGATCCGTGTGTTGGAGGCGTTCACATTGACGGCGAGAATGCCGAAAATGTCGCCTTGATTGAGAAGCCCTGTCCGACTGTTGCCGGAGGACAGCGTGACGCCGGTGCCGGACACATAGATATCGATGGCCTCGCGCACCACAAGATCGTCGCCGTTGGCGACGGTCACCATGCTGCTGGAACTGGAGGATTGGTATACGATGGTCATGGCTTATCTCCGATAAATTTCATGAAATACCTGTCGGCCGGGGCCGATACCGAGAAAGGCACAATCAACAGAGTACAGTATTCATCGTAATCCCTATAGCGGGCAGGGCTGACACGACACTGGCGGGCGTCTTGGCAATCGACGCCCCGCCGCGCTTGCACTAAAGCACGAAATCCTCCGCCGTCAGCCCGGTGACATTGGCCACCCGGATCTCGGCATCCGCGATACCATCACCGTCGTTGTCCAACTGCACGATGGTCGAGCCGGTTGCGGTCTCGTTCAGCCGCAGCTCGGGATTGCCAGAGGGGGCGAAGGCAGCGGTGCCCTTGAACTCGAAGACGCCCGGCGACAGGCCCGCCACGGTGATCAGGTCCAGACCCTGTTCGAAGTCGAGGATCTGGTCGCGGTCGGCACCCACGACGGTTTCGGCCGTGCTGCGAAAGACAAAGACATCCGCATCCTGCCCGCCGGTCAGGAAATCGCGGCCCAGACCCCCGGCCAGCTCGTCCTCTCCGGCGCGGCCGCGCAGGATGTCGTTGTCTTCCCCGCCTTCGAGCACGTCGTCGCCGTTGCCGCCGTCCATGGTGTCGAGCCCGGTGCCGCCCTCCATGATGTCCCGGCCGTCCTGGCCGATCAGCAGGTCGTTGCCGCTGCCGCCGTCGATCGTATCGTCGCCGGCATTGGCGTTGACGGTGTCATTGTTGTCTCCGGCGTCGATCTCGTCGTTGCCCGCGCCGCCAAGGATCGTGTCCTCGCCCAAGAACCCGGTAAGGGTGTCATCCCCGTCGTTTCCGATGATCAGATCATCCCCCGCCACACCATTGACGGAGTCGTTGTCATCGCCGCCGATCAGCGTGTCGTTGCCCGCCGCGCCAAGGATCTGGTCGTCGCCCGCGCCGCCGCGGATGATATCGGCGGTTGCATCGCTGGCGGTGGAGTCGGCGCCATAGAGCGTGTCGTTGCCCTCGTTTCCGAGCAGCAGATCGCGGCCTGCGCTGCCGATGAAGTAGTCCCCCTGGCTGCCGCCGATCAGCGTGTCATTGTCCGCGCCGCCGGTGACCGTTTCCGTCACCAGGCCGCCCTTGCCGTTGTAGACGTCGGAACCGTCGCCCAGATAGACAAATCCAAGGATCTGGCCGGTGTTGAAGAGCTTGTCGTTGCCGCCGCGAAGGTCGACATTGCCCAGCATCTGGCCCGAGTTGTTGACACGGTCGATGCCGCCGTCATGACCCCGCAGCGCGCCCTCGTCCCCCGATATGATACCGGAATTGTTCACGACGAATGTGGGGGCGACGACGACGTTCGAGATATCGACGCCCCACCCGTTGGCCGAAGTGATTTCCCCGGCGTTGATGATGACGGTCCCGTCCGCACTGCCGGCCACACGGAGGCCGGCGGCTTCGGTCCCGACCGCCGAGAGGACACCGCCCGCCAGGTTGGTGACCCGGCTGTCCGTGTTCTCGACGATGACCGCGTTGTTGAAACGATCATCCTGATTGGCGTCATCGTAGGCATTGGCGGCAATGGTGCCCGAGTTGACAAGATAATCGCCCGATCCATTGAAGAAGAAGATCGGTGACGCGGCGGAAATCTGGCCCGTGTTGGTCACCGTGGTGCCGCCGCTGCTGACAATGGCGGTGCCCTTTTCGATGGAGATCAGGCCATGATTGACAAGGGTCTGCTCTGCGCCTGTGCCGCCATTGAAATACAGCACCGTGATACTGGGAGAGTCTGCGAAACTGATGAGCGATCCGGTCTCGGTGATGGTCAGCGAAAACCCGTCGCCGGTCTGGGTGGTGATGCCTGCCGCAGTGATCGCCTGCCCCGCGAGGGTGACGGAAATACTGTTCAGGGGTGTGGACCACAGGGCGCCGTTGCTCGACCCCCAGTAGATGCCTTCGGGGACGTACAGTTCGTCGCCGTCGGCGGCAAAGCTATGCGCCGTGCCCGAGATGAGCCCCGATGTGGTGATGACGGTCAGTGCCATGATACAAATCTCCCTGGTTTTTATGAAAATGCGCGGCGGATGCGCTCAGTATAGGCAATACTCCGGCGTTTTGTCGCGTTTGGCCGCCCTTCGCCTCGGTAGAGGCATAGAAGGCCCGGACTGCGCACCCGGGTCTTTGTCCGTTCGGAAGGGGAGGGGGAGGATCACAGCACGAAGTCGTCGGCGGTCAGCCCGGTGACATTGGCCACCCGGATCTCGGCGTCCTGGGTGCCGTCGCCATCGGCATCCAACTGCACGATGGTCGATCCGGTGGGGGTCTCGAACAGGCGCAGCTCCGGGTTGCCGGAGGGGGCGAAACCCGCCGTGCCGCGGAATTCGAACACACCCGGGGACAGGCCCGCGACAGAGATCAGGTCCACGCCCTGTTCGAAGTCGAGGATCTGGTCGCGGTTGGCGCCGACCACGGTTTCCGCCAGCGACCGGAAGACAAAGAAATCCGCATCCTGTCCCCCGGTGAGGAAGTCGCGGCCCAGTCCTCCGGCAAGCTCGTCCTCGCCCGCGCGGCCGCGCAGGATGTCGTTGTCGTCGCCGCCCTCCAGCACGTCATCGCCGTTGCCGCCGTCCATCGTGTCATTGCCCGCGCCGCCATCGAGACTGTCGGACCCGTCCTGTCCGACAAGGATGTCGTTGCCGTCGTTGCCCTGCATCGTGTCGTCGCCGCTGTTGCCGTTCAGCGTGTCGTCGTTCCCTCCGCCCGAAACGTCGTCGTTTCCCGCGCCGCCGAGGATGAAATCATTGCCGAACCCGCCTTCGAGCAGGTCGTCACCGCCACGGCCCAGGATCGTATCGTCGTTGCTGCCGCCTTGCAGGTGATCTACCCCTTCCCCTCCTTTCAGCGTGTCATTCCCGAGTCCCGCATCGACGACGCCCCGTACCCTGCCCAGAGAGCCATCGTATTGGTCGTCGCCCCCGCTCAGGGTGATGTCACCGTCCATGAGCCCGGAGTTGAAAATGATGTCTGGTCCGTTGCCGCCCCTGTAGGATCCGGCTTCGCCGACAATCGTCCCCGAGTTGTGCAACAGAGTATCGCCGGTATCGGCCACGTTGGTCCGGATGCCTTCGGCCATCAGGCTGGAGATCAGCCCGGTGTTGATGATCCTCGTTTGCGAGGTCCCGCTTCTCAGGTCCAGGCCGTCCTGGTTGGCGGTGATGATGCCGTGGTTCCGGATATCGATTTCTATCGCGCCATCGGTATCGAACGCGATCACGCCATTGCCACCTGAATCGATCGTGCCGTGATTGGACAGGACCAAACCCTGTGTATTGCGCACATCGATTGTTTCGCCCGTGGCGGTGGTCACAAAGCCGTTCGGCCCGATCACGATATAGGTGTTGTCGGCCGTGACCTGAATTGCCTCGAAACCGCCAGAGCCCAAGGCGACGACGCTGCCGTTGACGCCGATCCGGCTGAAGCCCGCGCCCGAACTGGTAATGACATCGCTGCCACTGACCACGAGCTCTCCGTCCTTGGTGATGTACCCTTCCTCGCTGCCAACCAGGCTGCGCGCGGTCGTGTTGTAGCTGGTGATAACAAAATCTGTCATTGGTTTATCCCTTTTTTCAAAGCGCCAATGGGCGCAAAATGCTGTTGAAAGGTCTGTAACAATTCACTGCAACGTACCGTTTGGGGACCTGTTGCAGAGAGGGGAGGGAGCCGAGACAAGCTTTGGGGGGCGCGGCTCCGGTTCGTCCTGGCGGTCAGAGCACGAAATCATCCGCTGTCAGCCCGGTGATCCCTGCCACACGGATCTCGGCGTCCGCCGTGCCATCGCCGTCGGCGTCGATCTGAACGATGGTCGATCCGGTGGCCGTCTCCACCAGTCGCAATTCCGGGTTGCCCGAGGGGGCGAAAGCCGCCGTGCCGCGGAACTCGAAGACGCCGGACGAGAGACCCGCCACGACAATGCTGTCCACGCCCTGTTCAAAGTCGAGGATCTGGTCGCGATTGGCGCCGACCACGGTTTCGGCCAGGGCGCGGAACACAAAGACATCCGCATCCTGACCGCCGGTCAGGAAATCGCGGCCCAGCCCTCCGGCCAGCTCGTCCTCTCCCGCGCGACCGCGCAGGATGTCGTTGCCTTCGTCGCCTTCGAGGATGTCGTCGCCCGCGCCGCCGTCCAGCGTGTCGTTTTCGGAGCCGCCCTCCAGCCGGTCCGACCCGTCCTGGCCCACCAGGATGTCATTGCCCGATCCACCCAGGAGGGTGTCCGCTCCGGCATTGCCGTTCAGCGTGTCGTCATTCGCGCCGCCGTCGACAGAGTCATTGCCGTCGCCGGCCAGGATCATGTCGTTGCCGTTCTCTCCGTACAGGCTGTCGTCGCCGTCGCGCCCGACCACAAGGTCATCGTCGAGACCGCCGTTCAGCGCATCGTCCAGCCCGCCGCCGACGACCGTGTCATTCCCACTTGCGCCCAGCACCGTGCCGACGGTCACGCCGTCGCCGACGGCCTCATAGCGGTCGGCGCCACTGCCCATCAGGACATTGCCCAGGATCTCGCCACCGTTGCGGATGGTGCTGAGGACGGTGTTGTTGGCGGCAATGGCAAGGCCCGCCGGATCAAAGGACTGGATCAGCCCGAAATTGACCAGCGTATAGGCGGTCTCGTCCGAGTCGACCCGGATCGCGGGACCGGCCATGCCCTGGATGGTTCCGGTGTTCAGGATCTGCCAGCCGCCGCCATCCAGCCGGAGGCCCGCGCTCCCCCCGGTCAATGCGCCGTGGTTGGAAAAACTCGAGTTGATGGCGCTTTCCATATGCGCGCCGTAATTGGCGCCGGACACGCTGCCGGTTGCGCCGATTACGAAAGTACTGTCTACCAGAGTTCCGCTGCCCCCTAGGTAGCCCCAGAAGTTCAGTCCGATATCAGCGGCGGCCACGGTGCCATGAACTTCCAGACGGACGTTCGGATAAGGATCAGACGGCAATCCCGTCGGCAGGCTGTAAAATCCGTCGGTGGCGGAGGTCGCGAGCACTCCGGGCGCCATAAAGACAAAATCGTCGGCATTGACCAGGTAATTGGTGGTCTGATTTGTTGTGACGGGTTCGAATGCCATGAGAAACTCTTTCTCTATATCAGGGTAGGAAAATATTGGCTGTGGAATAAAGGGATGCGTTTCAATTGCGCAAAGAATTATAACACGAAATCATCCGCTGTCAGATCTGTGACACCGGCTACGCGGATTTCTGCGTCCTGGGTGCCATCGCCGTCCACGTCGAGCTGAACGATGGTCGATCCGGTGGGCGTCTCGAACAGGCGCAGTTCGGGGTTGCCCGAGGGGGCGAAAGCCGCCGTGCCGCGGAACTCGAAGACACCCGGAGACAGGCCCGCGACGACGATGCTGTCCACGCCCTGTTCGAAGTCGAGGATCTGGTCGCGGTTCGCGCCGACCACGGTTTCCGACGCACTGCGGAAGACGAAGGCATCCACGTCCTGTCCCCCGGTCAGGAAGTCCCGGCCAGGGCCACCGGCCAGCTCGTCCTCACCCGCGCGGCCGCGCAGGATGTCGTTGCCAGAGCCACCTTCGAGGATGTCGTCACCATTGCCGCCGTCCATCGTGTCGTTGTCGTTGCCTCCGTCGAGCAGGTCGGATCCGTCCTGTCCCACCAGCAGGTCGTTGCCGCCCTCGCCGTAGATCGAGTCGTCGCCGGCGTTGGCGTTCACCGTGTCATTGTCGTCACCCGCGTCGATGTCGTCATTGCCCGCGCCGCCGAGGATGTAGTCGTCGCCGCTGTCGCCGTTCAGCAGGTCGTCGCCGCCGCGTCCGACGATGGTGTCGGCATCGGCGCCGCCGCTGAAATCATCCGTGTTCTCGCCGCCGGCCAAGGTGTCATTGCCGGTTCCGGCAAGGACGGTGCCATTGATCACGCCGCCGTTGTTGTCCAGCCGGTCGTTGCCGTCGCCCATCTTGACATCGCCGTTCATGATGCCGCTGTTGAAGATGCGATCGACACCAGACCCGGTCTCGGTCGTGTAGGACATGCCGCTACCGCCTGAGATCGTGCCGCTGTTGCGCAAAACGGTTATGCCTGTACTACCGGTGAAGAAGTTCGAAAAGATCCCGGACGCGTCGCCCTCGATTGTGCCCGAGTTGAGGATCGTGACCTTGGCCGACCCGGCATCCAGAACAAGCCCGTCAGAGCCCCCGATGATCGTACCGCTGTTCACGATCTTGATCGGGGCGGCCCCGTCCGTTTGGCGGACGTCGATTGCGTCCAGAGCGGACAGGATCGTGCCAGTGTTGTGCACCCGCATCGTATACGTTCCCTTCAAATCGAACGCATCACCTTCGAGCGAGTTCACATAGCCCGAAGGACCGACATAGGCAAAAAACGTGTTGCCATCGTGATCGACGGCGTTGTGGGCAGTAGCAGAGTACGCGATCACGGAACCGTTGATGCTCAGACTGTTGCCATCGCCGGTGGACGTGATGGCATCGCCGTTGACCACGAGGTTGGCATCGGCATCGGTGAGGATGCCGGTATCATTGCCGGTCATGGTCTGCGCCGTGGTCGAGTAACCGGTGAGGGTAAAATCAGCCATTTGAAAAATCCTTTTTTGGTTCGGGGCCGCCCCGTGCGCACGGAGGGCCGGTTTGGATCAGGCAATCGAACGCTTGTTCGCCACCGTCCTGAAGGCCGGGTTCGCGCCAGCCTCCGTAGGTAAAGCGGGGGGCAATCCCACAGGGCACCCCTACGGATCATGCCCGAGTTTTTACAAAACGAAATCCTCTGCCACCAGCCCAGTGACACCCGCCACGCGGATTTCCGCATCCGCCGCGCCGTCGCCATCGGCGTCCAGCTGCACGATGGTCGATCCCGTGGGCGTCTCGAAAAGCCGCAGTTCGGGGTTGCCGGAGGGGGCGAAAGCGCCCGTGCCGCGGAACTCGAAGACGCCCGGGGAAAGCCCCGCGACAGAGATCAGATCAACGCCCTGTTCGAAATCGAGGATCTGGTCGCGGTTGGCGCCGACGGGCGTTTCGGCCAGCGCCCGGAAGACGAAGAAATCCGCATCCTGTCCGCCGGTCAGGAAATCGCGACCCTCGCCGCCCGCCAGCTCGTCCTCACCCGCGCGACCGCGCAGGATGTCGTTGCCCGCGCCACCTTCGAGGATGTCGTCACCCGCGCCGCCGTCCATCGTGTCGTTGTCGTTGCCTCCGTCGAGCGTGTCGTTCCCGGATTGGCCAACCACGATATCGTCGCCGATGCCGCCCATGACCTCGTCATTGCCGGATCCGCCGCTGGCAGTGTCGTTGCCATCACTGCCGGTCAGGAGATCGTCGCCGGCGCGTCCGATGAGGCGGTCATCGTTCGCGCCGCCATCCAGGTTGTCAGCGGCGTAACCGCCGATGAGCGTGTCGTTGCCCGCGCTGCCGTTCACCGACCCGGACACCAGCCCGGCGCCACTGCCGACATAGGTGTCGTCGTCGGTGCCCATGTCGACATTGCCCAGGATCTGACCCGTGTTGACGACGCGGTCATTGCCAGCGTTCAGGCGGACATCGCCCTGGATGACACCGGCGTTCTGGATGGACTCGGCGGGAGTGCCCGTATGGATCGCCAGATCCCCGACGCCCGAGATCGTACCGACATTGACCAGCGACAGTTGTGCGTCGACGTCGATAACAGGGTCGATCAAACTGCCCGCGCCGGTGATCTGACCGCTGTTGTACAGGTGCAGGATGCCGCCGCCGTTGATCTCCTCGATGGCCGAGCCCCTTTGCGAGCTGAGGATGCCGGTGTTGGTGATCCTGTTGGCGCCAGCCAATTCCTGGAACACCAGGGCCTGTTGCTTGGCGGAAACCAGGCTGTGGTTCTCGATGACCAGGTCGGATGCCGTTGACATGATGATGCCCTGAGCGGACGAAAAGATGGCGCCATTGGCCCCGACAATGACGGAGGGAAGAACGACGGTGGCGATTCCGGTATAGAAGTTGATCCCGTCATCCTCGGCGACAATGGTGCCCAGAACGTTGACCGTCACCGAAGACAGTTCGGTATCCCCACCCGGGTTTCCCTGCATGGCGCGGCCGGCGGACGACAGAACCACACCTTCGAGAAGGGTCACGACGTCGAAGTCGTCAACAGTGTACAGGGCCGCGGTGTCCGTGTTGATCAGTTCAAATGCCATGATGTGGTTCCTTTCTGTTCAGATCGGGTTCCAGTGGCGGCGGGCGCGTATTGCGCCATGACATTTGGAGAGGGGCCGCCAATGGCGGCCCCCGGAGGCGATTTGGCAGGTGCGTGGCTGGCCTCAGAGCACGAAGTCGTCCGCCGTCAGGCCGGTGACATTGGCCACGCGGATCTCGGCGTCCTGGGTGCCGTCGCCATCGGCGTCGATCTGCACGATGGTCGAGCCGGTGGGGGTTTCGAACAGCCGCAACTCGGGGTTGCCCGAAGGATCGAAGGCGGCGGTCCCTCGGAACTCGAACACACCCGGGCTGAGCCCCGCCACGGTGATCAGGTCCACGCCCTGTTCGAAGTCGAGGATCTGGTCGCGGTTTGCGCCGACCACGGTCTCGGCGAGGCTGCGGAAGACGAAGGTGTCCGCATCCTGACCGCCGGTCAGGAAGTCGCGCCCCAGGCCGCCCGCCAGATCATCCTCGCCCGCGCGGCCGCGGAGGATGTCGTTGTCGTTGCCGCCCTCCAGAATGTCATCGCCATTGCCGCCGTCCATGGTGTCCAGGCCTTCGCTACCGTCGAGGTAGTCGCTGCCATCCTGGCCGACCAGCAGGTCATTGCCCCCCTCGCCGTAGATCGAGTCGTCCCCGGCGTTGCCGTTCACGGTGTCGTTGTCCGCGCCCGCGTCGATGTCGTCGTTGCCCGCGCCGCCAAGGATGAAATCATCGCCACCGTCGCCGTTCAGCAGGTCGTCACCGCCGCGTCCTACGATGGTGTCCGCGTCGGCACCGCCGGCAAAGTCGTCGGAAAGATCGCCGCCGGCCAGGGTGTCGCTGCCCGAGCCGGCATCGACGGTGCCGTTGATCACGCCGCCGTTGTTGTCGAGGTAGTCGGCGCCCGCACTCAGATCAACGTTGCCCTGGATCGTGCCGGTGTTGCGGACAACGTCATCGCCGCCGTCAAGGTCGATGGCGAAAACGCTGGCGAAGCCGCCGCGTACCTCGATCAGGCCGGAGTTCAGCACGCGCACATCGGTGTCCCGCGAGGTTGAAAGCCCGCCGAACCAGCCGGAGATCGTGCCCGAGTTGCTGACCTGGAAACCGCCGGTGTTGCCAAGGGAGAAGGACACAGCCACCCCCTCAAGCGCCTCGATGGTCCCGGTGTTGTTCAGGACGTGGTTGTTTGTATTCGTGCTGTCCGACGTCAGCGTCAGGCCATTTGCTTCGCCCGAGATGAACCCGGAATTGCTGAGGTACATGTAGGTGTCGCCGGTGTCGGCATCCACGGCGTCACCGTCGTTGCTGGTGATGCTGCCGGTGTTGACGAGGTTGAACCGGGCTGCGCCGTCGCTGTCCTGAAAGTTGATCGCATCACTGTTCATCGAATGGATGGTGCCGTGATTGACGACATTGGCCAGGGTGCTCACGTCGATGTCGATGGTGCCGCCGGTCGGGTTTTCGGCGTCGATGCTGCCGTCTTTGCCGTTGAACATCTCAAAGACGCTGCCGCCTGCGTCGATGGCCGCAAAGCCGCCGCCATAGGCATAGATGGCACCGTGGTTGGTCAGCCAGTTGGTGCCTGTCGTGGCCTCGATCGCGTCGCTGCCGCTGATGTAGAGCGTTCCGTCGCGGTCGAGAAAACCGGATTCGCTGCCGACGAGGGTACGTGCGGTGGTCGAAAATGCGCCAAGTCCGAAAGATGCCATGGTTCAAGTCTCCTGGGGTCAAGGTGTGAAAAGATAAATTGAGTCAAAAAAGGGACGTGTCCCGGCGCGAATTGTCAGCGCGGACTGTCTTGGCGTCAACAGTTTTCGTGCCGGTGTGGCGGGTTCGGACCTACAGGACGAAGTCATCCGCCGTCAGGCCGGTGACATTGGCCACCCGGATCTCGGCATCGGCAATGCCATCGCCATCGGCGTCCAGCTGCACGATGGTCGAGCCGGTCGCCGTGGTGATCGCCCGCAACTCGGGGTTGCCCGAGACCGAGAAACTGCCCAAGGCGCGGAATTCGAACACGCCGGGCGAGAGGCCCGCGACGACGATGGTGTCCACACCTTTCTCGAAGTCGAGGATCTGGTCGCGGTTGGCGCCCACCACGGTTTCGGACAGGGAGCGGAACACAAAGAGGTCGGCGCCTTCGCCGCCGGTCAGGAAATCGCGGCCCAATCCGCCGGCCAGTTCGTCCTCGCCCAGGCGACCGCGCAGGATGTCGTTGCCGAGGCCGCCTTCGAGGATGTCGTTGCCCGCACCGCCATCCATCGTGTCGTTTTGATCCCCGCCGTTGATTGTATCCGCGCCGTCCTGGCCCACCAGGATATTGGCGCCGGTGCCGCCAAAGATCTGATCGTCGCCGGAACCGCCCGAGATCGTGTCGTTGTCGGTGCCGCCCGACAGGATGTCGTCGCCCGCGTTGCCCTGGATATTGTCGTTGCCGCCACTGCCCGACAGTTCGTCGTCGCCGCCGTGACCCACCAGCAGGTCGTCGCCGGCGCCGCCATCGAAGACGTCGGTGCCGTTGGCGCCGATCAGCGTATCGCTGTCATTGCCGCCAAAGACCCCGCCGACAATCTCGCCGAATTCGACGGCACGCAGAAAATCGTTGCCGTCGCCCAGCGTCACGATGCCGTTGATGAGACCGGAATTCACCACCCGGTCATTGCCGGTGCCGAAATTCAGGTTGCCAAAGATCGTGCCCGCGTTGGTGACGCGCGTTGCGTCATCCGCGTCGCCCTGAACGGCGGTACCAAGGAAACTGCCGTTCCCGACGATGCCGCTGTTGACGAGGCTGACGAAATTCCCGGTGCCCGCGTCCAGCAGGACAACCGGCGCGCTTGCCGAGTTCGGTGCAGAGAGCGTTCCGCGGTTGATCACCAGCCCGTCGGCGGATGTCAGATCCACGGCAGACCCGCTGACGGTCACGACCACGCCATCGTTCACGATCAAGCCGCCGCTGCCGTCTACCGTGATCCCGCGACCGCCGCCCAGGGCCGCGATTGTGCCGCGGTTCACGACGCTTGCATCGGGTGAGGTGATGAAGACGCCTTCCAGGCCCGTGATGTTGCCTTCGTTGATGACAAGGCTGCTCTGACCGGTGGTGGGCACGATGGCGATCCCGGCTCCGTTCGTTGCCGAGATGTTGCCGGTGTTAGTGACCATCGTGTCGCCGCCGGTCAGGCTGATCCCGATGTCGGACGCGGCGATCTCGCCCGCGTTGATGATCCGGGCGATCCCGGAATCCGTCACGATGCCAGAGCCGCCCACGGTGATCTTGTTGTTGTTGGTGATGACGTCCTTTTCGCTGGACCTGCCCCCCAGGATCAGGATGCCATCCCCAACGCGCGAAGAGATGAGCCCGTCATTGACGGCCTCGTTGTCACCGCCTTCCAGGACGATGGTCGTTCCAGGTGAGGAGATCGTGCCGCTGTTGGCCACCAGGTTGTCACCGGCGCCGATCCGGATCGCGGCAAGACTGCCGGTCAGAGTTCCCGAGTTGGTGATGAAGTGCCCGCCGAGCTCAAGATCGATGGCCTGCTCCAGAGCTGTGATCGTGCCGCTGTTGTCGATGATGTGCCCCGCCGCGGCGAAACCGCCGGTCGAAGAAATCGCGTCAAAGGTGGCGCTGATGGTGCCGCTGTTGGTCACTCCGGCAGCGATTGACAGCACAACGCCCTGGTTTCCGCCGCTGATCGAACCGGAGTTGGTCAGGTTTGTGCCGACCGCGGTCGAGATGACGTAAACGCCAAAGTCCGCGCCCATAATATCTCCGCGATTGTTGATCACGGTGCCTTCGCCGCTGATCTGGAGCCCGTGACCGCCGCCGCTGACCGAGCCGGTGAAGGCGATGTTGACCGTAACGGAACTGGCGTCGATCTGCAGCCCTTCGGCGACGCCGCCGGCAAAGAGGCTGCCTTCGATCCGGGCGGTGCTTCCATCGACGGATGCGAAACGCAGCGCGTCAAAGCTCTGGTCGCTGACCAGCACACCTTGGCGCAGGATGTAGTCGTCGCCATTGACGATGAAGTCGCCGGTGGTCTGATCGGTGTTACGAATGATGAGGGCCATGAAAAAAATTCCTGTTGAAGAGGCGTTGGATTGGACCGGGGCGATTTACGCGCCGCCGTTAACCTTTTCAGCATAGACACTACGGGCCATCGGCCAAGGGATTATGGCGCGTCGGCGGATACTATCGCTGAGGCTGCGCTGGTCCCGATATCGACAGGAGCGGAGGCCCGGGAGACGGTTACAGCACGAAGTCGTCCGCCGTCGGGCCCGTGACATTGGCCACCCGGATCTCGGCGTCCGCGATGCCGAAGAGCATGTCGTTCTGGGTGCCGACGACCGCCCCGTCGCCGATCAGGCGCAGACGGTCATCGCCCGCGTTCAGGATCACGCTGCCGACGGTCCCGCCAATGAACACCCCGTCCCCCGTGTCAGAGCCCTGGATCCAGCCCGTCACCGTTCCGGTGCCAGACCGGCAGCATATCGCCGTCGATGTAGCCATCGTTGCGTATGGCCCTGGAGCCGCGCCGAAAGACACGGTGCCGTGGATTTCACCTGTATTCACGATGCTTTTCCGGACGGACGCGCCGTACAGGTTTATGTAGCCGAAGATCAGACCGGTATTGGTCACCTGGTCCGCGTCGCTGTTCGAAACGATCGCGGCGCCATCAGGCGCCGTGATCGTGCCCGCGTTGCGCAGGCTAAACGATGAGGGTTCTAGTGTTCCGAGTCTGACGCTTGCTACCTGTTTCCACGGATTTCATCGAGGGTGTCCAGCGCGCGGCGTTCCCGGGTCAGGATGTCCTCGGCGGTCTT